>Ga0180216_1000226_pt1 | contig 64423 bp, 62 predicted proteins | sample eDN3rd37CBELigMG_FD_128879 | JGI IMG/M metagenome (GOLD analysis project Ga0180216, IMG submission 128879) | Enriched Miracle-Growth compost microbial communities from Emeryville, California, USA - eDNA 3rd pass 37_C BE-Lig MG (version 2)... ...
CTTGGGAAAGCCTATCGTTTCTTACCTTTGCATACAACCGAGTCGAATGCATGGATTCATGGCCTAGATAATTCTGTATATCATACAGACTCATACCATTATTCAACATATCTGTACCCAATGTATGCCGGAATTGATGATAGGTAAGTCTAAACAGGTTTTGGTTCTCAGGATTTATAATGTTAAAAGGTTTAACAAAATACCTCTGTAACCAAGCCCGTGCGTGCACTTGCTTCAAATGTCTAACTTTACCCTTATCTGCGCCTATAAGACCTTCATAGATAAATATTCGATCAGTTTTCGCCTTTAAACGAAGTTCAATGGTTTTATCAATCATAATCTGAATTGCCTTAACCACTTCGCGACTAACGGGAATGTATCTTTCTGTTCGATTTTTTTCACTCGAAACTTCTAGAATATACTTACCCATTAAATCTTTGTGTAGACTATCTTCACGAGTTGCTAATGCCTCAGCCAAACGTAATCCTGTATGCCTGACAAGTGTTATTAAGCACCTTAGTAGAACATGTATCGGATCTGCAATTTCTTCCATCATCTTAAGAGCATCATCAATTTGATTCATTACAGGATCAGGTATTGTCTTACTCTTAAGTACATCTTCAGTCCTCAAATGTCGATATTCCGTTCCATCGAATAACTCCTTAATAGGGAAGCCATCCCATTGAAGAATTTGACCATGACGCAAAAGATGTTTTAGTGATGCTAGTATAACAGCCCTTGTTGCCGGTGCTTCCACTTCAAGCAACAGGTAGAACACAAACTGTTCTATCATGTTATGAGTTAAATCAGCAAAGGTCTTCAGCTCTATCTCATACTCCTTTAGATAGTCAAAGAAGTGTCTGAGTGAATAATTGTATCTATGCAAAGTACTTATTGAATCTTTACCAATGACCAAGCATTCTTTCGTATATCTTTTTACGTTAGATCTTAGCCATCCCTTAGGGATAAAGTCGAAGTAAAAGGTATAATCAGCCAAATCCTCACTAGACGGGATAACCCATTTATCACTTTCCATATTGATGAAAGGAAGTACATTACTCATTGGAGGTCGATACCCCCTTTTTCGCTTAGATAGCGTTCATGGGTTAATATCATACTTTCCAAAGATGGTTTAACGTACTTTCCAGTAGTAGCAATGTCAGCATGACCGAGGCGTTCTCTTATCACCGCTATATCAACTCCCGCATCATGCAAATTTGATGCATGGGTGTGACGTAGAGCATGAGGCGTAAACTCTACAAATTTAGGGTTCAATCCAGAAGCCTGAAAGATCATCCTAAACACTTTTTCTATCGCATTTCTGGAAATCGGAGTTCCAGCATATCTCCCCTCGTGATTGACAAATATATATGGCACCTTATCGTTATAAGGTCGGTAACTCATAATATAATCATCAATCATTTCAAGTAATTGGTTCGACACCGGGGTTGTTCTCTCCCCTGTCTTCAGCTGGCGATCCTCATCCTTTTCATCTCTTTCAATGAGATAAATGTTTCCGGTCTTAGTAGCTGGATCAGGATAGTCATAGTCGTTAACATGGAGGTGTAACACCTCACTAATGCGAAATCCCGTTTCATACAATAGCTTGAATATGAGTTTATTCCGAACTCTAATCCCTTCTTTTTTACTCCACACCTCATCAATGGTTTGGTATAAAGTCAGAGCTTGATGTATATTCAATCGTTTCTTATCAAGCTTTCTTTTCTTCCTACGCTTAAAATAGTGCATGACTCCATTATTAAAGTCCTTCACTACATGACGTAAATACCCTTTCCTTTGAATCTTACTGGTGTAAGGAGCATCCACTTTCACAATTGGGTTCTCAACTACAAAGCCTCCAACTATTTCAAAGTGTCTGTAGAAAGAACTAAGTGTAGCCAAATATCTCCCCAAAGTAGCAGGAGAAACTTTTCCCCTCACATTCTTACCATCAATATACTCCACAAACCTCGGTATATCGCTAGGCTGCACACTGAATGGTTCTAACTTTTCTACCTCTAACCATTCATAATAGACCTTCAGATCATTGACATATCCCCTAATGCTATTGATAGATAGCCCTTTGGTAGATAATATCTTCGTAAAATCTAAAACCTCTGGAATAATCCGCATGTTAGAGTCCACTAACACAACGGATGTTAGAGTCTTTTCTGTTTTCAAAGAGCACCATCTCCTCCCTACTGGATATAGGCTTCGCCTGTCCCCTAGTTCGCTGTCAAGTGATGGATAACTCTGACGAGTTACCCACACTATGACAGCTCACTACGGGGCTACATCCACTTCTTAAAGAACTGAATGATTTCACATCTGAAACAGACTCCAAACCTTTATACAATAAGGATTCGATAAACGATTGCACATTCCCTTTACCAGTCATGAAAAACAACGGAATAACACTTTATTCCCACAACCAGATTGCACACTGTATAATCACTAAAAACCCTTATACATCAAGGGTTTATGATGATTTTACAGATTGCACATTTTTCATTCCTCAAAACGGTAAGTCATCATCAGAAATGTCTACAGTCCGACTGTCATTCGCAAAGGGATCTTTCATAAGATCATCCTGTCTTCTTCCAGCTGGAGGATTGCCGTATCCACTGCTGCTACTGCCGCTGCCTTCTCTTCTTTCCCCAACAGGTGAAAGAAACTCTACGTTGTCCGCCACGACTTCCGTTACATACACACGTTTTCCCTCTTTATTATCATAGGAACGAGTTTGTAAACGTCCTTCCAACCCGGCCTGTGAGCCTTTCTTCAGGTAATTGGCGCATAGCTCTGCCAATTGTCGCCAAGCAACAATATTTATAAAATCTGCTTCGCGTTCTCCCTGTGCATTATTGAATTGTCGGTTGACAGCAAGTGTAAAGGTTGCAACTGCCACACCAGATGGTGTATAGCGCAATTCAGGATCTCTCGTCAATCTTCCTACAAGAACGACACGGTTAATCATATAAACCCTCCCCCTGAGTTTAAGACTAGTCGTCTTCTCTGATAATCAAGTAACGGATAACTTCGTCAGAAATCTTCATGATCCGCTCAAGTTCGTTTACCGCGTCAGGATTAGCTTGGAAATTGGTTAAAGTGTAATATCCGTCGCGATTATCGTTGATTTCGTAAGCAAGACGGCGCTTACCCATTTCGTTTACCTTCTCGATTTCTCCACCACGATCGGTGATAATCGCATTGAAACGGTCAGCGTTTGCTTTTCTCTTTTCTTCTTCCACGTCAGAACGTTGGATGTACATTACTTCATATTTACGCATACCATTCACCTCCTTTTGGACTAGACGGCCCCGAAGGGCAAGGAGCGATTAAATCATGTTGATTTTCACACTCACATTACGTAATTATAACAGATTCATTTCTTCAGGACAAGTTTAAACATTAAATCTAAAATGCATAATATCTCCATCTTGCACAACATAATCTTTTCCTTCTAAACGGACCAATCCTTTTTCCTTTGCAGCATTCATCGAACCACAAGCGACCAGGTCATCATAAGAAACCACTTCGGCACGAATAAATCCACGCTCAAAATCAGTATGGATGACACCTGCTGCCTGTGGTGCCTTCATATTGCGGCGGATGGTCCAGGCTCTAACTTCCTGAACACCTGCAGTAAAATAAGTAATTAACCCTAATAAATGGTATGCCGCTTTAATCAGACGATCTAATCCCGATTCCTGTAATCCCAATTCTTCCAGGAACATCGCCTTGTCTTCCCCATCCAGCTCCGAGATCTCCGCTTCTACCTTGGCACTGATTACAACGACTTCAGCGCCTTCTTTCGCAGCGAATTCCCGAACACGCTGTACAAGCGGATTGGAATCAGCCTCTAACAAGCCATCTTCACTTACGTTTGTGACATACAAAATCGGCTTCATCGTTAATAAATGAAGATCACGAACAACAAGCCGTTCCTCATCTGATAATTCCACGCTGCGGGCAGGAAGATCCGCTTCAAAGGCTTCCTTCAGCTTGGTTAAGGCATCCAACTCCAGCTTAGCTTCCTTATCCCCAGATTTAACCTTACGGCCGATGCGATCTATCTTTTTATCCACCGATTCCAAATCGGCCAAGATCAATTCTAAATTGATGATCTGAATATCGCTAATCGGATCCACTCGGCCAGCAACATGTGTAATATTTTCATCTTCAAAACAACGGACCACATGCGCAATGGCATCCACTTCACGGATATGGGCCAAAAATTTATTACCTAACCCTTCACCGCGGCTAGCCCCTTCAACAAGACCAGCAATATCGACAAATTGAAACGCTGTAGGAACTGTTTTCTTCGGTATAACCAACTCTGTCAGCTTGTCCAACCGTTCATCAGGCACCTCAACAACCCCGACGTTCGGATCAATAGTACAAAAAGGATAGTTGGCAGACTCTGCCCCCGCCTGTGTGATCGCATTAAATAACGTCGACTTCCCTACGTTAGGCAACCCGACGATCCCGACTGATCTTGACATCTATAGAACTCCCCTTATTCACTGTCATATTACAAAACAATTCTATTATAAACTAACCACATGCATAAAGAAAAGAGAGCCCTTAGTAAAGGGCTACTCTTCCTTATCTGCTTCTTTTATCATACGCTTCATTTTTTTCTCAAATTCCATTCGAGGGATCATTACGCTATGGTCGCATCCTGTACACTTAATCCGAATGTCAGCACCCATTCGTATCACACGCCAGGCATTTGTTCCGCAAGGATGTGGTTTCTTCATTTCTACGATATCACCCAAAGAAAATTGCTTTCGTTCCACCAACTGCGTTCAACTCCTTTATAAGGTACTGTATATCTGTTACAAGAAGTTTTTCATATCCTTTTGCGGCACGGTCACTAACCTTGGATACGGGATCTCAATCCCTTTTTCTTCAAATATTTTCTTGACTAAAATCCGCAGTTTTCGGTTTGCAGAAAAATGAGCCATCGGCTTACATTCCGCGGTCAGGCGAATGAGTACCTCAGACGGTCCCAGATCCTGGACCCCTACCACCTCTGGTGAAGCAACCAATTCTTCAATGATCGATGGTGCATCTTTTAATGATTGATTTAAAATATCAATTACTTTGTCCACATCTTCTTCATAGGCCACCCTTACATCAAGAACAGCCAAACTATTTTGCGTGGAAAAGTTCGTGACCTCTGTAATGCTTCCATTCGGAATAATATAAATTTCTCCTGTATACCCTTTAATTTTTGTGATGCGAAGACCAATCTCCTGGACCTCCCCAAAAAATTGACCGGTTTGAATATAATCCCCAACAGCAAACTGATCCTCAAAAATAATAAAGAATCCCGTAATGACATCACGAACTAAATTTTGTGCGCCAAATCCTACTGCCAGTCCAACAACCCCCGCACTTGCTAGTACAGGACCAAGATCTAGCCCAAACTGGCCCATGATCAGTAGAATCGCTACAAAATAAATGACATAGGATGTCACATTGTTCACCAGACTGCGCATCGTTTCCACGCGTCTTTCATTTAATTGGAGCTTTTCCCGTTTGCGGAAAATCTGGTTTACGCTATTGGAAACCAGTTTCACGAGAATTCTAGCAATGATAATGATAAATATGATTTTTAAAATAGCCTGGCCAATGGTGATCCAGAGATCAGCATTTGTAATTTGCTCATAGATCCCCATATAGATGGATTCAAACCATTGGGCCGACTCCGTTAACTGATTTTCCACCTATTCCCCTCCATGCCTTAATTCGTGCTCGATGAGTTCATACCCGTTCAATTCTTTGCGAAAGAAGCCTCGAATTTCAACCTTTTCCTGCATAATAATTTGCCGTGCCTGTTCAAAATCCTTTTCCGGAAATTCAATGGACAGCGCACATCCCGCCGTGATTTCCTTCGGTGTCGGTCTCGTATCGATGTCTATATCTGCGTACTCCAGCAGCATTTCCGTGTGTAGCGCCTGCTGTGTTGAATCAAAAGCAATCAGTATCGTGCCCATCTCACCCTCACTGCCTATTTTTCTGTCTTATAACTTATAGGATAAAGGATTATGAGTGCTAAGACAAATAGATTTAGCACACCATAGATCGGATATAACACAGCAACTAAAGTAGAAAACCCAAAGTTACTTAAAGGAATCATCATTAAAATAAGAACGAGTGAGATCAACCAGTTTGGTGACTTAAACCAGGAGGAAATACGGGACACAATGCCATAGACACCACTTAACGCTGTGGTATAAATAGCAAACCACAAAATGACCGAAACAACTGCAATCATTGCCGTTGGATATCCCTTGAGAAGTGCAAACAAAGGAATCTCATAAAGACCGATTTCATGCCCTGCTTTCAACAAAGAGCTGTTCATTAGAAGGGCAATCAAGGCAAGTCCACCTGTACTGACAAGGGATGAAACCCAAATTTCCTTTTTCGAGCGCAATTCCTTTCCTAAAGTTGAAACAACCGCAATCAAAGGAACCACATTGAGCGCTGCATAAGTGATCCCTGAAGGCCATGAAACATAACCGTTTCCTAATATCGTTTGTGCCCCTTCATAGTCCCCCGTAAGGAACTTGATGTATACGAAAAGAAGAACCCCCGTTAAGATGGGAATAATAAAAGATTGGATCGACATTAATCCATCTACGTCAAATAATAAAACAAGAAAAACGGTAAGAGCAATAAAAATTACTCCAAAAGTGTAGGAAAAATTCCATTCCGAAAAGGTTGCCCCACTTCCTGCAAACATCACGATCGACATCGACAGCAGATACAGCATCGTTAAAATATCAAAAATAGAAGCAAGCTTCTTCCCCATTAACTTTCTTAATATTCCATAATAATTGGTAATTTCCGGATTAGCGCTCATCCACAGCACAATAGTGACCGTTATAAAAAAAAGAAACATCGCAAGAGATAGGCTGTACTGACTCTCCCGGCCATAGGAGGTGAAAAATTCCCACATTTCCCTCCCCGATGCAAATCCGGCACCGATCGTTGTACCGATAATCGTCAACCCTACTTTTAATCCTCTCCATACTGCCACTGGACATCCCCCCCACGTAGAAATCATATGAAAACCAAGCTGAAAGAATGTCCAAACGTATATTATTTTTCAAATCGCCGTATACTAGTAATACTAATTTTTCCCATGGAGGAGCCGATGAAGCGAAAACCGTTTTTCCAGGTGCACCCTATCTCTCCATTTAAAGTCGACTATTCCCTTGATACAGCAACAGAAGCATTGACGACCCATCTTTATAAAAGGATTATGAATTATGGTCCTTTTCAAGAGCTTGTCATTTTTTGCATTGGGACTGATCGTTCTACAGGAGATTCACTAGGCCCTCTTGTGGGGAGTCAGCTGCAAAAGATGTATCCATCAGGCATGCATGTATATGGTACAATTGATGAACCTGTCCATGCAGTGAATCTTGCAGAAACGATAGAAAAGGTAGAAACAAAGCATCCGAAATCCCTGATTATTGCAGTCGATGCTTGCCTCGGTCAATTTAATAGTGTTGGTCAAATTCAAGTGGCAGATGGTCCTTTAAAGCCTGGAGCAGGGGTAAAAAAGGAACTTCCAGAAATCGGTACTTTTCATATTACTGGAATTGTCAACATCGGCGGATTTATGGAATATTTCGTCCTGCAAAATACGCGTCTAAGCATTGTGATGAAAATGGCGGATATGATCGCCCATTCCCTCTTTCATTCCACCAATCTGTATTTGCGAGATCAACGAAAAAGCTCAACAGCCTTTTAGCTGTTGAGCTTTTTTAAAGAATGGATAGTTTTGATAAAATCCAGACGGCAAAAGCTGCCACGAACAAACTTGGTAGAAGGTTAGCAACATTAATCTTTTTAATCTCTAAGATGTTCAACCCGATCCCCACTATAAGGATCCCTCCGACTGCAGTCACTTCCACAATAATCGCATTCAATAGCTGATCACTAACAAATAGAGTAATAAAGGTAGCACCTAAGGCAATTAATCCTTGATAGAGAAAAACCGGGATGGCCGAAAAAATCACACCGATTCCCAATGTAGAGGCAAAAATAATCGAAGTAAAACCATCCAATATGGATTTCGTATATAAAATATCATGATTTCCTCTCAAACCGCTATCCAACGCCCCCAGTATAGTCATCGCCCCTATACAATAAACAAGCGTAGCTGTCACAAAACCGGTGGCCAAATTTTTGTTTCCCTTTTGTCCAAATCGACTTTCCAACCACTTCCCGATATTATCCAATCCTTTATCAATGTGCAGCCATTCCCCAAGGATCCCACCAATGACTAAACTAGCCAGCACGATGATGAATTGTTCTGTTTTTAAAGCCATCATAATCCCTAAGATACATACAGCAATGCCAATCCCTTGCATAATGGTGTTTTTCACACCATCACTAATCCTTGTCAAACGGCTGCCTAGCAAGGCCCCAACAATAATCGCCACCGTATTGACAATGGTTCCCCACAATACCATGCTACTTCCCCAATTCTTTCTGAATTTCTCTCACTGCCTCAAGCAGGGCAGCGACATCTTTCTGTTCATTGAAGTATCCAAAACTTGCCCGAACAGCACCCATTCCCATCGTCCCGATCGTTTCATGACCTAATGGCGTACAATGATAACCTGCTCGAACAGCGATCCCATATTGCTGATCCAAGAGAAAAGCCACTTCCGAGGCATCAATTCCATCTAGTGTAAAAGCAACTACTCCCGCTCTTTCCACCGACTTGTCTGGACCATAAACCTTCACCCCATTGATTCCGGCCAACCCTTCCAAAAGGGTATTGGTTAACTCTCGTTCTTTCTGATTAATTTTCTCCACGCCCGTTTTCAAAACAAATTCCACTCCAGCACCAAGCCCGGCAATTCCCACGGTATTCGCTGTACCACTTTCATAACGATCCGGACGGGTCATCGGTTGTTCAATCGACTCAGAATGGCTCCCTGTCCCCCCATGAAGCAGCGGAACAAGATCAAGTGCCGGATCAATATACAGCCCACCTGTCCCTTGTGGTCCATACAGCCCTTTGTGCCCTGGAAAGGCCAACATAGTGATGTTCATTCCCTGGACATCAATCGGAATAATCCCTGCAGACTGCGAGGCATCCACTAAAAAAGGGACTTGATAACGGGAGCAGAGTTCTCCAATTTCTCGAATCGGCGCCAGCGTGCCAATTAGATTCGAGGCATGACTGACTACAACTAATTTTGTCTGATCGGTGATTGCCTGTTCAAAATCATTTAAAGAAAAGAGAAAATCTTGATCAGGCTGAACATAGGTGATCGATATCCCCTGCTCTCTCTTAAGAAATTCAAGCGGTCTGCGAACGGAATTATGCTCCATTGTCGTCGTAATGACATGATCCCCCGGTTTAAGCCACCCTTTGATTGCTTGATTTAATGCACTCGTTGCATTAGAGGTGAAAATAATATCATTCGGATTTTTAATACGGAATAGTTTCGCTAGATTCACTCTTGTTTGAAACAAAGTTCGGCTAGCTCTCATAGCCAATTGATGGCCCCCACGTCCGGGATTTGCCGCAAATTGATCAAGACATTCATTCATTGCTTCCTTCACTTGTGGCGGTTTCGGCCAAGTGGAAGCCGCATTATCCAAATAAATCACGCGCATCTTCTAACTCCCCTCCGTTCGATATCCATTCTGCAAAAAGAAAAGGCTATGTTGTTCAATGACAAGAACCAACATAACCACTATTATAATTTACCCTTTCCTTACTAACTCCATAATTCTTTCCAGGTCTTCATTTGTATAGAAATCAATTTCTATTTTTCCTTTATTTTTTCCTTTTTTGATATGAACAGAGGTTCCAAAAACGTCACGCAACCGTTCTTCGTATTGGACAATAAATACATCTTTTTTTACTTTTTCCTTTGTTTCACGTGGAACACCCTGTGTCAATTCTTTAATCCATTCTTCAACCTGCCGAACACTCAAATCCTTTTTAATGACCTCTTGAGCAATCTTTAATTTCAACGCATCCTGTTCAACAGATAATAACGCTCTCGCGTGACCCATTGATAATGTTCCACGTGAAACATAATCTCTTATTTCCTTCGGAAGCTGGAGTAATCGCATAAAATTAGCAACATGCGGACGGCTCTTCCCTACTTTTTTCGCTAGCTCTTCTTGTGTCAAGGAGAACTGTTTCATAATTTTCTCGTATGCCACAGCTATTTCAATTGCATTGAGATTTTCCCTTTGCAGGTTTTCAATTAGGGCGATCTCCATTACTTGTTCATTCGTAAAATCACGAACAACAATGGGTACCTTTTGGATCCCCGCCTTTTGCGAAGCCCGTAGTCTTCGTTCCCCGGCAACCAATTCATACCCTTTAATGCTTTTCCGAACGATCAATGGCTGAATCACGCCATGTTCCTTAATCGATTCTGCCAATTCATCCAAGGCCTTTTCATCAAATTCCTTTCTTGGTTGAAAAGGATTGGGGCGTATTTCTGTACATTCTACTTCGATAATTTGGTCGTTGACCTCAACTTCCAAAGATGGAATCAAGGCATCTAATCCTCTACCAAGTCTTTTGGCCAAGTTCCAGCACCTCCCTCGCCAAATCCATGTACACTTCCGCACCACGGGACTTGGGGTCGTAGGAGATAATCGCTTGTCCGTGGCTTGGTGCTTCACTTAATCTTACATTTCTAGGAATGACAGCCTGATACACTTTTTCACGGAAATACTTTTTTACTTCTTCAATCACTTGAATACCAAGGTTTGTACGAGCATCAAACATCGTTAAAAGAATCCCTTCAATTTGAAGGGATGTATTTAAATGCTTTTGGACCATGCGGATGGTATTTAAGAGCTGGCTTACCCCTTCCAAAGCATAAAATTCACATTGTACAGGGATTAACACAGAATCCGATGCTGTAAGTGAATTTAAGGTGAGGATCCCTAAGGAAGGCGGACAGTCAATAATAATAAAGTCATATTTGCTGCGTATATACTCAAGCGCCTTCTTTAGCCGAACTTCCCTCGAGACTGTAGGAACTAATTCAATTTCTGCGCCCGCCAACTGAATGGAGGCTGGTATAATGAAAAGATTTTCTACGCTTGTCGGTAGAATGGCATCCAATGGATCCATATCATTGACTAATATGTCGTATATACAATAACGGATATCCGCTTTATTGACGCCAATGCCGCTTGTCGCATTCCCTTGAGGGTCAATATCGATCAATAAGACCTTTTTCCCTAAAGCAGCCATGCATGCACTCAGATTGACAGAGGTTGTGGTTTTCCCCACGCCCCCTTTTTGGTTAGCCACCGCGATGACTTTCCCCATCTACTTCACCTCATTTAAAAGAAAAGCTTCAATCGAAGCCCTCATTCTCCTGCTAATTCTATGAAGAAAGAGCTTTCGATGGACATCTTCTATATTCTAACGTATTTCGAATCGGATGAATAGAAGATTTAGTTCAGCTTTTCTTTGGAATCTTAATGGTGATTTGATAAAATTCTTCGAAGTCTTCTTCTTCAGTATGAATGGCTAAACCATTTTTCATCACCATATCCACGGATTGTCGAACTGTATTTATGGCTAGACGGGTATCCTTGGAAAAAGACTTTCTCTTCGGTTTTTTATCTTCCTGTTTCACCTCTAGCATTTGTTTAATTCGATTTTCCGTTTGCTTTACATTCAAATCCTTCTCGATAATTTCCTGAAGCATTTTTAACTGTAAAGCTTCATCTTTCAAAGCAAGAAGGGCTCTAGCATGTCTTTCAGTCACCTTGCGTTGTAACAGGTAATCTTGGATCGAGGAAGGCAGATTTAATAAACGAAGTTTATTAGCGATCGTCGATTGGCCTTTTCCTAACTTTTGCGCTAAACTTTCCTGTGTTAAATTCTGTAAGTCTATCAACTTTTGGTAGGCAACAGCCTCTTCGATCGCTGTTAACCCTTCTCTTTGTAAGTTTTCAATCAAAGCAATGGAAGCCGCTTGAGCATCATTGAAATCTTTAATAATCGCAGGGATTGTTTCTAATCCTAATTTCTTCGTCGCCCGCCAACGGCGCTCCCCCGCAATAAGTTCAAAATGGCCATTGAGGTCTCGAACAACAATCGGCTGGATAATCCCATGTTCTTTGATCGTGGCACATAATTCATCGATCCGATCATCATCAAAAACCGTTCTGGGTTGATAGCGGTTCGGCACGATATCTTTGACCGGGATTTGCCTGATTTCCTCATGTTCACTTTTTTCAGAAAGCCCGAACAAACGCGCAAATTGATCTCTCAATTCAGACACCATCCTATGGAAAACGTATCCTTCTATTTCTTTTCTGCTCCTTATGTATTCGCCATCCCAACCCCATTTTCCTGCCTTTGTTTACTTAATTACTGTAAATTGTTCCACGTGAAACAAAAGATCCCTTTCAGAACCAATCAGGTCCAAAAGGGACTACTCTGCTATTTCAAATTAGACAATCGGTTTTTTCGCCGGCATTCCCGCTTTTCTTGGAAACCCTTTGGGGGTCGGCGCAAACTTATGAATGGTGATGATTGATCTTTCCGCTTGATCGCTAGGAAGCTGTAATGAGTCCACCTGCTCGGTTTTACCTCCGAAGGTTTTAATGGCTTTTTTCGCTTCATTTAATTCTAAGGAGGCATGTGACCCTTTTAAAACGACAAAGTTCCCTCCCACCTTCGCAAACGGCATGCAATATTCCGCTAGAACGTTTAACCGGGCAACCGCCCGTGCTGTCACCACATCATACTGCTCTCGATGCTCTGCCTTTACTCCAAAGTCCTCTGCCCGTCCATGTAGAGGTGTCACATCCTGTAACCCCAGCTCTTCACATAACAAACGCAAAAAACTGATCCGTTTATTTAAAGAATCAATAATCGTGATCTTTAGATGTGGAAACAATATTTTAATTGGCAAGGAAGGGAACCCTGCCCCTGCACCGATGTCGATCAGTGTATGAACTTTCCCAAAATCAAAGAAAAAGGCAGCTGCCACCGAATCATAGAAATGTTTTTCATAGACTTCTTCGCGGTCTGTTATGGCAGTCAAATTGATTTTTTCATTCCACTCCACTAACAGTTCATAATACCGTTCATATTGCTTTGCTTGTTCTGGACTGATTGAAATACCCCGATCCTTTAATGCCTGCTCAAATTGTACCATTTCCATGTGATGCTCCTAACTGCTTACCTTATTTTTATGTTCAAGGTAAACAAGCAAAACTGAAATATCCGATGGAGTCACCCCAGGAATTCGCGCGGCCTGTCCAATATTCAACGGATGGATCTTGCTTAGGTTCTCTCTTGCCTCTTTGGCAATCCCCTGGATCTCGTTAAAGTCAATATACGGTGGGATTTTCTTTTTCTCCATTTTCTTCATCCGTGCCACATCCTGAAGCTGCTTGCGAATATATCCCTCATACTTAATTTGAATCTCAACCTGTTCCTCTACCTCTGCGGGCAGGGCTTTCTCCGATGGCGAAAGACGAATAATATCTTTATATTTTATTTCTGGTCTGCGCAGCAAAGCGGCCAATTCAATGGCATTATCAATCTCGGCAGATCCAAGCTCTTGTAAAAATTGTAAGGTTCTTTCATCCGGTTTTACCTTGGTTGTCGTTAAACGATCCAGTTCCCCTTCGATCAACCTCTTCTTTTCTAGAAAACGCTGATAACGTTCTTCGGAGATCAAACCGATTTCATGTCCCTTTTCCGTTAACCGCAAATCTGCATTATCATGGCGCAGAAGCAGACGATATTCAGCCCGTGAAGTTAACAACCGATAAGGCTCCATCGTCCCTTTCGTCACCAGGTCATCAATCAAGACGCCAATGTAGGCTTCAGAGCGGTCAAGGATGAATGGTTCTTTTCCCTGCACCTTTAAGGCTGCATTGATTCCTGCAACAATCCCCTGCGCTGCCGCCTCTTCATAGCCTGAGGTTCCATTTAATTGTCCCGCCGTAAACAGGTTCTCCACTTTTTTCGTTTCCAACGTAGGCCAAAGCTGGGAAGGAACGATTACATCATATTCAATCGCGTACCCTGTGCGCATCATCTTTGCTTCTTGCAAACCAGGAACACTGTGCAGGATATCTAGCTGAACATCCTCCGGCATACTCGTGGAAAGGCCTTGCACGTACATTTCCAGCGTATCCCGTCCTTCCGGCTCCAAAAAGATCTGATGCCGCGGCTTATCATTAAAACGCACCACTTTGTCTTCGATCGACGGACAATACCTTGCCCCCACCCCTTCAATTAACCCAGAGAACATCGGTGCCCGATGAATATTCTGAGTAATAATCTCGTGCGTTTCAGGGCTTGTATAAGTTAACCAGCATGGAATTTGGTTTGGTACCGGAACTTTTGTTTCAAAGGAAAAAAACTGGGGATCTTCGTCACCAGGCTGAATTTCCATCTGATCAAAATCGACGGTTAATTTGTTTACCCGAGGGGGCGTTCCCGTTTTGAAGCGAACCATGTCAAATCCTAACTCCTTTAGGTTATAGGAAAGGTTGACAGATGGCTGCATATTATTCGGACCACTCTCATACTGCAGCTCCCCAATAATAATTTTTCCCCGCAAGTACGTCCCCGTTGTCAACACGACGGATTTTGAATAATACCTAGCTCCGGTTTTTGTAACGACCCCTTCACATACACCGTCATTGACGATCAGTTCCTCTACCAGCCCTTGGCGAAGCGTGAGATTCGGTGTATTCTCAATTGTTTCTTTCATCTTATGCTGATACAAGAATTTATCAGCCTGGGCGCGTAAGGCGTGAACAGCTGGGCCTTTCCCCGTATTCAACATCCGCAGTTGAACATAGGTTTTATCTATATTTTTTGCCATCTCCCCGCCTAAGGCATCAATCTCGCGCACCACATGCCCTTTTGCCGGACCTCCAATCGATGGATTACATGGCATAAAAGCTACCGAATCAAGATTAATGGACAACAGCAAAGTGTTGCACCCCATTCTTGCCGCTGCCAGCGCTGCTTCAGATCCAGCATGACCAGCTCCGACCACAATCACATCAAAGCTTCCACCATCATATGGTTTAACCATTTGATTCCCCTCCTTATTTCCCTAAACAAAACTGTGAAAAAATTTGATCCAATAAACTATCCCCTGCGGTATCTCCGACAATTTCCCCCAAAAGCTCCCAGGTCCGCTTCAAATCAAATGAAGATACATCGACAGGCATCCCCATTTCGATACTTTGTCGAAATTCGTCGATATTTTTAATCGATTCCTTCAACAACGCGATATGTCTGGCATTGCTGACATAGGTTTGATCCTCTTTCATAATATTCCCCTGGAAGAACATCGCCGAAATCTCTTTTTCTAATTCATCCATCCCTTCATCCTCTGTAATCGAGGTCTTGACGATCGGAATGGAATCAGACAACAATTTCTGCAGACGAGTAAAATCCAATTGCTTAGGAAGATCGGTTTTGTTTACAATGACAATCGCCTGGAGCCCTTTAATTAGATCAATTAGCCTTTCATCCTCTTCCGTTAGCATTTCGTTATAATTTAAGACAAGTAAAATTAGATCCGCTTCCTTTAGCATTTTTCGCGATCTTTCTACACCAATCCGCTCTACAATATCCTCCGTTTCGCGAATTCCTGCGGTATCCACCAGGCGCAAGGGCACCCCACGTACATTAACATACTCCTCAATCACATCGCGAGTAGTTCCCGGGATATCAGTGACAATCGCTTTATTCTCATGAATCAGGCTGTTTAATAAAGATGATTTTCCTACATTAGGTCTTCCGACAATGACCGTAGACAACCCATCGCGAAGGATTTTTCCCTGCTCTGACGTTTCCACCAACCGAATAATCTCCTGTTTAATCTCCTCACTCTTTTCGAGCAGCATCTTCCGTGTTACAGACTCCACATCATGCTCAGGATAATCAATATTCACCTCAATATGGGCCAATAACTCCAATATATTTTGTCTTAACCCCTTAACGAGACGCGATAACTTTCCCTCGACCTGTTGCAGGGCAATTTTCATCGCCCGGTCGGTTTTTGCCCGAATCAAATCGATCACAGCCTCTGCTTGGGACAAATCAATACGCCCATTTAAAAAAGCTCGCTTTGTAAATTCACCCGGCTCCGCAAGCCGCGCACCATTCTCCAAGGTTAACTGCAAAACACGATTGACCGAAACGATTCCTCCATGGCAGTTCACCTCAACCACATCTTCCCTGGTAAATGTCCTGGGCGCACGCATCACCGTCACCATCACTTCTTCCAGGGTTTCCCCTGTGGATGGATCAATCAAATGTCCGTAATGAATTGTATGACTATCCACAGTGGATAATTTTTGACGACCTTTATATAGCTTATCCACAACTTCGACAGCATCGGAACCGCTCACCCGAATAATGCCGATTCCGCCTTCCCCCATCGGTGTTGCAATGGCAGCAATGGTATCAAATTCCATGCATCATGACTCCCTATCTTAAAAAATGCTTCAATCTATAGATTTCCCTAATTTAATAGGTTATCATACCAGAAAAATCCTTGCGAGATAAATTTATTCTCGCAGAACATTCCACGACAAAAAGCTGGACCCCAAAAAAGATCCAGCTACGCTTCTACAACTATTTCTTATTTTTTTGCTTGAATTACAATATAACGATTCGGGTCTGTCCCTTCACTATACGTTGAAACAAGAGATTTTCCCTGCAAGTGCGTATGAATAATTTTCCGTTCATGGGCAGACATAGGCTCCAGTTTAACAGGTTGTCCGCTTTTTACAGCTTTTTCAGCAAGCCGCTCAGCCAATTGCTGCAGTGTTTGCTTCCTCTTTTCACGGTAATTTTCTGCATCCAAAATGATTCGTAAATAAGCGTTGGAATATCGGTTACCCACCGTATTTACAAGGAATTGCAAGGACTCAAGGGTTTGCCCTCTGCGGCCAATAATAATCCCCAGATCATCTCCGACAATTTCAAATAAATGATAATCACTTTTCTTGGTGACAACCACCTTCGCAGAGATCTTCATGTTTTCTAAAATCATTTCTAGAAACTTCTGCGCCTCCGCAAGGGGATCAATCTTCATTTCAACTTCTACTTTTGCAGGCCTCGCACCAATTAAACCAAAAAATCCTTTGCTCGGTTCCTCTAAGATGGTGACGGTTACTTGGTCTTGAGCGGCACTTAACTGCTTTAAAGCCATCAACACAGCATCATCAACTGTTTTTGCTGTAACCGTTACTTTGTTCACTTCTTTTTACCCTCCTGAGCCGCAATGGGTTGATTTCCTCTGATAAAAAAGGTTTGAAGGATGGTGAAAATATTTCCGAATACCCAGTACAGGGATAAAGCGGATGGAAGCGTAACTGCAATCACTAGAATCATGATCGGCATGATCACAAGCATCATTTTCATCTGTGGATTTTCCGGCATCCCTACTTGCATCACTTTACTTTGGAAATAGGTCGTAATTGCTGCCAGTATTGGCAAAATGTAAAAAGGATCCGGACTACCCAAGGCCATCCACAAAAAATCATGGTCTCTTACCGACTCGTTGCGAATAATTGCCTGATAAAAAGCAATCAGAATCGGCATTTGCACAAGCAATGGCAAACATCCAGCGAGCGGGTTAACATTATGTTTCTGGAACAACTTCATGGTTTCTTCTTGTAATTTTTGCGGATTTTCCTTGTGCTTATCGCGAACTTTTTGCAGTTCAGGTTGAATGGCCTGCATCGCTTTCGAACTCTTGATTTGTTTTACCATTAAAGGAAGAATCAATAAACGAATAAGGATCGTTGTCGCAATAATCGACAATCCATAACTTCCCATCATTAAAGCAGCTAACTCATCAAGTACCCAGGACATGGGGAAGATAAAATACCGGTCCCAAAAACTCCCTGAATTTGGGTCAATCGGTGTTGGATTTGTAATATAATCCGTTCCGCAGCCCGTTAAAGAGACTACAGCTATAAGAAGGATGAAGAATAAAAAATACCTTTTCCTCAAGCCCAAAAAAATTCCTCCTTGCAAGTATGTATTATATATTTATGGAATGGGATCATATCCACCTGGATGAAATGGATGGCACTTCAAAAGTCGTTTTGCAGTTAAAGTGATCCCTCTATAAAATCCATGCTTCTCTATGGCCTGGTGTGCATAAGAAGAACAAGTTGGGTAAAATCTACAAGTAGGAGGCTTTAACGGGGATAAACACTTTTGGTAAAAACGAATCAGCAACAAACAAATGCTTTTCATTCTCTACTCCCTCTTTTCCCCTTTTAAACTCCCTTTCACCTGATCCTCTGTAGAAGCTTTCCCATATATTTTCGCCTTTTTTAAACAATGCACTAAACTATCAGCTACTTCCTGGTAGCTCATTTCCGCCACTGGACCTCTAGCAATCACAATCAGATCGCCTGTCCATTGGATCAATGGAAGGTTTAATCGAAGCGCTTCACGAATAAGCCGCTTAATTCGGTTTCTTACGACAGCTTTGCCTAATTTTTTACTAACAGATATACCTATTCTCAGTTGGTCTTGTCCTTCTTTTGGCAGAACATAGATCACAAACTGTCGATTAGCAGTTGATCTTCCTTTTTGAAAGACCTTTTGGAAATCTTCCTGATTTCGCAAACGAAATTGGCTTTTTAGCATGAATGAGTTCCCCTATCCTCTAAAGTTTCCGCTTACACCCTATATAAAGAAACTTTATTTATTATGGGATAGAAGGTGCATGCTTAAACTTTGTAAAAGATGACAAATTGGAGAAAGGCCACTATAGAAGTGGCCTATGCAGATAATACTTTTCTACCTTTTTTGCGACGAGCAGCAAGAACTTTACGGCCGTTCTTTGTGCTCATTCTTTTGCGGAACCCGTGAACTTTTTTCCGTTTACGATTATTAGGACTAAAAGTTGGTTTCATTATATCCACCTCCCCTGAGGAATAAGCCAATACATTAGGCATTCTTAGATATTATATGGGTCAGCCTATCTGATGTCAAGAACTAGGTACAACCCACATGTTGGGATTTGCTCCGTCATCCTTTCTATTCTTTCAATGGTCGGTGAAGCTTTACAATAGCTGTATCACTCCCTATTAATACAGTTGTTGCGCATTCTAAATCTTCTGGTGAATTATTTCCCGTACAGTTCTGTGGAAAACCATGAAACATTTTTCACCCTATATCGACATTTTATACCACGTGATTTCCACAAATTATAGTACTGTGCATAAAAAAGGACCACAATCTGTAGTAATTGTGGATAAGTTATTAAAATCCATTGATTGTCCATGTTTTATCTGCTATCATAGATGTGTTTTAACGCGTGGAAAAGGGAGTGGAGAAAATGCTTTATCCACACCTTGTGGATGGATTTGTGGACAACTTATCCACGATTGTGCGCGTTTTTTTCGGTTACATTGTGGATTATGGGCGAAATTTGTCGTAATTCCGTCTAGCATACAGAATTGATCGTGATAAAATCTCCACAAAGATTGTGCATAAGTGTTGGGGGGAAAGAAATGAAAGCAATTAAAACATTATGGGAAAAAGCCCTTTCCATAATTGAAACGAAATTAAGCAAGCCCAGTTTTGAAACCTGGTTAAAGTCTACAAAAGCTACTGTGCTGGATGAAGATACACTGTTTATCACTGCACCCAACGAGTTTTCGCGCGATTGGTTAGAATCTCGCTATGCCGATTTAATTACGGAAACTCTTTACGAAATTACTGGCGAACATATGAAGATTAAAATTGTTACATCTGAGCCGGATCCAAATTTCGATACCCCGATGCCAAAGCGTGTGGAGGACAAAAAGAATAACACTTCCGAAGAATCTCCTGGCAGTCTGTTAAATTCAAAATATGTTTTTGATACCTTTGTCATTGGTACAGGAAATCGATTTGCACATGCTGCCTCATTGGCCGTTGCGGAAGCCCCGGCGAAAGCCTATAATCCTTTATTTATCTATGGTGGTGTAGGGCTTGGAAAGACCCATTTAATGCATGCGATTGGACATTATGTATTGGAACATAATCCCTCAGCCAAGGTGGTCTATCTTTCCTCTGAGAAATTTACGAACGAATTTATTAATAGTATCCGGGACAATAAAGCCGTCGATTTTCGCAATAAATATCGCAATGTAGATGTTCTATTAATAGACGATATTCAGTTTTTGGCGGGAAAAGAACAAACCCAAGAGGAATTTTTCCACACATTCAATGCTTTGCATGACGAAAGCAAGCAAATCGTTATTTCCAGCGATCGCCCGCCAAAAGAAATTCCAACCCTAGAGGATCGGCTGCGCTCCCGATTTGAATGGGGATTGATTACCGATATTCAGCCGCCAGACTTGGAGACACGAATTGCCATCTTGCGCAAAAAGGCCAAAGCGGAAAATTTGGATATTCCCAATGAAGTCATGGTTTATATTGCGAATCAGATCGATACAAACATTCGTGAGTTGGAAGGGGCATTAATTCGAGTTGTCGCCTATTCTTCCCTGATTAATCGGGACATTGATGCAGAACTTGCAGCAGAGGCGTTAAAAGACATCATCCCGTCAAGCAAACCAAAAATCATTACAATTGTTGATATTCAAAAGGTAGTGGGGGAACATTTTGGGCTGAAACTAGAGGATTTTAAAGCGAAAAAACGCAATCGTTCCGTAGCATTTCCTAGGCAAATCGCGATGTATTTATCGAGAGAGCTGACCGAACATTCCCTGCCCAAAATTGGCGAGGAGTTTGGCGGACGCGATCATACGACAGTCATCCATGCGAATGAGAAAATCACGACAACCCTGCAAAAAGATCCAGACTTGCAAAGCACCATGAAAGATTTGATCGAAAAAATTAAAAACCTGAAATAATACTTATCTACTTTCCACCCCCAGGAAAAGAGCAGTCTAACCACAATCTATCCACATGTGAATAGACTGCTCTTCCCTTTTGTCCGGGTGGTTTTCCACAAATCCACAGCGCCTATTACTATTACTGTTAAAAAATATAAAGATATAAGGTATAATAATATGAGATGATTTCGGGATTTATACGGAAAAATTTTATTTTTTGGAAAGGAATATTCTACAATGCACTTACAAATTCATCGCGACCAAATGACACATGCCATTAATGACGTGAGTAAGGCGGTCTCTTCCCGAACCACAATACCCATTCTTACAGGGATCAAAATATCCAGTCATTCAGAAGGAATTACATTGACTGCCAGCGACTCCGATATCTCAATTGAATACACGATCCCTATGGAAGAGGATGGAAAGCTTTATGTGGATATTAAGCAGCATGGAAGTATTGTACTCCCGGCACGTTATCTCAATGACATCATTCGGAAACTTCCTTCGGATTTTGTAGAACTCCATGTGAATGACCGTTTTTTATCCACGATTCGTTCGGGACGATCAGAATTTAATCTAAACGGTTTGGACGCAGAGGATTTCCCACGACTCCCTCAGATTGAAGAGGAGAAGGTTTTTAGTATACAAAGCGATATTTTAAAAACGATGATTAAGCAAACCGCTTTTGCTGTTTCTACGACGGAAACACGACCAATTCTGACAGGAATTATGTGGGCTTTAGAGGGGGACCAGCTGCAATTCGTCGCAACCGATAGCCACCGTTTGGCGAGAAGGCAGGCAACAGTAGAGGCTTCACCAGAGTTGGCCTTTGAAAATATCGTCATTCCAGGAAAGAGTCTGCAGGAACTAAATAAAATTTTGCCTGATAATGATTCGCTGATTGATATTGTTGTCACAGATAATCAAATTTTGTTTAAGACAGACCGGATTTTATTTTATTCGCGCTTGCTTAATGGAACCTATCCTGATGTCAACCGAATTATTCCATCACAAAGCAAAACAAATATTATTTTAAATACAAAAGAGTTTTTACATGCGATAGAAAGGGCATCCTTATTAGCAAAGGATGGAAAAAATAATGTTGTAAAGTGCTCCATTGATTTAGGAGGAGTGATGGAGATTTCATCAACATCTCCGGAGGTTGGGAAAGTAACAGATGAAATCGAAGTAAAAAGCATTGAGGGGGAAGAATTAAAGATTTCCTTTAATGCGAAATATATGCTTGATACATTACGTGTTATGGATAGCGAGGAAGTTCAAATCAGCTTTACCGGTGCGATGAGTCCGTTTATTATCCAGCCGACAGATACAGAGCATATGTTGTATTTGATCCTTCCTGTTCGAACCTATCAATAAAAGGAGATGGAGGTGAGGGGATCTTGCAAGAAAAGACAGTCCCGATTGATACAGATTACATTACACTGGGACAGCTGTTAAAATTAACCGATGCTGTGGACTCTGGTGGTCAAGTGAAGGCCTTTTTGGCAGACGCACATATTTTAGTAAATGGGGAAGAAGAGAATCGTCGTGGAAAGAAACTATATCCAGAAGATCGCGTCGAGATCAATGGTCTTCATTCCTTCGTGATTACTCGTTCTTAGTACTAGCGCAAGCCAAGGGAGGACGAGAGATAGATGTTTCTGAGGGAATTGGAAATTAAGCAGTATCGAAATTATAGCTATCAAAAACTTCTCTTTACGAAGCCGATCACTTTGTTTCTAGGGCAGAATGCCCAAGGGAAAACAAATTTGATGGAATCCATCTATGTATTGGCGATGACGAAATCGCATCGCTCGACGAAAAATAAAGAATGGATTGCCTGGGAAGAACAGTTCAGCTGGATCAAGGGTCAGATTGAGCGCAAAAGAGGACCCTTGCGTTTGGAAATTCAGTTGACTGAAAAAGGAAAAAAGGCGAAAATAAATGGATTGGAGCAAAAAAAATTGAGCGACTATATCGGTGCGCTCAATATTGTTATGTTCGCTCCGGAAGATTTAAGCATTGTCAAAGGTTCGCCGCAGCAGAGAAGAAGGTTCCTTGATATGGAGCTTGGACAGATCTCGCCGCTATATTTGCATCACTTGGCCCAATATCAGAAGGTTGTCACTCAAAGGAACCAATGGCTGAAAGAGTCTACGAAAAATAAAGGGTTCACAGAATTGCTGGAGATTCTGAGTCAGCAGATGGCAGAGCTAGCAATCAAGCTGACCATGAAGCGGTTGGAATTCCTCGTAAAAATGGAAAAATGGGCCGGTGAAATTCATCAAAATATTACCCAAGGAAGAGAGCATTTGACTATCAAATACCAACCTTCCTTTCAAATAGATCCAGAAGCTTCTATCGCCCAGTTGACAGAAGCTTATCTTGGCCAGCTGGCCAAGCTGAAGGAAAGAGAAATTGCCCGAGGCACCAGTCTACTTGGACCGCATCGGGATGATTTTTACTTCTATATCAACCAAAACAATGTGCAGCAATTCGGTTCACAAGGGCAGCAAAGAACGGCCGCACTTTCTCTTAAATTAGCTGAAATTCAATTGATTTACGAAGAGGTAGGAGAATATCCGATTCTATTACTGGATGATGTTTTGTCAGAATTGGATGGTTCACGGCAAACACACCTGCTCGATGCAATTAAGGATAAGGTACAGACTTTTGTCACAGCCACTGGTGTGGAAGGGCTGAAACATCAAACTATTGAAGAAGCTTCCGTATTTCGCATTCATGCGGGTGAAGCTGCTCAGGAGAAATGAGGTAGATGTATGTTTATCCATATCGGTGGAGATACCGTTGTCAGGGCATCTGATGTGATTGCGATCATTGAGCGCAATATGGAATCTTGCAGATTGACAAAGCAATTCTTAGATGAAAAGGATAGCAACCATTTATTGCTCCGCATTAGCAAGGAAGATACAAAGTCGTACGTCGTAACGAAAGAAAAAGTCTATTGTTCCCCCATTTCTTCTTTAACTCTCAAAAGAAGAGCGAATTTTGTCAGCAGTATAGAAAGTAGGTGATATCCTTGACTACTGAAAATCATTCTTCCTATGATGCCAGTCAAATACAGGTTTTAGAAGGTTTGGAAGCGGTTCGGAAACGTCCAGGGATGTATATTGGCTCTACCAGCAGCAGAGGGTTGCACCATCTGGTTTGGGAGGTTGTCGATAACAGTATCGACGAAGCATTGGCAGGTTATTGCACACATATCGAAGTGACCGTTCATGAGGATAATAGTGTCTCTGTAACGGATGATGGCCGGGGGATCCCTACCGAAGTTCATGAAAAGACTGGGAAGTCAACCGTTGAGACGGTTTTAACCGTGCTGCACGCTGGCGGGAAGTTCGGCGGTGAAGGGTACAAGGTTTCCGGTGGTTTGCATGGTGTAGGGGTTTCTGTTGTGAATGCTTTATCGGAGACCGTTGAAGTGGAAGTAAAACGGAACGGGAAGATTCATAAACAGCGATTTTCTTATGGTGTTCCGGAGACCGAATTGCAAATCGTCGGCGATGCCGAAGAAACTGGAACGAAGGTAACCTTTAAACCGGATGCGGAAATTTTTACAGAAACGACTGTTTTTGATTATGAGATATTGCAGAAGCGTCTGCGGGAAGTTGCCTTCTTAAACCGCGGAATTCGCATTACCTTAACCGACGAGCGTACAGATCGCCAGGATACGTATAAATACGATGGAGGAATTATTTCCTTCGTCCAATTTTTAGATAAAAACAGAGAAAGCCTTTTTGAGCAGCCAATCTATGTTTCTTCTCAAAAGGACGGGATATTTGTCGAGATTGCTTTGCAATATAACGATGGGTATGTAAGCAATATTTATTCCTATGCAAACAATATCCATACCCATGAGGGTGGAACCCATGAATCCGGGTTTAAAAGCGCCTTGACAAGGGTCATCAATGATTACGGAAGAAAGAACAATATCCTCAAAGAAAAGGATGAAAATCTGACTGGGGATGATGTGCGTGAAGGGTTAACCTGCATCATCAGTGTCAAGCTTCCGGAACCGCAGTTTGAAGGGCAAACCAAAACAAAGCTTGGCAACAGTGAAGTGAGAAGTATTACCGAGTCGGTTTTTACACAAACATTCACTGATTATTTGAATGAACATCCAACAGAAGCAAAGAAAATTTTGGAAAAGGCTACGATGGCTTCGCGGGCAAGAGAAGCGGCTAAGAAGGCAAGGGAATTAACTAGACGCAAAAGCGCTCTAGAAGTCAGTGCGCTTCCTGGGAAACTGGCCGATTGTTCATCCAAAGACCCATCCATTAGCGAGATTTATGTCGTTGAGGGGGATTCCGCCGGAGGTTCAGCAAAACAAGGCCGTGACCGTCATTTCCAAGCGATCCTTCCACTCCGTGGAAAGGTCATTAATGTTGAGAAAGCAAGGCTTGATAAGATCCTTTCCAACAATGAAATTCGCACGATCATTACTGCTATGGGAACCGGGATCGGTGAGGAGTTTGATCTGTCAAAAGCTCGTTATCACAAGCTGATTATTATGACCGATGCTGACGTGGATGGGGCGCATATCCGCACCCTCTTGCTCACTTTCCTATACCGCTACATGCGTGAATTGATCGAGGCAGGGTATGTTTATATTGCCCAGCCGCCTCTCTATAAGGTGGCCCAAGGGAAAAACATCCATTATGCCTATAATGATGATCAATTAAAGGGAATTATGAGTCAGCTTCCGCAAAAACCTGAGCCGAACATCCAGCGCTATAAGGGTTTAGGGGAGATGAATCCAGAACAGCTTTGGGATACCACCATGGACCCAGAGACAAGAACATTACTCCGCGTGAGTTTAGAAGATGCCATGGAAGCGGATGAGGTCTTCGATACCCTGATGGGTGATAAAGTTGAACCACGCCGAGATTTTATACAAGAAAATGCCCAATATGCTACGAATTTGGATATATAGGCAATTAACGGAGGGATTGTGGAATGGCTGAACAAGAACGTTCCAAAATTATCGACCGCAATATTTCCCAGGAGATGCGTGAGTCCTTTCTTGGTTATGCGATGAGCGTAATCGTAAGCCGTGCCTTGCCTGATGTCAGAGACGGTCTGAAGCCCGTTCACCGACGCATTTTGTTTGCGATGAATGAGATGGGGATGACACCGGACAAACCCTATAAGAAATCCGCAAGGATTGTTGGGGATGTCATTGGTAAATATCATCCACACGGGGATTCTGCAGTTTATGAAACGATGGTTAGAATGGCCCAGGACTTCTCCTATCGTAATCCTTTAGTGGATGGACACGGAAACTTCGGATCGGTCGACGGCGATTCCGCGGCTGCCATGCGTTATACAGAGGCTCGGTTATCAAAAATAGCCACGGAGCTGTTGCGTGATATCAATAAAGATACGATTGATTACGGCCCAAACTACGATGGGAATGAAAAAGAACCTTTGGTGCTGCCTGCGCGCTTCCCTAACCTGCTGGTAAATGGAGCGGCGGGGATTGCGGTTGGAATGGCAACCAATATTCCTCCCCATAATTTAGGGGAAGTCATCGATGGAATTCTCTTATTGATCGAGCATGAGGAAGTCACCATTCGTGATTTAATTGAAATTATTAAAGGTCCTGATTTCCCAACGGGCGCACAAATTATGGGGCGCAGTGGGATTTATCAGGCCTATGAAACCGGACGGGGTTCCATTACGGTTCGGGCTAAAACCAATATTGAAGAACACAATGGAAAACATCGGATTATCGTTGATGAAATTCCTTACCAGGTAAACAAGGCCAAATTAATTGAACGGATTGCTGAATTGGTTCGCGATAAGAAAATCGATGGGATTACTGACCTGCGTGATGAATCAGACCGCAACGGGATGCGGATCGTGATTGAAATGCGGAGGGATATCAATCCGCAGGTCTTGTTGAACAACCTGTTCAAACATACGGCCTTGCAGACCACGTTTGGGGTGAATATGCTGGCCTTGGTTAACGGTCACCCAAGAACGCTTAATCTGAAGGAAATGCTTACGCATTATCTAGACCATCAGCGTGTGGTTATTCGTCGTCGGACCGAGTTTGATCTGCGGAAGGCCGAAGCGCGTGCACATATTTTGGAAGGTTTGCGCATTGCCTTAGACCATATTGACGAAATTATCACCCTGATTCGTTCCTCAAGAACAACAGAAGAAGCCCGCAATGGGTTAATGGAGCGGTTCACCTTAAGTCATGAACAGGCCCAAGCGATCCTGGATATGCGCTTACAGCGATTAACCGGATTAGAACGGGACAAGATTGAAGAAGAATATCAGGAACTGGTCAAATTAATTGCTGAGCTGAAAGAAATTCTGGCCGATGAGAATAAAATTCTTGCTATCATCAAGGAAGAACTGATTGAGGTTAAGGAAAAATATGCCGATCCGCGCCGTACGGAAGTGATGGCTGCAGTTGACACGATTGAAATTGAAGACCTTATTCCGGAGGAGGAAGTCTGCATTACCTTAACCCATACGGGATATATCAAGCGGCTTCCAGCATCCACCTATCGCAGTCAACGCCGTGGGGGAAGAGGGATACAAGGGGCGGAAACGAAGGAAGATGACTTTGTTCAGAATCTATTCGTTACCAGTTCCCATAATTATCTTCTCGTCTTTACCAATCGCGGGAAGGTCTATCGTCTGAAGGCTTATGAAGTTCCTGAGTTGGGACGGACGGCAAGAGGGACGCCAATTATTAACTTGATCCAGATTGAACAGGGAGAACAGGTCAAAGCGGTTATCCCTGTGAAGGATTTTGATGAAGAAAACCGTTTCCTCTTCTTCGCGACAAAACAAGGGATTGTAAAAAGGACCGATTTAAGTTCCTTTGAACATATTCGCAAGGGCGGCCTCTTTGCGATCAATGTGAGAGAAGAGGATGAACTGATTGGTGTGATCTTAACCGATGGCAATCAGGACATCATCATGGGAACAAAGGATGGGATGTCGATCCGCTTTAATGAACAGGATGTACGTTCGATGGGGCGCACTGCTACAGGGGTCAAAGGGATTACTTTGGATCCGGGAGATGAGGTCATTGATGCGGACATGGTTGGCGACAATACGGATGTATTGATTGTCACCTCAGGAGGATACGGTAAACGTACTCCGATTGAAGAATACCGTGTACAATCCCGTGGCGGAAAAGGGATTAAAACATTAAATGTGACTGAGAAAAATGGACATATTATTGCTCTGAAAGTCGTTAATGAGGAAAATGATCTGATGATTGTAACGGTATCAGGCGTCATTATTCGGCTTAATATTAACGGAATCTCGACGATGGGCCGAAATACGCAAGGAGTCCGCTTGATTCGCATCGAAAATGAAGAGGAAGTGGCGACGGTTGCCAAAGTAGAATCCTCGGAAGAAGAGAAGAGCGATGAGGGGAAGATTGAGGAAGAAGAAGGACAGGAATTAACTTCTGGAGAAGATACGGAAGAGGAATAAGGAAGGAAGAGATGTTGTATGTCGCGTGTTCTTATTTCAAACATGAAAAAAGGATCGATTCTTAGCGCGAATGTATATAGCCCTTTGGGCGGTCTCCTCCTGGAAAAGGGAACGAAAATATTTGATCGGGAATATGAGATCTTAACAGCATTTCAAGTCGATGAGGTGGAAGTGGAAGAAGGGGAGGCCAGTGATGAAGGATTTGCCCCAACCCTCTTTTCCGAGAGCGGGAAAAGGGCTAAGTATCCGGAGGAAAAGGCAGTTCCCACCCCTGAAGAATCCTCCTCTGCTCGTCGAGCTGCTGGGGTGCTGTCAGAGCCGATTACCTTTGAACAGCAATTTATAAAAGCGGTGGAGGAGTTTAGACAGCTGTATTTTTCTGTCCTTGGTGGGCTTCCGGTGACCGTCGAAGGGATAAAAAATAGCCTACAGGATTTGCTGCGCTTTCCCTCGAACCCAGAGCATATTATCGTTACCCTTAAACCGATCTTTTCAAAGGAAGATTATATTTATTATCACAGTATTGCCGTATCGTATATATCGGCATCGATTGCACGTTGGGCCAAGCTTCCTGAGGAAGATTTGATTTGGATTGCGGTAGCTGGTGCTCTGCATGATATCGGAAAGGCCAAGTTAAACCAGACCACGCTGGCTAAACCAAGATCCTTAACGGACGAGGAAATGAAAGAGGTTAAAAAATATCCCGTTTTAGGTTACCATTTGGTAAAAGGCATTCCTACTTTAAACCGATCTGTCACGCTGGGAATCCTGCAGCATCAGGAACGGGAAGATGCATCAGGATTTCCCTTAGCGTTATCGGGTGACTCGATTCACCCTTATGCCAAGATCATTGCCATTGCAGATATATTTCACGCAATGTGCTCCAATAAAACCTACCGTGGGGCAAAATCTCCCTATCTGGCCTTAGAGCAGCTGCTGGCTGACAGCTTTGGAAAATTGGACCCCAACTTTGTGCGGATCTTTGTCGATGGGATGACCCATTTTCCACTAGGGACAAAGGTAGAGCTGAACAATGGGACGATGGGGACGATTGTTTTTGTCGACTCAAGCCAGCCAACCAGACCAATGGTAGACGTGAATGGAACCATTTTAAACCTTGCGCAAAATCGCAGTTTACTGATTAACCGGGTTTTAATCTAACAAAGAGGTGCTCAACTATGAGTATCTTTTTTATTTTTTATCTTTTATCTTGTTTCAAAAATATACCTTTCACTAAACAAAAGATCTAATATCATGTTGGGGAATTTCCGTTGACTGATGTTTAAAAACTCATGAATGATAAACATTTCCTCTGACATAAAAGAAAAGACGATTTCTCCCCACAGCTCGGTTTCATACCGACAGAGCATGCCCAGGATATACATGATTAAAAAATGGGCCGTTAGTTCAGGAATGTGGGAATGAGAATGCTGAAGCCTGAAAAAATGATTTCCCTTATAATCTTGAATAAATAGGTGGTTTTCAAATCCGTTCGGGGATTCAAAAACATGAATTTTCTCCGGGTGGTCCCAGCTCAAGCGAATAATCCCTTGCGGGGTTTCGATTGGATGGTGAATAAACCGAGCTTTTCCCGTGTTATATCGGTTGAGAAAGGAGATAAAGCCTTCGTATGTCAGGTGAAAATGATCGAGCACGCTTTCTGAAAGGTAAAAAGTGGTCATGGGAGAGGTATAATCAATATGCTTGGACATATGCAAAGGCAGCAGGGAAACCTCCTGATATGTCTTTTCGTAGCTTTCCTTTAATTCTGGTATCATGGATAATAAATCTTTAATCTTAAACTTCTCCCCAATCATATGCTGACAGTCAAAAAGTTGTGTGACCAAAGGAAAAAGCCCTTCCCTTTGGACCTTTACCTCATCTTCGGAAAACGTATAGTCTGACTTTTTTAATTTTCTACTCGTTACCCCGTGTTGGAGCACCTTGGAGTGTGCGGGATAATGCGGGTCGGCGGTGAGAATAACAGCTTTTAAAAAGCTAACCATGCCATAATATAACAACAGTGGTTTTACTAAAATATTGCTGGCCCCTGCGGCAGAATAATATTCCTTTCCTTGCTTGATATTATAGATAAATTTTTGTGTATTTTGAAAGGCGTACTTTGCTGCTTCTTCACTAAATGGTGCATGGTAAAACTGGGTCAGGAAATCCTTTACATGGGGCTCGCTTTCAAAGTAAACAAACATGCTCCAGAGTTTTTCCTGCGGATTTTCACAAGTAATCCGATGAATTCTTTTCACAAGCATCACCATTTCTCGCAATATTCGTTAAATCGTCTGATTGGAATTAAATTCTCGTTGATTATTCTCTATCTTGTGTTCAAATCGCGAACAATATAAGACCTACCTTGACAGAAAAATATGGATTTTGTTAAACTACGTCTAATTCATTTTTGTAACAAGAAGGGATGGGAAAGAACATGTGGGAGAACAAGTTCGTAAAAGAAGGATTAACCTTTGATGATGTACTGTTGGTTCCGGCAAAGTCTGAAGTGCTTCCTCGGGATGTCAAATTAACAACGAAATTGAGCGATTCCGTTGTGTTAAACATTCCCTTAATCAGTGCGGGGATGGATACGGTCACAGAATCGGCTTTGGCGATCGCTATCGCACGGCAGGGTGGAATTGGCATCATCCATAAAAATATGAGCATCGATGAGCAAGCTGAAGAGGTGGACCGAGTAAAAAGATCAGAAAGCGGGGTCATTACCAATCCGTTTTCACTTCGTCCGGAAGAGCAGGTCAATCGTGCAGAAGAAATCATGGCTAAATACAGAATTTCTGGTGTTCCTATTGTTGATCAAGATGATCACTTAGTGGGTATTATTACCAACCGGGATATGCGTTTTGTCCATGATTTTTCTATACCCATCTCCGAAGTCATGACTAAAGACAATCTCGTTACTGCACCAGTCGGTACGACCCTGAAGGAAGCGGAAACGATCTTACAAAAGCATAAAATTGAAAAGCTTCCGCTTGTTGATGAAAAAAACATTTTAAAGGGACTTATCACCATCAAAGATATCGAAAAGGCGATTCAATTTCCGAATGCAGCCAAAGATCAGCAAGGTCGTCTGCTAGTTGGAGCAGCTGTAGGTGTCTCAAAGGATACGTTTGAACGCGCTGAAGCCTTGGTTTCCCATGGTGTCGATTGCCTTGTTGTAGACACTGCACATGGACATTCCCAAGGGGTTTTGAACACGGTCAAAGAACTCCGCAGCAAGTACCCGGATTTAACCATAATTGCCGGGAATGTGGCAACTGGCGAAGCTACCCGGGCTCTAATTGAAGCAGGGGCATCGGTTGTGAAGGTGGGAATTGGACCTGGATCGATTTGTACCACACGTGTGGTTGCTGGAATTGGGGTTCCGCAAATTACTGCAATATACGATTGTGCAAGCGTCGCTCGGGAATATGGGGTTCCGATTATTGCCGATGGGGGAATTAAATATTCCGGCGATCTTCCGAAAGCCATCGGAGCTGGCGCTACGGCAATCATGGTCGGCAGCCTGTTTGCCGGTTGTGAAGAAAGTCCGGGAGAATCGGAGATTTATCAAGGAAGACGCTTTAAGGTGTATCGTGGAATGGGCTCTCTTGGAGCGATGAAGGAAGGGAGTAAGGATCGTTACTTCCAAGAAAATGAGAAGAAGCTTGTACCCGAGGGGATCGAAGGAAGGGTGCCATATAAAGGACCGATTTCTGAAGTGATCTTCCAACTCATCGGTGGATTGCGTGCGGGTATGGGGTATTGTGGAACGCCTGATTTGGAAGCTCTGCGTGAGAATGCACGGTTTATCCGCATCACTAACGCCGGTCTTGTGGAGAGCCATCCGCACGATATTCAAATTACGAAAGAAGCACCAAACTATTCTTTCTAAGTCGGGACTTTTCCCGGCTTTTTCTTTTGACACCCCCATACTTTGGCCCTATTCCACGAACCGTTTTTTCGATGTTCGTTCAGGACAAGCTGTGGTACAATGGTCATTGGTTTGATGTTTGATTTTGAATTCTGATTAAAGAGGTGAAGTAGGGTTTGAATTTTACAAAGAAGGCATTTCTCGGATTTCTTGTATTTACTTTAGCACTGTTGTTTGTTACACCGTCTACACCATATGCTTCGGCTGCTTCAGCCGGCATTAATCTTAATGTAAAATCAGCGATTATGGTTGAAGCTTCAACCGGAAAAATATTGTTCAAAATGAATGAAAGCGAAGCCCTCCCACCGGCGAGTATGACCAAAATGATGACCGAGCTGCTCGTCCTTGAAGCGATCAAGAACGGAACAAAAAAGTGGGATGACAAGGTCAAAACCTCGGAATACGGCCATTTTATGGGGAGATATGGCGGTTCACGGGTATACCTTGGAATGGGTGAAGAGAGAACGATCAAAGAACTTTATGAGGCTATGGCGATCTATTCGGCTAATGATGCGACGGTAATGCTTGCCGAAACGCTTGCCGGAACAGAAGAAAATTTCGTAAAAATGATGAATCAGAAGGCACAGGAATTAGGGATGCAAGGTACGCACTTTGTAACCAGCAGCGGTTTTCCTGCAGAAGAATTGGGGGAATTTTCCCCATCTGATACGAGCGAACATGTGATGTCGGCAAAGGATGCGGCGATTTTAGCGCGGGAGATTATTACGAAATTCCCTGAAGCGCTGCAAATCTCCTCGATCCCTAAGAAATGGTTCCGTGAAGGAGAATCCGGCCAGGTCAAAATGGATAACTGGAACTGGATGCTTCCGGAGTTGGTTTATGGGTATGAAGGGGTAGACGGTTTAAAGACAGGTCACACGGACGCTGCTGGATACTGCTTTACCGGAACGGCCGAACGTAATGGCATTCGTTTGATTACCGTTGTTATGGGGGCAGGAAGTGAAGCGGAACGATTCGGTGAAACCAGAAAGCTTCTTGATTACGGTTTTTCCAATTTTAAAATGTTGTCGATGCTTCCAAAAGGACAAACCATTGACGGCTTTGAAAAAGCGGAAGTGAAAAAAGGGACGGAGTTGAGCGTTGAAGCCGTTCCCGAAAAAGAAATGGTACTTCCTGTACGGGTTGGCGATGAAAACAACTATAAGCCAGTTGTTAAATTTAACGAAGTAATGGCTCCGGTTGAAAAGGGGCAAGCTATTGGAAAAGTGACTGTCGAATACACTGGGCAAGATGGTTTTGAATTCCTCCGACCAGGAGATGAACAAGCGGCTCAAATCAATATGGTGGCGAATCAAGAGGTAGAGAAAGCATCGTGGATCCGCCTATTCTTCCGGGCGATCAACCAATTTATTGGCGGGATCTTTGGGGGAATCGTGGATACCATTAGTGGTTGGTTTTAATTAAAATATCACAATCTCTGAGTGGTTTGGTTGTCTTTTGATGAGGGATTATGTAAAATAGGAATAAAATGTGAAAACATTCCTATGAATCGACTTTAGGGGGATTAATGATGATAGAAACAGGTACTTCACGGGTAAAACGTGGAATGGCAGAAATGCAAAAAGGCGGCGTCATCATGGACGTTGTGAATGCTGAACAGGCGAAGGTTGCAGAAGCCGCTGGTGCGGTAGCCGTTATGGCATTGGAAAGAGTTCCTGCGGACATTCGCGCAGCTGGCGGAGTAGCCCGTATGGCTGACCCAACGATCGTAGAAGAAGTCATGAAGGCTGTTTCCATTCCTGTTATGGCAAAAGCCCGGATTGGTCATTTTGTCGAAGCGAAGGTATTGGAAGCACTCGGCGTCGATTACATCGATGAAAGTGAAGTTTTAACGCCAGCTGACGAAGTATTCCATATTAATAAAAAGGAATTTACTGTACCATTCGTTTGCGGTGCTCGTGACTTAGGTGAAGCACTTCGTCGAATTGGCGAAGGAGCTTCCATGATTCGTACAAAGGGTGAACCAGGAACAGGAAACATTGTTGAGGCTGTTCGTCATCAACGGATGATGCAAAGCCAGATCCGTAAGGTTCAAGCGATGTCTTATGACGAGCTAATGGCTGAAGCGAAAAATCTTGGTGCTCCTTATGAATTATTAGAATACATCCATCAAAATGGAAAGCTTCCTGTTGTAAACTTTGCGGCTGGTGGGGTAGCAACACCTGCCGATGCAGCTTTGATGATGCATTTGGGTTCTGACGGGGTATTCGTTGGTTCCGGGATCTTCAAGTCAGACAACCCAGAACGCTTCGCAAAAGCCATCGTTGAAGCAACCACACACTATGAAGATTATGCATTGATCGGAGAGCTTTCTAAGAACCTTGGAACGGCAATGAAAGGAATCGAGATTTCCTCCTTATTGAAAAATGAGCGCATGGCTGAGCGCGGTTGGTAAGGTGAACCCTCGATGAAAGTTGGAGTATTGGCCCTGCAAGGGGCAGTAGCTGAACATATCCGCCTGTTAAAACAGGCGGGGGCAGATGCCATTCCTGTGAAAAAGGTTTCTCAATTAGCGGAAATCCAGGGGCTTGTTCTTCCCGGCGGGGAAAGTACGACGATCGGGAAGCTGATGAAGCAATACGGTTTTGATACGGCATTACAGCAATTTCATCAAGAAAAGAAACCGATTTTTGGTACCTGTGCGGGGATGATTCTGTTAGCAAAAGAAATTGTCGGACAAGATTGGCATCATTTAGGCTTGATGGATATGAAGGTTGAACGCAATGCATTCGGAAGACAACGCGAAAGCTTCGAGGTGGATCTAGATATTAAAGGGATTCCCGAGGCTTTCCGGGCCGTCTTTATTCGTGCGCCATTGATTTTAGAAGTGGGAAAGAATGTCGATGTCTTGGCTAGTCATGATGGACAGATCGTTGCAGCGAGACAAGATCATCTGTTGGCGATTTCTTTCCATCCTGAATTAACCGATGATGAACGGGTACATGGCTACTTCCTAGAGATGGTTCAGGAGTACCAAGGCGTAAAAAGCGTTTAGCAGATGAATACGAAGCGATGACAGGAATAGTAGTTAATGAAAGCTGGTCTAGAGAGTCGACGGTTGGTGCAAGTCGAACCAGATGGTTAACGAATCCACCCTTGAGCTTGGTCGTTTAAAGCGGAAGATGTTCTTTTGTGAGGCGTCTTCAACTAGGGTGGCAACGCGGGTTAAAATCTCGTCCCTAATTTAGGGGACGGGATTTTTCTATTTTTGGAAAAAAGGGCTGGCTCTTAAAAGGAGGAATGAAGAATGCTTGATGTGAGAAGGTTAAGGAATGATTTAGAAGGTGTAAAAGAGGCTTTAAACCATCGCGGGGATTATACAGAGCAATTGAATCAGTTTACCGGACTGGATGAAAAAAGAAGATCTTTGTTGGTTGAAAGTGAATCATTGAAAAACAAGCGTAATACCGTTTCCGAAGAGATTGCTGTCAAGAAACGAAATAAAGAAAATGCAGATGACTTAATTGCCGAAATGAAAGGCGTATCAGAAAAGGTTAAGGAATTGGATGAACAAGTTCGTCAAGTGGAAGAGGAACTGGACCAGCTTTTGTTAACGCTCCCTAACGTGCCACACGAGAGTGTACCGGTTGGAAAGTCGGAAGAGGACAATGTACCCATCCGTCATTGGGGAGAGCCGAAAGACTTTTCTTTTGAGCCTAAGGCCCATTGGGATCTTGCAACAGAACTCGACATCCTTGATTTTGAAGGGGCTGCAAAGGTAACAGGAAGCCGTTTCGTCTTTTATAAAGGGTTGGGTGCACGTTTAGAACGCGCCTTGATTCAATTCATGCTTGATCTTCACGTCGATCAGCACGGCTATGTAGAGATCATGCCGCCGTACATGGTGAATCGGGCAAGTATGACTGGAACCGGGCAATTGCCGAAGTTCGAGGAAGATGCCTTTAAAGTGGCCGGAACCGACTACTTTTTGATTCCAACCGCTGAAGTTCCTGTAACCAACTATCACCGGGAAGAAATTTTACCTGGGGAAGCGCTTCCCATTCAATATACAGCCTATAGTGCATGCTTCCGTTCCGAAGCCGGATCTGCCGGCCGCGACACCCGTGGATTGATTCGCCAGCACCAATTTAACAAAGTGGAGTTAGTGAAATTCGTTAAACCGGAAGATTCTTATGACGCCTTGGAAAGCTTAACAGCGAACGCTGAGAAAGTCCTTCAACTATTAGGTTTGCCATACCGTGTATTGTCTTTATGCACAGGAGATATCGGCTTCTCCTCGGCAAAAACCTATGACCTTGAAGTCTGGCTGCCAAGCTACGGAACCTACCGTGAGATTTCCTCCTGCAGTAATTTTGAGGACTTCCAGGCCCGTAGAGCCAATATTCGATTCCGCCGTGAAGCGAAAGCTAAACCAGAGTTTGTCCACACCCTGAATGGCTCAGGACTAGCCGTTGGCCGCACCGTTTCCGCGATCCTTGAGAATTACCAGCAGGAAGACGGCAGCGTGGTCATTCCAGAGGTACTGCGTCCGTATATGGGTGGAAGAGAGAAGATTAGTAAATAGCGGGAGTGACTTCCGCTATTTTTTTTGGGTGGGACGACGGCTGTCCTTTTGGGGTTAACGGAATATTTTTCTTCTATTCTAAAAATTTGGCGGGAAACCGTTCGAATAACGGAATATTTTCCCGTTATAGGTCAGTTAGACACTTTGAAAGGGGCTCTACGATGCAATAGCGGAAAACCTTTCCGTTATTTGATTGGGAACCGGCTTAAGGAGGTAAATAGCGGAAAGATTTTCTCCTTATTATGCGAGCCTTTACCTAGCTACTTCAGCTCCTTGGAAACTTACCCCATTTTTACGCTAATCGTCATGGAGGTGTTTTCCAGATACATCCCAATCAGCCGAATGGTTCGGAACCACTCTAGTGGAACCTTGCTGCGGCAAATCTTTTTTCATATCTGCAAAGCTGAAACCATCCATAACCCTTTCCTCCAGCATTCCCCTGACAAAAAAACAACGGTCACTCCTTGATTTAAATCAAGGTTTTAAACGTAATCAAACGTTAGTATTAGGTGAAAAGAGAAAAGAGAAAGGAGTAGCCTAAAATGATTGAGGTTAAACAAGAAGGGAATCGTAAGGTAATAGATGTTCGGGAGCTGATTAACAGTGGGAGACATCCGCGCAATGAGATTATCCGGGAAGTGCAGATGGCACCGGTGGGAACGGTTTTTGAGGTGCATTTGCCACATCCCGCTCCCCCGCTTGTTGCAAGCTTTGAATCGATGGGGATGACCTGTATTATGAATCAATTGAATCATGATCACTACCGTCTCATCTCTGTCAAACTAAGCTAGGTGCCAGCAAGATCGGCAAGTCCTTTTGGGTCAAGGATTTGTACATCCTTTTTACCAATTAGTTGAAGTAATCCTAGCGATTCAAAATGGACGAGTTTTCGGCTTAATGTTTCTGGCGTTGTTCCAATCAAGGAAGCGAAATCCTTTTTGGAAATGGGTAATAAAATTTGCCGGTGCGTGATTTGATTTTTTTCATAAAACAACAAAAGGGCTTTGGCTAATCTGCGCTCCACTTCTAACAGACTAATTGTCGTAATCCACTCATCCGCTTGTTGCAGTCGTTCACTTAAGGCTAATAAAAAGCGAACAGCCATCGCCGGGTTCCTTTCCAGCACGGGAATAAAGTCCTCCCGATGTATCTGACAAACCGTTGTTGGTTCGAGAACCTCAGCGTTGGCGTAGTGGTTTTTATTTTCAAGCAAAGAAAATTGGCCAAAAAAATCCCCGGGAAATAATAGCCGTATAATTTGTTCCTTCCCCTCATCAGAAAGCTTGGAAAGTTTAATGAGTCCTTCATGTACAACAAACAGTGTATTGGAAGGATCACCCTCCTGGAAAATATATTCTCCCTTTTCATAGCCATGATGATGTGTCACCTTTTGCAGGAGATCAGCTTCTTCATCAGTCATTTCACTAAAAATAGGAACATGCCGGACACAGGTTTCAGCTTGGTTGTGATGATCACAGCTCACCTTCAACACCTTCTTCCAATCTCTTTGCTTTTACCCTAGCAAAAAGACTAAACCTTTTCCGTGTTCAATGTCACTAATCAACGATCACTTTCCAATTGTTATTTAATGTGGCATGAATCGAACCCTTTTCCAGAATATAATTGGCAATTAACTCCGAGACGTCGATGAGAATATCGCGAACTACCGGTTTACCCACATACATCGGATAGTCTCCACCGCCTACAGCCCGATAATTATTCATCACCACTTCGTATTCTCCATCCATCTCAAGAGGTTTTCCTTTATAGGATAAAGTCACGATTCGCTCGCCGATTGGCCTGGAGATATTAATTAGGTAGTCAATCCCTTCCCACATATCGTAGTTGTAGTGCTGGGGTTTAGGGGTAGTGAAGGCAGGGTTAATTTCAATTTCGCCCCCTGTATAGGTTTTAAAGAAAGAAGCGGATCTTTCCAAGGCATCTTTAATATCCTGTCCGGTTAAACGCAAAACGCGCAGTGTATTTGGATAAATATAGTTAGACACGATATCACGCATCGTGACATGGGAGGAAAAGCCTGCAGATTGATGGTCAAACAGGGCGGTACTGGAAATATCCGCTTTTCCAAAGGTCATCTGAACTTTGTTAATAAATTCGATGAAAGGATGATCCTTCAACCATACGTCCATCGGATTTTGAATCGTCATATCGCCAATCACCTTGCCGATTGGCTGATCGAGCCAGCTTTGTGTTCTGGCCTCATACGGTTGTACGATCTGCAGCACTTGTGGATCCGGGATAGCGGCTTCCACGGAGAGAAGTTCAGCGTTTTTTTCAGTGATTTTCCATTTTCCCCCATGCTTTTCCAAAAACAAAGAAACCTTACCGATAAAAGCCCCTTGCGCACCCGGCTGAACCACAAGCGTTTTCCCAATCAGATTACCTGCAATTCTCCGATGCTGATGCCCAGTTAACAGCACATCGATTTCCGAAAGCTCCTGGCAAATTTGATAGCCTTGATTTTCACCATTTAAAGGCTCGGTCGGATTTCCATCGTCCAGGTCCCGTTCAAACCCGCCATGATAGGACACAAGAAGAACATCCACATTCTCTTTTTCTTTCACAAACGAAACCCATGATCGAAGCGCCTCCAAAGCATCATGAAAAACAAATTGTTCAATATGTTTAGGGTTTTCCCAGTGGGGGATATAGTGGGTGGTGATCCCGATGATTCCGATCCTCAGGCCGTTCTCCAGCACCTTAATTAAGTAGGGCTTGCCGAATGCTGGCTTATCAGTCTCTTTGTCAAGGACGTTGGCAGACAGCCAAGGAAAATCCGATTCCCCAATTGCCTTCCGTAAGACCTCTGGTCCATAATTGAATTCATGGTTCCCAGGGACTGCGGCATCATATTTTAAGTGGCTTAAGATCGTCACCATAGGATCCCTCGGTTGATTGTCTATGCGGGCGTGGAAATAGCTCAAAGGACTCCCCTGAAGTAAATCCCCATTATCGATCAGGATCAGATTTTGTTCTTTCTCCCTCTCCTTTTTAATAACCGTGGCTATTTTCGCTAATCCGCGTTCGATGGGTTGATTTGTGGCATATTGAATCGGAAGAATATTTCCGTGAATATCGCTGGTTTCCAAAATGGTTAATTTGATCTGATGGGCCTCTGTCAAAATTCCATACATCCCTTCAAAAAAATCCTACACTAACTAACACTATACTAGGCTTGGAACGTTTATCCAATAGTTGATAAAAAAAGTATTGAAAAAACATATTGACCAATTGGAATTGCAGGGATTACAATATAGACAATAGAAAATAGCGATCCTTTTCTTATCCAGAGAGGTGGAGGGACTGACCCTATGAAACCTCGGCAACCAGCAAACTTGATTTGCCCGGTGCCAATTTCAGATAGATGAGAAGCTTGTTTTGGCGTTTACGACGAACAAACCCTTCTCTGATGACGAGAAGGGTTTTTATTATTCCAAGAAAAGAGGGTAATAGAATGAGTGATTTCAAACAATCCTATGATTTAGAAACAATACTACTGCATGGCGGACAGTCACCAGATCCGACAACAGGTTCCCGTGCCGTGCCAATCTATCAAACCACCTCATACGTTTACCATAATACAGAACATGCTAGAGGACTTTTTGCTTTAGATGAAGCAGGAAATATTTATACACGTCTTGGCAATCCGACATCAGACGTGTTAGAAAAACGAATTGCCTTGCTTGAAGACGGAGTTGCTGGTTTGGCAACCGCATCAGGAATGGCTGCCATTTCTTTAGCCATCATGAATATTGCTGGTGCTGGGGATGAAATCGTCGCTTCTACACATATTTACGGAGGTACCTATAATCTTTTTGCAACAACTTTACCAAAGTACGGGATCAAGGTTCACTTCGTCGATTCCAGGGATCCAGAAAACTTCCGCAAGGCGATCACACCGCAAACAAAAGCGATTTTTGCGGAAACCATTGGAAACCCAGGACTGCATATTCTCGACATTGAAGAAGTGGCAAATATCGCGCATGACAATGGCATTCCGTTAATTATCGATAATACATTCCCTACACCTTACCTTTGCCAACCAATTAAATGGGGAGCGGACATTGTTGTTCATTCTGCAACCAAATGGATTGGTGGACATGGTACTTCCATTGGTGGTCTGATTGTCGATGGTGGACGTTTTGATTGGAATAGCGAAAAGTTCCCTGGATTTACTGAGCCAGATAAAAGCTATAATGGGGTTCGTTACGCTTTTGACTTTGGCACCTTGGCCTTTATCACTAAAGCTCGTGCCCAGCTGTTGCGCGATTTTGGCTCTTGTATTAGTCCATTTAACTCCTTTATGCTTCTGCAGGGAATGGAAACCCTTCATTTGCGGATGCGTGAGCATGTATCCAATGCACAGAAGGTCGCTGAACATTTACAGAGCCATCCAGCCGTAGAATGGGTAAGTTACCCTGGTTTAGAAAGCCATCCTAGCCATCACTTAGCGAAGAAGTACTTGCGCGATGGGTTTGGATCGATGGTGATCTTCGGTATTAAAGGTGGAAGAGAAGCGGGCGCGAAGTTTATTGACAGTCTATCCTTGTGGTCGCACTTAGCTAATGTAGGGGATGCGAAATCTCTGGTTATTCACCCAGCATCGACAACACATCAGCAGTTAACTGCCGAAGAGTTGGAGGCTTCAGGGGTTACAGAAGATCTTGTTCGTCTTTCTGTGGGACTTGAATCGATTCGTGATTTAACCAACGACTTAGATAAAGCTTTGTATAAGGCAACTGGGATCTCTACTTGGGAAGACGGTAAGAAGCCGATCGTAATCAATGACGAAGGGATTATTCGTTGGCTGCTTGAATCTCCATGGGAACGGGAAACGATTAATGGAGAATGGGTACAGCGTGCGAAAACATTAGCGGTTGTAGGTCTTTCCGGAAACCCTGTGCGCCCAAGTTATCGTTTGGCACGGAAGATGCAGCGCCTTGGCTATAAGATTATTCCAGTTAATCCACGTGAAACTGAGGTTCTAGGGGAAAAGGCTTATCCTGATTTAGCTTCTGTTCCAGGTCCAATCGATGTGGTGCAGGTATTCCGTGCTTCAGAGTTTGCTGTGGAAGTGGCAAAAGAAGCCATTGCGGTGAATCCAAAGGTATTCTGGCTGCAGGAAGGCGTTGTTTCCGATGAAGCAGCAAACCTGGCGAAAGAGGCAGGGTTAGAAGTAGTTCATAACCGTTGTACGTATAAAGAAGCGCAAAGATTACGCGGCAGTATTGTTACTTATGCTTGCGAGATTTAAATAAAAAAGAGATTGACAGGAAATTAAAATGTGGTAATATTATCCCAGTAACACAATTCGAATAATATGATTAATTCTTATCCAGAGAGGTGGAGGGACTGACCCTGCGAAGCCTCGGCAACCGGCGTGATCTGCACGGTGCCAATTTCAGAGGAATAGGTATAGCTATTCCGAAGATGAGAATGAGTGTCTTTTATGGACCCTTCTCTCTTCGTGATGAGAAGGGTCCTTTGTATTTTTAGGAGGTGAAAGAGGGAAAACAAAAAAGAAGAAAAAGGTGAGGCAACACCCTTTTCTTCGGTAGGTTTGCTAGGCCCACGGAAGGGACGCTAAACAAAAACCCATTTCTATTGTAGAGGATCTTCCTTATGTCCGTCTACACTTTACGCTGAAAAAGGAACTAAATGGCAGGAGGCTGTAACAAATGAGCAAAATCATCCCACCAGGACAAATTCAAACGGAAAAATGGCCGATTCTTCATCAAGGTGATGTCTATTCTTTTGATCCGGAAACATGGCATTTTAAAATCTTCGGGGAAGTGGAAGAAGAGGTTGTTCTTTCTTTTGAGCAAGTGATGGAGCTGCCGAAAACAATCTCGACGGTGGATATGCACTGTGTGACGACCTGGTCTAAATTTGATACGACCTTTGAGGGAATACGGTTTAGTGAGTTTTTGAAACTGGTAACGGTCAAACCGGATGTGAAGTACGTAAAGCTCTATGGGTACCTCAATGGGGACTGGTATGGTTATTCGGCTAATCTTCCTTTGGATGCCCTCTACGGGGACGATGCGCTGTTTGTTTACCGCTGGAAAGATGAAAAACATGATTGGAAGAATATTACTCCGAAGCATGGTTATCCGCTTCGCTTTATCCCACCAGCTTCCTTCTACTTGTGGAAGGGATCGAAATGGGCCTCTGGAATTGAGTTTCTGACCGAAGATGAGGCCGGTTTCTGGGAGCAACGCGGATATTCCATGACTGCGGATCCGTTTAAAGAAGATCGATTTGCAACTGATGATTACAAGCCTAGCGGTTTCGTCGATCAAAGATGGAAGCAAGAAGAAAATAACGAGGATTAAAAGGAGATTAGGAGATGTTCTTAACTTATTGGGGATTGCTTGGTTTCGTGTGGGTGGTTGGAATTATTCTATGGAACAAAATTTATTCCAAGGTGGAAAAGGAGGGATAGAACATGGAAGTATTATCGGGCTTTTACTTGTGGTTAGTATTTGGACTATTATTTGTTTATTTTATCGTCCTTTCCTGGCTTGGAAAGAAAGGGGCCGTTCACAGCAAAACGATGGAAGGCTTTGCAACGGCGAAAGGGAAAGTCAATCCCTGGATTGTCGGGGCAAGTTTTGCTGCTACATATGCCAGTGCGAATCTATTCATTGGGGTACCGGGTTTAGCTTATCAGTATGGAACAGCGGTTTTATGGTATACCTTAGGTTGTTTTGGAGCATCTTGGATCGGACTTTTGTTATTTGCAAAAACCTTTTGGAAATACGGTCAGAAGTTCGGTGGTGTCTATACTCTTCCCGAATGGTTAGGGAAGCGTTATAACAGCAAAACGTTGCAAGTACTTGTCGCTCTTCTCATCTTGTTTAACGTGTATTACATCGTAGGGCAAAACGTTGGATTGGCTACGATTTTTGAATCGATCTTAGGAATCCCCTATTTTTGGGGAATTATCATTGGGGTATCAATTACGATTTTATATATCGGACTAGGCGGCGCCTATGCGCAAATGACGACAGACGGAATTCAGGGGATTTTAATGGCGGCAACCTCGATTCTAGTCCTTGTCTCCTTATTTTGGACGATCGGTGGAGGATTCAATGTTTTCGGCGTGTTAAGTGAACGCTTGGCTGCGATAGACCCAAATCTTATTGCACCTTTGTCCAATGGTGGACCTTACAATAGTGTGATGGCAATTATGGCGGTGCAATTCCTGTTGTTTAGCTTTGTTTTAATGCCGCATCTGCTTTCTAAAGTATTATCGATTAAAACGGAAAAGGATTTGAAGCCTTTTACTTTATCCGCTGGAATTACCTTATTCATCATCTCCACTTTAATGGTGTTGGGCGGTTTAGCTGCGCGGGCGCTCGTTCCCAATCTACAAAATGCGGACCAAGCAATCCCGGTTTACTTAACGGAAGCATTTCCTCCGATTCTTGTTGCCTTTATGATCGTTGGAATTATCTCAGCGATTCTATCTAGTACGGACGGTTTATACCTTGGGGTAACTACAAGTATTGGAAACGATATTTATAAAGTAGCAGCACCGTATCTTCATCGCGGGAAACAGCTAACAGAACAAGTAATTGACCGAAAGGCTGTAAAAGTATCAAAGATCGCTTTAGTGTTTGTCGGTTTAGCTTCCTTGTATATTTCTTTTGATCGGCCGGAGTCACTGGCTGTGTTAATCCAGTTTAGCTTCTCGGCGATAATCAGCGGGGTGATTGCACCGATCACACTGGGCTATATTTGGAAAAAGGCGGATGGCCCTGGCGCAGTAGCTGGGATGTTAACCGGAACGTTCTTATACGTCCTATTTATGAACTTTAAGTTCGTTGAAAATATGTTTGTAGCCATGTTTATTAGTTCGGTTGTAAGCTTCATCGTGATGGGGATTGTAAGCTCGATTACAAATAAGCAGGTAGAAACGAAGGTTAATACAGTCAGTAAGGTTTCTTAATAAACTTGGTGGGTAAATAGTGTTGAGGGGGAGTATTCTTGCCAATACCCCCTGAAAACGCTAGTAAAAATTTTTAATGTAAAAACAAAGTATTAAGGTATGTTTACTATTAAATATCGAGAGGAGCATGAAGATGAAGAAATTTTGGCTAGGTCTCGCTTTAACCGCAAGCGTGGGGGTGTTCGCAGGATGCTCGCAGACGGATACGGAAACCACAGCGACAGGGGAAGCAAAGCCCGAGAAGATTCGCCTGGATTACGCGTACTACTCCCCTTTAAGTTTAGTGATCAAAGAAAAAGGGTTGGCAGAGGAGGCTTTTGCTGAGGACGGCGTGAAGGTGGAATTTGTTTTAAGCCAGGGAAGCAATAAGGCGTTGGAATTTCTCAACAGCAATTCCGTTGATTTTGGATCGACTGCAGGTGCTGCAGCGCTTATAGCAAAATCCAATGGTGCACCCATTGAAGGGGTTTATCTGTACTCGAAACCGGAGTGGACGGCATTGGTTGTAGGAGAAGATTCCCCCATTCAAAAAGTAGAAGAATTAAAAGGGAAAAAAGTAGCAGCAACGGTTGGAACGGACCCTTATATCTTTTTACTCCGTGCGTTGGATACAGCAGGTTTAACTGCTAAGGATATTGAGGTGGTACCACTGCAGCATGGTGATGGGGCTTCTGCTTTAGTCGGTAAACAAGTTGATGCATGGGCTGGACTGGATCCGCATATGGCACGGGTGGAATTGGAGAATAATGCTAAGCTGTTTTATCGCAATCCAGATTTTAATACCTACGGATTTCTGAATGTTCGTGAAGATTTTGCTGAAAAATACCCGACCTACGTTGAGAAGGTGCTGCAAGTCTATGAAAATGCAAGATTATGGGCGATCGAACATCCAGATGAGACAGCAGAAATTCTGGCCAAGGAAGCCAAGCTAAGCTCTGAGGTAGCAAAGAAGGAGTTGGAACGCAACGATTTCACCCAGGCGATTCCTGGTGATACGCAGCGGGAAACGATCTTGGAGGCCGGAAAGGTCTTGCAAAACAACGAAATTATCAAACCTGACGTGCAGCTGGAAGAAGTAATAGATGCCTTAATCGAACCCACCTTCGCGGAAAAGGTAGTGAAGCCATGACCCGATCTACTCGGTTTACCGGGATCATCCTAGGGGGAATTTTCCCCCTGATCCTTCTTGTCATTTGGCAGGTGCTCTGCTCCCTAGGGGTGTTCCAGCCGTATCTTCTTCCCTCCCCGTTGGCCGTGCTGGATAGTATCGTGGAGTTGGCAGAGGACGGAAGTTTATGGGCGCATATTGGAATTACTACGTATCGAATTTTACTGGGCTTCCTACTAGGAGTTGCACTAGCTATCCTATTTGGATGTGTAGTAGGTTTTTATCCTTTAGCGCAACGTTTGCTGGATCCGACCTTACAGGCGTTTCGTTCTATTCCCTCCTTGGCTTGGGTTCCTTTGTTTCTCCTTTGGATGGGAATTACCGAAACCTCCAAGGTGACATTGATTGCGGTAGGGGTGTTTTTTCCAACCTATCTTAACCTGGTGAGTGGGATTCAAGGGGTGGATCGAAAGTTAATTGAGGTCGGTAAAATCTATCGGTTTAACAATCGTCAACTCATTAGTCGAATTATTCTTCCTGCCTCACTCCCATCCTTTTTAGTTGGTCTGCGGGGAGGACTCGGGGTGGGCTGGATGTTTGTGGTAGCTGCAGAATTATTAGGGGCAAGCCAAGGATTAGGTTACCTATTGGTGTTTGGACAGAATACGACGGCCCCGGAAATTATTTTAGCGAGCATTGTTTTATTTGCCGTCCTTGGAAAAGTAACGGATGCTTTGTTAGCCAAATTGGAATGGCGGGCCCTGCACTGGCAGGATTCTCTTGTACATAAACGATAAGGAGGTGTCTCTCATGTTAACTTTAGAAACAGTCACAAGAACGTTTCCTAATGGAAAAGTGGCCTTTCGTGATTTAAGCTTTGAAGCGCGTCCCCATGAGGTAATTGGTATCTTGGGAACGAGCGGTTGTGGGAAAAGCAGCTTATTGCGGGTGATCGCGGGACTCGACAGTGAATATCAAGGATCCATCTCCATCGATCAGGTCCCATTGCAGGGAATCCATGAGAGGGTTGGTGTGATCTTTCAGGAGCCACGTTTGATGCCCTGGTTAAATGTGATCGATAATGTTTCGTTTGGATTAAGGGGAGATCAAGATACGATTCGAAAAAAAGCCCAGAATTTCCTTCATTTAGTCGGGCTGAAAGGATTTGAGCGGCATTATCCAAAGGAATTATCCGGCGGGATGGCTCAGCGTGTGGCGATCGCCCGTTCGTTGGTGACTTCCCCGGATATTCTTTTATTAGATGAGCCGTTTAGTGCACTTGATGCGTTCACCAAAATGCAGTTGCAAGATTTGCTCTTGCAGATCTGGAAGAAGTGTCAATCGACGATGCTCTTAGTCACCCATGATATCGATGAAGCACTTTACTTATCGGATCGCTTGCTCATTTTAAGGGGACAACCGGGAGAATTGGTGGAAGTGGTCGAGGTCGCAGAGCCGCGTCCACGATCACGTGGAAGTGAGAGATTAGCCAGGCAGAAACAAGAGATCTTACAGCTTCTGCACTTAACAGAAGAGAAAACAGGAGAGATGCATGATGGCGCTGACATACGGGAACATCATTCCGCCGCAAGACGGGAGTTATCATTTAAAGGATTATCTTAAGGTTCGGGAAGGCTTTTCCTGGGAGCAGGTGGAGAAGGATTTAAGCTGGTATAAGAGCGGAAAAGTAAATATCGTTTATGAATGTGTGGACCGGCATGTAGCGGAGGGATTTGGTCAGAAGGTGGCACTGCATTATCTCCACGGCTCAGAAGAAATCCGCTGCACTTATCAAGAATTGAAGGATCGAACGGATCATTTAGCGACGATTTTAAAGAAATATGGCGTGCAAAAAGGGGATCGTGTTTTTATCTTTTTGCCAAAAAATCTAAATTGCTATATTAGTATTCTTGCCGCAATTAAAATTGGCGCGATTGCGGGGCCCTTGTTTGAAGGGTTTATGGAAGAATCGGTTCGTGACCGGATGCTTGATTGCGGGGCCAAGGTGTTGATTACTGATCCGGTGTTAGGCAAGCGGGTGCCAAAAGTGGATTTTCCCGATTTGCAAACGGTCTTTGTGACGGCGGAACCGGAGGATTGTGTAGAAGGTGAAATCTCCCTTTATGAAGAATACCGAAAAACCTCTTCCGATCAGGAGGTTACCGAATGGGTTGATTTGGAGGATGGGTTCATTATCCATTATACTTCGGGGTCAACGGGCAAGCCAAAAGGTGTTCTGCACCGACACCGAGCGATGATTCACCAATATATTACGGGGAAATGGGTACTTGATATCCATGAAGAGGATATCTATTGGTGTACCTCTCATCCCGGTTGGGTGACGGGCAGTGTGTACGGGATTTTCGCCCCTTTGCTCAGTCGGGCAACAGTGGTGGTGAATGGCGGGCGGTTCCAGGCCGACTTTTGGTATGACATCATTCAGAGAGCGAAAGTGACGATATGGTATAGTGCTCCTACTGCTTTTCGCATGTTGATGGCGGAGGAGGATGAGGAGTTGAAGCGATTTGATTTGTCTTCTGTTCGTCATGTGTTGTCCGTGGGTGAGCCACTGAACCCGGAAGCGATTAAGTGGGGCGTAGAAAAATTGGGTGTGCGAATCCATGACACTTGGTGGATGACAGAAACGGGTGCGCATCTCATTGTCAACCTGCCATCGCAGCCGATCAAACCGGGATCCATGGGGCGTGCGTTTCCGGGGATTACCGTGGGAATTCTCGATGAAAACGGCCAAGAGGTTCCAGTAGGTGAGGTGGGGCAGCTTTGTGTAAAAGCAGACTACCCAGGTCTAATGAAAGAGATTTGGAACAATCCAGAGAAATATCGTTCTTACTTTCCTTATGAAGGATGGTATGTATCAGGTGATTTGGCTTATGTTGATGAGGATGGATATGTCTTTTTCCAGGGCAGAAACGACGACATGATCAATTCCTCGGGTGAACGGATTGGACCTTTTGAAGTGGAAAGTAAGTTGATTGAACACCCGTCCGTTGCAGAAGCAGGAGTAATCGGTAAGCCTGATGGATTAAGGGGAGAGATCGTCAAAGCATTTATCGTGCTTCGACCAGGATATACCCCGACAGCCAAGCTTTTGGAGGAGATTCGCCTGTTTGTTCGTACCGAGCTTGCCGCCCACAGTGCACCGCGGGAAATTGAAGTGCTCGAACAGCTTCCGAAAACGAGAATTAGCGGGAAAATTATGCGTAGGGTGTTGAAGGCATGGGAATTGAATCAGGATGCCGGTGATACTTCGCAATTAGATGGCGGAGTTTGTTTGAGAGTCGCATTGGTGGATTGATATGTGCCAATAGATTGTTTTCATTCCTTATAGCCACTATCCCTTTCCCTCAGTCGTTCTCCATCATAGCCTGTCCCTGGCTAAGGGGAACGACTGAGGGCATGCGTATATATTTTTGGAGAACCTTTATGTACTATTCCATTTACTTAGACGATTTTATTGGGGAGTATGATTAGTGGCTAGCTGGGTCAGTGGTTAATGGAGTGGGTAGTGGCTTATTGTTAAAGTTGCGACCCATTGATTGGCCCACTATACTTTGTTGAGTATTCTTTTTTCATTCCTATGGCCATTATCCCTTGCCCTCAGAAAAAAGTCCTTTATCCCCGCTTACTAAAATTTATCTAAAAGGGGCTCCCTTAATAATCAACATTGTACGTTTAGTTGGATGATTGATTGTCACACAACAGTGCTTTAACTATGGAAACATCATAAATAGACTAGACTACCGATAGAGTCCAATCATATGGGCGTTCCGCATCTTTTGTCCCTTATTTTTCAATGCCTTGTAGGTTATCTTTTCGGATGATGCACATAGTTGAATAAGGCTCTGGAGGATGGGCTTTTGAACCAGTGCCTTATTGGCCCGAAAACAAAATTCGTCTAAATAAGCCTGCAAATGGCGAACCCCCAACCCATGAAAGGTATCGTTCATCCACTTGTGTGCCTTTTTGAAAAGAGGGTACCCGAACTTAAGCCTACGTGGCTTGAGTCTTTCCGTGATAAATTCCACTTTGGATTCCTTTTCCTCAATCCATCTTGCAGCAAATGAGTCTTTTTCCTCAGTGGAAATCCACTTCACTCTTGGTGCTTCTGTGAGAAGTTTCATTTTAATATAGGTAGGTTCCTTTTGCTCATTCAGGGAAGTGCCAACAAGGAGATGGTGCTCTTCGGGGTGGGTTTGGCGGTGCGGATTGTAGGGACGGCCATAGCAGGCATCATGGACCTGGACCATCCCGGACAGTAGATTTGAGGCATCCGCTTCGCCCATAGCATCACGGATTTTATGGAGCATTAACCAGGCTGTTTTATAGGTGACTTTAATAATGCTCTTTAGTGCAACGGCATGAACAGAATCAGGGTGGGAAGCAAGAAAGATGGCAGTAAACCATTTTCGCAAGGCAGTCCTGCTTCCTTCCATGATCGTTCCCACGATTAAAGAAGTTTGGTGGCGGCATTGGGCACATTCATAGAGGGGAAGCCGGCGCGTGGTGATTCTATAGAAATGGCGATGCCTGCAGCTGGGGCAAACAAATCCATTGGGCCACTTGGCTTGAAATAAATAATCTGCACAAATTTCTTCCGTATGAAACCGCTCCGCAAATTGCTCTAAAGTTAGCCCGTCCATCCCTAATCTCCTCCTTTTTAAATGAGCGACATTCTATTCATAGAATAGCAAACGTACGTTCCCAAGTAAAGACAAAATTTTCGACAAAAGGGGGACTGGAAGAGAAAGAAATTATCGGACTGACAGAAAGGGATACTGACCAGAGGGCGTAAAATAGTATGGTGGATAAGCGGAAGATAGGTGCTTGTACATTGAGGAGGGAACACCTGAAGGAGTGGGATAGTGGACAAAGGGAGTAAAAAGGTATGGTGCTAAGCAAGTAGAGTAGGGATGTGCTTATGCATTGAAGATCCCCTGAATAGGAGGGATAGTGTCCAAAGGGTCAAGAAAATATACATGGACACACCTTCCCCTCCCACCAGGTCTCTACCGAATACTTCGTCCCCCATCAACGGGCAGCGTGATTCCTGTAATAAATGAGGACTCGTCACTCGCCAGAAATAGTGCTGCATATGCGATTTCCTGGGCCTCGCCAAACCGCCGCATAGGGCTTTTTGTTAGAAGCGCTTCAATAATTTCCGGGCCTGCGGTATCAATTAAATTGTCGACCATTCTTGTTTTTATTGTTCCTGGGCAGATGCAGTTGACTCGAATCCCTTTCTCCGCATAATCCAACGCCATGGATTGGGTTAGTCCGATAATGCCACTTTTTGAAGCGGAGTAGGCCACAAGATTTGTATTCCCACGGATTCCATTAATGGAAGAGATGTTAACAATGGATCCTCTTCCCTTTTCCAGCATATGTGGAACAGCAAACTTACTGCATAAAAAAGCACTTTTCAAATTTACGCTCAAAATATGATCATATAGATCGGTGGGCGTATCTGTGACCGTCCCGCCGGGATTAATGCCGGCATTGTTCATCAGAATATCTATTCCACCGTACTTCCTCACGGCTGTTTCAATGACTTCCATTGCTCCCTCTTCCGTAGATACATCCGCGGTCACAAAAGAAATCCCTTCTTGACCCAGCAATGCCCGTTCCACTTCCGAATTGGGTGCTTCAATGTCTGCCAGGATGACTTTTGCCCCTTTCTCTAAAAACAATAGACCCGCACTCCAACCGATCCCGCCGCCACCACCTGTAACCACAGCCACTTTATCTTGCAATCTCACGAGGTTATCCTCCTATACAATAGATTCTATATGGAAGTGTACAGTCTAAATCAGACCTGGTCAAACATTATTCAAAAAATATTAAAGTAATAGAATATATTTGATATATAATAGGGAGAAAAGGGCTAATGACCGACCCGATGATAGGAGGCAAATGATGAAAATCAGTCAATTGGAATGTCTGTTTTTATTTTCCCCTTTTGAAAGACCACTGGGGAATTCCCTCGTGTTCTTTCAGGGAAAGTGCGGAAATGTGATCAAGATTGTAACCAATGAGGGTGTTATTGGATACGGCGAGGCCTATGGTGATCAATCACAGCTGTACAAGCTATTTAACGAATTGTTCCCTTCCCTGATCGGAATGTCTTTTGATTCGTGGGAGCCGGTCCAAGAGAAAATACGTCATATCATACAAGGAAAAGTTCCTCCTTACACTCAAGGTTGCATCGAGAGTGCCTTTAATTTAGCCTATTGGGACATCCAAGGGAAAATCGCGGGAAAACCAGTCTGTCAGCTGTTTGGGGCGGAACCGAAAGATCAGATCCCCATCTATGGAACGGGGTTATTCTATCGTGAGGTAAAAGATTACAAGGATCAGTTGCCCTTCTTTATGGAGGAAATGCAAGGATTTGTAGATCGAGGTTATCATGGAATTAAAATGAAGGCGGGAAGATACCCGGTGGAGCAGGAGGCTTGGCTGATCGAGCAGGTTCGGAAGGAATTACCTTCACAAATGCAGTTAATGGTCGATGCCAATTGCGGAATGCGAAGTGTGGCGGAAACTAGGGATCTGATCCAGCGTTTGGAGGATCTCGGAATCTACTGGTTAGAGGAGCCATTCAGACCGGATCAGTATCTACAATACCAGGAAATAACGAAAAGCACGGAAATGTCTATCGCCGCTGGGGAGAATGAATACTCATTGGCTGGCTTTGAGAAATTAATAGAATCGAAGGTTTCCATTTTGCAGCCTGAGCTTTCTTTATGCGGGGGATTCTCGCAAATTCCAGCCCTTATTCAACTTGCCAAACAGGCAAAGGTGCCGTTAACTCCTCATGTTTGGGGATCGGGAATATTGTACGGAGCAACATTACAGTTTTATTCCATGACCCATGAGAAACCAGCTTTTATGTATGAGTGTCCATTTCTCGATGATCCGCTGCGGGATCAATGTTTTAGTACAATTTCCATCCAAAATGGGTATATTGATACACCGAAAAAGCCAGGTCTCGGTGTAGAGTTAAACGAGGAAGAAATTAAACATTACTTGATAAAATTTTAAAAATAGATGGAAGCCTAGGACAGACGATCGCCCCTATTCATAATTTGTTAGGGATTTCAACCTACAAGGAGGAATGGAATTGATCAGTCACGTTGTCCAGCCGGGTGAAAATTTATGGATGATTGCGCAGCGCTATGGGGTAAGTGTGCAGCAAATTATGCGTGCCAATGGACTCACGGACCCTGGTTTAGTTTTTGTGGGTACGACACTAAGAATTCCAATCCAAACCACACCACCTGCTGTTCCAGGATATCCATCACCAGGCCCCGGTCCGTCGCCAGGCCCGTTTCCAGGTCGTCAATTGGAGCAGAGAGTTGACGCCTTAGAGCGGGAAGTCAATCAGTTAGGCCGTCGCGTAGGGAATTTGGAAAATCGGGTACGTCGCCTTGAAGGTCGTTGAGCTGTAAACATAATAGAGGGCTGCATGGCAGAATGCAGCCCACATTTCCTTACCTTCTGATTTCCAACACGGCTCCAGGAGGTCTCTGATCCCGTTGAATTTGGCGAACTCGACTATTACTGATTCGGCGAGCAACAAAAACCAAGGAAGAAGCTAAATCATTAAAACCTTCATCTACTAGATTCCGGATATTTCGGCTGCCTCGGTAAATTTTAAATCTACCTTGATAATTGATATCTTCAAACAAAACCAGACTTACTTCTCTTCGATCATCGCTGTTTCTCATCCGAAAGCTTGAAAGAACATCGTTGAAACCAAGGATTCGCATGTCACGCACAGCTACTTCTCCGGCGTTGAAAACGATCCGGTCTCCCTCGAAATTGATGTCAGAAAAGAGCTGAAGCCTTAAATTCTCTCCTCTTTGGCTCAATCGAGCAGGGAGCTTTACTACCCTCGTTTTGTTAGCAATCTTTGCTTTTAAAACCATGGGTTTTCTTGAACTTTTAACCTTTGGACTGGAAACTACTTTTGTTTTATTCATATGATCACCTCTCTTTTAAACTATGAAGAGCGATCAAATATGAACTAGTGAAAACAACCAGTTTATCTTAAATTGGTTGTATATCTACCTTCATTGCTAGTCTAGTATTACGAAATCCTAGATTCCTATCCTTCCTGATACACCCTTTTCATCCAATCGAGGATTCCCGCGTTTTCTTGCATACGCAATTCCTCCACATCCTGGACACAAATCACGCGACCGTCCTTAATGGCTACCATGGTATCAAGAATCGGTTCGACTTCTTCAATTTCATGCGTGGTAATCAATACCGTCTGCTTTTCGATATCGATAAAGGAAATCAACCCTTTGATAATCGAATCACGAACTAAGGGATCCAACCCGGACAGCGGCTCATCCATGAGGATGATGGGAACATCGCGGGCTAGGGTAAGGACAATCTTCAAGCGACCGCGATTTCCTTTGGACAGGTTTTTGATCTTTTGACTGCGATCGAGTTTCATAAAAGACAAGATTTCATTTGCTTTTGCAGGACTGAAATCAGCAAATTGAGATTGGTAAAAGTCAATCATATCGCCTACAGTGAAAAAAGGGTAGAAGCCATCTGATTCGGAAAGATAGGAAACAACATGACTAATTCTCCGAGATGCCACTTCACCATTCACGGAAATTTCACCAGAAGTTGGCTTTGCCAGACCGGCAATCAGCTTTAGTGTTGTCGATTTTCCACTGCCGTTCTCCCCAATAATCCCGATCACTTTGCCTGTTGGTAGAGAAAACGACACATCTTTTAACGCGTGTTTTGTTCCATATCGTTTGGAAACCTGTTTAAATTCAATCATGCTTTCGCGCCCCCCTCTTTTCGAAGATATTCTTGCAATCCCCTGACCATCTCCTGATCGGTATAGCCCATTTCCCGCATATCATTAATAAATTGAATAATTTGTTGTTCCTTTAAATTCTCCCGTAAGGACGATAAAATCGATTCATCCTCTGTCACAAAGGTTCCCTGTCCTCTCCTTGTTTCCACGATGCCCATCCTTTCTAGCTCACTGTAGGTTCGTTGCACAGTGTTGGGATTCACCCCTGACTGAATCGCCATCTCTCGCACGGAAGGAAGCTTTTCTCCTGCGGAGAGCTCCTTACGGACAATCTGATGGCTAATCCGCTCAATCAGCTGCAGATAAATCGGTTTTGATGGATTAAATTCTTCCCCCATGGCTTACACCTCAACCTTACGGTCCAGCATCCAGCTTGAAATCCAAAACAGAAGGGCTGCTAGAATAAGATGAAAAACATAAATTCCTGCATAAACCACATCAAAATGCATCAGGTGCAGAAGGTTGTTGTCTGAAAGAGGGATTGCACCCCAGTGTGTTAATTTGTTATAAAACAAAGTCCCTTCCAGACTCCCCCAGAGACGAGGACCAATGAAGATTATGAACAGGATAATCAAAACCCGCCAATTTCCTAGCTTTTGTTTTGAGACAATTTCGATCATCGAGAATAATAAGGTCCATAACCCTAGATAGATTGAAGCAAGGATAATGTGAATGAGCATGAAAATGCCCGTGGTCCATATTTGCTGAACAGTCAAATCGACGATCCCTGAATTGACCTGCCATGCATAAAGGGCAAACAAACAGGCAAAAAAGAGGGAAAAACAAAGCGCCCCAAAGCCATTCAGTAATTTTGCCGCTAAAAGGGCATTCCCTGAAAGTGGATTATGCAACCAAAGATGCATCGTATGCTTTTCACGTTGCAAACTGACTCCTAAATAAATAGGAAGGTAGATCATATGTCCCATTAACAACATCGAAGACATTGGAATGAGAATCCCCGGATGAGTTTTCCCTGACATATAAAACCCAAAACCCATAAATACAGCCATAACGAGAAAGGCGATCAATGCCGCTGTTCGACCTAACCGATATTCCTTTCGTACCAAACCAGACCAAGCACTCAATAATAACACCTCATTTGTATTTGTGAATTAGTGTACTAGTTAAATAATACACTTTAATAATTAATCATGTCAAATTAAATATGGAAATTACAAGTATGACTTATGAACACTTTGTGAAAAATAACAAAAAAGAAATTTTCAGACTCCGTAATTTGATACAATAGGGATATGATAAATAGCCCTATTAGTATAGGATTAATGTGAAAAAGAGAGTGGAGGGATTGGTTTGAACATTAGAGAGATAGAACTTCCAGGTATTGGGAAAAAGTTTGAAATTGAAACACGAGATAAGGAAAAGATCGTGATCATTGTTCATGATGATGGACGAAGAGAGATCTACCATTTTGACCGAGATGATTATGAAGAACCGATCTCTAATTTTACTTTGACAGATACAGAATCACGGCAATTGGCAGCGATTGTAGGTGGGATGATTTATAAGCCGCAAGCGCTAGAGACGATTGAAGTAGCGCTACATGACCTGATGATTGAATGGTTTAAGGTTGAACCAGGGGCTAAAGCAGTCGGAAAGTCAATTGGAGAAATGCAAGTCCGACAAGTTTACGATGTTTCTCTGATTGGTGTGATTCGCAAGAGTAAGCAAAACTTGATTAATCCTGGCCCGGAAATAGTGATTCAAGAGGAAGATATGGTTGTAGTCTCCGGGGAAAGAAAGAATTTAAAACGATTTGTCCATGAAGTCCTGACGAAAGGGGACACATAGTATCGATGATTGACCCATTAGTATTAGAAGTTGGTACTGCCCTCGTCCTTGTGTCCCTGGCCGCTGTACTTGCTGGAAGGTTGAAATTCTCGGTCATCCCCTTTTTTATTTTGATTGGCATGATTGTTGGTCCACATGCCCCCTCTTTTGGAATTATTAACTTCCAATTCATCGCCAGTTCAGAAATTATCCACTTTTTTGGACGGGTTGGTGTTCTTTTTCTTCTGTTTTATCTAGGTATCGAATTCTCCGTGACCAAAATTATCCGTTCAGGAAGAAATATTGCGGTAGGCGGCTCGATCCACGTGCTGCTGAATTTTGGCTCTGGACTTTTATTTGGCTATTTCATGGGTTTTCCCCTCGCAGAAATATTGATTATCGCAGGTATGTTTACGGTGACCTCGTCGGCCATCATTGCGAAAGTATTAGTTGATTATCGCAGGACGGCAAATCCGGAAACAGAACTAATCCTCGGGATTGTCATGTTCGATGATTTATTCCTTGCCGTGTACCTTTCCTTGATTTCGGGTCTTATTCTCGGTGAATCCACTTCCCTTATGGGGACACTAGGATCTGTTGCCATTGCCTTCGGGTATATGCTTCTCTTTTTCATTGTCGCAAGAAAGGGCACCCCTCTATTAAATCGACTCTTGAATGTCCGTTCGGATGAGATCTTTATCCTCATTATCTTTGGATCGTTGTTTTTTGTAGCCGGGTTCTCGGAAACGATTCATGTGGCGGAAGCGGTGGGCGCTTTATTGCTCGGTTTAGTCTACTCTGAGACGGAACATCGTGAGCGAATTGAACGGTTAATTGTCCCGTTCCGTGACTTCTTCGGGGCGTTCTTCTTTTTCAGCTTCGGTCTGGGAATTGATCCATTTTCCTTGGGTGAGGCGATTTGGTTAGCGCTTGGAGCGGTCTTAATTACAATTGTCATTAATATAACGGCAGGGTTAACAGCTGGAAGGCATGCCGGGTTGTCTTACAAAGCATCCTCCAACATTGGTTTGACCATTGTTTCTAGAGGGGAACTGACGATTGTCGTAGCGAACCTTGGAATAGCTGCCGGCTTGCTACCGATACTCAAGCCGTTTTCTGCCTTGTATGTTTTGATCCTGGCCTCAATTGGGCCCATTTTAACGAAGGAATCCAAAAACATTTACAATTTTGCTGTGAAGATTCTTCCTGTTAAAAAGAAAAAGGCGGAAGAACCCAATCCGCTGGAAGGAAGCTAAAAAAAGAGCCCCAAGGAGACTTAAGCCCGACTCCTTGGGGCATCTTTTCGTTCAGCGTTCTTTCACTGAACCCTCAATTCTCTTCTGATCGGGTTCTTCGGTAATATCTTCTACAATGTTCCTCGTCGAAGTGCGAAATTCGCGAAGCGTTTCTCCGAGCGCACGGCCAATTTGTGGAAGTTTGCTAGGTCCAAAGACAATGAGGGCAATCACTAAAATAATAATTAACCCGGGGATTCCAATATTACTGATCATACGAGCATCCCGCCATTCTTGCTGTATTTAATAATTCCATCCGCTGCTCGATACGATAGGGCACCCACTGTCCCCGTCGGATTGTAACCACTATTATGTGGAAAGGAGGAAGCTCCAACGACAAATACATTTTCTGCGTCCCATAACTGTCCATAGTTATTGATAGCCGAAGTTTCTGGAGAAGCTCCCATAATTACCCCTCCAGTGTTATGCGTGGATTGGTAAGGAACAATATCGTATGGACCGAGATCTTTTGCTACTTGAATGGTATCCGCCCCCATTTCCTTCATAATATCTCCGCATCTTTCCGCAAGAAAAGCAGCTAGCTGACGATCCTGCTCTTCAAAGTCAAAGGTCAGACGAATCAGTGGATCCCCGAACACATCCTTATATTCTGGGTCAAGATCAAGGTAATGATGTCGAAACGGCATACTGGCTCCCTGTCCGGAAACAGACAATGTTCGATTATAATATTTAATTGAATTCGCTTTAAATTCCTTGCCCCATGTTGGTGTTCCTTTTGGTACTGAGTTGGATGCAATGGGTCTTTTTCCCGTTTGACTGATCCGGATCCCGCCCCCGTGGATAAAATTGAGATTCGAGTGATCGAAATTATCCCCATTATAATCATCAATGGTCACCCCAAGGGCTCCTGCACCTGCAAAATTATTAAATTCCATCCTTTCGTAAAAACCTAATGCATTCCCTTTTTGTACTTGGTACGCATAGTTCTTCCCGATTACGCCAGTCCCTGTTTTGGGGTCATAGGGGCGACCAAGCTTGGAATTTAATAATAAACGGACATTATTAAAGACATAACTGGTGAGAACAACAATGTCTGCTGGCTGTTCAATCTCTTCGCCTGTTGTGACGTCTGTGTACAGAACCCCTGTCGCCTTGTTTCCAGTATGCAAAATACGCCGCACATAGGAGTGAGTACGAATTTGGAACTTCCCGGTTTTGTTGGCTACCGGGATTACGGTGACCACCGGATCGGCCTTGGCTCCATACTCACATCCAAAACGCTCGCAAAAACCGCAATACTGGCAGGCGGTCCGGGCAATTCCATCGGGATTCGTGTAGGCTTCTGAAAGATTGGCTGATGGTGTTGCATACGGATGGAGATTTAGCTTTTTCGTTGCATCTTGAAACATCTTCATCTGCGGTGAGTATTTCATGGGAGGGGTCGGATATTTATCAGACCTCTTTCCTCCCAGTGGGTTTTCTTCACCAGAGATGCCAGCCATTTTCTCAAACTTATCAAAATAAGGCTCTAATTGATCATAAGTGATGCCCCAATCCTGAATCGTCATCCCAGCTGGGATTTTATTCTTTCCATATCTCTCAATCGTTTGGCTGTATATCTCAAAATCATACGGCAAAAAACGATAGGTTTGTCCATTCCAGTGAACCCCTGCGCCTCCCAGTCCGTCTCCTAACAGAAAAGACCCATACTGGCGCATGGGAAGGGCACGAACCTTTTCATTGCTGCGAAAGGTGACGGTTTCTTTGGAAAGATCCTGAAACAATTCATATCGGTAAGCATAACGAAGCTCATCATGAACCATAAAATAATCTTCCGTTTTTCTTTCCTTTCCTCGTTCCAGTCCCACAACCTGGAGCCCCTGCTTGGTTAATTCCGCGGCAATGATTCCTCCGGCCCAACCTACTCCGACAAGCACAACATCAACTTTTGGCAGTTTCTTCGCCATTTTTTCACCTCATTTCTCTTAGTGTTGAACGTGATCCTTCAGACTTTTAGGCGGGATCTTTGCAAATTTTTCACTTTCAATAATATCGGTATAGGCCATCTGATTCCCGGGGAAGTTCTTCATCTTCCACCCATCCATATTTCGGTTTCCTCCATACAGAGGATCCGCATAGACTCCCTGAATGGTGGCCGAGCGAAGGGTATCAAAAAATCCGCTGGGAGAAATGGTTGTGATCTTTACTTCATCATTTTGAAAAGCGGTTAAGACCTCATCCTGCTGTTCAGCGGTTAATTCATAAAATTTCTTTTGGTACTTGGTATGACTATAGTTATTCATTTCCTGGAGGGCAATGTCGAAGATTTCCCGACGTTTTAAACGTCCCTGGTATCCTTGGACTGCCTCCCCTTTGTAAAAAGGGCCCTGCATATAATCCCTTGAATTAAATCCCCAGTCACCACTTAATTGGTGATCAATAAAATAAGCGACACCCAGATCTTTAGCACCTGGGCCTAGTTCGTCCGCAGGGAAGATCCGTTCCGTAGCAGCTTCTACCGTTCGGAATTGTTCAATGGTAAAAAACATCAAGGCCTGATTATAATCTGTAGCCGGCCCAGCAGCCTCCGTAGGGTTGTTTTGTTGTACGGGTTTACCTATGAGATTTCCAACAATCCCTCCAAGGATTGCTCCACCCACCACATACCCTGTGTTTTTCAGGAATTTCCTTCGTGTTACAGATGACGGATTTTGTTCTTTTGATTCTTCCTCATTTTGAATAGACATATAGACACCTCCAGTCCTTATCTTTTTGTACAAATTAATTGATTGTTAAACATTTACAGGTATAAAAATATTTAAAAGTGTTATTTATAAAATTGGTTAAACTTGGGAATAGTTAACGGTAAGTTTGATCAATGGGAGGTGCCTTATGAGGGCAAACAAATGGATCATCACCATTTTTCTTTTAGGAAGCGCCATGATTTTAAATACAGCATGTGGGTCGAACCAAAATGACCAAAATGCAGCGGGATCTTCAATGTCAAAAAGCTCAGCGAATCACCAGGAAATAACGAAGATTCCCAGCGAGGACGGTGGGGATGGTGAGCATGATTTTCCTTTAGAGACAAAGAATCACAGGGGGGAAACAACGAATGGAATGGGGACCACCGTTTATAGCATGATTGGCAGTTCAGGATTACACACAGAGGGGCTGTCCTCCCATTTGGAATCGAGACTGAGTGGGACTGGGATCGAAGGCGTTACCGTTTTGGTTATGGATGATGCCGTAATTTTAGGCCAAGTGAAAAAGGAAATCACCTCGAACCGATATGATACAACACAGGATAAGGTGATTAATGGGAATAAGGGCACCTCTGCTGTTGGACCAGATACGAGAATTGAAGGTACGGGAACCCTCGGTTCAATGGATGAAGGCCTGTATAATATGCCGCAGGCATTAAAGGAAATTAGGGATTTGCTAGGTGAGGATGTTCGGATCTTGTCTGTGACAGAGCCTGCTGCTGTATCTGCCATCGATCGGGTCAAGAAGAATTTCCATTCCGCAAACATTCCCGCGGATCAGATCGCAAGCGATATATCCTTGATTATTAAGAATGCAAAGAGTGTGGAATGATGATAAAAAATAAGCGGAAAATTTCCGCTTATTCATACCGATGGGGACAGAGAATCCCTTATTTGGCTTAAAAATGCCATTTCTCAAGGACGTGCGGACACAGGAGCCCTTATTTGTTCAAAAAGGGTACTATTTCTGAGATATAAAGGAAAATAGGGTCTCTGGTGTCCGCCACATCCCGAGAAATGGAGTAATTCCCGAAAATAACGTCCACTCTGTCCGCATCTTAATGGATCAACCCACTTTCCTTCGCCTTTTTCACCATCCTTCAAAGCCAGCCCAATCACAAGCGTGATCCCATACAACCGACACGGCAAAAAATTCACTTTCCTTTTCCGCACAATAAAACGATTACAAAGGGGGGTAGCCGTTTGTGGCCCCCCGGATCGAGCGAATTACTTCCGACGTACCACACGAATCAGTTTTCTTTGATTTTCTGTTAACGGTAAACTGTAGCTGTAATCCCCTTTCACCCTGTTTTGATTGATTTTTCCTGCCCTTAGCTTTCCTCCTATGCTTCCTGGAGCTGCAACGAGCATCTGGAAGGTATTCATGACGGTGGCAATCGGTGTTGCGACCGCTGTTCCCTCACCTCCTGCAAAGTTGAGCGCAGCAGCCCAATTCCCTTGCGAAGCCAACCATACAGATCCAGAATCACCGGGTTGACTTGCCCCACGAATGATGACCTGGCCGCGGAAAAGAATGGTGGCACCACCTAAATCGGGGTAAGGTCCAACTCTCTGATCTACATTAATCGATTCGACTGTACCTGTTGTAAAGCCTGACGTACGACCGGTTTTATAAACAGCTAGCCCAACCGGCACAGAATTCAAATGTCCAGGTAATGCAATGGGGATCCACCTGATCCCACTCGTGGTAAGGAAAGGTCTTAAGTAGCGTGGATTAAAAATGTCATCATTTGGAATCCCACCTATAATCGCAGCATCCATAAAGTTAACTTGGGTAGTGCTTAGTGGAACATACAAAGCCGCTCTGCCGATCAGATCACTTGGATTGAATGCAGCTCCACCTTCGAAAGGTCCCGGCTGATACATGTTTGGGGCAGTCGTATTGTTTTGGATGGCGACGTGATTGTTGGTTAAGAGGAAGTATTGGTTATTTCTAAGCGTAACCAATCCGCCTGTTCCGAGCGAGCTTGAAGTAGGGGTGTTTAAATGGCCGATACTGACCCCACCTGGTACAGGGCGATGTCGTTGTTGGGGGACGATGACTTGTCGAGGAATTGCTTTTCTTTTTTGTCTTGCCATTCTTCCTTTTAATTGTACCCTTTTTTTCACAGTTACAGCTGGTTTTGGACGGGGTAAACCTGACTGTATGATGCGAGTGGGCATCCTGGTTTCTAGTACTCTGGCTAAACCTCTATTCACTTCCGCAGTCACAATATTCTTGTGTGTGTAAACGATGAGGGCTCCCCCGCGATCTGGCCTCTGTGGATCTGCATACCCGATACCTATCCCTACAATTTCCGGATGCTGTCGTAACAAGCTCATGGAAATCTTATTCTTTTGCAGCAGCGCAGCGCGCATACTGGCCATACGCATTCTCCTTTCTAGGTTTAAACACTACAGCGTATGTCACGAGGTTACGCCAGGAATCGACGTTAGCCTATCTGCATAGGAAAATAGTCACATGACCAGGAAAAGGAAAATTAGATGCATGCCTAAGGCAGATAACTATGCCCGCTCATACTTTGTTAAGGATTAAATCCGCAGAGGGGGAAATGAAATTGATTAATCACGTGGTCCAACCAGGAGAAAACCTTTGGTCTATTGCATCCCGTTATGGAGTCAGTGTCCAGCAAATTATGCGTGCGAACGGGATTAGTGACCCCAACATGGTCTACGTCGGTTCCGTTCTTCAAATCCCAGTTGGCCCTTATCCCATCGGTCAACCCACACCATCACCTGGTTCAAACCCCAACCCATCGTTAGAGAGGCGTGTCAGTGCTTTGGAACGCGAAGTAAACCAGCTAAACCGAAGGGTTGATAACTTAGAAACAAGGGTGCGTCGTTTGGAAAGATAACTACCTATAATTATGATCGGTCCTCTTCATTTTAGAGGACTTTTTTTGGACTTTGTCATTCGTTAAGAATATTAAATATTTAGGTATATTTTACCTTTAAATAACAAGCTGTTGTAGGTTGGCAATATACAAAAAGGGGTATACATTTTGTTGCTTTGAGCATTTTCCAGTAACGACCCTAAAAGTGCCAGTAAGTTGATGAAAAACGCCAGTAAAGTTACCAATGAGGTAGATAACCAACAGAGGCATTAAAATACAGACCATGGGACGCCTGCCTATTTTTGAAGCCTTGAAAAGACACCATAAATATGTTAATTTTAATAATGCAAGATACAAATTGGCCCCGTAGCTCAGGGGATAGAGCTGCAGTTTCCTAAACTGTGAGTCGGATGTTCGAATCATCTCGGGGCCGCCATACATATCAATAAAATTAAGGGTTTAGCTGTACTAACTGTTATAGTGAAGTTGATACAAATACTTGTATTGGGGTCCGTGTGGGGTCCAAATATTCAATCTAGATCATTAAATTACATAAACATAAATATATTAAAGTCGTGTAAAATGGAATGTCTTAGAAAATAGTGGATATAAATAAGGGAAGTTATTTGAAGCGTGAATTCTCATTAGGAATCACGTTTTTTGTTTTTTATTAAATAATATTTTTCGACGGATAAAACAAAGAAAAATACACGAATGCTATATTATCAACATTCGTGCGGTTTCATTTTGAAGGATCTTTACCTCGAAGGGTTCTTATAGAACTGCCCATGTGCTCGTTATTTATTTAATTAGACGTTATATAAAGCACCATCTACAGTGAATGAAGATGAGCTTACATAAGAAGCTTCGTCAGAAAGTAAAAACGCAATTACGTTAGCTACTTCTTCAGGTTCACCGTAGCGTTTCATTGGTACTGCATCGTTATAAGCTGCTTGTGCTGCTTCTGC
>Ga0180216_1000227_pt1 | contig 64225 bp, 61 predicted proteins | sample eDN3rd37CBELigMG_FD_128879 | JGI IMG/M metagenome (GOLD analysis project Ga0180216, IMG submission 128879) | Enriched Miracle-Growth compost microbial communities from Emeryville, California, USA - eDNA 3rd pass 37_C BE-Lig MG (version 2)... ...
ATCCGCCCTCACAGTCACGAATAACCCGGATTCGTGACAGGCCAGAGTGATGATCCATCCCCTCAGTCACGAATAACCCGGATTCGTGACAGGCCAGAGTGATGATCCGCCCTCACAGTCACGAATAACTCGGATTCGTGACAGGCCAGGGTGATTAACCTCCCTCACAGTCACGAATAACCCGGATTCGTGACAGGCCAGAGTGATGATCCTCCCTCACAGTCACAAGAGAGAAAGGCCCTGTTTTTGCGGTTAATCGTAATATACGTTCGTTATTTCAGTGCTTTGGGATTAAATCGGGTGGGATTTTGGCAAATAAGGGATCTGGAGTCCGCGAGCCACCGGGAAATGGGGGGGTTGAGAAAAATAGCGGATTCTGTGTCCATGAAATCTGACTTGTCCTCCGGCGAATTCCCATTAGTATCCAGCCCACCTTCTCTGGTATAATTACCTCAGTTTTTGTTCAGTTGGGGGTAAAGAAATGTCAAACAAGGTAAATAGCAGCACATTCATAAAAGGGGCCGCCATTCTGGGAGTGGCAACGCTGCTGTCGAAAATGCTCGGTTTAATTTACCGCATCCCCTATCAAAATATCACGGGTGATTTAGGCTACTACGTCTATATGCAAGTCTATCCCCTCTACGGTACTTTGTTGACATTTGCTACTGCCGGGTTTCCAATCGTAATCTCTAAAATTGTTTCGGAAAAAATAGCGCTAGGGGATCGACAAGGTGTGCAAAAGGTTCTTCGTGTTTCTTTCATAACCTTATCGATTACCGGATGTGTTACCTTTGCGCTTTTGTATGGCGGAGCGGAATGGATTGCCAGGGCGATGGGGAACGATAAACTTATCCTGCCCATTCGGAGTGTTTCTTTTGCGTTATTGATCGTTCCACCGATGGCTGCGATTCGGGGGTATTTCCAGGGACATCAGAACATGATGCCAACCGCGGTATCCCAAGTAATGGAGCAAACCGTTCGGGTAACGACTATTATTTTTCTAGCCTATTGGTTTATGAAGACGACTGGAAATGAATATTTGGCTGGTGCCGGGGCTGTATTTGGGGCTTTCACAGGTGCCTGTGCCAGTTTTCTTGTGCTCCTTTTCTTTTGGAGAAAAAGCAGAACGGTGCAAGGATTATCGACTACTAGCCCGAATCGCTCGTCTAGAGAAGATTCTGCCTGGCACCTTATAAAAAATATAGTCTACTACTCCCTCCCCATTTGTTTCGGGGCTTTGGCCCTTCCATTATTGCAGCTTACTGATTCGTTTACAGTGGCCAATCTATTGATCAAGGGAGGGTCTCTGGCGGAAGAAGCAAATATTTTAAAGGGGATCTTTGATCGGGGTCAGCCGTTGGTTGCTTTTGGCGCCTTTTTTGCGACAGCTTTGTCCTTGTCCCTCGTTCCTGCGATTGCGGAGGCCAGTGCGCGGCGTGATGATGCGGCGATTAAAAGTCGAACAGAATTGGCGCTAAGGCTTACCTTACTAATTGGGCTGCCTACGTCCATCGGGCTAGCGGTTGTGGCGGAACCGGTAAATATTATGCTGTATGAAAACAATAAAGGAACGACAGCGTTAATCGTGCTGTCCTTTACTACGCTTTTCTCCACCTTGGGTATTGCTTCTGCCGGGATTCTGCAGGGCATAGGACAGGTGATGCTACCAGCAAAATATTTGTTTGTTGCGGTAATCATCAAGATTATACTAAATTTAATTCTTATTCCTCAATTAGGAATAACCGGAGCGGCGCTCGCTACGGTGCTGGCTTACAGTGCATCAACCATTCTTAATCTCCGAGCAGTCCGCCATTATACAAGAGTGAGACTCAGTTTGAAGAGCTTCTTCGTCAAACCAGTTCTGTCGGTACTGATCATGGGAATCCTGGTTTGGTTAATTCAGCCCATTACGATGAAGATGTTGCTTGGAATCATTACCTCTCATCGTCTTTATTATTCTATCGTTGCCTTCATTGCCGTTTTATTCGGTGTTGTCATATATGGAATCAGCTTGTTGTGGACAGGTTCAATCACAAAAAAGGATATGCAGTCTATTCCAAAGTTAGATAAATACGTCCCATTTTTAGACCGCCTTGGGCTGCTGCGGGATGCATAAGAAAGGAAGATTTGAATGAATAAGATTACCGTTATAGGTCTTGGTGCAGGAAACTTAGAGCAAATGCCAATTGGAGTTTTAAACCGGTTGAAACAGGCCGTTCACATTTATTTAAGAACCGAGAAACATCCTGTAATTAATGATTTAAAAGCCCAAGGGGTTACGTTTCAAAGCTTTGACTACTTATATGAAGAGGAAGGTTCCTTTAACGATGTTTACGCGGAGATAACCAAGCAATTGCTTGAAAAGGCAAAAGAGGAGCCATCCATCCTTTATGTCGTTCCAGGGCACCCGATGGTTGCAGAAAAGACGACGCAAATATTATTGCAGGTAGGACCAGCACAAGGAATCGAAATCGAAATCATGGGGGGGCAAAGTTTTCTTGATGCCGCTTTTACAGCTCTAAAAGTGGATCCTGTGGAAGGCTTTTCCCTGTTGGATGCAAGCAGTCTGCAGCGAGACCATCTAAACCCACACCTGCATTTATTAATTACCCAAGTGTATGACCAACTTACCGCGTCAGATGCTAAGCTTTCTTTAATGGAGGTGTTCCCCGACGATTACGAAATCACCTTGCTTTATTCTGCGGGGATAGTCGGCGAGGAAGCAGCACATAGGATTCCACTTTACGAATTGGATCATCATTTCAAAGAAGTTCATAATTTAGCATTAATTTATGTACCACCTACACGCGATGAGCGAATTCTTAATCGGCAATTCGCCACTTTGCGGGATATTATTGCCATCCTTCGCGGCCCGGAGGGATGTCCATGGGATAAGGAACAAACCCACCAATCGATCCGCAAAAACTTGATTGAAGAAACCTACGAGGTGGCTGAAGCGATTGATTGGGATGATCCAGATGCGTTATGTGAGGAACTGGGTGATTTGTTGATGCAGGTCATGCTGCATGGGCAAATTGCAGAAGATGAAGGAAACTTCAATGTGGAAGATATCATCCAGGTCTTAAATGAAAAATTAATTCGCCGACATCCGCATGTATTTGGAGAACGGGAAGCGGAAACCAGCCAGGAGGTTGTGAAAAACTGGGAGGAAATCAAAGCAGAGGAAAAAAGAGAAAAAGGGATTGATCCTACAAAGCAATCCTTATTATCAGGAGTTCCGAAAGATCTCCCTGCGTTGATGACGGCCTATAAACTATCCAAAAAAGCGGCAAAAGTTGGTTTTGATTGGGACCAGCTGGAAGATGTCTATGCTAAAATAGAGGAAGAATTGTCTGAAGTAAAAGAAGCCAATGGAACCCTAGAAGTAAAGGAAGAATTGGGGGACTTGCTGTTTGCTGTAGCGAATTTAGCCCGCTTCTTGAAAATCGATGCGGAGGAGGCTTTGGCCCTTACGAATTTGAAATTCAAGAGACGATTCCATTATATCGAAGAACATCTGCAAAAACCGTTGGAAGAAGCAACATTGGACGAAATGGAAGAGCTGTGGCAACAAGCGAAGAAGGAGGAGTGAGAAGCATGAGGTTAGATAAATTTCTTAAAGTTTCACGTTTAGTCAAGCGAAGAACGATGGCGAAGGAAGTGGCTGATCAGGGACGAGTGCAAATCAACGGCAAACAAGCGAAATCTAGTTCAGCTGTAAAAGTAGGAGATGAACTGATGATTCGCTATGGAAATAAGCGTGTTACGGTGAAAATAGAGAGAATTGTCGATACAACGAAAAAAGAAGAAGCAGCAACCATGTATACACTTGTTTCTGAAGAGCGCATTCAGCAGGAAGCCGTGAGGGAAGATCCGGATTATCCATTTTCCTAGTTCTAAACTTCGGCGAACAACCATAACATGTACAAAAAGCAAGATGGATGGAGGTTTCCCCATTATGGTTGATTCGACGAAGAAGAGTCCAAGGCATGAAATCATGATGTTTAATCGGAAAAAGCTTGAGATCTCCGGTGTATTAAATGTGGAGAGCTTTGATAATGAAGAGTTCTTATTGGAAACGGAATGCGGGTTTCTTTGTATTAAAGGGCAAAACCTGCATATGAAGAATTTAAGTTTGGAAACAGGACAGGTATCGATTGAAGGCTATGTACACGACATGGGGTACATCGATGAACATACAGGGGGATCGAAAGGTAAAGGCTTATTTGGCAGGTTGTTCAAGTGAGCATAGAGACCCAGCTGGTAACCATGATTTTAATGGTAGCCTGTGGAGTCACCATGGGACTATTATATGATACATATCGGGTGATGAAAGGGCAGACCGGTATTGAAGGGTTGCTGGTACTGATCTGTGACCTTTTATTTTGGGCAAGCTGTACATTTCTTGTATTTGGAACCCTTTTAAGAATCAATGAGGGAATTGTCCGGATCTATCTTTTCCTCGGAATGGGAATCGGAGCCTGGCTGTATTTTGTCCTTTTTCATACTTTTTATATCAGATGGTTTTTGAAATTTATCCGCCTAGTTAAGGCAATCTATCGTTTTACCGTACGTACGGTAGAGATTTTACTGATTAAACCGCTGATTTTTCTTTATAAGATGGTGGTTGCCGTCATCGTAGCCATTGCCCTTTTCATTTGGAGAGTTCTTTTATTCGTCTATCAGCTAGTAAAGAGAATCTTTATTCCACCCGGTAAATACATGAAGCATCTAGGGGGAAAAGCAGTTTCCTCAACGAAAAAAAAGGGAGCAGGATTTTTGAAACGGTTGGCGAAACTATTTAGACGAGACAAAACAAAAGACGAATGAGGTGCCAACCAATGAGTGATCTGGATTCTTCCTTGAACAGGATGAAGGGTCAAAAGAGAAGACTGCGAGTTTTGGGAGTAGTCGTTACAGCCTTTTGTCTTTGGGCTGGCTTCACCTGGTATGATCAACAAGCAACACTTCTTGAGAAAAAAGAAGAACTAAAAAAGGTGGAGCAGCTGGCAAACCAGGAAAAATTAGAGAATGACGAATTGAAATATCAAGTGAGCAGGCTTAATGATCGTGATTATATTGCTGAGATTGCCCGACGCGACTATTATTTGTCCAAGCCCGGAGAGATTATATTCTTAACACCTGATCGCTAGGGTATCGTTTAAACAATAGAAGAGGTTGTTCTTACAACTTCTTCTAATCTAACTCTAACTTCCCCGTATTCCCCCGTATTCCCACTTTCAAAATCGACACTCATTTACAGTTTCAAAGCTAGTTTTACCCAAACCTCTTACATATTGCCCTTGAACATGGTGTACAAGCTATATTTATGTTGAGCTCGGCCGCAATTTGTCGGAAAGTTTTTGGAATATCACCTGAGGGTTTGACAAAATTTACAAGAAAGCACAGATATAATCAAACACAACAAAACTTATCGGGTGGTGTTATGATTATGTCTCGCTTTCAAGCGGTAGCGGCCAACGTCGGTCAAAAAATGTTTTTTCCGATCCAACGCCTTATGCTTAAGGTCAATATGATCATGGAAAAGTGGGTTCAACGACTTGGTATATTCCATGTTCTAATGGGATATCTACTTGGACGAGCTCTAATCTTACAAGAATTGGCGCCCTTTGCTGCAGCCTATTTCATTGTCGTTTACTTCCTGCGCCGGGATAAGGTGCTTCTTACCGCCATGGCCTTGCTATTAGGTGCAGCCTCGCGGTCAACCGAACATGCTCTCATCATTTTCCTAAATCTATCACTAGCGTTTATTTTCTTACAGGTCATGGAGCGTATGAAGAAAAAAGAATTGAACCATGCGCCCTTTATCGTCTTAGCTTCCCTCTTCCTAAGTCATCTTTGCTACACCTATTTTAAAGGGGAATTAACTGTTTATGTGGCATCAATGCATTTTGTGGAAGCGGTTTTAGCGATGATTTTAACCTTGATTTTTGTTCAATCCTTACCTTTTTTAACGAGTACAAAGTATCACCATGAGTTGAAAACAGAAGAGATCGTTTGCCTTGTGATATTATTAGCCTCTGTAATGACGGGGACCATTGGTTGGCAGATTCAAGATATTGCAGTTCAAGCTGTGCTTGCGAAATATCTGGTCCTCCTGTTGGCTTTTGTCGGTGGCGGGACCATCGGAGCAACGGTTGGTGTAATTACGGGCGTGATTATTAGTCTTGCGGATATCGGGCAAATCGAACAAATTAGTCTTTTAGCCTTTGCTGGGCTACTAGCAGGTTTGTTAAAAGAAGGAAAACGCTTTGGTTCTGCGCTTGGGATGCTAATGGGTTCGGCGATTATCATCTTTTATGTTGGGGACAAGCAGTCGATTATTTTAACTAGTATGGAAACATTAATTTCGATCTTGGCCTTTATGCTTACCCCGAAGTTCTTTGTTCAACAAGTAGCAAGGTTTATCCCGGGAACAGAGGAAAATGCCAAATCACAATATGAATATATGAAAAAGGTTCGTGATGTCACAGTCAAAAAGATTATGAAGTTCTCGACCCTGTTTCAACAATTATCTGATGCCTTTAATTATGTTTCTGTTCAAGAGAAACAGAATGAAGAAGGAATGAATTCGTTGGATATGCATGAGTTTATGGCGAAGGTGACCGAAAGATCCTGCCAGACCTGCTGGAAAAAAGAAAGATGCTGGTCTGAACAGGATTCGGAAATGACCATTCATATGTTAGGTGAATTAATCCATCAGATTGATATGTATGGGGACTTTGACCGCGATCGAATGGAGACCCCTTATCAGACAGCGTGTACGAATAAAGACCGTTTAGAAGGGGTGATCCGTGATGAATACATGCAGCTGCAGGAAAGCCTATTTTTACAAAAACAAGTGAAAGATAGCAGGCGTCTTGTTGCCGATCAGTTATCAGGTGTATCAGGAGTGATGTTGAACTTTGCCAATGAATTAAAAAGGGAGGGGATTGATCTATCACTACAGGAGCAGCAAGTCTTAAGTGCATTGGAGAACATTGGGTTATCTGTACAGAAGGTGAATATTTTAAGTCTGGAGGAGGGGAAGGTTGATATTGAAATTACACAGCCTGTCTGTGACGGGCATATTCAATGTGAAAGCATTATTGCTCCAATGCTGACATCGATTGTTGGGGAGAATATCGCGGTAAAGAGTAAGGAATGTGATGTGCTTGGGGATGGGACCTGTACAATCATTCTTGGTTCGGAGAAAAATTATCGGGTAAATTCCTATGGGACAGGGATCGCCAAGGATGGAAAGCTGGTTTCCGGAGATTGTTTCATGACCATGGAGTTAGGCAGCGGCAAATATATTATGGCGATTAGTGATGGGATGGGCAATGGGGACCGGGCCCATTTGGAAAGCGCCTCGACCCTGGAATTAATGAAGGAATTATTAGAAGTGGGTCTTGATGAATCACTAGCGATTAAATCGGTCAATACCGTGCTTTCCCTTAGGTCACCTGACGAGATTTTTGCTACGGTAGATTTGGCGATTGTTGATCAATATACAGGAAATACGAAGTTTATTAAAACAGGATCAACACCTAGCTTTATCAAACGTGGAAAGGAGGTCTTGTCGATTACGGCAAATAACCTGCCGATCGGAATTATCGAAGATATAGAAGTAGATGTGGTGACGGAAACACTAAAACCAGGGGATTTGTTAATCATGGTTTCAGATGGGCTTCTGGAGGCCCCGACACAAATTGAAAACAAGGAGATGTGGTTCAAACGAGTAATCTCAGAATTAAAGACGGAGGAGCCTGAAGAAGTCGCAGATATACTGATTGAACGGGTAATCCGCAGCAAGTTCGGGGAGATTGATGATGATATGACAATCTTGGTGGCTCGAGTCGATCAGTTTGTTCCAAAGTGGGGGACATTTCCAATGCCGGGTATAGAAAAAATTCAACGGCCTAAGCGGGTGAGTTAAAGGGAATAATGTATTTTTAAAATGGTTTTTGTCCATAATGAACAAGGAGTAAAGGGTGACAGCTCAAGGGTGAATTTGCCCTTGGGCTGTCTTCGTGCTTGGATTCACAAACGGGCAGGAAGATATGGTATAATACCTGGACAAGTCTGTCATTCAATATATTCCTTATATAGAAGGTAGATGAAAATGATAAATCGCTTTCGAAATCTGCTCGAACAAAGGAGTCTGCTGTCAAAACACGACAAGGTTTTGGTTGGTGTTTCTGGCGGGGTAGATTCCCTTGTCCTTCTAGATGTACTTCATAAACTTTCCAGGGAAGGGCAATGGATGGTGTATGCCGCCCATCTTGATCACCAGTTTCGAGGACAGGAGTCAGCAGAAGATGCTCGTTTTGTCCAGCAATTTTGCGAGGAACGAAATATTCCTTATGCCATCGAGAGTATAGATGTTCCAAAATTGATCAAGGAATCGAAAGAGAATCCGCAAGAGGTAGCAAGAAAGGCACGCTACGAATTTTATCATCGCGCAGCGAACCAATTCCGTCTGAACAAGTTGGCGCTTGCCCACCACGCCAATGACCAGGCTGAAACGGTTCTCATGCGTATTTTACGCGGAACGGGAATGGAAGGAATAGCTGGAATTCCTGAACAGCGCGAAGAAAATGGGCTCACCATCGTCCGCCCTTTTTTAACGATTTTTAAGGAAGAATTAGAGCGATATGCTGAAAAATATGAACTGAACCCACGATTAGACAGCAGTAATCTTAAAACTAAATACCGTCGAAATTATATTCGCTTAGAATTAATTCCACATCTGGAGGAGAAGATCAATCCTTCTGTACAAACGGCATTGGTTCATCTCGCAGAAATCGTTCAAGGTGAGAATGAACTGATCGAGGAAATAAGCAAGGATAAACTAAAAGCAATCATCAAATCGCAGGATCATAATAAAATTGTAATCAAGGGAAAACTATTCCTATCCCATCACCTTGCTTTACAAAGGAGGATGATTAAACTAATATTTAGTTATCTGCTGAATCAGCAGCAGGATATTGGATTTATACATATCGATCAAGTCTGTGGTTGGATCCGCGAAGGTCGGACCGCCACGCATTTAGTGTTGCCACACGGGTTGGTTGCCAGGAAGGAATATGAGGATATTATTTTTTCTCTCGAGCAACATCGTGAGCAGAGTCCAGAATATTTCTATAAGGTTCATGTTCCAGGAAATACATATATTAGTGAGCTTGGCGTTTCTATCGATACAATGCTGACTAGCTGTAGTTATTCAGCATCCCCTTTTAGTGAAGATCGATTCACTGCGGTATTTGACCCAGATGCTATCCAGGGGGATTTGGTCCTGAGAACCAGAAAAACGGGTGACCGAATGACCTTATTAGGGATGTCCGGCCGAAAGAAGGTGAAGGACATCATGATCGATGCTAAGATTCCACGAAGTCATCGAGATTTGCTTCCGCTTCTTTGTGATCAGGAAAATATTCTTTGGATCCCTGGTCTTAGAAGATCAAACCTGGGTGTCCCCACTCCCCAAACCAAACATATATTAACTGTATGTGTACAACCAATTCGCTTTGATAACCTTGGGAGGTAAGCATGGAAAACGACATTCTAGAAGTGCTGCTAAGTGAAGAAGAGATTCAATTAAAAATAAAGGAACTAGGCAGGGTAATCAGCGATGATTATAAAGGGAAAAATCCTTTGGTGATCTGTGTCCTGAAGGGCGCGGCTCCATTTATGTCTGATTTGATCAAACGGATTTCCATCCATATCGAAATGGATTTTATGGCCGTTTCCAGCTATGGTGCTTCAACGGTTTCATCCGGAGAAGTTCGGATCATTAAGGATTTGGATGCAAGCGTTGAGGGACGGCATATTCTGCTGGTTGAGGATATTATTGACAGTGGATTGACGTTAAGCTATCTGCTCGATCTTCTTCGCAGAAGAAAAGCAGCCAGTGTGAAGATTGTCACCCTTCTTGATAAGCCTCACAATCGAAAAATTGAATTAAAACCAGATTACTGCGGTTTTATCGTGCCTGATGAATTTGTTGTGGGGTATGGCTTGGACTATGCAGAGCGGTATCGGAATCTTCCTTATATCGGAATCCTTAAACCTGAGGTATATTCAAGCTAGTTTTTTTAATCTTTTACACAGGTTGTGGACAAAGATCAGAATATGGTAAAATAATATGAGTGCTGTTGTCGTGAGAGGAGGTCAGCGATGAATCGGTTTTTCCGTAATACAGGTTTCTATTTACTAATATTCCTTGTTACCGTAGGGATCGTTAATTTTATTGCGAACCAAGGAACTGAAACATCAAAAATGCCTTACAATGAGTTCAGGCAAAATCTTGAATCGGGGCAAGTATCAGAGATAATGGTTCGCCCTGACAGCGGAACTTATTATATTGAGGGGAAATTAAAAAGCGGAGAGGTGTTTTTCACCAACGGTCCGTTATACAATAACACGGAACTGTTAAAGCAGATTGAAGCTGCCAACATACAGAAGGAAGTGTATGAAGAACAAAAAGGGGAATCTGTTTGGCTAACCTTTCTTACTTCCATCATTCCTTTTGTGATCATCTTTATTCTGTTTTTCTTCCTGCTGAACCAAGCCCAAGGTGGCGGAAGCCGCGTTATGAACTTTGGGAAGAGCAAAGCTAAGCTTTACAATGATGAAAAGAAAAAGGTTACTTTTAACGATGTAGCCGGGGCAGACGAGGAAAAGGCCGAGCTTGAGGAGGTCGTAGAATTCCTTAAGGATCCACGGAAATTTGCTCAATTAGGTGCGAGAATTCCGAAAGGTGTCCTGCTGGTTGGTCCTCCAGGTACAGGTAAAACCTTGCTCGCCCGAGCTGTAGCCGGTGAAGCAGGTGTACCATTCTTTAGCATCAGTGGTTCTGATTTCGTAGAAATGTTCGTCGGTGTCGGAGCATCCCGGGTAAGGGACTTGTTCGAGAATGCCAAGAAAAATGCCCCTTGTATTATATTTATCGATGAAATTGATGCTGTTGGTCGTCAGCGTGGCGCCGGATTAGGCGGCGGACATGATGAACGGGAGCAAACATTGAACCAGTTGCTTGTTGAGATGGATGGATTCGGAGCGAATGAGGGAATTATTATCATTGCTGCGACTAACCGTCCAGACATTCTGGACCCTGCGTTGTTGCGTCCAGGACGTTTTGACCGCCAAATTACGGTTGATCGACCAGATGTAAAAGGGCGTTTTGCGGTACTGAAAGTTCATGCTCGAAACAAGCCTTTGGCAGAAAACGTTGATTTAGACGTGATCGCGAGAAGAACTCCTGGTTTTACAGGGGCAGACTTAGAGAATCTGCTGAACGAAGCTGCCTTATTGTCAGCACGTAAAGGGAAAAAGAAAATCGAGATGGTTGAAGTGGATGAAGCGATTGATCGCGTCATTGCCGGACCAGCCAAAAAATCTCGGGTTATAAGTGAAGATGAGAAAAGACTGGTTGCCTACCATGAAGCAGGACATACCATTGTTGGATACCATCTTGAACATGCTGATACGGTTCACAAAGTAACCATTATTCCTAGGGGAAGTGCCGGCGGATATACCGTCATGTTGCCTAAGGAAGACCGTTATTTTGCTACTCGTTCGGAACTTCTCGATAAAATTTCTGGTTTATTGGGTGGTCGTGTGGCCGAGGAGATTGTACTCAACGAAATTAGTACAGGCGCACATAACGACTTTGAGCGTGCAACTGGCATTGCCCGCCGCATGGTAACGGAATTTGGAATGAGTGACATGCTTGGACCCATGCAGTTTGGACGTTCACAAGGTCAAGTATTCTTAGGCCGTGACTTTGGTCACGAACGCGATTACAGTGAAAACACCTCACAGAGAATTGATGAAGAGATTCAGCGAATTATCCGTGAGCAATATACGCGTACAAAGGACCTTCTAAACAAATACCGTGATCATCTTGAAATCGTTGCACAAACATTGCTGACAGTGGAAACGCTAGATGCTGAACAAATTAAGCAATTGATTGAAAATGGCCGTTTGGAGCCCAAACAGATCACAGTGAAAAATGAAGAGGGTGGAGATGTGAAAGTACAGATCCAGCCGAAGAAGGATGAACAGCAATAGAAAGATCGGGGGTCAGACCCTGTTGAAATTTGTCGAAGTAGATTCCTGTTTAACAGATAGGATCCAATGCCTTATTACCTCGACAATTTTAGACAGGGACTGACCCCTTTTTGCAGCTATTCTTATTAACAGATCTTAAAGTCGGTTAAAGGATTAGTGATGTACAATAAGAGTACGGTCGCTCTGTGAAGGGTGTAGCCATTAACAGGTAGCGTTTTCATTATTGACAAAAAGAGCGCCTCGGTCTACAATTCAGTCATAAAAAATAGGTCTGTTCTGTGACTATTAATAGATATTTTTAAAAAGTAAAGCAGATGGGGATATGAGGAGGGAGATTAATGGAGGCTTTAGCATTGGCGAAAAAAGCCGAGCGTAATCAAGAGCTGAAGGAAAAAATCCTTCGCTTAAAGAAAGAACGCAACGCCATTATTTTGGCACATTACTACCAACGCCCAGAGATTCAGGAAATCGCTGATTTTCTCGGGGATTCTTTTGGACTAGCCCAGAAGGCAAAGACGACAGATGCTGATGTGATCGTTTTTTGTGGGGTGCATTTTATGGGGGAGAGCGCCAAAATTCTTTCTCCAGATAAGACGGTTTTAATTCCTGATGAACGTGCGGGTTGTCCGATGGCGGATATGGTCAACGTGGATGGTCTGCGTAAACTGAAAGCCCAACATCCAAATGCAAAGGTTGTAGCCTATATCAATACCTCAGCAGATGTTAAGGCAGAAACCTACGTATGCTGTACTTCATCCAATGCCAAGAAGGTTATTGAGAATATAGATGCGGAAGAAATTATTTGGGTTCCAGATAAAAACTTGGGTCACTATGTGTCTCAATTTACCGATAAAAAGATGTACATTTGGGAAGGATACTGCAACACACATGACCAATTATCTGTAGAAGATGTTACTCGCTTGAAGCAAGAACATCCAAACGCTCAATTTGTGGTACACCCTGAATGCAAACCAGAAGTGGTTGCGATGGGTGATTATGTTGGAAGTACAACGGGGATTTTAAAATACTGTCGCGAATCGGAACACGATGAATTTATCGTTGGAACCGAGGATGGCGTATTATACCGCCTGAGTCAGGATAGCCCGAACAAAAAGTTTCATTTCGCTTCTAAATATTTGGTTTGTCCAAATATGAAGGTAAATAACTTGAAAAAGATTGCGGAATGCTTAGAAACGATGAAGCCGCAAATTTATGTTCCGCCACATATTGCAGACGCTGCTCGTGAATCTTTAGAGCGAATGCTGCAATTTCAGGCTGAAATACAATAAACGAACAAGAAATTCTGGTTACTTTTAGGGAAGAAGTATAAAATAGTGGTAAATTCACTATTTTATACTTTTTTTTCCACTTACAAAAGTTTAAGTTCACTATTGTGTTAAAGTGAACCAACTTTTCTTACGGCCTGAAAAGCTTCCTCTAAAGATGGATGCATCATCTTCGAGTGGGGTTTACTTAATTGTAGAAGGGGAAAACAACATGGTACCTCGCTATCTGATTGATTTTAAGTTGCAGAATCTCGAACAATTAAATACAGAAGTTATCATTATTGGTTCCGGTATTGCGGGTCTTTATACAGCACTCAAGACGGCAGAGCACTCTGAAGTAACCCTCATTTGCAAAGAAGGCTTATTGGAAAGCAATACCCGCTATGCTCAGGGGGGAATTGCTGCGGTAATTACGGAAAAGGATTCCATCGCCCTCCATCGTCAGGACACACTGATCGCCGGGGCAGGACTCTGTTCCCATGAAGCCGTGGATGTTTTGGTGAATGAAGGCCCTGAGGGGGTTTATGAGTTAATACGTTATGGAACGGTATTTGATAAGGAAGGTAACCAATTGGCTTTGACCAAGGAGGGAGCCCATAGTGAGAGGAGAATTCTCCATGCGAATGGAGATTCGACAGGTGCAGAGATTGTCCGAGCACTCTCCAGAGAAGTAAGAGAAAATCCGCGTATACATATTTTAGAACATCATTTTGCCATTGATTTGGTAACTCAAGAAGGAGAATGTCAGGGTGTGATTGTGCAGACTCCGAAAGGTGAACGATTATACATCCAGGCTAGGGCAACGATCCTTGCTACGGGAGGTGCTGGACAATTATATCGTTATACAACCAACCCGGATGTAGCTACTGGAGATGGGATTGCCATGGCCTATCGGGCTGGTGCCTTGATTAAAGATGTCGAGTTTATTCAATTTCATCCTACCTCTTTATGCTATCCGGGTGCGCCACGTTTCTTGATTTCTGAGGCAGTCCGCGGAGAAGGAGCAGTGTTGCGCAATATCAATGGTGAGCGGTTTATGGAGAAATATCACCCGGGGTTAGAGTTAGCTCCACGCGATGTCGTGGCAAGAGCGATCGTTTCAGAAATGGAAAAGAGTGAATCGACCTTTGTCTATCTTGATATTACACACGAGTCGGAAGAATTAATTAAGCACAGGTTTCCAACTATTTACCAGGTTTGCTTGCAATACGGGCTGAATATGGTTACGGATTGGATCCCTGTTGCACCAGCAGCTCATTATATGATGGGTGGGGTCAAAACAGACTTGTTTGGGGAAACTAGTGTGCCGAGATTGTTCGCTTGTGGTGAGGTTTCCTGTACTGGGGTTCATGGCGCTAACCGATTGGCCAGCAACTCCCTTTCTGAAGCGATTGTTTTTGGTAAACGGATTGCTCGAAAAATTAAAGAACTTACCCCGAATGAACAGCCTTTTGGATCCTTATCCTTTTCCATTATGAGAGAGAAAACTATGAAAGAAGAGGAGACTTTAGAAGACAGGTTGAAGTTGCAAAAACTGATGGTTCGACAGGTTGGCTTGAAACGGGATAAATCGAGATTGGAAAAGGCTTTGAAAGAACTTGAAAAGGACACGAAACACTTTCGAGAAACTCCTACTGGCCATAAGGAATACGAATACCTAAATCTTTTAACCTGTGCTTTGCTTTCGGCCAGAGCTGCCTTATTGCGTGAGGAAAGCCGCGGGGGGCATTACCGTGATGATTTTCCGAAACGAGATGATGTGATCTGGAAAAAACATATTCTTCAATCAATTGAGGAAGGGATCATAGAGGAGATGTTTGTATGATGATAAACCAAAAAATATTAATGAAGAAAATAGAGGAATGGTTGGAAGAGGATGTTGGTCAAGGGGATCTCTCTGTTTTATCTACGGTTCCTAAGGATGAAAGAGCGACCGGAATTATCTATGCGAAAGATCAAGGGATTGTCGCCGGGTTAGAGGTTGCCCGTCTCGTCTTTGAAACATGGGATTCAAGTCTGGCGTTTAAGACTACTATGGAAGATGGGCAGGCGGTCGAAAAGGGTGATGTTATCGCTGAAGTGTCAGGCTCGGCGGGATCGATCTTAACAGCGGAACGTTTAGCATTGAACTTGCTACAACGCTTATCGGGAATTGCCACGATGACCCATCAATATGTAAAAAAGGCGCAACAGGGAAATCCAAAGGTAAGAATAGTCGATACCCGAAAAACAACTCCGGGGATGAGAATGCTCGAAAAATATGCTGTTCGTATGGGCGGCGGACATAATCACAGATTTGGACTATTCGACGCAGTCATGATTAAAGACAACCATATTAAGGCAGCTGGTGGGATCGGGCGTGCTGTTCAATCCGCTAAACAATACATACCCCATACCGTCAAAGTGGAAGTGGAAGTCGAATCGATTGAGCAATTAAAAGAGGCTTTGGCAGCCCAAGCAGATATTATTATGCTAGACAATATGGGACTGGATGAGATGAGGGAAGCTGTACAAATGGCGAATGGACAAGCGATTTTGGAGGCTTCTGGGGGTATTACCCTGAATACAATCGAGGAGATTGCAGCGACTGGCGTTGATGTTATCTCTTCGGGAGCGCTTACCCATTCCGTAAAGGCGCTGGATATTAGCCTTGATTTAAATCAGAGAAAAAGATAAGTTGTGGAGGAACTTGCATGATTCTTGTCATAGACGTAGGAAACACGAATATTGTTTTTGGTGTGTTTCGGGGGGAAGATCTAATCCACGATTGGAGGATTTCTACGGACCGCAACAAGACAGATGATGAGTACGGGATTTTGATAAAATGCCTGTTTCGCGATGCTGGTCTAGAAGTGGATATGATTGATGGTGTTATTATGTCATCGGTTGTACCGCCAATCATGTTTGCCTTGGAACATATGGTGGAAAAATATTTTCATCAAAAGCCATTGGTCATTGGTCCTGGAACAAAAACGGGTTTAAATATCAAGGCGGAGAATCCTCGTGAAGTGGGTGCAGACCGAATTGTTAATGCGGTCGCAGCGATTCATTACTATGGCACCCCGTTGATTGTTGTTGATTTTGGTACGGCAACAACGTTCTGTTATATTGATGAGAAAGGAAATTGGGCAGGTGGTGCGATCGCACCCGGGATCAACATTTCCACGGAGGCCTTGTATAACCGTGCAGCAAAGCTGCCGCGTATCGAAATTGCTAAGCCACCCACGATCCTTGGTAAAAACACTGTGACAGCGATGCAGGCAGGCGCTTTTTATGGATTTGTCGGGCAGGTTAATGAAATTGTAAACCGGATGAAGGCAGAAGCCCGTACCGATGCAAAAGTGATCGCAACAGGTGGATTATCCGAGCTATTATTGGAAGAAACCACCTCAATTGACAAAATTGATTTAATGTTAACCCTTAAGGGATTAAAGCTGATTTATGAGCGAAACAGAAAGGACAGATAAACTTTTATGCAGGAAAACAAGGATTATCTCGTTCGGGGTATTTCCCGAAATGGTAAGGTTCGTGCATTGGCGATTCGTTCAACTGGGGTGGTCGAAGAACTAAGGAAAAAGAATGATACTTGGCCTGTAGCTAGTGCTGCCTTAGGCAGATCGGTATCGGCAGGGGCAATGATGGGCGCGATGCTAAAGGGCAATGAACGACTAAGCATCCAGATTAAGGGTGGTGGCCCGATCGGAACTATTTTTGTGGATGCCAATGCCAAGGGGGAAGTTAGAGGAACAGTTTCCAATCCTCATGTCCATTTTCCTCTTAACGCAAAGGGAAAACTAGATGTCGCTGCTGCAGTGGGCACAGAAGGGTCGCTGGTTGTGACGAAGGATTTAGGTCTAAAGGACCCTTATCACGGAAGTGTGGAATTGATCTCCGGGGAAATTGGTGAGGACTTCACCTATTATTTTGCCAAATCGGAGCAGACCCCTTCTGCTGTCGGCGTCGGTGTGTTGGTAAATCCGGATAACTCGATCAAGGCAGCTGGCGGATTTATCATTCAGTTGCTTCCTGGAATTAAAGATGAAGAAATTGGTGAAATAGAGCGGATGCTAGGACAGATTGCACCCGTTTCAACCATGATTGATGAAGGGTTATCACCAGAAGAAATTCTACAGCAGGTTCTGGGGAATGACCTTACCATTTTAAATGAAATGGATGTTACTTTCTCTTGTCATTGTTCTGAAGAACGTGTAGAAAATGCCTTAATCAGTATGGGTTATGATGAGTTGAAAAGCTTAATTGATGAACAAGGGATGGCGGATGTTACCTGTCATTTCTGCAACGAAAAGTATGAGTTGGATAAGGAAAGATTAGAAGGATTGCTCGCTTCCATACAGAAATAAATCGAGAGGAAAACTGCCGTGAGGAATGTAAGGGTATTGTGGGGAATAATCGGCTGTCTCATTTTGTTTATTTTGGTCGGTGCATGGAACTACAGCGAATTAACGGGAACACGTAAAGTAGCGGTGATTGGTAGCGAGGGAATTTCGGAAGGGGACTTAGTGAACCAGCTGAAAAAGCAGTATGGTGCCCTAATTCTCGATAAAATGGTAGACAGGCAGGTCGTTTCTTTGTACGCAGAGCAAAACGGCGTAACTGTTACCGAGGATGAGCTAGATCGGGAATTGGAAAAACTGCAGAGAGATCGAACTGACGAGTTAGGACTACTCGATCACTTTTTACAGGATAGTGGGAGGAATTCTCAGGAACTTAGAGAGGAATTGCGCCACTATCTATTGTTAGAGAAGATTGCGACTCAGGATATTCGCATCGATGATAAAGAGGCTTACCAATACTACGAGAAGAATCGGGAAAAGTACAATCAACCGCCATTGGTACGGATTTCGGCTATTTATGTAAACAGCAAGGCGGAAGCAGAGCAGGTGGTTCAGGAATTAAAGAGGGGGGCCAGTTTTCCGACGCTTGCCAAGGAACGTTCCTCTGATATTTATTCGGCTTCCAGCGGCGGGGACCTAGGATGGATTTCTTTGGTGGACGGGGATCAGCCTACGGAAATATTGGATGAGGCTGCCATACTTGAAGAAGGACAAATGAGTTCGCCGATCCCTTTAGAAAAAGGGTTTGCGGTGATTCAAGTGGTGAAGAAGAAAGAATCAATCATTCGCACTTATGATGATGTGAAAGACGATTTGAAACGGGAGTTGGCCTTATCCCAGGTGGGACCCTTGGAAAATGTTCTACAAAAGCTGAGGAAGGGCCTCGGGGTTGAAGTATTGTATAAATAGTTAAATTGACAGGAAAAGACGTTTAGGAGTATAATTTCTATAAAACCTACTATAATACTCGGTATTGGAGGAAGTCGGAATGAAAGTAGCAAACTCTATTCTCGATTTAATTGGAGATACTCCCCTTGTCAAATTGAACCGTGTTGTGGATGAAGATGCGGCGGATATATACCTGAAGCTTGAATTCTTTAATCCTGGAAGCAGTGTAAAAGACAGAATTGCCATGGCTATGGTTGAAAGTGCGGAAGCAGAAGGTCTATTAAAGCCAGGGTCTACGATTATTGAACCAACAAGCGGAAACACAGGCATTGGCTTGGCAATGGTAGCAGCAGCGAAAGGGTATCAGGCTATTTTGGTTATGCCGGACACCATGAGTATGGAACGACGTAATCTGCTACGTGCTTATGGAGCTAAACTTGTTCTGACTCCTGGAGCAGAAGGAATGGGAGGAGCGATTCGTAAAGCTCAGGAATTGGTCAAGGAAACCCCGAATTCCTTTATGCCTCAGCAATTCGAGAATCCGGCAAATCCAAAAATTCACCGGGAGACAACAGGAAAAGAATTAGTTGCGCAAGCTAAAGAAATGGGTGGCATCGATGCCCTTGTTTCAGGAATCGGAACCGGTGGAACTATTTCAGGTGCTGGCGGAATTTTAAAAGAAAATTTCCCTGACATCCGCATTGTCGCTGTTGAACCAGCAGGTTCTCCTGTACTATCCGGTGGGAACCCTGGACCACATAAAATTCAAGGGTTGGGCGCTGGATTTATCCCAGGTACTTTGAATACTGAAGTCTACGATGAGATTATTACGGTAGAAAATGAGCAGGCCTTCGAAACCTCTCGACGGGTTGCCGTCCAAGAAGGAATCCTAGGCGGAATTTCTGCCGGTGCAGCTGTCTACGCCGCTTTACAGGTAGCAAAGAAGCTAGGAAAGGGTAAAAAAGTAGTTGCCATCATCCCGGATAATGGGGAAAGATATTTGAGCACACCTTTGTATCAGTTTGAGGAATAGAACATTGTGAGAGCCGGATGAGATGTCCGGCTCTTTTGTTGTTTGGGGGGAGTGTGTCTGCTTGGCGGACTGATAAGCGGAGAAAATCCGCTTATTTCTCCGCCCCCCTCCCTTACTTTTAAATGATTTCCCCTATTAAACTTTTTTCTTCACGAAATCGACAAACTATGTAATAATACACTATGCATAATTATTTCTTATACGAAATAGTTTAGAAAGGGGTTAGGTGATTGGACAATGGATTAAACATGAGGGTCTTGCTAAACAGGCTGAAAAAATATCTACAAATACTTGTCACCAAAGATTTAGAGGATTTCGGTTTAACTGCTCCGCAGCTTTTTGTGATCAAACAAATCTATCGCGAACCTAAAACGATCGGTCAAATCACAAAAGCGCTTGGATTATCCTATAGTACGGTGTCGGGAATTATTGATCGTTTGGAAAGAGAAAACTACGTGGTTCGGATTCGGGATGAACAGGATCGGCGTGTGGTTTGGATCAAAAAAGCAGAAAAGTTGGATGAAATCCAAAACCAGGTTCCATATTTTCAAGATGATTTTTATATTCAACTGTTTGAGGGGATCCCAGAGGACAAAATGAAGCAGATCAAGGAAAGTCTTCAACTATTGGTGTCAGAATTAGAGAAGAAGGTAGAGGAGAAGGAATGAACAGAAAGAGTGTACTTGCCGTGATACTTGCGATCATGCTATTGAGTGGTGGGGGGATAGGGTACTATTACTGGTATCAAGGGAGCAATTATGTTCAAACAGAGGACTCGCGTATTGCCGGTGATATCTATCGAGTGATGCCGAAAATTTCAGGGAAATTGACGACCCTTTCCATTGAAGATGGGGATAATGTTGTTGCTGATCAAATTGTAGGAAGCCAAGATCAGAGCAACCTTTCTACTAACCAGCTGGATAACGCAGTGCTACGTGCTCCAATTAGCGGAACAGTGATTAAGACATTAGCGAAAGAAGGGGAAGTGGTAGCCCCTGGTCAGGCTTTGGCGATGATTGTGGATAAAAGCAATCTCTACATAACGGCCAATATTGAAGAAACGGATTTAAATCGTGTTCACGTTGGTCAAACAGTCGACATCACCGTAGACACTTACCCTGGGAAATCTCTAAAGGGAGAAGTGAAGGAAATTGGAGAAGCAACGATCTCTACTTTTTCCTTATTGCCTGCGATCAATACAGGTGGAAACTTTACCAAGGTAACACAGCGGATTCCGCTTAAGGTTGCCATCACAGATACACAAGGATTGAATTTATCACCAGGTTTGAACACGGTTATAAAAATTCACGTTAAAGAAAAGTAAGGGGAAAAAAGATGAGAAATAGTTCTATCCAAAAGGCATTAGCATGTGCAACGGTTTCTTCCATGATTTTTGTCTTAGGTGCATGTAATTCAGTTTCCACAGCAAATGGGGAAGATTCACCAGCAACAGTAAAGGTGATCAAGCTTGCAGAGGTATCAAACATCGGTTTAACTTCCAGTGGGAAGGTGGTTGCTGATCAGGAAGTAAATGTGGTTTCAAAGGTTTCTGGTAAAGTGGCCAATGTGGCTGTAGAAGAAGGAGCTCAGGTTCAAAAAGGGCAGGAGTTAATTAAACTGGAATCTGATGATTATATGATACAGGTAAAACAAGCGGAGTCAGGGATCCAAGCCTCCCAAGCGAAACTGGCAGATGTAAAGGACGGGGCGAGAGCGCAGGAAATTGCTGCTTTGGAAAGTGTTCTGCACGCATCGGCAGCGGCGATGGAGCAGGCGCAAATGGCTCTAGATACCACACAAAAGAACAATGATCGAATGAAAGCGTTATTTGAGGCAGGTGCCATCTCGCAAGCGGAGTGGGATAATGCGAACCTTCAACTCCAGAATGCCAAAGCGGCCTACGAGCAGGCAAAATCCCAGTGGGAAGCGAACCAGGCCAAGCTTAGCCTGACCAAAGAAGGAGCAACTGCCAATACAATTAAGGCGATGCAGGCGGAATTGACCCGTTTGCAGGCAAGTAAAGACCTTGCGGAAAATGCCCTGCAGAATACTTCAATCGTGTCACCAATTTCCGGCGTTGTCGCGGTACGTAATATTGAACCAGGAGAAATGGCGCAGCCCGGTGTATCCTTAATGACTATTGTGGATTTGCAGCATGTCCTAATCCAGGTTAGCGTTCCCCAGGAGCATGTCAACCAGTTGAAAAAAGGAGATAAGGTGCAAGTCTTGGTAAAGGGTGTTGACAAGGATATAGAAGGTACCATTGATTTTATCAGTCCTTTATCAGATGAGAACAGTACGAACTTCCCGGTGAAAATTCGCGTTGAAAACAAGGACGGCGTACTTCGTGCGGGGATGCTCGCAGATGTTGTCTTTTCCGGTAATACCAAAAGTGGAATCGAAGTTCCCGCAGCATCAGTGTTAAAAAAAGAAGATAAAGACTATGTCTTTAAGGTTGAGGGAAATACAGCGAAATTGGTCGAAGTGCAGGTTGAACCGAAAAATCAGGATTGGGTTTATGTGAAAAGCGGCATCGAGAACAAGGATCAGGTCGTCATCAACCCAGCAGATAGCTTAGCAGATGGAGCCCAGGTACGGGTTGAATAGGAGGGGAGGATGTGTCACAGAATTCAGGTGAACATCGAAAAGAAGAAGAATCCGGTGCATATAAGTGGTTTGCCCTTATAGCCATTGTTCTCGGCGCGTTTGTCGCGGTGCTGAACAACTCTTTAATTAACGTAGCCCTCCCTAAGTTAATGGCGGTTTTTGGCTCGTCAACAGAGGATATACAGTGGGTTTTGACAGGATATATGTTAGCATCTGCGGTAGTCATTCCAATGAGTGGATTTGCAGGGGATAAATTTGGTTATAAAAAAATCTTTCTTCTATCCTTGAGCGGATTTACAATCAGTTCTTTTCTATGCGGGTTGGCATGGAGTGACACCAGTTTAATTGTTTTCCGTATTATCCAAGGGTTAACCGGGGGATTTATTATGCCGCTGAGTATGGCCATTATTTATTCTATTATGCCCCGACACCAAATTGGAATGGCCCTCGGTTTGTGGGGGATTGCCGCAATGGTGGCCCCTGCCGTAGGCCCTACCCTAAGTGGATACCTGATTGAAGTTGCAAGCTGGAGATGGCTATTCTTTTTAAGTCTCCCTATTGGGGTATTTGCGATAGCCATGGGTAGTATTTTGTTACGAGAAACACCGAAAAAAGAAGAGATTACCTTCGATTTGCCAGGGGCGGTATTGTCTATTGTGTTCTTTGGAACACTGCTTCTGGCATTGAGTAAGGGACAATCCGAGGGTTGGACATCCCTCTATATTGTAAGCCTATTTTTTGTTGCATTCTTTAGTATGCTGCTCCTGGTATGGGTGGAGACTGGGAAGGAATACCCGATCCTTGATTTAAGATTTTTTAAAAACCCTACGTTTACATTAAGTACACTTTGTTCTGGGTTTGTTATGGTAGGGTTGTTTGGCGGGGTTTTCCTTACACCCCTTTATCTGCAAAATATCCAAGGATTATCTGCAATCGATACGGGTTTGGTGCTTATGCCACAGTCGATTGCGATGGCTTTGATGATGCCGATCAGCGGGAAATTATTTGATCGTTTTGGCGTGGTACCACTTGGGCTAATTGGATTAACCGTATTAGGGATAACGACATATGATTTACATCGATTAACCATGGATACTCCCAATGAATGGCTGGATATGGTATTAACTATTCGCGGAATAGGAATTGGTCTTTGTATGATGCCACTCACCACAGTTGGGATGAATGCCGTTGAACGCTCCGAAGTCGGTCGAGCCTCTTCCGTGTCCAATGTATTCCGACAGGTTATGGGGTCGCTTTCCATTGCCGTTTTAACATCGATTATGTCAGCACGTCAAACCTTTCATGCTGCAAATATTTCGGAGCATGTTCAAGTAGATTCAGATGCAGCAACCCAGGCTATTAAGATGCTTGGCTCTGCGTTCGCCCAGGGGGGCGTTGACGCAGGGACCGCTCAGGGAGGAGCGGTCGCCCTCATTGCAGGCATGGTTCAGAAGGAAGCATTGGTACGGTCGATTGCAGATACCTTTTTGTTATCATCCATTCCGGTCTTTATTTGTATACCGTTCATTTTCTTCTTTATAAAACGAAAGAAAGCTGCGGCACCCGATGCTTCGGCAAAAATGACAGCAAAAAATCAGCCATCTGCGACAGCATAAGGTTGATACTAGAAGGCTATTGACTGAAAAGCGAATGCACGGTATCATAACCGAAAGGAAATAAAGATTTTGAAAAAAGGCGCTTGTGAGAGTAGTAGAGTTCAGATGGAAGAGAAAGAGTAGAGCAAAGCAAAGGAGAGGATAGCGCGTGATCTTGATGATTGACAATTACGATTCCTTCACGTATAATTTGGTTCAATTTTTAGGGGAATTAGGAGAGGAACTAAAGGTATTTCGCAACGACAAAATAACTTTAGAACAAATTGAGGCGTTAAAGCCCGATCATATCCTGGTTTCTCCCGGTCCATGCACGCCGAATGAGGCAGGGATCAGTTTGCAAGTGATAGAAAAATTCAGTGGAAAAATACCGATTCTTGGGGTCTGCTTGGGACATCAGTCGATTGCACAAGCTTTCGGCGGGAAGGTAGTTCGTGCGGAGCGATTGATGCATGGGAAAACATCCCCTATCCATCATGACGGCAAAACCATCTTTTCCGGACTGCCATCGCCTTTTACGGCCACAAGATATCACTCCCTGATCGCAGACAAGGCTTCCTTGCCAGATTGTCTGGAAATCTCGGCTTGGACTGAGGAAGGCGAAATTATGGCTATTCGACATAAAACGCTTCCTGTCGAAGGTGTTCAATTCCATCCAGAATCGATTATGTCTGAGCATGGGAAAGAATTGTTAGCCAATTTTGTTCATTCTGTTCTCAGCTCTAAATAAAACATATAAGTACTTTCTATGCTAGGAAGCCGTGATATTGCTATGAATCACGGTTTTCTTTTGTTCCTTCTAATTCATAAAAATATGGAAAATAGACATTACTAATTAACACTAAGGTGGTGAATCTATATGAGTATTTCAGTAAGAGAGAGAAAACGTCGTGAACTAAAAATAGGTGAAAGAACACTGGTTATGGGAATTTTGAATGTCACACCGGACTCCTTTTCGGATGGAGGGAAATACAATTCAGAGGAACGGGCTGTCCTTCAAGCGATAAAGTTGGTACAAGATGGTGCTGACCTGATTGATATTGGTGGAGAGTCGACGCGTCCCGGAGCAGAGCCGGTTTCTTTGGAGGAAGAATTAGAACGGGTAGTTCCTGCCGTTGAAGCAATACGTCGCGAGCTGGATGTTCCCATTTCGGTGGATACATATAAAGCTCGTGTGGCCTATGAAGCGATTAAGGCAGGTGCGGACATCATTAATGATATTTGGCGGGCCATCGGGGATCCGGAGATGCCTCGTGTTGCAGCTGAACTCGATGTACCGATTATTCTGATGCATAATAGAAACAATAAAAACTATCAAGATTTATTAGGGGATATTTTTGCCGACCTGAATGAAAGCATTAGATTGGTGCAAGAAGCAGGGGTAAGAGCGGAAAATATTTGGCTTGATCCAGGGATCGGCTTTGCCAAAACATTAGAAGACAATCTGTTTACGATGGCGCATTTAGAGGATTTTGTGGCTACCGGCTTTCCCGTGCTTTTAGGGACCTCCCGCAAAACGTTTATTGGACAGACCTTGGATCTTCCGGTTGATCAGCGATTGGAGGGAACGCTTGCGACAGTTTGTTATGGAGTGCAAAAGGGCTGTCAGATTGTGCGCGTCCATGATGTGAAAGAGACCGTAAGGGTCTGCCGAATGATCGATGAGATGAAAAAGAGGGAGAGAAACAGGTGACAGCGCTGGACAAGATTTATTTTAATCAGATGGAATTTTATGGGTATCACGGTGTTTTTGCCGAAGAAAACAAGCTTGGCCAGCGGTTCAAGGTGGATCTGGAATTATATTTGGATTTGAAGAAGGCTGGGAAAACAGACGAACTTGAGCATACGATTAACTATGCTGAAGTCTATCAGCTTTGTAAAGAGATTGTGGAAAATGAGAAGTACCAACTAGTGGAGAGGATTGCACAGGAGATCGCTGAGCAATCGTTAAGAAAATTCCCCTTGTTGGATGAATTAATGGTTCGCGTGATCAAACCGGATCCTCCTATCCAAGGACATTATGATTCGGTTGCCGTTGAAATTCGCAGGGGGAGATAGGATAAGATGAAACCCTTCTTTTTATCATTGGGAAGTAATCTTGGGGATCGCCTTCAATATATGGGGCAAGCGGTCCGCAGATTGCAAGAGCATCCAGGAATTAGAATTACGGCTCTCTCCAGTGTTTATGAAACGGAACCTGTGGGATATACGGATCAACCGGCATTTCTAAATGCAGTCGTTGCGGGGGAGACACGTCTAACACCAAAAGAACTTCTTTATGCGATTCTTGAGGTGGAAAAAAGCCTTGGAAGAACACGCGAAGTTAGGTGGGGGCCGAGAACGATCGATCTGGACATTCTGTTGTATGGAACCGATTCATGGAACGAAGAGGATTTGCAAATTCCCCATCCCAGAATGCTTGAGCGAGCATTTGTTTTGATCCCCTTGGCTGAGCTGGATGCGGATTATCCCATCCCTACAGGGCAAACCTTTACAACGCCAATAGAGCAGCTTGAGAATGTTGGAGAGAAGAATGGTGTGAGGAAATGGAAGCAACACGTTTGGGAAATCGAATTCGGGCATTTCGCAAATTAAAAGGTTATACACAACAACAATTTGCGGAACAATTGGGAGTATCGGTAGCCGTTTTGGGATCCATCGAAAGAGGGATGAAGGATCCAACAGATCGGATGCTCGGACAAATTGCGGCCTTGTTGAAAATTGACAGCAAGGATTTGTACGGTGAATAAACGTGGATGAAAGGGATCAGCATGAAGAAATTAAAAATTAGAGATGTGGAATGCAAAAATAATGTGGTTTTGGCTCCGATGGCTGGAGTTTGCAACCCGGCTTTTCGTTTAATCGCGAAGGAATTTGGCACGGGGTTAGTTTGCGCAGAAATGGTTAGTGATAAAGCGGTTAATTTTAAAAATGAGCGCACAATGCAGATGTTGTATGTTGATGATCGGGAAAAGCCGCTCAGCCTGCAGATTTTTGGTGGAGAAAAAGAAAGCTTAGTAGAAGCTGCAAAGCATGTTGATAAGCATACAAATGCGGATATTATCGATATCAATATGGGCTGCCCTGTACCGAAAATTGTCAACAATGATGCTGGAGCAAAGTGGTTGTTAGACCCAAGTAAAATTGAAGAGATGGTTTCCGCTGTGGTGGAAGCCGTGAATAAACCAGTCACCGTCAAAATGAGGATTGGCTGGGACGAGGATCATATCTATGCGGTAGAAAACGCTAAAGCTGTGGAACGTGCAGGCGGTTCGGCGGTTGCTGTGCATGGAAGAACGAGGGTGCAAATGTATGAAGGGAAGGCCAACTGGGATTATATCCGTGATGTGAAGCAGGCGGTATCGATACCTGTAATTGGCAATGGGGACGTAGCCAGTCCGGCAGATGCGAAAAGAATGTTGGAACATACGGGTTGTGACGGCGTCATGATTGGGCGGGCTGCTTTAGGAAATCCATGGATGCTTTACCGGACAGTTCATTACCTATCTACTGGTGAATTGTTAGATGATCCAGATGCAAAGGAAAAAGTGGATGTTTGCTTACTACATCTTGATCGGTTAATCGATCTAAAAGGTGAAAAAGTGGCTGTCCAGGAGATGCGCAAACATGCTGCTTGGTATTTGAAAGGGTTGAAGAATTCAGCCCAAGTTAGGCAACAGGTGAACGACCAAACCACACGTGAGGGCTTACGCAAATTGCTGCTTGATTTTGTGGATTGGGCCCAGAATGAAAATGGGGAACGAGCAGTAATTCACCATTAGAGTCATTTGACAAGGGTTTTTAATTCCCATATAATACCTATGATATACGGCTATGAAAAAGCCATGAGATGAAAGAATAATCTGTGAACTATTCGTCATATCATGTATGAGATAATTTGCTAAAAATGTGCATCGGGGGAATGATCATGTCCGAAAAAGAAGTATTCCTTACACGTGAAGGATTACAGAAGCTAGAGGATGAACTAGAGCATCTAAAAGCGGTGAAACGTCGAGAGGTTGCTGAAAGAATTAAGGAAGCGATCGGATACGGTGATCTTAGCGAGAACTCGGAGTATGAGGAAGCAAAAAATGAACAAGCGTTTATCGAAGGGCGAATTATCACCCTAGAGAAAATGCTGCGCAATGCTCGCGTTATCAGCCAGGAGGATATGGCACAGGGTGTGGTCAGTGTTGGAACCACGGTTAAGCTAAAAGACCTGGAATTTGGCGATATTGTTAATTATACCATTGTTGGTTCTGCTGAATCAGATCCAGCGAACAATCGGATATCCAACGAATCACCTGTAGGCCAGGCCTTGCTTGGAAAAACCAAAGGCGCTGTAGTTGATGTGAATGTACCTGCAGGTGTTATACAATATGAAATTCTGGACATCAAATTTGAGTAGTGTCCTGCTATGGATTTTTAGGAGATGATTTTTCAGTGTCCCAAGAGGAGCTAAACGAACTACTACTTGTGAGAAGAGATAAATTGAACCAGCTTCGGGAAATGGGTGTAGATCCTTTTGGAAAGAAATTCTTTCGTTCCCACTCGGCAGAGGATATCGTACGCGAATGCGACAGCCTGAGTAAAGAAGAACTGGATAAGAAAATGATCGAAGTAACGATCGCAGGAAGAATTATGGCCAAGCGTGGACAAGGAAAAGCAGGTTTTGCCCATATCCAGGATCGTACAGGGAGAATCCAACTTTATGTGCGCCAGGATCAAGTCGGGGAAAAAGACTATGAGGTTTTTGACCTGTGTAATATTGGGGATATTATCGGGGTGAAAGGAACAGTCTTTCGGACGAATAAAGGGGAATTAACCGTTAAGGCGAAGGAATTCACTCTTTTAACGAAATCTCTCCGTCCGCTTCCAGAGAAATTCCATGGCTTAAAGGATGTTGAAACCCGGTATCGTAAGCGTTATTTGGATTTAATTATGAATCCCGATTCCATGGAGACTTTTATCACTCGCAGCAAGATCTTGCAATCGATGAGACGGTATTTGGATGATCGTGGCTATTTAGAAGTGGAAACTCCTACTATGCATTCAATTCCTGGTGGCGCTGCGGCGCGTCCTTTTATTACCCATCATAACGCATTGGATATGCAGCTGTACATGCGGATTGCCACTGAACTTCACTTGAAGCGATTGATTGTTGGTGGCTTGGAAAAGGTCTACGAGATCGGCCGAATTTTCCGCAATGAGGGGATTTCCACCCGTCACAACCCGGAGTTTACCTCCATTGAGTTATATGAGGCTTATGCTGATTTTGAAGATATTATGAAGCTGACCGAGGAATTAGTTGCCCATATTGCTCAGGACGTCTTGGGAACAACCAAGGTCATGTACCAAGGAGAAGAAATCGACCTAACCCCTGCTTGGAAACGGGCCCACATGGTTGACCTCGTGAAGGAAGTGACAGGGGTTGACTTCTGGCAGACAATGAGTGACGAGGAAGCACATGAATTAGCCCGCGCCAACAATGTAGAAGTGAAGCCGGGAATGAAATTCGGTCACATCGTCAATGAATTCTTCGAGCAAAAAGTCGAGGAAACCCTGATTCAACCGACATTTGTCTACGGTCACCCCGTTGAGGTGTCGCCGCTAGCCAAAAAGAATGAAGAGGACCCACGCTTTACTGACCGATTTGAATTATTCATCGTTGCCCGTGAACATGCCAATGCCTTTACAGAATTAAATGATCCCATCGATCAGCGCGAGCGCTTTGAATCACAGCTTTTGGAACGCGAAGCAGGAAATGATGAAGCGCATATGATGGATGAAGATTTCCTTGAATCCCTGGAATACGGAATGCCGCCAACTGGGGGACTTGGGATTGGAATCGATCGTTTGGTGATGCTGTTAACCGATTCCCCATCGATCCGGGACGTGCTATTGTTCCCGTTGATGAGACATACCCATGTAGATACAGGGGCTGGGGAAGAATAGTTTATTGAAAAACAACCGAGATAGGGTGGACCTAATCGGTTGTTTTTTCATATAGGTTGGTACTCTCCCTTTGGGTCAGGTGGGGGGTGAAAAGAACAAATAAGGTTATGGAACGGTTGAATGGGCTCGAAAGAGGTTATGAAGACCAAAACGGTCGTTGGAAAATGTGAAAACGGTCATCATCGGGGTTATGAAGACCAAAACGGGTCCTTGGAAAATGCGAAAACAGTCATCATCGAGGTTATGAAGACCAAAACGGTCCTTAGAAAATGCGAAAACGGTCATCATCGAGGTTTTGAAGACCAAAATCAAAGGAGTGAGCAAATGAAACCAGCAAAAATTCCCTTTGCCGCCATTTTCGACATGGACGGCACCTTACTACAAACAGAAAAAGTGGCGGTTCCCGCTTTCAAAAAAACTTTTGAAGCACTCAAGGAGCAAGGTGAGTTCCAAGGGGAGCTCCCGTCAGATGAAAAATTTACGAGTGTCTTTGGAATGACTTTGGAGGATATATGGAAGGAACTGCTCCCGGGTCAATCAAAAGAAGTTCATCTAAAAGCCGACGGCCTCATGCTTAAATACGAGTTGGAAATACTACAGCAGGAAGACGTCCATCTTTACCCACATGTTAAACAAACGCTACAAGAGCTGAAGCAACAGGGGATTCATCTCTTCGTGGCAAGTAATGGGCAGGATGAATATATCCGTGCTATCTGTGAGCGTTTCGAAATTTCCGAGCTTTTCACCGATCTATACAGTGCTGGGAGATTTCAGACTGATTCAAAGGACGACCTAGTTGCCAAATTGCTTCACGACCATCAGATCCAAAAAGCAGTCATGGTAGGAGACCGGAAATCAGATATACAAGCGGGGAAAGCGAACGGTCTATATACTGTTGGCTGCTGCTTTGGATTTGCCGATGAAGGAGAGTTAGCTGGGGCGGATCAGCTGATCCATTCTTTCCAAGAGATGAAATCTATTCTAAAAGACCGATTAGCAGAAGGAAATTTGGGCTAAGCTAAGAATATAGTAAAGAGTTGCGAAAAGTGAAAAAGGATATTATAATAAAAGTCAAAGAAAGTCAAGGTCAAAGAGGGGTTTATCGTATCGTTTTCTTTATTTAACGTGTAGAAGGGGGTGAATCTATGCGGAATATATCGGACATCATTGAACAGCATCTGAAGATGATCCTGCAGCAGAGCAAAAATGGCCTCATCGAAATCCAACGCAGTGAATTGGCGGATAAGTTTCAATGTGTGCCTTCACAAATAAACTATGTTATAAGCACCCGTTTTACAACTGAAAAGGGATATCTGGTGGAAAGTAAACGTGGAGGTGGAGGCTATATACGGATTCGCAAGGTGGAGATTTTACGCAGCAAAAATCTTTATTCTATGTTGATGGATATGATCGGCAATGAGATGAGTCAGTCGCAAGCGGAGGATATGGTGAGTCGTCTTCAGGAAGAGGAGATCATTTCCCATAGAGAGGCCCAGATTATGCGAGCTGCGATTTCGCGCGATGTTTTATCCTTTCAAGTTCAAATCAGGGATAAGTTAAGGGCAGTGATCATGCGCGCGATGATTACGCAAATTTTCATGCATGGATAAGAGGAGGGAAGACCCCCGTGATCTGTCAAGAATGCGGACAAAAACCAGCAACTATTCATTTCACGAAGATTGTAAACGGTGAAAAAACAGAATTTCATTTATGCGAAACATGTGCAGGGGAAAAGGGAGAAATGTTTTCTTCGCCATCCAATTTTACTATCAACCATTTGCTGTCTGGGTTACTCAATTTTAATGGAGCAGGAAATGCAATAGGTGGTCCGGTCACGGAGAAGCCGCTTCGCTGTGAAACATGCGGTCTAACCTATTCCCAATTTAGCAAGAGTGGAAGATTCGGTTGTGTTGACTGTTACACTAGCTTTGCCGATAGATTGGATCCACTGTTAAAGAGAATCCATGGCAATATGGAGCACAGTGGAAAGGTTCCCCAACGTTCCGGTGGGAAGATCAAGCTTAAAAAAGAATTGCAGGAATTGAAACTGCAATTACAGCAGAAAGTAGCCCGGGAGGAGTTTGAGCAAGCAGCCAAGCTGCGTGATAAAATCAAGCAGTTGGAAAAAGAGATTGCTCATTCATAATGGAGGGATGATACCATGTCTTTACAACGTTTCCTTCAAACAGCGGTAAGTGAATGGATGAACGGGGAGGGCCCCGATTCCGATATCGTTTTTAGTAGCAGAGTCCGATTGGCCAGGAATCTGCGGAATCACCCATTCCCGCTGCTTGCAACAGATACAGAGGCCAATCAGGTGGTACAAGAAGTGGAACAAGTCGTGCGCTCAGAGGAATTTCAAAATTTGGGACGCTACGAATTACTGAAGCTTGAAAATCTTTCTGCCTTAGAAAAGAAGGTGCTGGTTGAAAAGCACTTAATCAGTCCACATCTGGCTAACGAATCCCGCCATGGTGCCGTCGTGTTAAGTGAAAATGAAGCTGTCAGCATCATGATTAACGAAGAAGACCATCTTCGGATTCAATGCCTATTCCCTGGCTTCCAGTTGATGGAGACCTGGAAAATGGCAGATAAAATAGACGACCTATTTGAGAATTCACTAGAGATCGCCTTTGATGAGAGACATGGCTTTTTAACCAGCTGTCCAACCAATGTAGGTACAGGAATTCGCGCTTCCGTGATGATGCATCTGCCGGCTTTAGTTATGACGAAGCAAATTACACGGATTCTCAATGCGATTAACCAAATCGGTCTCGTCGTAAGGGGAATTTATGGTGAGGGCAGTGAAGCGGCAGGGAATCTGTTCCAGATATCCAATCAGATCACCCTAGGTCATTCGGAAAAAGAGATTATTGAGAATTTATATGGTGTCACAAAACAAATTATTGAACATGAACGTGCAGCGAGAAGATCACTGCTTGACTATAATAAAATGCAATTTGAGGATCGCTTGTGCCGTTCCTATGGGATTCTCGCAAATGCAAGAATCATCGAATCAAAGGAAGCAGCATCGCGTTTATCCGATTTGCGGTTAGCCGTGGATATGGGACTCATAACTGGATTTTCCGCTCATATTATTAATGAACTAATGGTTCTTATTCAACCAGGATTTTTACAGATGTACTCTGGCAAAGAGTTAACCCCTGAGCAGCGGGATGCCAGACGGGCCAAGCTTATTCGGGAACGTTTATCTGCTGCCTTGGAATCATAACAGAACTGTAAGAGTTAGAATATTCAATAGAATGGAGGTCTTCTCACATGATGTTCGGTCGATTTACAGAAAGAGCCCAAAAGGTACTAGCGTTAGCCCAAGAAGAAGCAGTTCGGCTTGGTCACAAAAATATTGGAACTGAACATATCCTCCTTGGCTTAATACGTGAAGGGGAAGGGATTGCAGCGAAGGCCTTGCAAGCTCTAGGCCTTGGCCTTGATAAAATTCAGGGTGAAGTGGAAAGTCTAATCGGACGCGGTGGAGAACACCCGAGTAATATTAACTATACACCAAGAGCCAAAAAGGTTATCGAGCTTTCCATGGATGAGGCAAGAAAGCTAGGCCATACTTATGTGGGGACAGAGCACATCCTTCTTGGGCTGATCCGTGAGGGTGAAGGGGTTGCTGCCCGTGTACTAAACAACCTTGGCGTTAGTTTGAATAAGGCAAGACAACAAGTTTTGCAGCTTTTGGGAAGTAACGAAGCTCTTTCGTCGAGCAATCAGGGAGCAGGAAATGCCGCAGTCAATACCCCTACACTCGATAGCTTGGCTCGAGACCTTACAGCAATTGCTAAAGACGGGGCGTTGGATCCAGTGATCGGCAGGGAAAAAGAAATTGAGCGGGTCATCCAGGTATTAAGCCGAAGGACGAAAAACAACCCCGTGCTAATCGGAGAACCTGGAGTTGGGAAAACAGCGATTGCTGAAGGATTGGCGCAAAAAATCGTGAACAACGAAATCCCTGAAACGCTTCGCAACAAACGGGTCATGACCCTTGATATGGGAACGGTTGTCGCAGGCACGAAATATCGCGGGGAATTTGAAGATCGTTTAAAAAAGATTATGGATGAGATTCGTCAGGCTGGAAATATCATTTTGTTTATTGATGAACTTCATACATTGATTGGAGCTGGTGGCGCAGAAGGGGCCATTGACGCTTCGAACATCCTAAAACCATCTTTAGCTAGAGGAGAACTGCAGTGTATCGGGGCAACAACCCTTGATGAATATCGAAAATACATTGAAAAAGATGCCGCTTTGGAACGCAGATTTCAGCCAATCCAGGTAAATGAACCAAGTGCCGATGAAGCGATTCAAATTTTGAAGGGGCTGCGTGACCGTTACGAGGCCCATCATAGGGTGAAGATCACCGATGATTCCATTGAAGCAGCTGTTAAGCTTTCTGATCGATATATTTCCGACCGGTTCCTTCCAGATAAAGCGATCGATTTGATCGATGAGGCAGCTTCCAAAGTTCGCCTTCAATCCTTTACCGTTCCGCCAAATCTAAAGGAGCTTGAGCAGAGGCTGGAAGAAGTTCGCAAAGAAAAGGATTCCGCTGTACAAAGTCAGGAATTTGAAAAAGCAGCAGCGCTTCGCGATAAGGAGCAAAAGTTGAGGGAAGAACTTGAGTCAACCAAGGCTCAATGGCAAGAAAAGCAAGGTCAATCCGACTATGAAGTAACCCCCGAAGATATTGGCCATGTTGTTGCAGGATGGACGGGAATTCCAGTTAATAAGCTGAAAGAAGAAGAAACCGATCGACTTCTTAAGATGGAGGAAATCCTTCATAAGCGGGTCATTGGCCAAGAAGAAGCGGTGAAATCCATCTCACGTGCGATCCGCCGGGCAAGAGCAGGTCTCAAAGATCCGAAGCGCCCCATTGGTTCCTTCATTTTTTTAGGACCTACTGGTGTTGGGAAAACCGAATTGGCTCGTGCTCTAGCAGAAGTCATGTTCGGTGACGAGGAAGCGATCATTCGTATTGACATGTCCGAATATATGGAAAAACATTCAACCTCTCGTCTCGTAGGTGCACCTCCGGGATATGTCGGATTCGAAGAAGGCGGACAATTAACAGAGAAGGTTAGAAGAAAACCTTATTCCGTAGTGCTCTTGGATGAAATTGAAAAGGCACATCCGGATGTCTTTAATATCTTGCTGCAGGTGCTTGAAGACGGCAGATTAACGGATTCCAAAGGAAGAACAGTCGATTTCCGCAACACGGTCATTATTATGACATCGAACGTAGGGGCAGATACGATTAAGAAGAATACTTCCTTAGGATTTACAGCCGGAGGTCAGGAACAGCAATATCAAAACATGAAGGATCGGGTGATGGAGGAATTGAAAAAGACGTTCCGTCCAGAATTCCTCAACCGAATCGATGAATTGATTGTCTTCCACTCTTTGGAGGAAAAACATATTGCAGAAATTGCCACTTTAATGGCAGGAGAATTAAGAAAGCGTCTGAAAGAACAGGATATCGACTTTATTCTGTCGGATGAAGCAAAGGCCTATCTGGCTAAAGAAGGGTTTGACCCCGTATTCGGAGCACGTCCGCTGCGCAGGGCCATTCAGCGCCATATTGAGGATAGATTATCGGAAGAACTTCTTCTCGGCAATATTAAAAAAGGCGATACAGTAATGATTGGCTTTGAGGATGGCAGCTTAACGGTGAAACGCGAAGAAACAACATTAGCAGGAAAAAAGAGTTAATAAAAAGAATCAAAAAAAGAGAGGTCGTTGCCTCTCTTTTTTCGCTTCGTGCAGGAATCCATACTAGGTTTCTAGAAAAAGTATAAGTTAATGTTATAAAGAAGGCTGGGGAGAGCATGTCCAAAACAAAAACCAAATTTGTCTGTCAAGAATGCGGATATGAGACACCCAAGTGGATGGGGAAATGCCCAGGATGCGGGAACTGGAACACCCTCGTTGAAGAAATCATTGAAACCCATCGGATGGGGGGAAGGTCGCTTACAACGAAGCAGAATAAAGCCCTTCCGATCAGTCAGGTTCAGAGTGAAAGAGAACCGAGAATTCGTACGGGTATGGAGGAATTGGACCGAGTATTAGGCGGAGGGATTGTCCCTGGTTCGCTTATTCTCGTAGGTGGAGACCCAGGAATCGGGAAATCAACGATTCTTTTGCAAATGTCTCATTTTTTGGCCCATTCCAAGCATAAGGTACTATATACCTCTGGTGAGGAGTCAACCAAACAAGTAAAATTAAGGGCTGAAAGATTAGGCGCCAACAACGATGACTTGTTTGTCCTTTCAGAAACCAATATCGAAACAATTGAAGAGCAATTGAACGAGATCAACCCGAGAGTTGTAGTGATTGATTCCATTCAAACCATGTTTCACCCGACTGTCACTTCTGCTCCAGGGAGTGTTTCGCAGGTCCGAGAGTGCTGTGCACATCTTATGCGCCTCGCGAAGACAAAAGAAATTGCAATACTCATTGTGGGACACGTAACGAAACAAGGGGAAATTGCCGGACCTCGCCTGCTTGAGCATATGGTGGATACGGTGCTCTATTTTGAAGGGGAACGGCATAATACGTATCGAATCCTTCGCTCTGTCAAGAACCGTTTTGGGTCCACACATGAAATGGGAATATTCGAGATGATGGAAAAGGGGCTGCGTGAAGTATCGAATCCATCCGAGCTATTTCTTTCCGAAAGAAGTATTGCTGCTGGGGCCACGGTAGTAGCCAGTATGGAAGGTACACGCCCTGTTTTGGTTGAGCTTCAAGCGCTGGTTACACCAACCAGTTTTCCCTCCCCGCGGAGGACGGCTACAGGTGTAGATTACAACCGCGTGGCCTTAATCATGGCTGTATTGGAGAAAAGGGTAGGAATGCTTTTGCAGAATCAGGACGCCTTTGTCAATGTGGCCGGGGGAGTTCGTCTTGATGAGCCAGCGATCGATTTGGCGATTGCGGTAAGTATTGCCTCCTCCTTTCGAAACAGGGCGACGCAGGCAGATGATGTGGTCCTGGGTGAAATTGGTTTGACTGGTGAGGTGCGCGGGATTTCCCGGATTGAACAACGAGTAAAAGAAGCCCAAAAATTGGGATTCAAAAGAGTAATTATTCCAGAGAAAAATTTGGCAGGATGGGAGCATCCACGCGGAATTGAGCTAATTCCCGTGAAAACAGTAGAGGATGCCCTGCGGGAAGCACTGGGAGGTTGATAACCGGAAAAAAGTGAAACTTTAAAAGCGTGAGTTTCGTATTAAAATAGAGGGATATGGATAGGAGGAACAAAAAAGATGATAAAAGCCATTCCCAATATGCTGACAATCGGGAATCTGTTTGTTGGCATCTTAGCCATTTTGTTAGCTTTTCATGATGACTTCAGGTATGTGGACTATGCTGCTATTACGGTTATTGTAGGCATGCTGTTGGACGGTTTGGATGGAAGAATGGCCCGAATCTTGAACGCCCAAAGTGAATTTGGGAAGGAATTGGACTCATTGTCTGATGTCATTACCTTTGGGGTAGCGCCAGCAATTATTATGTATGTTGCAGGGCTGCAGGAACTTGGGGTAGCCGGGATTTTGGTGACTGCGATCTTTCCTGCCTGTGGAGCACTGCGACTTGCTAGGTTTAACGTTCAAACGGGAGGAAATACCGGGTATTTTGTTGGATTGCCAATAACTGCTGCAGGTGGGGTTTTAGCAACCTTGGCCCTTTACCATAATCAATTTTCCAGCACTTATTTGTTGATATTTATGCTTCTATTATCTTATTTGATGGTAAGCAAGGTGAAATACCCTAATTTTAAAAAGGTAGGGCTTCCCAAGTCAACATATTGGGTTGTACCTTTGTTGATTGCAGTTGTTGCGATTCTCGGTTTTATGTTTCCAACGCAATTCCCCAAAATTGTCTTCATTCCACTCGCGCTTTATGCATTATACGGGGTAAGGAAAAGTTTTGCATATCTAGGAAGAAAAAAGCGCAAGGAACAAATGGAAGAAGAGGAAAAGGTATATCACGATTCCAGCTTTCATGGCTAATTTGACAAATATATCCAGTCCATAGTATTCTAACATCGCAACGAGCAAAAAGCTTCTCGCTGAGAAGCTTTTTTGTTCCGAATTGGAAAAGGCTGATTTTAATTTGCTTAATTTGTCAATAATGTAGGAAGGAGGTGAAGTCATGGTTAGAAGATTTATTCAATTGATCATCACGATTATTGGTGGTGGTCTGGGATTCAGTATCGGTGCTGATTTGTTTATGCTTTTGGATCCCTTCTTAAATATTGGCGGTAGTCCAGCAGGCCCTTATATTAGCGCAGCGGTAGGTGCAATCCTTTTTTTCTTACTTTCTACATGGCTAGCAGAGTATATTGTAAACTTCATGCGCTGGGGTGAAGATGCTCTTATCAAATTACCGATTACCGATGTCTTGTTTGGTGCAATGGGTCTTATCATAGGTCTTATAGTTGCTTTCTTATTATTTCTCCCGATTAGTTATATCCCTTTGCCGATTATCGGTGATTACTTGCCCATTATTTTTTCATTCTTATTTGGTTACATGGGATTCCAGGTAGGATTTCGCAAGCGTGACGAGTTGATGTCCACCTTCTCCATTGGAAAGCTGGCAAAAGGGAAGAAGGATGAGCCCAAAGCGAAGGCGGAAAACCTCAAGCTGCTTGATACAAGTGTAATTATTGACGGGCGGATCGCAGATATCTGCAAGACGGGTTTTATTGAAGGGACCCTAGTGATCCCGCAATTTGTGTTGGAAGAGTTGCAACACATTGCCGATTCGTCAGATGTTTTGAAACGGAATCGGGGAAGAAGAGGTTTGGACATCTTAAACCGGATTCAAAAAGAATTAAAGGTAAAGGTAACGATTGAGGAAAAAGATTTTGATGATATCCATGAAGTGGACAGCAAATTGGTTCGTTTGGCAAAGGTCATGCAAGGGATCGTCGTTACAAATGACTTCAATTTAAATAAGGTATGTGAACTGCAAGGGGTTCAGGTACTCAACATTAATGACCTGGCCAATGCAGTGAAACCTGTAGTACTTCCCGGGGAAGAGCTTAATGTCCAGCTGATTAAAGATGGGAAAGAACATGGACAAGGGGTCGCTTATCTGGATGATGGAACGATGATCGTAGTAGAAGGTGGACGTGATTTTATTGGAATGCAGATCGATGTACTAGTGACCAGTGTCCTGCAAACGTCAGCCGGAAGAATGATTTTTGCAAAGCCAAAAATGTTGGAAAAGGCATTATAAGCCAGGCATAGACTTAAGGGAGAAAAAGACAGTGAAGGTTGGAATTGTGATTGCGGCTGCAGGCCAAGGGAAAAGAATGGGTGCAAAAATTCCTAAGCAGTTTATTGAATTAAAAGGAAAACCGGTCTTATATCATTCGATTTGCCTATTTAATGAACACCCATTTATTCAGGAAATTGTTGTGGTAACATCAAAAGAAGACATCGCACAAACCGAAGAGATTACAAAAGATCTTACCCATGTTACTGTTGTTGAAGGCGGCAAGGAACGTCAGGAAAGTGTTCTTTGTGGTCTGAAGGCCCTTCGGAATTCCGAGTTTGTGTTGATCCATGACGCCGCCCGGCCCTTTGCTACACAAGACCTGATCAATCGCCTGATTGCTAGGGTAGCAGAAACCGGTGCAGTGATCCCGGCTGTTCCTGTAAAGGATACGATCAAAGTGGTTAACGAAAAGCGGGAGGTGCAATCGACACCCCCGCGGCAAAGCTTGTGGGCTGTGCAAACCCCACAGGCTTTTCGTCTTTCCACGATCCTAGAGGCTCATCACTGGGCGCAGGAGCGACAGTTTTTAGGGACAGATGATGCTACACTTCTTGAAGCGAAAGGGCTCACAGTACATGTCATTGATGGGGAATATTCAAATATCAAGTTGACCACACCAGAAGATTTGCAAGTGGCAGAGAAGATTATAGAAAAAAAAGGTGGAGAAAAAGATGTTTAGAATAGGACAAGGGTTTGATGTTCATCAATTTGCGCAAGAGCGAGATTTAATCATCGGTGGCATTAAGATCCCTTATGAAAAAGGATTGCTGGGTCATTCCGATGCGGACGTTTTATTGCACACCATCACGGATGCCATCTTAGGGGCATTAGGATTAGGGGATATCGGAAAACATTTTCCTGACACGGATGAGGCATATAAGGGAGCAGACAGCAAGGTCTTATTAAAACGTGTGGTAGAGCAAATGAAAGAAAAAGGTTATAAGGTCGTGAACGTGGATGGAACGATTATTGCTCAAAAACCCAAAATGGCTCCATATATTCCCCAAATGAATGAAAAAATTGCCGAGTTGCTGGACATTGATTTGGAACAGGTGAATACGAAGGCGACGACAACGGAAAAACTTGGTTTTACCGGACGTGGGGAAGGGATTGCTGCACAAGCGGTTGTTCTCTTACAAAAAGCGTAGTATGCTATTATCGTTGTATTCAGATAAGGAAGGTGTCAAAAGCTATGTCAAAAGAAGTACGTGTTCGGTTTGCACCAAGCCCAACAGGGCATTTACATATCGGCGGGGCGAGGTCAGCCTTGTTCAATTATTTATTTGCCCGTCATCAGGATGGTAAATTTATTATTCGGATTGAAGATACCGATCAGCAGAGAAACGTTGAAAGTGCGGAAGCAAAGCTCATCGATAGTATGCGTTGGCTTGGCGTTGATTGGGATGAAAGCATTGATGTGGGGGGGCCTCATGCACCCTATCGCTCGATGGACCGGATGGATATTTACACAAAGCATTTGCAACAGTTAATCGACGAGGGGAAAGCCTACTATTGCTATTGCACACCAGAAGAGCTGGAGAAAGATCGTGAAGAGCAAAAGGCCAAAGGAGAAACACCTCAATATGCAGGAAGATGCCGCCATTTAACCTTGGATCAAAGGCAGAAGTTGGAGCAGGAAGGACGCAAACCATCGATCCGCTTCCTTGTTCCAAAGGATCGGGAATATGTCGTACATGATCATGTGCGTGGACATGTTACTTTTGAGTCCAACGGGATTGGTGATTTTGTCATTGCCCGCCCAGATGGGATCCCTACCTATAATTTTGCTGTGACTGTTGATGATTCCTTGATGAAGATTAGCCATGTTATTCGTGGAGAAGAACATCTATCGAATACGCCAAGACAGCTGATGATTTATGAAGCTTTCGGCTATGAAACACCGGAATTCGCCCACGTTGCTTTAATCTTGAACAAAGACCGGCAAAAGATGAGCAAGCGGGATGAATCGGTTGTACAATTTGTAGAGCAATATCGTGATTTAGGGTATCTACCAGAAGCGTTATTGAATTTCTTGGTTTTACTTGGCTGGTCACCAGAAGGAGAAGAAGAAATCTTCACGAAGGAGCAATTGATCGAACAATTTTCGTTGGAGAGAGTATCCAAATCGCCTGCTGTATTTGACCAGGAAAAATTAAAGTGGATGAATAACCATTATATTAAACAACAGCCTGTTGAACGCGTGGTTGAGCTGTGCAAGCCACACTTGCTAGCGGCTGGATTCATCAATGAACAGACAGATGAAAACTGGATCAAGCATTTAGTTGCACTATATCAAGAACAGCTTCATTTTGGGGCGGAGATCGTAGAATTGGCTTCTCTTTTCTTCCAAGATGAGATAGAATACGGAGAAGAAGCGAAAACAATCCTTTCTGAAGAACAAGTCGGGACTGTGTTGAAGGCTTTTCATGATGAACTTCAAGCCTTAGAGAGCTTTAGCGATGAGGATATTAAGCAGGCATTGAAGGCCGTGCAAAAAGGGACAGGATACAAAGGAAAAGCTTTGTTTATGCCTGTTCGAGCGGCTGTGACCGGTGAGCTCCACGGCAGGGATTTGAATCATACGATTTCCCTACTGGGTAAGGAGAAAGTGTCCAGTCGTTTATTAGAATTCATACAATAAGGTAATGATAAGATAAAGATGGAAAAAGCGTAGAACAGGAAAGTACAATCATGCAGGAGCCACAGAGAGAACTGACCCGGCTGAAATCAGTTCGCTTATGAGTGATTGGAAATGCGCCTGGGAGCTGTTCAGCTGAAAATCCCCCATTCAGGGTTGAGTAGGTGCAACCGGCTAACCACCGTTAACAAGGTTTATGAGAGAGAGCAGGGAAAATGGCCTGCTCTAAACAGAGTGGAACCGCGGGAAAACCGTCTCTGAGGCTTAGATAAGCTTTGGAGCGGTTTTTTTGTTTATATGAAAGGGGAGGGTGACGGTGTTTAAAACGATAAGAGAAGATATTGAAGCTGTTTTTGATCGCGACCCTGCCGCTAGGAGCACCCTTGAAGTTGTTTTAACCTATTCAGGGCTGCATGCGATCTGGATGTATCGAATCAGCCACTGGTTCTGGAAGAGGAAGTGGTATACGGTTGCGCGCATGCTGTCCCAATTTGGCCGTTTTCTTACAGGGATTGAGATCCATCCAGGGGCTGTGATTGGAAAAAATCTATTTATCGACCATGGAATGGGTGTAGTCATTGGGGAGACCTGTGAAATTGGGGATAATGTAACCCTTTATCAAGGAGTAACACTGGGGGGGACAGGAAAAGAAAAAGGCAAACGTCACCCTACCATTGGGAATAACGTCCTGATCGCTTCCGGGGCAAAGGTATTGGGATCCATGAAGATCGGGGATCATTCCAAGATTGGGGCCGGATCGGTTGTCCTGCAGGAAGTACCGCCCCATTCGACCGTGGTTGGGATTCCGGGGAAAGTGGTCGTGCAAAATGGGGTGAAAGTCCAGGATGATCTAGACCAAGTTAATCTTCCAGACCCAGTAGCAGATATGATTCGCTCGATGCAGCAGGAAATCGATGAGTTGCGGAGCGAGATTAGAAAATTACAGCAAAGCCAGCCAACAGAGGGGTTGGATGTGGTTCAGAAATAGGGGAGTTGTTAGGTGGTAGGCCTTAAGGGAAAAATAGGCTGGAATCGGGACAGCAGCCATCGAAAGCCTCAAAAGAAAGGTTAATAAGGAGGAAGTTCTACCTGTGGGTATTCAAATTTACAACACATTAACAAGAAAAAAGGAGCCGTTTGTTCCGCTCCAACCGGGGAAGGTCAGTATGTATGTGTGCGGCCCAACGGTTTATAATTACATCCATATTGGAAATGCAAGACCTGCCATTTTCTTTGATGTTGTTCGCAGATATTTTGAATATAGAGGCTATGATGTGACCTTTATTCAAAATTTCACTGATGTGGATGATAAATTAATTCGTAAAGCGGAAGAAATGGAGATCACGGTTTTAGAAGTGGCTGATCGCTTCATCCAAGCTTTTGAAGAAGATACGAAGGCACTTGGGGTGAAAAAGGCCCATGTCCATCCCAGGGTTTCCGATCATATTGAGGAAATTATCGATTTCATTCAGGGATTAATGGATAAGGGATATGCCTATGAGTCCTCCGGTGATGTCTATTTCCGCACGGAGAAGTTCCCGGAGTATGGGAAGCTGTCTCATCAGAATATCGAAGAACTGCAGGCGGGTGCAAGAATTGCGGTGAATGAACAAAAGGATAACCCACTTGATTTTGCTCTTTGGAAGAGTGCCAAACCGGGTGAAATCTATTGGGAAAGCCCTTGGGGAAAAGGTCGACCTGGTTGGCATATTGAGTGTTCGGCCATGTCAATGAAATATCTTGGCGAGAGCTTTGATATTCATGGCGGAGGACATGACTTGATGTTTCCGCACCATGAAAATGAAATTGCACAAAGTGAATCGTTAACAGGGCATCCGATGGCGAAATATTGGATGCATAACGGGTATATTAATATCGATAATGAAAAAATGTCCAAGTCCTTGGGGAATTTTATTCTTGTCAAGGATATTCGGGAGAAGATTACGCCCCAGGTTCTGCGCTTCTTTATGTTAAGTGCCCATTATCGCCACCCGATTAATTTTAGCGAAGATTTAATAGAACAAGCGAAAAATGGACTGGAAAGAATTCAAACAGCGATTTCTAACCTCCGGCACAGACAAGCGGCGGCGACTGCTGTAACCAATGGAGAAAATGAAAAACAAGAGGTCTATCGGAAGAGGTTTACCGAAGCGATGGATAATGATTTCAATACGGCGGATGCGCTGGCTGTTGTCTTTGAATGGGTGCGTGAGTCCAATCAGTATTTGCGAAATGAAAAAGTTTCAAAGCAAGGGGTGCAGGTTTACCTGGATTTATTGGAGGAAATGGGCTCAGTCTTAGGTTTGCAATTGGAACCTGCTGAAGAAGAGCTGGTTGACCAAGAAATTGAGGCGTTAATCCAGGAACGCACTGAGGCAAGAAAGCAAAGGAACTTCCAAAGGGCAGATGAAATTCGCGATCTTTTGTTGGAAAAAGGAATTATTTTGGAAGATACACCACAAGGAATTAGGTGGAGAAGAAAATGATGCTGCCGCCCGCGGGAACGTTAGAACAAGACCCGAAGCTGTTAAATCCTCTTTCATTAGCCTATATGGGTGATGCTGTACTGGAGATTTTCGTACGGCATCATCTCATTCAGAAGAGTGGCGGAAAACCGCATAAGCTTCATCAGATGGCTAAAAAATATGTTTCAGCAAAAGCGCAAGCCAAAGTGCTGCAAGAGCTACAAGAGGAACTTAACGAAGAAGAACGGTGGTTCATAAAAAGAGGACGCAACACAAAATCAGGTACCGTTCCGAAAAATACTGATATCATGGAATATCGTATGAGCTCGGGCTTTGAGTGTATGCTTGGCTACCTCTATCTGACCAATCAACAGCAAAGACTAGAAGAGATCATAGAAATGGTATTCACGATTATTGAGGCAGGTGAAACGAGTGAGTGAAGAATATATTGTAGGTAAGAACCCTGTGTTAGAAGTACTGCGTTCGGGCCGTTCGGTTAACAAAATATGGATTGCCGAGGGTTCGCTTAAGGGAACGATGAACCAAGTGATGGGGATGGCCAAGGAAGCAAAAATTCAGGTTCAGCTCGTTCCCAAAAAGAAGTTGGATCAGGTAGCAGAAGGGGAAGCGCATCAAGGGGTTGTTGCCTTTGTTGCAGCACATGCCTATGCAGAGGTAGAAGATATCTTACAAGCGGCAAAAGAAAAGAACGAAGAACCATTTATACTTATCCTTGATGAAATCGAAGATCCTCATAATTTGGGATCGATTCTTCGTACCGCAGATGCTGTGGGCGCACATGGTGTTATTATTCCTAAACGCCGGGCTGTAGGTTTGACCTCCACCGTTGCAAAATCGTCGGCAGGAGCGATGGAATATGTACCGGTAGCCCGGGTGACGAATATCGCCAGAACGATGGAGGAACTGAAGGAGAAGGGGATCTGGATGGTGGGAACAGATGCCTCCGGTACGCAAGACTTTCGCCAAGGACGATACGATATGGGGATCGGCTTGGTGATCGGTAGTGAAGGAAAAGGAATGAGCCGACTAGTAAAAGAAACCTGTGATTTTACAGTGCGTCTTCCAATGGTTGGCCAGGTTACCTCGCTAAATGCTTCGGTAGCCGCTGCTCTGCTGATGTTTGAAGTGCATAGACAAAGAAAACCTATAGAAAAAGCATAATGATGGGATAGAGAGGGATGGAAGAGCTACTTATTGTTGATGGGTACAATATGATTGGTGCCTGGCCGCAGCTGATCAAATATAAAGCGAAGGAACTGGGGAGAGCAAGGGATGAACTGCTTTCCATCCTTTCCGAATATCAGGCCTATTCAGGTACCAAGGTTGTGGTCGTATTTGATGCGCACCAAGTCCCTGGGATGGGAAAAAAAATAAAACAGTATAAAATTGATATTTATTATACGGAAGAAGAGGAGACAGCGGATGAGCTGATCGAGAGGCTAACCAAAAAACTGCGTTCAAGGACAAGACGGATTACTGTTGCTACCTCAGACTATACCGAACAAAATATCACCTTTGGTCATGGTGCCCTTCGAATGTCAGCAAGGGAGCTATTGGAAAATATTAATCGGGCAAAACAATCGATTCGAAAAACAGTAGAACAGCAAAAATACGAACCCCTTCGTACGGGGATTCCTTTAAACAGTGAGATTGCCTCAATCTTTGAAAAGTGGCGCAGACAAAAGTAGCTAGGATTTACAGCTGTGTTGACGTTTTTAGATTACATAATGTATAATTAACATAACTATTTATGTCTGAAGCCCGGGGGGATGCAGGTGAATGTTGACCTTAAAGATATAAATCCGTCTTCACATTATGAAACCATAGCTGATGAAGAACTGGTTGACATGGTCCGTGATGGAGACTCTGACGCCCTCGAATTTCTCATACACAAGTATAAAAACTTTGTACGGGCAAAAGCGAGATCGTATTTTTTAATCGGGGCCGACCGAGAGGATATTGTTCAGGAAGGCATGATCGGGTTATATAAGTCTATACGCGATTTTCGCGGGGACAAGCTCACCTCCTTTAAAGCCTTCGCAGAGCTTTGTATTACCAGACAAATTATCACCGCCATTAAAACTGCTACAAGGCAGAAACATATTCCCCTTAATTCCTACGTTTCTTTAGACAAGCCTATTTATGACGAAGATTCTGATCGAACCTTGCTTGATGTCATCTGTGGCAACCGGGTAACAGACCCGGAGGAACTGATCATTAACCAGGAAAAGTTTGATGATATCGAAGATAAGATGGGGCAGATTCTAAGCGATTTAGAGAGGCAAGTACTTATGCTATACCTGGACGGGAGATCCTATCAGGAGATTGCGGTGGATCTCGATCGCCATGTAAAGTCGATTGATAACGCTTTACAACGAGTGAAAAGAAAATTGGAGAAATATTTGGAAATCAGGGAAATTTCTATATTGAAATAGAAAACATTGATAAAGGCTTCGGATTCGAAGCTTTTTTGCTTTTTTGAGGTGTGGCTAGTTTTCAAAGGGGAAGATCTGGCAATACTATGGCAATAGGTAATTTTATCCCTAATTTTGATATACCGGAAGAGGAAAAACAAACAGCAGCTCTTTGGATGGTTAGATGCGCCATAAGGGAATTTTCTTGACATGAAAATATCAATGTGCTAAAGTGTTTAGGGTAGCTGTGCAAATAGCTGGTTTTACCTGTTCTGATATAGTTTTAGTATAGATGTGGGAGGTGTAATATCATGCGGGTTATTGTAACTTTAGCGTGCACCGAGTGTAAGCAACGTAACTACACCACAGGCAAGAACAAGCGCAAACATCCTGACCGCATTGAGATGAAGAAGTTTTGCAAGTATTGCAATGGACATACAGCTCATCGCGAAACTCGCTAAACATATAGGCTCAAGGTATTGGAGGTGTCGTTTTGGGCTTTCTAGCTAGGCTTGGTGCCGGGTTCAAAAAGTGGCCTACCTTTTTACGCGAAGTCTGGAGCGAGCTTAAGAAGGTACGCTGGCCCAATCGTAAAGAACTGACAAGCTATACGATTGTTGTTCTTGTGACGGTGACACTGATTTCCGTATTCTTTGCGGTTATCGATTTAGGGATTTCGCAGATCATTGAATTGATTTTAAGTCGATAAATCGATAGGGGGGAAGGGACAGGTTTGTCCTGTGTCATGGAAAAACAGTGGTATGTTGTTCATACTTACTCTGGGTATGAAAACAAAGTAAAGACGAATTTAGAAAAGCGTGTCGAGTCCATGGATATGAAGGATAAGATCTTCCGTGTATTCATCCCTACCGAAGATGAAGTAGAGATGAAGGATGGCAAGAAAAAAACCGTCACGAAGAAGGTTTTCCCTGGTTATGTTCTCGTTGAGATGATCATGACAGATGATTCATGGTACGTCGTGCGTAATACACCTGGGGTGACTGGTTTTGTAGGTTCCTCAGGATCTGGTTCGAAACCCACTCCCCTTAAGCCGAATGAGGTGGAAGCGATCTATAAGCAAATGGGCATTGAAGAGGCCAAAGCGAAGATCGATTTCTCCTTGAAGGAAACGGTAAAAGTGAAGGAAGGGCCGTTTGCGGATTTTGTCGGTACAATTGAGGAGATCCAACTCGATAAGCACAAAATTAAGGTACACGTAAACATGTTTGGTCGTGAAACACCGGTCGAACTAGATTATAATCAAGTGGAAAAAATATAAAGTCGTAAAATCTTGAAATCAACCGCTGAATGTGGTAATTTCGATTTTGTTTGATCTATTCCTTTGGAGTAGATTGTTTTTAAAGTGGGAGGGTGATCTTTCGGGATGCCCGTCAACCACATTTCGGATTAAGGAGGTGTGTCACATGGCTAAAAAAGTAATCAAAATGGTTAAATTGCAAATTCCTGCAGGGAAAGCGAATCCAGCCCCTCCAGTTGGGCCGGCTCTTGGTCAAGCAGGTGTGAACATTATGGGATTCTGTAAGGAGTTCAATGCACGCACACAAGACCAGGCAGGATTAATCATCCCTGTTGAAATAACTGTATTTGAAGACCGTTCTTTCACTTTTATCACAAAGACTCCTCCAGCTGCCGTTCTTCTGAAGAAAGCTGCTGGTGTTGAATCTGGTTCTGGTGTGCCAAACCGTAACAAGGTTGCTACCATTAAGCGTGATAAAGTCCGTGAAATCGCAGAACAAAAGATGCCTGACCTGAATGCAGCAGATGTTGAAGCTGCTATGCGTATGGTTGAAGGTACTGCCCGCAGCATGGGTATTGTGATTGAAGACTAATGGAACGAAAAGGACGTCGGCTGTGAAATGGACAAGTTCTATTTGAGCCGACGTTTCGTTTGAGGAGATCGGTTTTGACTTGTTAGATTTTTCTCTAACGGTCAAGTGGGAGGTAAAACCATCAAGCCGCTACTACCACATTAATGAAGGAGGCTATTTTAAAATGGCTAAAAAAGGTAAAAAGTATCAAGAAGCTGCAAAAGCAATCGATCGCACAAAGGCCTATTCAGTTGCTGAAGCGATCGATCTAGTAAAAAAAGCTGCACCTGCAAAATTCGATGAAACAGTTGAAGTTGCAGTAAAGCTTGGAGTAGATGTAAAGAAGGCTGATCAGCAGCTTCGTGGAGCTGTTGTATTGCCACATGGTACTGGTAAAACTCAACGTGTTCTTGTATTTGCTAAAGGTGAAAAGGCGAAAGAAGCTGAACAAGCTGGTGCTGACTATGTTGGAGATGAAGAGCTCATCAACAAGATCCAACAAGGTTGGTTTGATTTCGATGTCATCGTAGCAACCCCTGATATGATGGGACAAGTTGGTAAATTGGGACGTGTTTTAGGTCCTAAAGGTTTAATGCCAAACCCTAAAACAGGAACTGTTACTTTTGAAGTAGCGAGAGCTGTAAAAGAAATCAAAGCTGGTAAGATTGAATATCGTACCGATAAAGCTGGTAACATCCACGCTCCGATTGGTAAGGTGTCTTTCGGTGAACAAGCGCTTGCTGATAACCTTGCAATGATTATTGATACCCTTCAAAAAGCGAAGCCAGCTTCTGCAAAGGGTACCTATATGAGAAACGTATCCATCAGTTCTACCATGGGACCTGGTGTGAAGGTCGATGTGGCAACAATTGGAGCTGCGAAATAGTTGACATTAAAGTCATCTGTTGATAATATAATAAATGTGCTTTTAAAGCGCGTTAAATTAAAATAATATCTACCGTAGACAGAAGGTGCCGAGAGGCTTAATTTCCTTCCGAGGTGCATAATAGATTTTCCTATGGAATTCCTGTGCCCTTCGTTTTCTGCGAAGGGCATTTTCTATGTGCGCCATAATCAATTGTAGGAGGTGTACCATGGCAGTAGTACGTGAAGAGAAAGTCCAAACCGTGCAAGAAATAGCGTCTAAATTTAAAGATGCAAAGAGTGTTGTGTTGGCTGACTACCGCGGATTAACTGTAAAGCAGGTTACTGAGCTTCGTAAACTTTGCCGCGAATCTGGTGTAGACTTTAAAGTTTACAAAAACAAATTAGCGCAGCGTGCAACCTCAGAAGTAGGAGCAGAAGGCTTGAATGAGTATCTAGCCGGACCAACCGCTTTTGCTTTTGCTGGTGACGAAATTACAGCTGCTAAGATTGTTGCAGAATTTGCAAAGAAAAACGAAAAACTAGAAATTAAAGCAGGTCTTGTTGATGGACAAGTTATGTCCGAAGCAGAAGTTAAAGCACTTGCTTCCCTTCCATCTCGCGAAGGTTTACTTTCTATGTTGCTTAGTGTTCTTCAAGCTCCAATGCGCAACTTTGCACTTGCTGTTAAAGCAGTATCTGAGCAAAAAGAACAAGAAGCATAAGATCCGAACACGAGTATTCAGTCTGGCGTAAGTCGGGGTTGAGTGAATGCCCGCCCGGGTAAATAAATCTATTAAAATGATATTAGGAGGATTACAAAATGTCTAAAGAACAAATTCTTGAAGCGATTAAAGGTATGTCCGTTCTTGAGTTGAACGATCTTGTAAAAGCAATTGAAGAAGAATTCGGAGTAACTGCTGCTGCACCTGTAGCTGTAGTTGGTGGAGCTGCTGGCGGAGCTGATGCAGCTGCTGAACAAACAGAATTCACTGTAGTACTTGCTAGCGCTGGTGCTTCCAAAATCAACGTAATCAAAGTTGTTCGCGAACTTACTGGTCTTGGTTTGAAAGAAGCAAAAGCTATGGTTGATGGCGCTCCTGCAACTGTTAAGGAAGGCGTTTCTAAGGATGAAGCTGAATCCATTAAATCCAAGCTTGAAGAAGCTGGGGCTTCTGTTGAAGTTAAGTAATTAATATAAGAGATTAGGGAGGGTGACTCATAGAGATCCTTTTATAGGAGGCTTTATGAGTGCCCTCCTTTTGTGTACCTTGCGAATCTTCGGGGGTGATCCAATTGGCCGACCATTACTACACAAATCAACCAGGCGCAAAGCATGATATTCATGAGTTTACGTTTGACCTGCGTGGCAAAACCTATCGTTTTAAAACAGATGCCGGCGTCTTTTCCAGAGATCGAATTGATTTTGGCAGTGTGCTTTTAATAGAGAAAATGGATATTCGTGAAACGGACCGGATTCTCGATATTGGCTGTGGTTATGGCCCAGTGGGCATTGTTGCTGCAGATTTGGCAAACCGGGGTCATGTTTTAATGGCTGATATTAACGAAAGAGCAGTGGGACTTGCGAAGGAAAACTTAAAAAACAACCACATTGAAAACGCTGAGGTTATTGTTAGTGATCTTTTTGCGCAAATCCCGAATGAACCAGTTTATGACGTGGCTCTTACCAATCCGCCGATACGAGCTGGCAAACAAGTTGTACATCAGATTTTTCAAGATGCCCATCATCGTTTGAAGGACGGAGGAACGCTTTGGGTTGTGATCCAGAAAAAACAAGGTGCTCCGTCTGCATATAGTAAATTAGAAGAGATCTATAGAACGGTAGAAAAGGTGACACAAGACAAAGGATATTGGATTATTAAAGCAATAAAATAAGCCTTGACATAGAAAATCCCTTGTGTTATCGTTATAAAATGCTATAAAAGCCAAATTTTTTATAGATGTCAAGACTTGATTTTTTGATCCGCATAGGAAAGTTTAAGATTGCCAAAAGGTGAGAATGAACAAAACTTTTCTAGCGGTAAGAAAAGCTTCCTCTAATGAGGGATGCATGTTCTTCGAATAGGTTGCAATGGAAGCTTTTCCTAAAATGACCATTTCGTATGAATGGCTTGGTTATTTTTTGTCTATAATAACATAATAACCGACCATATTTCTAAAAATGCTCTATTAGAACCTCTGATAGCTTGCATTTTTTCTCGTTTTAATGAAATGGCTTTAAATTCCCAATCATAAGTGGCTTCAGTGACCTATCGATTGAAGCTTTTTATTATGCATACGGGGATTACCGATATCAGAAGGATGAATCTGATCGGCAGGAAGCTAAACTTCGGGTTTGAGGGGTGAATGGATTTGGCAGGTCATCTGATTCAAAGTGGACGTTATCGTAAACGTAGGAGTTATGCCAGGATTGAAGAGGTAATGGAGATCCCTAATTTAATTGAAATCCAACAACAATCCTACCAATGGTTCCTTGATGAAGGGTTACGTGAAATGTTTCATGATATTTCTCCGATTCAGGATTTCACGGGGAATCTTGTGTTAGAATTTATAGATTACAGCTTAGGTGAACCCAAATATTCTGTTGATGAAACGAAAGAACGGGATGTTACCTATGCTGCACCCCTGCGTGTGAAGGTGCGTTTAATCAACAAAGAAACAGGAGAAGTGAAGGAACAAGAAGTCTTTATGGGCGATTTCCCACTCATGACGGAAACTGGGACCTTCATTATTAATGGTGCTGAACGGGTTATTGTCAGCCAGCTTGTTCGTTCTCCTAGTGTATACTACAGCACCAAAATTGATAAGAACGGGAAACAAGCTTACACGGCTACTGTTATTCCTAATCGCGGTGCTTGGTTGGAATTGGAAACCGATGCTAAGGATGTCATCTATGTCCGTATCGACCGTACAAGAAAGATCCCAGTAACGGTTCTTTTGCGTGCATTAGGGTTCGGATCTGATGCAGAGATCCTGCATATCCTCGGTGAAGATGAATATATCAAGAATACGCTAGAGAAAGACAACACGGATTCTACGGAGAAGGCACTAATCGAGATCTATGAGCGTCTTCGTCCAGGTGAGCCGCCGACCGTAGAGAATGCCAAGAGTCTATTGGTTTCCCGCTTTTTTGATCCGAAAAGATATGATCTAGCTAGTGTCGGTCGATATAAAATCAACAAGAAGCTACATATTCGCAATCGAATTTATAATCAAAAGTTAGCAGAAACGTTGATTGATAGTGAAACGGGTGAAATCCTCGCGGAAGCCGGGCAAACTGTCGATCGACGATTAATGGATAGGCTGGAAAAATACCTTGAAAAAGGTTTGAATTTAAATAAGATGAGACCTCGCGGTGGAGTAGTAGAAGAAGAAATTGAAGTGCAAAGCATTAATATCTTCTCGCCGATCGATGATGGAAAAGTAGTGAAAGTAATGGCCAACGGATTAATTGATAAATCCGTAAAGCACATCACACCTGCTGACATTATTTCATCGATTAACTACTTTATTAATTTGCTCCACGGAATCGGAAACACAGATGATATTGACCATTTAGGGAATCGTCGTCTTCGTTCTGTTGGAGAATTATTGCAAAATCAGTTCCGAATCGGTTTGTCGCGGATGGAGCGGGTGGTTCGTGAACGGATGTCCATCCAGGATGCGAATGCCATCACTCCGCAGGCACTGATTAATATTCGACCTGTGATTGCAGCGATTAAGGAGTTCTTTGGTAGTAGCCAGTTGTCTCAGTTTATGGATCAGACCAATCCACTTGCTGAATTGACCCATAAGCGCCGACTCAGCGCCTTGGGACCTGGTGGTTTGACGAGGGAACGCGCTGGATTCGAAGTGCGTGACGTGCACCATTCACACTATGGCCGGATGTGTCCAATTGAGACTCCAGAAGGTCCGAATATCGGGTTGATTAACTCACTATCTACCTACGCAAGAATTAATGAATACGGATTTATTGAAACGCCTAGAAGAATTGTCAATCCGGAAACGAACCTGGTGACAAAGGAAATTGTCTATCTAACCGCTGATGAAGAGGACATCTACAATGTAGCCCAGGCGAACGCGCCGATCAGTGACGAAGGGGAATTTTTGAATGAAATCGTAATTTGTCGCCGCAAAGGGGAAATCCTATCGATTCCTCGCGAGAAGGTTGATTTCATGGATGTTTCACCGAAGCAAGTGGTCTCTGTCGCAACGGCAATGATTCCATTCTTAGAAAACGATGACGCCAACCGTGCGTTGATGGGAGCCAACATGCAGCGGCAAGCTGTTCCTCTTCTTGTGCCAGAAGCACCATTTATCGGTACGGGAATGGAGCACAAGTCTGCTAAGGACTCCGGAGTAGCCATCGTGGCGAAATATCCGGGGATCGTTGAGCGAGTTACAGCAAGGGAAATCTGGGTAAGAAGGGTTCAATTCTTTGATCAAAACAACAACCCTGTTCCTGTTCCGGAAAATTGGGGACTTTCTGTCTCCGAACAAAACGGTCGTAAATTTGGCGAAACCCAACCTAACGAATTGCCTGAAGGCATTAAATTGGTAAAGGGTGATATTGATAAATACCGCCTGCAGAAGTTTATTCGCTCTAATCAAGGTACCTGTGTTAATCAGCGAACAATGATTCGAAAAGGTGAATTTATCAAGGTTGGCGATATCCTTGCGGATGGTCCATCAACTGAGATGGGTGAACTTGCGCTTGGTCGGAACGCGCTCGTCGCTTTTATGACGTGGGAAGGCTATAACTACGAAGATGCCATTTTGATGAGTGAAAAAATGGTTAAAGAGGACGTCTATACTTCGATTCATATTGAGGAATATGAATCGGAAGCAAGAGATACAAAGCTTGGTCCAGAGGAAATTACCCGTGATATTCCGAACATAGGCGAAGAAGCACTGAAGAATCTCGATGAGCGCGGAATTATTCGCGTTGGGGCGGAAATTTCGGATGGCGATATCTTAGTTGGTAAAGTAACTCCGAAAGGGGTAACTGAATTAACGGCAGAAGAACGCTTGTTGCATGCCATCTTTGGAGAAAAAGCACGTGAAGTACGTGATACTTCCTTGCGTGTTCCACATGGTGGTTCCGGTATTGTCGTCGATGTGAAAGTGTTTACACGGGATAATGGGGATGAACTTCCTCCTGGCGTGAATCAACTGGTAAGGGTCTATATCGCCCAGAAACGAAAAATATCTGTTGGTGACAAGATGGCCGGGCGTCATGGAAACAAAGGGGTTATTGCAAGGATTCTACCGGAAGAAGACATGCCGTTTTTACCAGATGGAACACCTGTACAGGTCGTCCTAAACCCTCTTGGGGTACCATCACGGATGAATATCGGTCAGGTTTTGGAAACCCACCTGGGAATGGCTGCGAGAGCACTTGGGATTCATATCGCTACCCCAGTATTCGACGGTGCCACAGAAGATGATGTGTTTGATACTTTAGAGGAAGCCGGGATGTCCCGCGATGGAAAAACGGTCTTGTTTGATGGCCGTACCGGTGAACCGTTTGATAACCGTGTAACCGTCGGTGTCATGTATATGATCAAACTTGCACACATGGTTGATGACAAGATCCATGCCCGTTCAACGGGACCTTACTCGCTGGTAACACAGCAGCCATTGGGCGGAAAAGCTCAATTTGGTGGACAGCGCTTTGGGGAGATGGAGGTTTGGGCTTTAGAGGCTTATGGTGCTGCTTATACCCTGCAAGAAATCCTGACTGTCAAGTCGGATGACGTGGTAGGACGTGTAAAAACCTATGAGTCCATAGTTAAAGGGGAGAATGTTCCTGAGCCTGGCGTTCCTGAATCCTTTAAGGTGTTAATCAAAGAGCTGCAGAGTTTGGGGATGGATGTGAAAATTCTTGCGGAAGATGAACAAGAAATCGAAATGCGCGAAGTCGACGAAGAGGATGAAAATACAGGTGATAAATTAAACCTCAACCTCCAAGGGATTGGCGCCGAAGATTAAAGGCTTGAAGAAGGCTCTCTGAGCCTTCTTAAAATAGTTTTATGACAATACGTTCAATCTGATGCGGAAAAACCGGTCATGGGAGGTATGCCCCTTGTTAGACGTTAATAACTTTGAATTTATGAAAATAGGTTTGGCTTCTCCGGAAAAAATAAGATCCTGGTCTTATGGAGAAGTAAAGAAACCTGAAACAATAAATTATCGTACGCTGAAACCTGAAAAAGAAGGGTTATTCTGCGAGAAGATTTTTGGTCCAACAAAGGATTGGGAATGTCACTGTGGAAAATACAAGCGTGTCCGTTATAAAGGAGTCGTTTGTGACCGATGTGGCGTTGAGGTAACAAGAGCGAAAGTTCGCCGAGAAAGAATGGCTCATATCGAGCTTGCTGCTCCGGTTTCCCATATCTGGTATTTTAAAGGAATTCCAAGCCGTATGGGGCTTGTTCTAGACATGTCTCCACGTTCCTTGGAAGAAGTCATTTATTTTGCTTCCTATGTTGTGATCGATCCTGCGGATACTCCGCTAGAAAGAAAACAATTGCTGTCTGAAAAGGAATATCGCAATTACCGTGAGAAATACGGAAATTCATTCCAGGCAGGGATGGGAGCAGAATCAATCAAAAGACTGTTGCAGCAAATCGACCTCGATAAAGAGGTTGATCAACTGAAAGAAGAGTTGAAGTCCGCCCAAGGGCAGAGACGTGCAAGAATTATTAAGAGATTGGAAGTTCTTGAAGCGTTCCGTTCCTCTGGAAATCATCCAGACTGGATGGTTCTAGATGTTCTTCCGGTCATTCCGCCTGAGCTACGTCCGATGGTTCAATTGGATGGGGGGCGCTTCGCTACATCTGATTTGAATGATTTGTATCGACGTGTGATCAATCGGAATAATCGCTTGAAGCGTCTACTCGATCTTGGAGCACCCGATATCATCGTTCAGAATGAAAAGAGAATGCTACAAGAAGCTGTCGACGCTCTGATTGACAACGGACGCCGCGGCAGACCAGTAACTGGGCCAGGGAACCGCCCACTGAAGTCACTTAGCCATATGCTAAAAGGAAAGCAGGGACGTTTCCGTCAAAACCTGTTAGGAAAGCGTGTTGACTACTCTGGTCGTTCCGTTATCGTGGTTGGTCCTTATCTGAAAATGTATCAGTGCGGTTTGCCAAAGGAAATGGCCTTGGAGTTATTCAAACCGTTTGTAATGAAAGAGCTTGTAAGCAAAGGCCTTGCACACAATATCAAATCGGCGAAACGCAAAGTAGAGCGCGTACACCCAGAAATCTGGGATGTGCTTGAAGAGGTTATTAAGGAACATCCGGTTCTGCTAAATCGTGCACCGACCTTGCACCGTTTGGGAATCCAGGCTTTTGAACCGATTTTGGTAGAGGGGCGTGCGGTTCGTCTTCATCCGCTTGTATGTACAGCTTATAATGCAGACTTTGACGGAGACCAGATGGCTGTTCACGTTCCGCTTTCTGCAGAGGCACAAGCTGAGGCCCGTTTATTAATGCTTGCCGCGCAGAATATTCTCAATCCAAAGGATGGAAAGCCAGTTGTTACACCATCTCAGGATATGGTATTAGGAAGCTATTATTTAACTATTGAAAAGAGAGGCGCAAAAGGAGAAGGAAAGGTATTCCACACTCCAAATGCAGCTATTCATGCCTATCAAGATGCGCATGTTGAACTTCATGCTAGGATTGCCATTCCAGCAAACAGCCTAGGGAAAGTATCGTTTACACCTGAACAAAATGACGCTTTATTGGTGACAACAGTCGGAAAGATCATCTTTAATGAAATCTTCCCACCTGATATGCCTTTCATTAATGAAGCGACAAAATACAATTTACAGGTTGGCACGCCTGATCGTTACTTTATCTTTAATAAAGGTGAGAATGTTGCCGAATTTATTGAAAGCAAGCTGGAAAAAGAGATGGAGGCCGTTAAGAAAAGCTTCCTGGGATCGATTATCGCTGAGGTTTTCCGTCGCTTTGGTACAACACAAACATCGGTAATGCTTGACCGCGTGAAGGAACTAGGTTTCAAGTATTCTACTCAAGCGGGGCTGACCGTTGCTGTTGCAGACATCAAAACGCCAGAAAAGAAGAAGGAAATTATCGCCAATGCGGAGGAAAAGGTACAAACCATTTTGCATCAATTCCGCCGTGGTCTGATTACCGAGGATGAACGTTATGACCGAGTCATTTCTATCTGGAGTAAGGCGAAGGATGAAGTAACAGAAACCTTAATGGGTTCGCTGGATAAATTCAATTCCATCTACATGATGGCGAATTCCGGTGCTCGTGGTAATGTCTCTCAGATTACTCAGTTAGCAGGGATGCGCGGATTGATGGCTAACCCATCTGGTCGTATCATTGAGTTGCCGATCAAGTCCAATTTCCGAGAAGGGTTAACCGTATTGGAGTACTTTATTTCCACGCACGGTGCGCGGAAAGGTTTGGCCGATACTGCATTGCGTACCGCTGACTCTGGCTACCTGACCAGACGTCTTGTTGACGTAGCCCAGGATGTTATTGTTCGTGAACTGGACTGCGGAACAGATAAAGGGATTCAAGTTTCAGCCATTCGGGACGGAAAGAACGTTATTGAAAATGTATATGACCGGGTTGTTGGAAGAACATCTTTTGCCACCGTTAAACATCCGGAAACGGGCGAAGTGATCGTTCAAAAGAACCAATTAATCACCGAAGATATTGCGGAAAGACTAATCGACGATTTGGGTAGGGAAACGATCCATATCCGTACCGTCCTTACTTGCCGTACCCAGCATGGGGTCTGCAAGCGATGCTACGGACGCAACCTGGCTACAGGTCAGGATGTGGAGATTGGTGAAGCAGTGGGAATTATTGCTGCACAATCCATCGGTGAACCAGGAACTCAGTTGACCATGCGTACCTTCCACACCGGAGGGGTTGCGGGGGACGATATTACCCAAGGTTTGCCGCGGATTCAGGAATTGTTTGAAGCGCGTAATCCAAAAGGTCAGGCAGCGATCACTGAATTTGACAGTGAAGTTGTGGATATTCGTGAAGGCAAAGACCGCCGTGAAATTGAAGTCAAAGGTCACGCTGAAACGAAGGTTTATCAAATTCCGTTTGGCTCCCGTCTGCGTGTATCCGTAGGCTCCAAAGTAAATGCAGGTGAAGAACTAACAGAAGGTTCAATTGATCCGAAGGAATTATTGCGCATCAAAGGTCTGCGCGGTGTTCAGTACTATATCCTGCAGGAAGTTCAAAAGGTTTACCGGATGCAGGGGGTAGAAATCAACGATAAACACGTTGAGGTTATGATTCGTCAAATGCTCCGTAAGATACGGATTATTGATAGTGGAACCACTGACTTATTGCCAGGTTCCTACGTAGATATTCAAGAATACGAAGAAGCGAACAGAAAGGTATTCCGTGAAGGCGGTGAACCTGCGGTAGCTCGTCCTGTATTGCTTGGTATTACAAAGGCATCTCTGGAAACGGAATCCTTCTTGTCAGCGGCATCTTTCCAGGAAACAACACGCGTATTGACAGATGCAGCTATAAAAGGAAAAATCGACAAGTTGCTTGGTTTGAAGGAAAACGTTATTATAGGGAAGTTGATTCCTGCAGGCACTGGAATGTCCCGCTATCGCAATGCGAAGCTTGTTGGCGAGCAAGAAGATCAGGACAACATGCTTGATTCAAATGAAGAAAAGGAAACTGTGACGGTAGAATAAGTGTTTGAAAAAGACTTTTTTTATAGCGAAAAATGCAGTTGACTTTGGATTTTGAAGATGTTAATATGTTTTAGTGTGCCAAGAGATCCTGTGCTTTGGAGGATATAGATACATGTCTTATGAAAAAGTAAAACAGGCTACTGGACTGGTCATTGGCTTGAAGCAAACATTAAAGGCCATTGAACAAGGAATGGTGAAGGAAGTCTATATCGCAAAAGATGCGGATGCAAGACTGACGGGTAAGGTTGCCCTTCTCTGTAAAGAGAAACAACTGCCGGTTGAATACGTAGATTCTATGAGGCATCTGGGTAAGGCTTGTGGAATTGAAGTAGGAGCTGCAGCGGCAGCCATCCTGATAAATGGGTAGAATAATCGTTTTTGAACAAGTGAGGTATGGTGTTGAACGATCATGTTGTTTGCACTATACTTCACGGATCAAAAACTTTTGTTTTGCTCATATATGACTCACCTGGATCTGTGGGCTTAAAACCCCATGCAAATTTGGAAGGAGGTGCGGCAATGCCAACTATTAACCAGCTTGTACGTAAAGGTCGCGAACAGAAAGAGGTAAAATCCAAAGCACCAGCACTATTAAAGGGTTACAATAGCATGAAGAAGGAGCACACCAATCTTGCTTCCCCACAGAAGCGTGGAGTTTGTACTCGTGTAGGTACAATGACTCCGAAGAAGCCTAACTCCGCTCTTCGTAAATATGCTCGTGTACGTTTAACAAACGGAATCGAAGTAACTGCTTATATTCCTGGAATTGGACACAACCTTCAAGAACACAGCGTTGTTTTAATCCGTGGTGGACGTGTAAAGGACCTTCCAGGGGTTCGTTATAAGATTATCCGCGGTGCATTGGATACTGCTGGTGTTGCAAACCGTAAGCAAGCTCGTTCTCGCTACGGAGCAAAACGTCCGAAAGAAGCTAAGAAATAATCACCCGAGAATGAAAATTAGACAAGCTGTCTAGATTAACTTTTGTAACAAAGGAGGGAATCACATGCCACGTAAAGGACCAGTACCACGTCGTGACGTATTACCTGATCCAATATATAATAGCAAGCTAGTAACCCGCCTTGTAAACCGTCTGATGATTGACGGTAAGAAAGGTGTGGCTCAAGGCATTATTTATGATGCATTTAATGTAATTCAAGAACGTACAGGTCGTGAACCAATTGAGGTTTTCGAAGAAGCAATGAAAAATATCATGCCGGTTCTTGAAGTTCGTGCCCGCCGCGTAGGTGGAGCTAACTACCAAGTTCCTGTTGAAGTAAGACCAGAGCGCCGTACTGCTTTGGGATTGCGTTGGTTGGTTCAATATTCCCGCAACCGCGGTGAACATACGATGCAAGAGCGTCTTGCTGCTGAGATCTTGGATGCTGCCAATAACACTGGATCATCTGTGAAGAAGCGTGAAGATACTCACAAAATGGCAGAAGCCAACAAAGCATTCGCTCACTATCGTTGGTAAGATCGCCAGGTTGCTTAGCAACTGGAGGATAATACCCGACTGATGGGTGTAAGATCGCCAGGTTGCTTAGCAATCCTTTGGATCATACTAGGTGGGTGTGTAATACTGTAACAACTACCCGGCTGATGGCAATGAATATTTGCGTAATGGAAGAGTGAATACTTCTTCCATTACATAATCCTCATAGAATGAAAGGAGTCAAATTCATGGGACGCCAATTTCCCTTAGATAAGACTCGTAATATCGGAATCATGGCTCACATCGATGCCGGTAAAACGACTACAACTGAACGTATTTTGTTCTATACAGGCCGTGTTCACAAGATTGGGGAAACTCATGAAGGTGCTGCTACAATGGACTGGATGGAGCAAGAGCAGGAGCGTGGAATCACGATTACTTCTGCTGCGACAACTGCTCAGTGGCAAGGTCATCGAGTTAACATTATCGACACCCCGGGACACGTAGACTTCACCGTTGAAGTAGAACGTTCCCTTCGCGTACTTGATGGTGCGGTTGGTGTTTTCTGTGCTAAAGGTGGGGTTGAACCACAATCCGAAACCGTATGGCGCCAAGCAGATAAATACCATGTACCACGTATTGCATATGTAAACAAGATGGACATCATTGGTGCGAACTTTTTAAGTGCTGTTAGCCAAATGCGTGATCGTCTAAAGGCTAATGCACATCCAGTTCAGCTTCCAATTGGTGCTGAGGATACCTTCAAAGGGATCATCGACCTTCTCACAATGACAGCAAGAATTTATACAGACGATTTAGGGACTGCTTCTGAAGAAGCTGAAATCCCTGCAGATATGAAGGATCTCGCTGAAGAATGGCATGCAAACCTTGTAGAAGCTGTTTGTGAATTAGATGAAGAGCTGCTTGAAAAGTACATGGAAGGTGAAGAGCCTACTGTAGAAGAGATGAAGAAAGTGATTCGTCGCGCTACATGTAATGTAGAATTTACACCTGTACTTTGCGGTTCATCTTACCGTAATAAAGGGGTTCAACCAATGTTGGATGCAGTAATCGATTACTTGCCGTCTCCATTGGATGTACCAGCTATTAAGGGTACCCTTCCTGACAGTGAAGATGAAGTGACTCGTGAATCTGATGACAACGGTCCTTTCGCTGCATTGGCTTTCAAAATTATGACTGACCCATATGTAGGAAAGTTGACATTCTTCCGTGTCTATTCCGGTACACTAAATTCTGGTTCTTATGTTTTAAACTCCACGAAAGGGAAGCGTGAGCGTGTAGGACGTATCCTGCAAATGCATGCTAACCACCGTGAAGAGATCTCGATCGTATATGCAGGAGATATTGCTGCAGCAGTTGGTCTAAAAGATACAACTACTGGGGATACACTGTGCGATGAAAAAGCTCCTGTTATCCTTGAATCGATGGAATTCCCTGATCCGGTTATTTCCGTTGCGATTGAGCCGAAAACAAAAGCTGACCAAGACAAAATGGGTATTGCTTTGTCTAAGCTTGCTGAAGAAGATCCTACTTTTAAAACTTACACGAATGAAGAAACAGGCCAAACGATCATCGCTGGTATGGGTGAGCTTCACCTTGATATCATCGTTGACCGGATGAAGCGTGAATTCAAAGTGGAAGCTAACGTAGGTGCTCCTCAGGTTGCTTACAAGGAAACCTTCCGTAATCATGCTAAGGTTGAAGGTAAGTTTGTCCGTCAATCCGGTGGTCGTGGACAATACGGTCACGTTTGGGTTGAGTTCGAACCGCTTGAGGCTGGTGCTGGCTTTGAATTCGTTAATAAGATTGTCGGTGGGGTCGTTCCTCGTGAATACATTCCTGCTGTTCAAGCTGGTATCGAAGAAGCTATGCAAAATGGTGTTCTTGCAGGATATCCATTACTTGACATCCGTGCAACCGTCGTAGACGGAAGCTACCACGATGTTGACTCTTCAGAAATGGCGTTTAAAGTAGCTGGTTCCCTAGCTCTTAAAGAAGCAGGTAAGAAGTGTGGAGCCGTTATTCTTGAGCCTATGATGAAGGTTGAAGTGGTTGTTCCTGAGGAATACATGGGCGATATCATGGGAGATATAAGCTCTCGTCGCGGACGAATCGAGGGTATGGATGCTCGTGCAGGCGCACAAGTGATCCGTGGATTTGTACCACTTTCCGAAATGTTCGGTTACGCAACAACTTTGCGTTCTAGAACTCAAGGTCGTGGACAATACACCATGACATTCGATCATTACGAAGAAGTTCCAAAGAACATTGCTGAAGAAATCATTAAAAAGAACAAGGGTGCTTAATCCTAAACTTTTAATGAAATTTTTACAAAAAGTACTTTTAAGATAGAATAGAAAGGTATAAAATAAGTTTTGGTTTTGCATTTTGTACCTTTCTTTTTATAAAATCTAAACACACCTAAAAAAACTTTTCTTGTCTAAGGAGGCTAACCATAATGGCAAAAGCTAAATTCGAACGTAATAAGCCACACGTTAACATTGGTACTATTGGTCACGTTGACCACGGTAAAACTACTTTAACTGCTGCTATTACTACTGTATTAGCAAAATCTGGTGGAGCTCAAGCTCGTGGATATGATCAAATCGACGCTGCTCCTGAAGAAAAAGAACGTGGTATCACAATCTCTACTTCCCACGTTGAATATGAAACTGCTAACCGTCACTATGCACACGTTGACTGCCCAGGACACGCTGACTATGTTAAAAACATGATCACTGGTGCTGCTCAAATGGACGGAGCGATCCTAGTAGTATCTGCTGCTGACGGTCCAATGCCACAAACTCGTGAGCACATCCTTCTTTCCCGTCAAGTAGGCGTTCCTTACATCGTTGTATTCATGAACAAGTGTGACATGGTTGACGATGAAGAGCTTCTTGAACTAGTTGAAATGGAAATTCGCGACCTTCTTTCTGAATATGAATTCCCTGGCGACGATACTCCAATCGTTAAAGGTTCTGCATTGAAAGCTCTTGAAGGAGATGCAGAATGGGAAGGAAAAATCCATGAATTAATGGAAGCTGTTGACAGCTACATCCCAACTCCTGAGCGTGATGTTGATAAGCCTTTCTTGATGCCTGTTGAGGATGTATTCTCCATCACTGGACGTGGAACAGTTGCAACTGGACGTGTTGAGCGTGGTATCGTTAAAGTTGGTGATGTTGTAGAAATCGTTGGATTAACTGAAGAACCAAAATCTACTACTGTAACTGGAGTAGAAATGTTCCGCAAACTTCTTGACCAAGCTCAAGCAGGGGACAACATCGGAGCTCTTCTTCGTGGGGTTCAACGTGATGATATCGAGCGTGGACAAGTTTTGGCTAAGCCAGGTTCCGTTAAGCCACACAGCAAGTTTACTGCAGAAGTTTACGTATTGTCCAAAGAAGAGGGTGGACGTCACACTCCTTTCTTCGCTAACTACCGTCCTCAGTTCTACTTCCGTACAACTGACGTAACTGGAATCATCAAGTTAGCTGAAGGCGTAGAAATGGTTATGCCTGGTGACAACGTAACTTTCGACGTTGAATTAATCAGCACCATCGCTATGGAAGAAGGTACTCGCTTCGCTATTCGTGAAGGTGGACGTACTGTAGGCGCTGGCGTTGTTGCTAAAATCGTTGAGTAATTATATATAAAAAAAGCAGCCTTTTAGGG
>Ga0180216_1000229_pt1 | contig 64027 bp, 58 predicted proteins | sample eDN3rd37CBELigMG_FD_128879 | JGI IMG/M metagenome (GOLD analysis project Ga0180216, IMG submission 128879) | Enriched Miracle-Growth compost microbial communities from Emeryville, California, USA - eDNA 3rd pass 37_C BE-Lig MG (version 2)... ...
AAGGGAAATATTCCTTGATGGTCACGCGCCGTTCGAGCGCCAGCTCGTCGGCAAGATAGGTGATGCCGAAGCCCCCGGCCCCGAGCACGCGTTCTATCCGGTAATCACCGACAAGCTCAGTGCCGTCAGGAAGCGCTATCAGGTTGGTCATTGTCCCCGTTCAGTCCAGTCTCTCGCCACGCGTGCTGCCGCCCAGGACTCGCATAGACCCTTTCACCACATTTCGTGGCGAAAAACCTTGCTCATGCCATCTTTGCAGCACGATTGTGGCGTTCACGCGGGCGCGAGCAGTGTAACACGTGATTGGATTCGGCGCTGACGCAGGCGGTGCGAAAGGTCGAGAGGGAGCGGACGTGCGGGGGGGATATGCGGGGATGGCAGGTGCGACTGGGTCGACAACCAGCCTGATCAATCGCTTGGGCGTATCAGCATCTGATCGCAGCGAGGGACGGCGGCTGCTGTGGGTAAACATCAGGTCTCTGGCGGTCTCCGTGTTCGCGGTCAACGTAATGTTTCTTACCGCTGATTCGGTCGTCGCGGGCGAGGTTTCGACACACTTGCGGCCTTTGGCGCTTGTGGAGGACTGGCCTCGCGAAGCGCTGGGCTGGCTCGATGCGCTTGTCGGTAGCCTTGGTGACTTCATCGGGCAGAGCCGTGGTCAGACGACAGCCCTGCTTCTGGGGCTCGGCATCGTCGTCATCGTGCCGGTGTTTCTGGTGGCGGGCGCGGTCTTGCGCAGGTCGGTACCGATGGAGACAGGGCAGACCGTTCTCTATCCGGGTACGCGCAAGCGGACGACGGTGACGCCTGCCATGCAGACACATCGATTGCCAGTGATCGGCGACGCGTCGGTGACCATTGAGGATGCAGGCGGCTCGCAGGCTGCAGAGCATCGCTTCAACGGAGCCTTAATGGTGCGCATTGGCCGTGAAGATGACAACGATGTGTGCCTGAGTGATCCGACGGTGCATCGCTATCATGCGGTGATCAGCTGGTCGGCCGACGCGGGCTTCGTCATCTCAGATTTGTCCAGCTCCGATGGCAATGGTGTCATTGTCAACGATGAACGTGTGCGCCGCCAGCGGCTCAACGATGGAGACATCATCACTCTGGGGACGTCCAAACTGACGTTCCGGTTGCAGTAGGCTGGCAGACAAACAGTCGAGAGTTCCGAGTTTGTGGAAAGTGGTTCGCCGGGCTCGCAGGCACATTGCGAGACTACAGGATGGCAAGGAGCGGAACGGTATGACACAGGACGCAAGATCAGGAGCCGGAGGCAAGGCAGGCTTTCTTGGAACGTTGAAGGACGCGCTGGTGGCCGCCAGCCGCGAGGACACAGCTAAGACGCACGATACCGCGAGCGGCATGGGCGATGACCGCACTGTGTCGGCCGCAATTGCGCTGCCTCCGTCTTTGCCTCAGCCCCAGGCTGCGGAAGCGGATACTATGCCAGCGACGGTGCTCATCAGGAACGCGGCCCACCTGAGTGCCGCCGAGGCAGCACGGGAAGCGCGCGGGGGCGGCGTGCATGCAACATCACCGGAGGCCCACATCGAAGCGGATAGCCCGCCCACCACGCGCGTTGTCCGGACGCCGGACCGGGACGAGGAGCAACCTGTCCGAACCCAGCTCGTGCGTGGCCGCCAGCAGGTCAAGCGGGGTGAATTCGAACGTGATCCTGTTGTCGGGTGGCTGGTGATCGTCGGCGGACCGGGGATCGGGTCGTTCCGGCCGGTGTTCGAGGGCAACAATTCGCTCGGACGCTCGCCCAACCAGCGCATACCGCTGGATTTCGGCGACGATGCCATTTCCTCCGAGGAGCAGGCGTACATCCGTTACGATTCAACTGACCGATCGTTCCTGTTCGTACCGAACCTTGCTAAAACCAACATTGTTTCGGTGAACGACAAGCGTCCTACGGGTGCTGTCGAGCTTACCGCCATGGACGTCATTACAGTCGGACGCACACAGCTTGTATTCGTGCCATTCTGTGGACCGGAGTTCGACTGGTCAGAGCTAGCCCAAAACAAGGATTGAATGATCGCCTTCGAACATGCCTGGCATGCGACGCGCGGGGCCAGAGAGTATCAGGAAGACAGCGCAATCGTCGGATCGGCCGGCGCGAACGGATCGGAAGGTGCCGGAGGCGGCCTCGTTGCCGTTCTTGCTGACGGAATGGGCGGGCATACCGGCGGGGCGATGGCCAGCCGTGTGTGCTGCGAGCAATTCCTGAATGTCTTCAATTCCCTGACAGGGCCGGTACCGCAGCGATTGCGCGAAGCTCTTCATGCGGCGAACGGTGCTGTCGCGCAAGCCGTGATGGCCAATCCGATCCTGTCGGGGATGGGTTCGACATTGATCGGCGTTTCATTCTCGGATGCGGGAGTCGAGTGGATCAGTGTCGGAGACAGTCCGCTCTGGCTGTTCCGGCGCGGTGAAATTGCGCTCCTGAACGAAGATCATTCACTGGCGCCGGAGCTGGACCGGCTTGCAAGGATCGGACGCATCACGGCACAGGAGGCTCGAACCGATCCCCGCCGGCATATGTTGCGTTCGGCTGTAACCGGAGAGGATCTCGACCTCGTGGACCAGTCGCAGAAGCCACTCGTCCTCGCGGATGGCGATTATGTCATTCTCGCCAGCGATGGCTTGCATGCGCTGGAGGAAGGCGAGCTCGCCCGTATTATCGCCGCCTATGCGGATGATGGCCCTGATGCTGTTGCAAGGGCGTTGATCCGGGCTGTCGAGGCGGTGCGTGATCCGCATCAGGATAATGCCACGGTGGTCGTGGTAAGAGCGCTGCCGCGGCCGTGCCCCGAGCCGGTTCATCCCTGATACGCGGAGAACAGCGGGCGTAACGAAACGGAGCTGCCGGGCATGTTGCGGTTCGCCTGCCCGCCCTACCTGGTTGCTGTAGCCGAATTATTTTCTTTGCGCCGGGCGATGCCTGCTTCTGGCGCGAACCAGTCCATGGCAGGCGCGTTGACCGGCTGTCGGACAGTTTCGGGAGATCCTGTTGAGTGGGAACAAGGGCGGACTTCTCGATCGAGTGGCCAGTCTAGCTGCGGGATGGAGAGCCGGGTTCAGCGCGAGCGGTCGCGCCGCTGCGGGCAGGGATCCCATGCTCGGGATCTTCTTTGTCGTTGTCTCGATGGGAATGCTCGCCGGGCTTCTGTCACTTGGGAGATTTCTGGCCCTGGCCGGCATGGACCCGCTGCAAGTCGTTTTCTTCCGAAACGCATTCTGCGTTTTCTGGATGCTGCCGCTGCTCGCCTGGCGGGGAACTTCGCTGTTTCGAACGGAGCAGCCACAGCTTTACGGCTTGCGGGTTGTTCTCAGCTTCATTTCCATGATGGCGATGTTTCAGGCGGTTGCCCTGATTCCCATCGGCGAGGTCACGGCAATCGGGTTCCTGTCACCGCTGTTTGGCACGGTGCTTGCGATTGTGGTGCTCGGCGAGCGGGTCCATGTCCGGCGCTGGGCAGCCCTCCTGATCGGGTTTGCCGGTGCCATGATCATCCTGCGTCCCGGCTTATCGACACCGGGCTGGGGGCAGCTCGCAGCGCTCGTGTCTGCCCTGACGGTTGGCGGTATCGGCCCGCTGGTCAAACAGCTCACTCAGAAGGACGATGCCGATCGGGTCGTATTTATCACGAACGCCGTTCTGACGCCTCTCTCTCTGATACCCGCGTTGTTTGTCTGGCAGTGGCCGCCGCTGGATCTGTGGCCATATCTTGCAGGGATGGGGCTGTGTGCCGTGCTAGGCCACATGACGCTGGTGCGCGCCTATGCCGTAACGGAGGCGTCTGTCGTGATGGCTTTCAAATTCGTGCGGCTGCCGTTCGCCGTCGCGATCGGGTTCATTGCCTTCGGTGAAACGATTGACGCCCCGACCTGGATCGGAGCCTTCATAATTTTCGCGGCATCAGCGTATGTCGTACATCGCGAGCGACAAAAGAAATTGCGTGCTGCTCCGGATGCCGATGTTGCTCCGGGTCTTTAGGGTCCAACAAACGACAGAAACAGAAACGGCCACGCATCCTTGCAGATGCGCGGCCGTGTCAGACCGGAACAGGTTCCGATGAGAAACCGGTTCGATTAGTCGATCGAGGTGGTGGCTGCCTCGGGCGCAGGATCCGGGAAGACCGGATAGACTTTTGCGACACGACCCATTTGCTGCGTAAGCGCCAGAACGGCGTCGATCGTCGGAGTGTTGACGTCCACCAGCCGGCCCATTTCCTGAACCACGGTGAGGAGAGCGTCGAGTTCGATCGGACGGCCTCGCTCAAGATCCTGCAGCATGCTGGTGCGATGCGCACCGACCGAGGCTGCACCATTAATGCGGCGCTCGATGTCGACGCGGAAGTGTGCGCCGATGCGGCGGGCAATGATTTCGGCTTCTTCCATCATGCGGCGGGCAACAGCACGCGTACCTGGATCGGTAGCGACGACGTCGAGCGTGGCGCGGGTCAGTGCCGAGATCGGGTTGAAGCAAAGGTTGCCCCACAGCTTCAGCCAGATGTCGTTACGGATTTCCGGGTAGATCTTGGGCTTCAGACCGCCAGCTTCGAAGGCTGCCGCGAGTGCCTTGACGCGGTCGGTTTCCTTGCGGGTCGGTTCGCCAAGACCATAGCGGTCACCATAGGTATGCTTGACGACGCCTGGTTCGACGATCTCAGCGGCCGGATAAACGGTGCAACCAATGGCGCGCTCTGGACCGATGGCGTTCCACTGACGTCCGCCGGGATCGACGCTCTCGAGTTGCAGGTTGGCGTACTGACCTTCGAAGCCGTAGAAATACCACCAGGGAATACCGTTCTGGGCCGTGACAACGGCTGTGTTCGGGCCGAGCAACGGCTTCATCTGTTCAGCAACTTCCCAAGCCTGATGCGACTTGAGCGCAATGATCACGTAGTCCTGATGACCGAGATCAGCGGGATTGTTCGAAGCCGGCATCCTGGCGACTTTTTCTTCGCCATTGATGATCAGTTTGAGGCCATTCTGCTTGATGGCTTCCAGATGGGCGCCCCGCGCGATCAGTGAAACGTCAACGCCAGCCTGTTTCAGAAGAACGCCAATATGGGCGCCAATAGCGCCCGCTCCATAAATACAAACCTTCATAGTTCCTCCCGGATGCTGCAAGCACGTGCCGCGCATACTTGCAGCTTCGTGCCCTTGAAGTGATCTGATTAGGGTTGGTCCGATGTGGTATACCAAGTCAAGAGGGTCCTGGTGCGACCATCGATCCCCTGGAATTCAGCAGGAATACCTGGATTTTCATCTGACAGCGTTCATGGGGGCGCAGTTTCAAGGGCTTCAGCCAGCCTGGCAATAGCATCGGTCATGTCCGTTGCGTCAATGAAACCGACACCGGCACCAGCGAGGCGCGTGCGTGCGAAATCGGCATTATTGCCCGCCAGCCGTACAATCAAAGGCACCCGACGTTTCGTATGCCGCAACGCAATTGCGATGCCTTCTGCGATGGTGTCACAACGCTGCATGCCGCCGCCATGGACGTTGACGAGAACGGCACGGGTCCGTGGATTATCAAGAACCAGGTTCAGGCCGTAGGCTATGTCCAGACTCGATGCGGTGGTCCGGATGTCCATGAAGTTTGCCGGCCGAAAGCCTGCATCATGGATCATGTCGAGCGTTGCCAACGCCAGACCGGCGCCATTTGCGACCACGCCTATATCGCCGTCGAGGGATAAATAATTGAGCTGGTGTCGGTCTGCCGCCAGTTCCTGCGGATCGCCATCCTCCAGTTCAATTGCCTGTCCGAAGGCGGCGAGGGCGGGATGACGAAACAGGGCATTCGCATCGAGAAAAATCTTGGCATCAATGGCGTAAAATTCGCCGGCAGCCGTGATCGCCAACGGGTTGATTTCCAGAATGAACAGGTCAAGCTCGATCGCGAGACGGGCCATCTGCCGGAAAATCCGCGCGGCTTCCCTTGCCGTATCGCCCTTCAATTCTATTGCTTCCGCAGCGGCCAGAAAATCTGCTTCGGGTCCCTCTGGTGTCAGCTTGATCAAGGTCTGCCGCATAAGATCGGGCTGTGCGGCAATCCGTGCTTCAACACCGCTGCCGGCAACCCTGCTCGTCAAGAGCTTGTAGGCTCCGGCGCTGCCGTCAACCACGATCGCAGCATAGATCTGCTGTACCGCGGCGACGGCTTCTTCAATCAGAAGCCATCGGGCCTTTTCGCCGCCCGGGCGGGTCTGACTGGTGGTGAACACCCTGCCGATGAGTTCTTCGGCAGTGGCTTCGACGCCATCGGGGGATGCAGCAAAACGGATGGCGCCGGCATCCAGCCGGTTGGAGCTGAGAATCTGTCCTTTGACCGCATAGCGGGAGCATCCCAACTGGATGGCGGCCCGACGGGCATTTGCGGCAACATCAACGACACGAGCGCGCGGAATCGGGATTGCGTAGCGGTTGAGCAGTTCCTTCGCCTGAAACTCGTGCAATCGCATTGGACGATCCGTGCCTCATGTTCGATACAGCCGGCTGGTCAGCAGTCACAGTCCGGTGGATACGGGTATCAGCCGCTAAGGCACTCCGGACGCTTTGCTGGTCCAGAAAGCCTAGAGGCGGGGCAAAGATGAAGATGACGATTGCACACTGCGACGACTTGGCATATTGTATGCCATATTCCGCGTGTGTGGACGCTCTTCATTTTGGATTTGTTCTAATAAGAAGACGCCACAGCGCTACCGGGGTCAATAGGCAAGAGCACATTGCGAATGCCAGCAGCCCGGCCAAAAGGGAAGGTTGAACGTACTGATGACAGTTGTTGTGGGTCGGAATATAGTTTGGTATCTGGCATGCCAGAGCCCGCAGCTGTTGGAAAGGTGCGTCGACCGGGAAATTAATGCCGCAGCTCTTGTCAGCGCACTGGCCATTCGAGTCGACCTGAAGGAACTTAATGGGCGAGCCGTCCTTTTTGCCCGACGGCTCAGCCAGTTCGGTTTCCGGAGGAACATGAGAACGATGACACCAGCAGCGATCCCGGAATTACGGTGGGGTGCGGCATGTCCCTGACCACTCTCAAGATCGACCAAATCGGCGAGAACCAGAGCCTGAAGGCGAAGGCCTACGAAGCTCTGAAGGCCGCCATCTCCAACATGAACATCTATGATGCCGATGCGCAGCTGAAGCTCGATGAGCGGGATCTGTCCGCACGCTTCGGTATCAGCCGGACGCCGCTGCGCGAGGCTCTCGCGCAACTCGACCAGGAAGGTCTTGTGAAGGTCGTTGCGCGCCGCGGCATCTTCATTGTGCGCAAGACCAAGGCCGAAGTCCTCGACATGATCACGGTCTGGGCTGCGCTCGAAAGCATGGCGGCAAGGCTCGCATGTACGGTGGCGAGCGAGGAGGACATTGCGGCGCTTCATATCCTGGTCGACGACTATGGTCAGGATGAGGTGGCCATGCGTCTCGGTGAATACTCGGACGCCAACATCACCTTTCATCAGGCGATCCTCAATCTCAGCGGAAATCAGCTGCTCAAGGGGATTGCAGACAGCCTGTTCCTGCACGTGCGTGCGATCAGGAACAGAACCATCATTGAACGCGATCGGGCCAAGCGCTCCGTAGCGGATCACAAGGAGATTATCGAAGCACTCGAGGCACGTGATCCCGACCGGGCAGAACGTCTCGTGCGGGAGCACACGATGAAATTGCGAGATCACGTCGAACGCTTTGTGGATATCGACTGAGATCCACAAGGCCAAAAGCGATAACTGCAGGAACCGTGACCGGCTTCAAACCGGTCCAACTCTAGGGAGCTGAGAAATGGCGACACCAGCAGTAGCAGATACGGCCCATGATACCCTGGCAAGGAAGAGTTCTGATCCGAACATCGTGTCAGGTGGCCATCTTGTCGCCAAAGCGCTCAAGAATGAGGGCGTCGACACAATCTTCACGCTTTGCGGCGGCCACATCATCGACATCTACGATGGATGCGTCGACGAGGCATTCGCATCATCGACGTGCGCCACGAGCAGGTCGCTGCTCATGCCGCGGACGGCTATGCGCGCCAGACCGGCAAGCTGGGCTGTGTCGTTACGACGGCGGGCCCCGGCTGCACCAACGCTGTAACCGGCGTGGCGACGGCGTTCCGTTCGGAAAGCCCAATTCTGCACATCGGCGGGCAAGGTTCGCTGACCCAGCACCGCATGGGCTCCCTTCAGGATTTGCCGCACGTCGACATGATGCGGCCGATCACCAAGTTCTCGGAATCGGTCCGCTCGACCGAGCGGATCGCGGACATGATCTCGATGGCTGCGCGAGAGTGCTTCGCTGGAGCCTATGGTCCATCGTATCTGGAAATTCCGCGGGACGTACTTGACCGTGAAGTGCATGTGTCCACGGTGGTCATTCCAAAGCCCGGCAGATATCGCGCTTCGGTGAAGTCGATCGGTGACCCCAGGGATGTCGAGAAGCTTGCGGATCTTCTGGTGAACGCCGAGCGTCCGGCGATCCTCTTCGGCCAGCAGGTATGGACGTCGCGCGGTCACAATGAAGCCATCGCGTTGCTGCGTGGCCTCGATATCCCGGGCTACTTCAACGGTGCGAGCCGCGGTCTGCTGCCGCCGGGTGACGAGCATCATTTCGACCGCACCCGCTCGCTGGCCTTCAAGAACGCCGATGTCATCGTTGTGGTCGGCACGCCGTTCGACTTCCGCATGGGCTATGGCAAGCGCATCTCGGATGATGTGACACTGGTCCAGATCGATCAGGATTACCGAACCGTCGGCAAGAACCGTGACATCTCTCTGGGTCTCGTTGGTGATCCGGGTGCAATTCTGGGCGCGGTGCTGGATGCGGCTTCGGCGAAGATTGACAACGGCAAGAGGCAGGCCCGCCGACAGTGGATGGCAAAACTGCACGAGGCTGAAAAGCTGGCGCTCGAGAAGCTGATGCCGCTGTTCACCTCGGACCAGTCTCCGATCCATCCGTTCCGCGTGGCCTGGGAACTCAACGAGTTCCTCCGTGACGATACAATCTATATCGGCGACGGCGGTGACGTTGTCACGATTTCGGCGCAGGCCGTGCGGCCGCGTGCTCCTGGTCAGTGGATGGATCCGGGTGCGCTGGGATCGCTCGGCGTCGGGACGGGCTTTGCCCTGGCGGCAAAACTTGCCCATCCAGAGAAGGAAGTGCTCTGCTACTACGGCGACGGCTCGTTCGGCATGACCGCTTTCGACATGGAGACGGCAAACCGCTTCAATGCGCCATATCTGGCAGTCATCGGCAACAACTCGGCGATGAACCAGATCCGGTATGGGCAGATTTCCAAGTACGGCGAGCAACGCGGAAATGTCGGCAACCTGCTGGGCGACGTTCCATTCTCGAAGTTCGCTGAAATGCTGGGCGGATATGGAGAAGAGGTTCGTGACGCGAACGAGATACAGCCCGCACTCCAGCGAGCACGGGAAGCAATACAGAAAACCGGCCGTTCCGCGGTCGTGAATATCTGGGTGGACCCGCGCGAATATGCGCCTGGGACCAAGAACCAGACAATGTATAAGTAGCGAAAACAAAGACGTGTCCCTGTGGGCCCCCATGGGGACACGTTTCCCTATCAACTCCGGCTCTCCGGGAAACGAAAGAGACAGATATGGTGAAGGCACTTGAAGGCATAAGAATCCTGGATTTCACGCACGTGCAATCGGGGCCGACTTGCACCCAGCTGCTGGCTTGGTTCGGGGCGGACGTTATCAAGGTTGAAAGGCCTGGCGTCGGCGACGCGACGCGCAAGCAGCTGGTCGACGTGGAGGGCGCTGACAGCCTCTACTTCACCATGTTGAACCACAACAAGCGGTCGATCACGCTCGACACCAAGAACCCGAAGGGCAAAGAGGTTCTCGAGCGCCTTGTGAAGACGTGCGACGTGCTGGTTGAGAACTTTGCACCCGGTGCGCTTGATCGCATGGGCTTTTCCTGGGAGCGCATCCAGGAACTCAACCCGCGCATGATCATGGCGTCGGTCAAGGGGTTTGGCCCAGGACCCTATGAGGACTGCAAGGTCTATGAAAACGTGGCCCAGTGTGCGGGCGGCGCAGCCTCGACGACCGGCTACCTTGATGGTCCTCCGACGGTCACGGGCGCGCAGATCGGTGACAGCGGTACCGGCCTGCATCTGGCTCTTGGCATCGTGACAGCGCTGTTCCAGCGCGAGAAGACCGGTCGCGGCCAGAAGGTTCTGGCTCCGATGCAGGACGGCGTGCTCAATCTTTGCCGCGTGAAGTTGCGCGACCAGCAACGTCTGCAGCGTGGGCCGCTGACCGAGTACTCGCAGTACGGAGAAGGCATCCCGTTCGGTGATGCCGTGCCTCGTGCCGGCAACGATTCCGGTGGCGGTCAGCCAGGCCGGATCCTCAAGTGCAAGGGCTGGGAGACCGATCCGAACGCCTACACGTACTTCATCACGCAAGCACCGGTCTGGGGTAAGATCTGCGATCTGATCGGCAAGCCCGAGTGGAAGACAGATCCTGGCTACGCCACGCCAGCTGCGCGTCTCGACAAGCTGTCGCACATCTTCGATACGATCGAGCAGTGGACGATGACCAAGACGAAGTTCGAGGTCATGGAGATCTGCAATCCGCTCGATATTCCGGTCGGCCCGATCCTGTCGATGAAGGAACTGGCAGAAGATCCGTCGCTGCGTGCGTCCGGCACGATCGTGGAAGTTGATCATCCGGAACGCGGCAAGTACCTGACGGTTGGCTGCCCGATCAAGCTGTCCGACAGCCCGGTCGAGGTGAAGCGTTCGCCGCTGCTTGGTGAACACACCGACGAGATCCTCACCGAGGTTCTTGGATATTCGGCCAGCGAAGTCGAAGAGCTCAAGAATGTCGGCGCTACGGAAGGCTCCAGAAAGATGGCCGCCGAGTAAGAGCCGGAACGAGAGCCTGCTGAAGCCGGTGCTTCGCAACATAACTGACCTTGGTTTTGCAGCCGGCTGGCGCCCTTTGTGCGCCAGCCAAAGGGAGGGATCATGCGTATCGTTGTTCACGGACAGCAGGCTTTTGGCAAAGCCGTTCTGGAAAGGCTCCTGGAGCGGGGCGAGAACGTCGTAGCGGTGTGCTGCGCCCCGACCAAGGAAGGCAAGCCAGAAGATCCGCTCGCGGAATTCGCCCGGGCGCAAGGTTTGCCGGTACATCAGCCGACTTCCTGGAAGACACCGGAAGCACTCGAGCTGATGAAGTCATTCGATGCAGACATCTGCATGATGGCCTACGTTCTTCTGTTTGTGCCGCAGGCCGTGCGGGATGCTCCGCGTCTGGGGACATTCCAGTATCACCCGTCGCTCTGTCCGATGCATCGCGGGCCGTCGTCGATCAACTGGCCGATCGCGAGGGGTGAGACGCGCACGGGGCTTACCATTTTCTGGCCGGATGACGGCCTGGATGAAGGCCCGATCATGTTGCAGAAAACCTGCGATATCGGACCGGACGAAACGATCGGCGATGTCTACTTCAACAAGCTCTTCCCGATGGGCGTGGACGCCATGATCGAGGCGCTCGAGCTCGTCAAGGCCGGCGTGATCCTCAAGCACACGCAGGATCTTTCGGCGGGTTCGTATGAAGGCTGGTTCACGAAGGATATTGCCCGTATCGATTGGTCCAAGCCCGTCGATGAGGTGTACAACCTGATCCGTGCATCAAATCCCGCGCCGGGCGCCTGGACCGAAATCGATGGTCAACGGCTGGATATCTTCGATTCCCGCAAACTCGACGCGACCGGAGAGCCTGGAGAGATCCTCGCGGTTTCGGATGAGGGTATCACCGTTGCCGCGCAGGGTGGATCGATCCTCGTCAAACGGGTGCGTGCCGGCAAGGGGGCAAAGATCGCGGCTTCCGAGTTTGCGGCAACTGCAGGGCTCAAGGCTGGCGACAAGTTCGCCGCCGGCGCCATGGCCTGACTTTCTGATCACCACTCCAGCGTTATCCGAGCGATCTGGACAAAACGTAGGAGGGCGGTTTCACCAAGGCTGGTGGAGTCGCCTTTGCTGTTCAGGGAGGTTTCGAGAATTGTCGAGGGTCTCTGGTGCCTTCAGGGTCGCCGGTGTGCTCGACACGGTTTCTCCCGTTCCTTTTTGCAAGATAAAGGCGGTAATCGGTCTTCTGAACGAGCTGCTGAAGACTTTCGTGATGTTCGTACTCTGCGACGCCGAAGGACGCGGTGATGGTGCCTATGGGCTCGAGGGTATTGGTAAGGCGCCAGTTGGCGGCGCCAAGACCGAGACGGATATTTTCGATCAGCTGTCTGGCGCCAACAATATCCGTTTCAGGAAGAATGAGTGCGAATTCTTCGCCGCCGAACCGGATAGCAGTATCGCGTCCCCTTATATTCTTTCCGAGCGTGTTCGCAAACAGCTGCAGTATTCTGTCACCAACCTGATGGCCGAAACTGTCGTTGATGCGCTTGAAATTATCGAGATCGCAGATAACCAGAGACAATGGTGATCCTTCAAGCCTCGCCTGCGCAATTTCGCGGCGCATGGTCATATCGAACCGTCGGCGATTGCCAAGATTGGTCAGTGGATCGCGCATGCTCAGATCAATGGCCGCTGAAAGTTGGGTGCGCAGCTCCTGGACCTGCTTTTGCGATTGGGTCAGGCGTCGCTTAAGGTCATTAGCCTCGGACTGCATGTCGGAATTCCGCGCGAGCAGGAACGAGATGACCTTGTTCGCCAGATCCAGTTTCAGAGAAGCCTCGAGTTTCTGGCGCGTCTCTTCGAGCGCGCGGATATAATCATCGTTGGCGTCCAGAAATTTCTGTATGTATTTGATGTTTGCGCCAAGCTCTCTGTCGAGCCGCAATCCATCAGAATGAATTTTTGCAATAATCCTGCGCTGAGCCTCGGGAATGTCTTCGTGCGGCGACGACCAGAATAACTTCCTGGCGGCCGAATAAACCGCGGCCGCGCTCAGACTTAATAGTCCCAGGATGAAGGCAACCGAGTTCGGACTTTCAACGTAACGCAGGGTCCGGGCCGAATTTTGATCCGCAATTTCCCAAACGGCGGGAGTACACAGACCAAAAGTCAAAGCCTTGATGTTTATGGAGATCCATCCGGGGGAAATGAGAAGGGTGCACCATAGCACAATCAGGAAGCCAGCCCAAATTGCAAATAACTGCAGTGGCCTTGACTGGCGGAATGTAAGCACTGGATCTCCGGCATCGAAAATGTCTGACAACAACAATATTAGATGTATACCGTATGACGGTTAATGGGGCGTGATCTGAAAATTCCTTGTCGATACCCGAATTGAATCTTCGAATGATGGCGCGCGGCGTTGCTCCAGCGACATTTCCGCGAATGGGGATGCATGGAAAACGCTGTGGTTCCGATGGCTTATATGAGTAGAAAACGAAATTGTCGTCAGGACCGCCCCCGGGGATATTCGTTGGGTGGAGAGGATGCGTTAGTCCAATATTTCTTAATTCAATCAACTAAGGTGGGTGGGCGGATTAATAAAAAGTTTGATCAGGCGAGATAGGTTTGGCAGTGCGGGGTTCAATAGAGTGTCGTAATGCTCCAAATAAAAACAGAAAATAAACCATCTGTACTGTGGTGCGTGCCGTCAATTGTCTGCCTTTTGCTTATCGGTCTTTGCTGGACTGCGCTTGCGCTGATTCTATCAAATACGCAAAAGGCACAGATTGCTGCTGAGTCCCGGCATCTGCATAACCTGGCTGTGATTTTCGCCGAGCATGCGGCGAGCACGATCGGCCAGGCCGATGCCGTGCTGCGATCGTTGCAGAGCGACGTTGAGGCCGATCTTTCCGAAGCAGGCAGCGAAATTATCGGCAAATCCAAATACGGCCTTGAGGCTGTCGCCCGGCCGATCCGATGCCTCGTTCTCATCGATCCCGCTGGCAATCTTGTTGCAAGTTCGACCCACAGAGACTCCCCCGATGCTGACGTCATGGAGAAGGAGCTGATCAGACGGTTGTCCGCAGGGGTAGATACAAGCCTTGAGATCGGGGAGCCTGTTGCATCAAGAAAGACATCACGATGGTCCCTGTATATGAGCCGGCGCATCAAGGCGCCCGGAGGCACAATCGCAGGCATCGCGGGGGCCAGGCTGGATCTGGAATCCCTTTCCGCCATGTACGGCACCGTCACGATCGGTGAGGATGCTGTCGTCATGCTCGTCGGCGACGATGGTGTGGTAATGGCCAAGGTCGGCCAGGACGGAGCAAAGATTGGCGAACGGCTCGATTCTGCGGATTGGAAGAGGCTGCTGCAGCAGCCATTATCGCGCCCGATCGTGTCACCGACATTGATGTCGTCGGAGAAGATGATCGACGTCGTCAAGGTGGCCGGTTACCCGCTCCGTGTCGTGGTTGGCCTGAGCAGGGATGACTACCTTGCGGGCTACTATCTCGAAGAGAGAAGACTGGTCGGTATCGGCGCTCTGGCGACTGTGTTTCTTGCCCTGGTTGCCGGCTTGTTCGCAGCCCTGCAACTGAGATCCAACGCGGCATTTCAGTCCCTTGTTTCGGCTGAGCAGAATAACCGGCTGATCAACAAGACACTCGCGGTCAACAATGACCGCTTCCAGGCCATGGCCGAGCATCTGCGCGTCGGGCTTTGCATGTTCGATGGCGCTGGCAATCTCGTTGTCTGCAATGACAACTTCCTGAAGATGTACGACCTTCCGGAGGAGATTCGGTTCCGCGAGGCCAGCCTGGAGGAAGTTGTCCTCATGTGTGTTGACAATGGCTACTGGGCTCTGCGGTCTGATGATGAAACCATTGATAATTCAGAACCGATGTATTGGGGCCGGTCCAATGAGGAAGCAAACCGGAAGGTCTATGATCTCATAGACGGACGGTCCATTCTTGTTACCCGGCAGGGCATGAATACCGGTGGGTGGGTTTACACTCACGAAGACATCACGGAGCGCCGCAAGAAGGATCGTCAGATCGAAATGCTGGCGCTTTCTGATTCCTTGACGTCTCTGGCCAATCGCGCCCGTCTGCTTCGCGAACTGGAAGCGGCGGTGGCGGCATCGGAGAAGAATTTCGCACTGTTGCTGCTCGACCTGGATCATTTCAAGTCGGTCAATGACAGCCTCGGTCATCCCGTTGGCGACAAGCTGCTGATCGAAGTGGCCGAGCGGATCAAGCGGACGTGCCGGGACATCGATCTCGTGGCCCGCCTGGGCGGCGATGAGTTCGCGATTATCGCCCGGGATCTCTCGTCAACGCAGGACGCTGGCAGACTTGCGGCGAGGCTCATCCAGGAGGTGTCGCAACCCTACGTCGTGGTCGGGCATGAGGTGGTGATCGGCGTCAGCATCGGAATCGCACTCAGCCATCAGTTCGGCACCACTCCCGAAGGACTTATGCAGGATGCCGACGTTGCGCTTTACCGGGCCAAGGCCGAGGGGAGAAATTCCTATCGGGTCTTTGCCCAGCAAATGATGGTGGAGATCAGAGAACGACGTTCGCTGGAGATGGAGCTTCGTACGGCGGTCGCGGACAACCAGATCCAGGCGTACTTGCAACCGATTGCTCGGACAGCTTGCGGGTCAGCGGTCGGGTTTGAGGCTCTTGCTCGGTGGAACCATCCTGAGAAGGGCCTGATCATGCCCAGCGATTTCATTGAAGCTGCGGAAGAAACAGGTCTGATCTCGACAATTGGAGCCCAGCTTCTCCGTCAGGCCTGTCAGGCTATGCAGCTGGCATCGCCGGAGGCTTTTCTTTCAATCAATATCTCGCCGGTACAACTGAGGCAGAACGATTTCGTGGAACGCTTCCTGAGAGTGCTCCAGGAGGAGAAGCTGTCCCCCGAGCGGCTGCAGATCGAGATCACCGAAGCCGTTGTTCTGCGTGACGATGCGATCACTCAGCATAATCTGCTGGCGCTGCGTCATTCCGGAATGCGGATTGCCGTTGACGACTTTGGCATGGGGTATTCGTCGCTTAGCTATCTCAAGGAGTATCCGTTCGATACGGTGAAGATCGACAAGAGCTTCACCGGCGGGGTAACCGATAATGGCCGCGGACTCGCCATTGTGAAGGCCATCGTCGATCTCGCCCAAGCGATCGGAATGGATGTAACCGCTGAAGGCGTCGAAACGGAAGAGCAATACCTGCAACTCAAGAAGATCGGTTGCAGCAAGGTCCAGGGATACCTGTTCGGACGTCCGATACCGGCCCAGGAAGTTTTCAGGAGGGGAACGCTCGAACTCTCGGACGTGGCGAGCGATGAACATTCGCGTCAATATTGCGCCTGATAACGGTCAGGAGTGAAGACGGTACGGCTGCACAAGGGCCTTGCGGCCGGATCAGTCATTTCCGCTGCGTCGAGCGCAGCCGGAGGTGGGTTGGATAGGCCCGGACCTTGGGAACCAGTCCTGCATTGAGCGCGCGCTGCATGCCTTCCCAGTAGGCTGTGGTCATCAATTCCCCGTTCATTTCCCGGAAAGCGCGCCGCAGCGCGGGGTCGTTGAGGCGCAAGCCCACCAGCATTTCCTCAGGCAGGAAGATCGTGCCCGATTCGAAGAACCAGTCCGGAATGTCCTCCTCGCCCTCGATGCGTCCGAGATTGGTGCGGATCTTGACGTCAGTCAGTGGCTCCACGGCGTCATAGTCGAAGAGGTAGACGCGCCCGATGCGGCTGACCCCGTAATTGCGGGCATCCAGATCCTTATTAAAGATGTTGGCTGCCGCGTTGTTGGCAATGCAGGTGCCCAGCTCCCGCAAGGCCGCTACTGCCTCGGGGTAGGTGGCCTTCTTGATATACTCCGGAAACGGGACCAGTTTCATCTGAACGATGAGATGTCGGAACAGCACATAGCGATGCAGGATCTTCACGCTGTCGGGTGCGGCGTTGGCAAACTCCTGCAGCAGTTCATGGCTGAACCAGGAGCGGTCCAGGCGCACGTTATCGTAGATGATGTTGTCGAGCATCGATCCGGCACGATCAGTCTCGTGCACCTTCCGGTATTTCTGGAGAACAGCGTCGACGCCGGGGAAGCTGTCCCATTTGTATCCATCCGAGGGTTGATCGCGGATGACTTTCAAGACGTAACGGGACGACGGCGCGGAGAAACCGATTGCAACCGTGCCGCGAAAGCCGATGGCAAAGTCAAGCTTCTCTCCGGTACTGGTTTGCTCGGCCTGAAGTTCACGCATGACGGCGACCTTGCCGACATGATTGAAGCCGATCGTAGAATAATGCAGGCCCAGTGGCCGTTTGGGCATGATGGCGTGGAGGAAGCGCGCCAGCTGATGATAATTTTCGGAGGTAACGTGGAAATTCGCCAGAGCTGACGAGAAAACCGCGTGCAGGCGATCCGCTTCCAGCAACACGGCATCGACGAATATGCCGTCCTTCTCGTTGAGCAGGGCCAAAGCCAGCGGGATGGCGGGAGCGCCGGGATGAGAGATGCGGCCGACCAGATAGGCACCGCGGTTACGGAAGAAGCCGCCGTCGATCATCTCGATGGTGACCGTTTTGTCCCCGGGCGCTTCCGGATTGATGAACTTTTCCAGCGTCTCGTTGATGCGCTCAGCGGTCAGGCGGGCATCATCAAGAATATCGCGATAGGGCGCATTGAAAGCAGGGATCTGCAAGATCTCGATGATCGTCTCTTCCGTTACGGGCCAGGTGCAGGAAAACGAACGAAGCACACTGGCATCGCTTTCCCGCTGCAGGACTTCATTGGGGCGCCCGGCGAAGTAGGAAACCGGAGCCCATTCGCCTTGGCGCATGAGGCGGCGTGTCGAACGGAGGAAGGCAAAGGCGAGATCGGCCTCGTAGCGATTGCGGATCTGGGCAAGGTACTGCGCTTCAACTTCGACCCAGAAGCCGCGCTCGTCCGCGAACTGGGGCCATGCCTCCTTCAGGAGCGGCAGCAGGACCTGCAGATTGCGTCCATAGATATTGAGCCGTTCCCGGCTGAGATTGAATGTCTCGGGCCAGTTGCGGATCTCAAAGGCCGCTTTCGCGCGGTATGGTATGCGGCGCGAGCGGACATAGTAGTTGTCGAATACCGCCAGTATGGCCCGGGCGATGTGGCTTGCCTGCTCTTCGCGCGTCGCTGCGTCCGGCAGGGCGCTGAGGGCCGCGCGCGCAACATCTTCGACAGAGCTGATCTCGGCCGTGTTCGTTGGGGTGGGAATGTTGGGATCCGACTGGAATGCGACCGTCATGTTGCGTCCTTACAAACCCGCTGGTTCCAGGGCCCGAGGGCGGAAATTCATCGGGGCGCATGCAATAAAAAAATGCGGCAGCCCGGGAGGACTGCCGCATTCAACACTAAACAGGGGCAGTGTCCTATTCTGCAGCCTCTACGTGAGCGCGTACCTTCTCGACCTTTGCTGCACAATATTTGAACTCCGGAATCTTGCCCATAGGATCAAGCTTCGGGTTTGTCAGCAGGTTGGCAGCTGCCTCGGCAAAGCAGAACGGAATGAAGACCATGCCTTCCGGAACATCGCGGTCGGCGCGGGCCTTCAAGATGATGGCGCCACGACGCGTCGATACTTCGATGTCATCGCCCGGACTCATGCCATTCCTTTCAAGTTCCCGCGGGTGAAGGCTGGCGATCGCTTCCGGCTCCAGCAAATCCAGCGTCTCTGACCGGCGGGTCATCGAACCCGTATGCCAGTGCTCGAGCAACCGGCCTGTCGTGAGGATCAACGGATAATCTTCATCCGGAACTTCGTCAGGAGGCAGCAGATCAGCCGGCGTGATGCGTGCGCGGCCAGATTTGGTCGGGAACGATGATGCGAAGATGATCTCGTTGCCCGGCTTGTCGGGAGCATCGCACGGATAGGTCACGGATTCCTCGCGAACGACACGTTCCCACGTGATGTTGTCGAGCGACGGCATCACGGAAGCCATTTCCGTGAACACTTCGTCGACACCCTTGTAATTCCAATCGAGCCCGATGCGCCGGGCCATTTCCTGGATCAGCTCCCAATCCTGACGTGCCTCGCCCGGCAGGGGAACAACCGGGCGGCCGATCTGGACCTGGCGATTGGTGTTGGTAAAGGTGCCGAGCTTTTCCGCGTGGGCAGAGGATGGCAGGACAACGTCGGCGTGCCACGCGGTTTCGGTCAGGAACAGATCCTGCACCACCAGGTGGTCCAGCTTGGCAAGCGCTTCGCGGGCGTGCTGCACATCCGGGTCCGACATGGCCGGGTTTTCACCCATTATGTACATGCCGTTGATCCTGCCGTCATGGATCGCGTGGATGATCTCGACGACGGTCAAACCGGGAACAGGACTGAGCCTGGTACCCCAAAGCTTCTCATACTTGGCCCGCGTCGCGTCGTCAGTGACGGAGATGTAGTCCGGGAAGACCATGGGAATGAGGCCGGCGTCGGATGCGCCCTGTACGTTGTTCTGACCGCGCAGCGGATGCAGACCCGTACCGGGACGGCCGATCTGACCAGTGATCAGGGCCAGCGAGATCAGGCAGCGCGCATTGTCGGTGCCGTGGGTATGCTGGGAAACGCCCATGCCCCAGAAGATGATGGAGCGTTGCGAGCGCGCGTACAGGCGGGCCACTTCGCGGATCGTCTCGGCGGGGATGCCGCAGACAGCCTCCATTTTCTCCGGGGTGTATTCTCTGACCTTCTCTTCAAGAGCCTGGTAGCCCTCGGTGTGAGCTTGGACATACTGCACGTCAACCATGCCTTCAGTGACGATCACATTCAGCATGGCATTGAGCAGCGCAACGTCTGAGCCGCCCTTGAACTGCAACACATGGGACGCATGGCGGGCGAGACTGCCGCTATGGCCGCGCGGGTCCATGATGATGAGCTTGGCGCCACGGGCGGCCGCATTCTTCAGATAAGTGGCGGCAACCGGGTGGTTCTGCGCGGGACGAGCGCCGATCACGATGATGCAATCGCTGTCGGCGGCGGCACCGAAGGGCGCGGTCACAGCACCGGAGTTGACGCTTTCCATCAGCGCTGCGACGGAGGACGCGTGGCAAAGCCGAGTGCAGTGATCGACGTTGTTCGTCTGGAAGCCCTGACGGATAAACTTCTGGAACAGATAGGCTTCTTCGTTGGAGCCCTTGGCCGATCCGAAACCGGCAATGGCGTTGCCGCCTTTTTCCTCACGGATTTTGGCAAGACCGGAAGCCGCCTTCTCCAGTGCCTCTTCCCAGGTGGCTTCGCGGAACACCTGCAGGTAGTCGCTGGGACGCAGCTGCATATTGGCATCCTTGGGGACGCCCTCCCGGCGGATCAGGGGTTTGGTCAGGCGATCCGGGTGCGTGATGTAGTCGAAGCCGAAACGCCCCTTGACGCAGAGGCGGTTTTCGTTCGCAGGGCCGTTGCGTCCGTCGACGTACAGGATCTTGTCGTTCTTGACATGAACGGTGGTCTGGCAGCCGACACCGCAGAACGGACACAGCGTATCGACAGAGCGATCCTCGAACTCGACGCGCTTGCCGGCTTCATCGAGCAGGTTGGCTTCCATCAGAGCGCCTGTCGGGCACACCTGGACGCATTCACCGCAGGCAACGCAGGTCGATTCACCCATGCCTACGTCAAAGTCGAATACAACCTTGGCGTTGTGGTTGCGATGAGCCATCCCGATAACGTCATTCATCTGCACTTCGCGGCAGGCGCGAACGCACAGCCCGCAGTTGATGCAGGCGTCCAGATGAACCGCTATCGAAGGATGGGAGACGTCGGGCGCATATTTGTCAGCGCGCGGGAAGCGGCTGGTCGTTGCGATGCCCATCTGGCCGACCCAGTTCCAGAATTTGGATGCCGGATCGTGGCTCTCTTCCTTGGCGGGCTGATCTGCGAGAAGCAACTCGAAGACCATTTCGCGGCTCTTCCTGGCGCGTTCGGAGGCGGTCTTGACCTTCATGCCGTTAGCCACGCGGCGCTGACACGAAGCCGTCAGGACGCGTTCGCCTTCCACTTCCACCATGCACGCCCTGCAGTTGCCGTCCTCGCGATATCCGGGAGCCGGATGCCAGCACAGATGCGGAATGGAAGTGCCGTGACGCTTGGCAACCTGCCAGATCGTTTCGCCGGGCGCGGCCTCGACGACCTTTCCATCGAGTTCGAAAGTGATCTTTTCCGTCATGATCTCACCCCAGCATTCATAGTTCTGTTCTTGCCACCGTAGGCGGCCTTGACCCGATGCATCATCGTCATTTCGTCACGATATCGCCGGGGAAGAATTTGATTACGCTCGCCAACGGATTGGAAGCAGCCTGCCCCAGTCCGCAGATCGAAGCATCGCGCATCACCTGAGCGAGATCCTCGAGCAGTTCCTTGTCCCAGGCAGGCCGGGACATCAGCTGAACCGCTTTTTCCGTGCCGTTGCGGCATGGCGTGCACTGGCCGCAGCTCTCGTCTTCGAAGAACTTCATGAGGTTGAGTGCCACTGCTTTCATGTCGTCTTTGTCGGACAGAATAACAACAGCGTGCGAACCAACGAAACATCCGTGCTTCTCAAGCTGGCCGAAATCGAGCGGGATATCAGCCATCGAAGCGGGCAGAATGCCGCCTGAAGCGCCGCCGGGCAGGTAACCCTTGAAGGTGTGGCCCTCGGCCATGCCACCGCAGAGACGAATCAGGTCATTGGCGGTCGAACCTGCCGGGGCGAGGACGACACCCGGGTTCGCAACATGGCCGGAGACCGAATAGGAACGGAAGCCCTTGGCACCGTTGACGCCCTGACTTTCAAACCAGGCAGGACCCTTGGATATGATCTCGGGGACCCAGTATAGCGTTTCGACATTGTTGACGAGTGTCGGGCGATTGAAGATACCGACCTGCGCAACATATGGCGGACGATGACGAGGCAAACCGCGCTTGCCTTCGATGGATTCGATCATCGCGCTTTCTTCGCCGCAGATGTACGCCCCGGCGCCGCGGCGCAGGTTGATCCTGGTATGCGGAGCCAGATTGGCGGCCTGCAGCTTCGGCAGTTCGCGACGAAGGATCTCAAGGACCGCCTGATATTCGTCGCGCATGTAGATGAAGACTTCCTGGGCTTCCACGGCCCAGGCTGCAATCAGCATGCCTTCGAGGAACTGATGCGGGCGGGTTTCCAGATAGTGGCGGTCCTTGAATGTGCCGGGCTCACCCTCGTCGCCGTTGACTGCCATGAGGCGGGGGCCAGGCTCTGCACGCACCAGGGACCACTTGCGCCCGGTCGGGAAGCCGGCTCCGCCCAGTCCGCGCAGGCCGCCGTCCGACAGCATCGCAATAACGTCGTCAACAGTATGCTTGCCAGCGAGGCAGGCCTTCAAAACCTCATAGCCGCCGGATGCGAGGTACTGGTCCAGGGTCTGGTAATCCGGCACCTGGGGGTGCGTTTCGCCTTCGACGGCGAGCTTCATGATCTTTTCAGGCGTCGCGTGATCAACGTGGCGGTGGCCGACGTGGGCAACAGGCGCCGTGGCGCAGGAGCCAACACAGGGCGCCCGGACAATACGGACGTCCGGGTTCGCTTCGGACTGCAGCGCAGCGATGAGCTGTTCGGCCCCGGCCATCATGCAGGAGAGGCTTTCGCAAACGCGCACGGTTACAGCGGGCGGCCGAGGGGCGCCGTCGGGAATGACATCGAAGTGCGCGTAAAATGTTGCAACTTCGTAGACTTCCGCCATCGGGATCTGCATAAGGTCGGCAAGCCCGTGCAGAAGGCCGGCCGGAAGGCAGCCTTCCCTGTCCTGAATCTTGTGCAGGTACTCTATCAGGAGAGGGCGTTCGTAGGGGCCATCACCAATAATCCCCCTTACGGTCTCGACATCCTCGCAAGAAAGCACGCGACCTTTCGGGTGAAGTAGCGCGTTGCGCCGGCCAGATCCTGGATGGATTGGCTTTTTGCGTCCGTCGCCGTTGCCGCGCCGACCGTTTATCGTCATATCATTCATAGAACCAAGCCTATCCTCTGGTGACCGCTACAGCTGATCGCAATTTATCCTATCGCATCCTTCGCGCGGCGGCACCAAGCTAGCACCTATCAGTATATAGCCTTCATATAGGCGCCGCCGTACTCACTATCATCTATGCGGAGAGAGCCTGGCGCATGGTCTCGCCCACTCTCGCCGCATTTGGAGCAATGACCACACCAGCCGCCTGCAAGGCAGCAATCTTGCTGAGCGCCGTGCCGTCGCCGCTAGAGGATGCGAATGCTCCAGCGTGCCCCATGCGCCGCTCCGCAGGAGCATGGCGTCCAGCGACAAGCGCCACGATCGGCTTCTTCGGCTTCAACGCAGCAATCAGTTCAGCGGCCTCTTCCTCTTCGGTTCCCCCGATCTCGCCTATAACGATGATGCCATCGGTGTCAGGATCTTCGAGGAACAATTCAACGCAGGTCTTCAGATCCACACCGTGAACAGGGTCGCCACCGACACCAATCGTAGTCGACTGGCCAAGCCCGGCGCGGGTTGTCTGGAGGACGATCTCGCTGGTCAGAGACGCTGACCGGGAAGCGATGCCAATGCGTCCCGGTGTAGCATCAACCATTGACATCACTCCGAGCTGCGTGACGCCGGGAACCATGATGCCCTGCGAATTCGGACCGATCAGTTTGGTCCTGGTGCCCGCAAGCGCCTGGCGAACGCGGACCATGTCGAGCACCGGGATCCGCTCGGTCACGCAGACGATCAGTTCCAGTTCGGCGTCGATCGCCTCGATGATGGCGGCGGCCGCATTGTCGGGCGGCACGAACACCATCGTAGCGTTGGCGCCAGTTTCTGCGACCGCCGTACGCACATCATTGAACAAGGGAAGATCGAGGTGGCGCGCGCCTCCCTTGCCGGGGACAACTCCTCCGACAAGCCGGGTGCCGTATGACAGCATCCGGCCGCAATGGAATGTCGCGGCCCGGCCAGTCATGCCCTGGCACAGGACCTTGGTGTGGGGGCCGACGAGTACTGCCATCAGGCTGCCTTCCTTTTTGATAACGAGACGACGAGTTCCGCAGCTTCCGCCATGTCCTGCGCGGCAACGTAGCGGGTGCCATTGTTCTCAAGGATCGTGCGCGCAAAGTCAGCGTTGTTTCCGGCCATACAGATCACGATCGGCAGTTGGCGCGGGTGACGCCGCAGGGCAATGCCTATGCCTTCGGCAATCGTGTCGCAACGTTGCATGCCACCGCCGTGGACGTTCACGAGGATCGACTTGACCTTAGGGTTGGTGAGCAGAAGACCGAACCCGTGGGCGATATCGAGACTGGTGGCCGTTGTGCGGATGTCCATGAAGTTCGCGGGGCGGCCGCCGGCGTCTACGATGAGATCGTAGGTCGCGAGTGCGAGACCGGCACCATTGACGACGATGCCAATGTCACCATTCAGCGGGATGTAGTTGATCTGGAATCGCTGGGCCTCGAGCTCTGTTGGTGAGCTGGAGATACGATCGTTCTCCTGACGCAGGGCGGCAAGCTGCGGACGGCGGTATAAAGCGCTGTCGTCGACCGCCATCTTGACGTCGAGCCCGATCAGCCGGCCATCTCTCGTGAGGGCAAGCGGGTTGATTTCAATGAGGGTCGCTTCATAGGCGACTGCGGCATCGGCCAGATCGCGGTACAGGTTGGCCAACATTGATGCCAAGCCAGGATCCTCGGTAATTTCCGCGGCCAGCGAAGCGAAATCTGCGACCGCCTTGTTGTCCAGCAGAGTCAATTCGCGGCGGCGAATGAGTTCCGGTTCGATGGCAGCGCGCTCTTCGATTGCTTCGCCACCCGCGGCTGACGCAAGAAGGACGAGCTTTCCGGCTGAGCGGTCCAATGTAACCGCGACATACATCTCGCGCACGTTATCTATGCGCTCTTCGATCAGAACCTGCTGGACGATATCGGTGATGGCGCTCTTGTCGCCCGGGACCAGTGGCTTGCCAATCATCGAGCGCGCATGGGCGCGGACCTGCTCCGGAGTGGTCGCAAAAGCGATCCCGCTATGCTTCTTGCGATCCAGAACAGGGACCTGAGCCTTGACAGCAAAACGATCGCAACCGAGCCGGCGCGCCGCTTCGAAGGCCTCAGTCTCCGTGGCGGCAACCCGGCCGATCGGAGTGGCTATGGAGAACCGGCCCAAAAGCCGTTTAGCCTGGTACTCAAGCAAGTTCATCGACGCTTTCCTTTGGCGCGACCCCGGATCAGATCAACAAGGATGCAGTTCAGACCGTGTCCGCCATTCATTTTTTGCCAGTTTGGTCGAGCTGTCATCGTTCATGACGTGTAAGCGATGATCAAAAAGTAAAGTATTCAACAGAACTGACAACGTCGCTTTATCTGGCATATGGTATTCCAGATGGCTGGATCTGTCGAGTTGAAAGGCTCCTATTTCGACGAATTGCGCAAGGCGTTTGTACGGTTGGGAGAACGGGTTTGGCGCTGACATCCCCTACTGCTTATCCATACCCGGATCAGGCGCACGGAACACACCGTAGCGAAGGGATGTGTAGCTCAGCACCATCGTTATCGAACTCGCAATCAGGAGGGAGAGTAAGGGCGGCGTAAGCGGATCCGCAATCAGAATGCCCGCATAGATCCCGTAATTAACTGCCGCTGCCGTCCAGGCGACACTTGCGTAGACCAGGAATTCCCGAAGAGTAGGTGGACGCTTCACCGAAAAGGTAACATTGCGATGGGCGAGCCAACCGACGCCCATGGCAATGAAGATGGCGACCAAGCGGGACAAGAAGGGGTCGAGGCCGAACCCGCGGTTGAGAGCGGCGAGGATGGAAGCGTCGACCAGAAGAGCCAGTGTCCCCGAAGCAAGGAAACGCAGAAGATGAAGCGCATTGCCTTGAAGCTTGCGGCCAGTCTTGACCGCTTCGGGAGAGCCCGGCCCGCTTGAGATTCCGGTCAAGGCTGCTGCTCCGTCACTGAGTGTCTGGCGGCATCGAACCCGATCTCTTCGGAGACGAGAAAAAGGGGGCGGGCTTTGACCTCCTCGTAGATGCGGCCGAGATATTCGCCAATGATGCCGAGAGAGATCAATTGCACACCTGACAGCAGCAGTATCGAGACAAGCAGCGTTGGAAAGCCAGCGACGTCAGTCCCGAAAATCGCTGTCTTCACCATGAAGACCAGAGCGTAGATGAATGCGATGGCGGAAACGAGAACGCCGACGTAGGACCAGATGCGCAGGGGGATTGTGGTAAAGGAGGCGATGCCGTCGAGAGCGAAGCGCATCAGTTCGCGTAAATGCCAGCGTGAAACATCTCCGGACGGACGGTCTGCAGTTTCGAAGTCAACACCAATTGAGCGAAAGCCGATCCAGGCGAAGAGCCCCTTGTTGAATCTTGCGCGTTCGCCGAAGCGGTTCAATGCGTCAACAGCGCGGCGGCTGAGCAGCCGGAAGTCACCTGCGTTCGGATGCAGCTGCGTACCGGACATGACCTTGAAAGCTGTGTAGAAGCCGCGAGCCAGGATGCGGTAAAGGAGTGACTTCGAAGGCCTGTCGATGCGTTTGCCATAGACGTCATCATAACCCTGCTGCCACAGTCTCACGAACTCGGGCAGCTTTTCCGGGGGATGTTGCAGGTCAGCGTCCATCAAAATTACGGCGTCGCCAGCTGCATAACGAAGCCCGGCCGCAACGGCGACTTCCTTGCCGAAATTGCGGCTTAGAGACACAGCCTTGATGCGTGAATCACCAGCGTTCAGCTTCCGCAATAGTGAAAGTGTTCCGTCCGTGGAGCCATCGTCCACGAACACAATCTCATAAGGGAAACCGATAGAACCGAGCACGGGTTGCAACCGGGAGAGCAGCGGGAGCAGTCCGTTTACTTCGTTTAATATAGGAGTAACAACCGATAAAAGAGGGCTGGTAGCGGCCCCCCTGGGGTTGCCGGCGTCCAGATTCCAATTGGAGCGCTCGTTGAACTCCACCGTCAGAGCACGCCCTTTACCTTGAACTGGCGAACCGTATCACCCTCAGGTCAGAGCCTGTAAGGCTTGTCGAAGGTGACGGACAACACTTGTCGCACTTCGCGTAATCCGCTCCATACTAACATGAAATCATGAGATATCTTGCGTTAAGCATCGCATCGGGATTCAATCCTTCCAACAATGCCGAAGGACCGTACCATCGAACAAGGGAGCCTCTTGAGCATGCCGAGGGAGCGTGACCTCGTCCAGTTTCTTGACGAGTGGGCCTGGTCGGACCCGCAACGGCGAGGCGTGGCCCGGACGATCGAGGTCATCGCAAGGGCGGCGCTGGCGTTACATGAGCATGTCGATCGCGGTGAACTGGCCGGGGGGCTTGATGTTGTCGGCGTAAAGCCGGCAGACGGGGAGCCGCAGACCTCGCTCGACCGGTATGCCAACGCCTTGCTCGTCGATGCCCTGCGCGACGCTCCGGTTGCTGCAATGCTCAGCGAGGAAGTGGAGCGGCCGGTCGTTCTCTACCCTGATCAGCCGCTGGTTGCGGCGATCGATCCCCTGGATGGATCGACAAACATCGATACCAATGCCGCGATCGGGACCATATTCTCATTGCTGCCGCGGTCCAATCCGGCGGACCGTGGAGACTGTTCGGGTTGCTGTTTCCTGCAGCCCGGCACGAACCAGCTCGCTTCCGGCTTCGTTGTGCACGGCCCGAGTGTTCTGATGGCGCTGACCGTCCGTGCCGGAACCCAGATTTTCACCTTCGACCCCTCATCCGGACGCTTCATTCTGACTGTGCCCAACGTGCAGATCCCGGCGATGGCGCGGGAATATGCGATCAACGCCTCCAATTACCGGCATTGGGACGAAGCGATACGGATCTATGTCGATGATTGTCTGAAGGGCGTTGAAGGGGTGCGCGGATGCGACTTCAACATGCGCTGGATCGGGTCTCTGGTTGCGGAGATCTATCGCATCTTCACCCGCGGGGGGATCTACATCTATCCCGCCGACCAGCGCGAGGGGTATCAACACGGACGACTGCGATTGATCTATGAAGCAAACCCCATCGCACTGCTGGTGGAGCAGGCGGGGGGGGCCGCGTCCACGGGCAGGGAGCGTATCCTCGACATCAAGCCGGGATCGCTGCATCAGCGCACGCCGGTCGTTGTCGGCTCCCGCGCGGAGGTCGATTACGTCAATCGGCTTTACACGCATCCGCACGCTCTCGGGGAACGCTCGCCGCTTTTCGGGCATCGCGGCCTGTTCCGGATATGACGCGACCGGACGGATATGCCGGTTGTCAGGATGATGGCGCCTTGTGGGTGCCAAGTCGTCTAAATCAATCCAGTAAAAGGTAATGTGGCCATGTCAGCCAAGCATCCGATCATATCGGTGACAGGTTCTTCGGGGGCCGGGACGACCTCGGTCCGGCAGACGTTTGAACAGATCTTTCGCCGCGAGCGCGTGAACGCAGTATTCCTCGAGGGTGACGCCTTCCATCGCTACGACCGTTTCGAGATGCAGAAGGCGACCGAAGAGGCGGCGAAGCAAGGCAAGGGGCACCTCAGCCACTTCGGCGTGGAGGGCAACCTTTTCGAAGAGCTTGAAAACACGTTCCGGTCGTACTCGGAGAACGGTACAGGGCGCACGCGCCATTACGTCCACGACGATGCCGAGGCGGCGCGCCTGGGGGTTCCTGTCGGCCGGTTTACCCCCTGGGAGGATCTGCCCACCAATTCAGACCTCATGTTTTACGAAGGGCTGCACGGTGCGCTCGTGACGGACAAGGTCAATATCGCACAATATGCGGATCTGAAGATCGGTGTTGTGCCCGTTATCAATCTCGAATGGATACAGAAAATCCATCGCGACAAGGCCACGCGCGGCTATTCCACCGAAGCGGTGACGGATACGATCCTGCGGCGCATGCCCGATTATGTGAAGTACATCTGCCCCCAGTTTTCGGAGACCGACATCAACTTCCAGCGCGTGCCGATGGTTGATACGTCCAACCCCTTCATCGCGCGCTGGATACCGACACTGGAAGAATCGATGGTCGTCATCCGGTTCAAGACACCGCGCGGGATCGATTTCTCGTATCTTCTGGCGATGATCGAAGGCAGCTTCATGTCCCGGGCGAACTCAATCGTGATCCCCGGCGGCCGGATGGATCTGGCAATGCAACTCATCCTTACGCCGATGATCATGCAGCTGGTGGAGCGCAAACGGCGCGTGTTCTGAGCTGTGCCTTGGCAGGACCGGGCCGACTGGCTGGGGCTCGCGCTGAAGCCGCTGACGGGATATCTGGTTCGCCTCTTGCGATCACGGAGGCATCACAGCTTTGGCTCAATCTCCCATTGGCCAGCCGGGGTCCGCTGCGGCCATCGGCCGGTCCGACACCAATCCGTTCACGGTACCGTTGCCGGTCGATGACGTGCTGGAGCAGCTGACGGACGCGCTTGCCACATCCGGAAGCGCGGTTCTCGTTGCCCCGCCCGGAGCCGGCAAGACAACGCGCGTGCCGCTGGCGCTGCTCAACACGCCATGGCTTGGGGACCGGAAGATCATCGTGCTGGAGCCCCGCCGGATCGCAGCGCGGGGCGCGGCGGAGCGGATGGCACAAAGTCTGGGCGAGAAAGTCGGACAGACCGTCGGCTTGCGCGCTCGCCTCAACTCACGCGTTGGCCCCGATAATCGCATCGAAGTCGTCACGGAGGGCGTGTTTACGCGCATGATCCTTGATGACCCGACGCTTGAGGGGATCGGGGCCGTCCTGTTCGATGAGTTCCATGAACGATCACTGGATGCCGACCTCGGGCTGGCGCTGACGCTGGATGCGCGGCAGGCGTTACGGCCTGATCTTCGGATCGCGGTTATGTCAGCCACACTCGCAGCGGACCGGGTTTCCGATCTATTGGGCGGCGCCCCCGTGATCGTGAGCGAAGGCCGCAGCTTCCCGGTCGAGACGCGCTATCTTGGCCGCAATCCGAACAGGTCCATTGAAGATCAGATGGTGGCGGCGATCGTCCGGGCGATGCGGGCGGAGCCCGGCTCTCTCCTGGCTTTTCTGCCGGGGCAGGGAGAGATCCGCCGCGTTGCCGAAGCGTTGGAGGATGAATTCCGCGGCAGCGATGTTCTCATAGCTCCCCTCTACGGAGCCATGGACCCGCGCGAGCAGGACCGTGCGATTGCGCCCGCGCCTTCGGGGCAACGCAAGATCGTTCTGGCGACATCCATTGCGGAGACGTCTCTGACGATCGAAGGGATCCGCATTGTGGTTGATAGCGGCCTGGCCCGCGTGCCGCGTTTCGAAGCGAATGTCGGTATTACGCGCCTTGCCACTGTGCGTGCACCGCTCTCATCCGCTGATCAGCGGCGCGGCCGCGCCGGAAGACTGGAGCCGGGCGTCTGCTACCGTCTGTGGGACGAAGCGCAAACAGCTTCGTTAGCCAGGTTCCCCGAGCCTGAAATCCGAACGGCGGATCTCACCGGGTTGCTGCTCGATTGTGCCGAATGGGGTGTTGTCGATCCTGCCGCGCTCAGCTGGCTGGATCAGCCTCCGCCAGCTGCCATCGATGCGGCACGGGAGCAGCTGATAAAGCTCAATGCGCTTGACGCTTCCGGGCACCTGACCAGCACCGGGCGCATGTTGCGGACGTTGCCCCTGCCGCCGCGCCTTGCCCGCATGGTGCTGGCCGCTGCCGAACTTGGCTGTGAGCAACAGGCTGCCGAGATTGCCGCGGTGATTGTCGAGCGGGGGATCGGCGGCAACGACACCGACCTCGCAGTGCGACTGGAACGGTTCCAGTCCGGCTCATCGCGACGGGACCGTGAGATGCGGCGGCTGGCGGGCGAGTGGGCGCGGGCAGCGCGCTCGCAGTTCCCGGATGCGCAAGCTGCAGGTCCAGGCCGCGAGGTTGGCATCGCAGAGCATCTGCCGCGCGCCTATCCGGACCGGATTGCGAAATCGCGTGGCGGGGATGGCCAATACCTTCTGGCCAATGGCAGAGGCGCGCGGCTTGATGCGGCCGAGCCGCTGGCGCGATCCTCCTATCTGGTTATCGCCGACATGCAGGGGAGCGCAGCTGCCACACGCATCCTTCTTGCTGCGCAGGCTAGTGAGGAGGAGATCGAAGCCACAGCTGCCACGCGTGCTGTCAGTGCAGTTGAGCTCAGTTTCGATGCGGAGACAGCGAGCGTCCGGGGCCTACAGGTGCGAAGGCTCGGGGCGATCTCACTGTCCTCCCGGCAACTCCAGATTGAATCCAGTGATGAAACGCAGCGGCTGCTGGCCGAAGGCGTCGCGAAGCTTGGCATCGGACGGCTTCCGTGGAGCAAGGCGCAGAAGCAACTCAGGAGCCGGGTTGCGTTCCTGCGCGCGGCAGCCGGGCCGGATGAGTGGCCGGATCTGAGTGATACCGCGCTGGCGGCAACCGTCGCGGACTGGCTGGCACCATTTCTGGCGGGCAAACTGCGTCTGAGCGAGATCGGGGCTGACGACCTGAGCCATGCACTGGATCACCTCCTGTCGTGGCAGCAACGACAGCGGCTCGATGACGAGGCCCCGACCCACTTCCTGGCACCCACCGGGAATAGTCATCCGATCGATTATGAATCTCCTGGTGCCCCCGCCCTGCATATCCGCGTGCAGGAGCTTTTCGGACTGACGACGCATCCAGCAATCGGCAACGGCCGCCTGCCGTTGACGTTGCACCTCCTGTCGCCGGCACATCGCCCAATCCAGATCACGCGGGATTTGCCGGGTTTCTGGGCGGGATCGTGGAGTGCCGTAAAGGCGGAGATGAAGGGGCGCTATCCCAAGCACGTGTGGCCGGACGATCCGGCGCGGGCGCAAGCGACGCGCAGGGCCAAGCCGCGAAAGGGGGCTTGAGCCTTCTCAGATGCGGTGGGACACTCGGGCTGAATTCGTTTGCATCCGCCTTCAAGGCAGATTTTGTCACGCCCTCTACAATTTTTCATGTGAGTTGGGGTCAACCGGGCGCGCGCAGTTGCTTTTGCCCGGTATATCAGGCTAGCGATCGCGCAAGAGCGTGAGTGATCCGCGCCTTGGCAGCCATAGGGGTACAATCGTGAAGATCTGCATGATCGGCGCTGGTTATGTCGGCCTCGTTTCGGCCGCGTGCTTTTCCGAGTTCGGCTTCGACGTTACCTGCGTCGACAATAATCCGGAAAGACTGAAGCAGATGGAAGAGGGGCGTTCGCCGATCTACGAGCCCGGCCTCGACGATCTGATGGCGCGCAACATTGCGGCCGGGCGCCTGCGGTTTTCGGGAGAGCTCGGGCCAGCGGTGAAGGCTGCGGACATCGTGTTCCTGGCGGTTGGTACGCCGATGCGGCGCGGTGATGGACACGCCGATCTTTCCTATGTCTACGCGGCGGTCGAGGAACTCGCCCCGCATCTCGAAGGCTTTACCGTCATCACCACCAAATCAACGGTTCCGGTCGGCACCAGCCGCGAAATCGAACGGCGGCTCAAGGCGTTGCGACCCGATGCCGACTACGCCGTGTGCTCCAATCCGGAATTCCTTCGCGAAGGTTCGGCCATCCAGGATTTCACCCATCCCGATCGCGTGCTGGTGGGGCTTGACGATGAGCGGGCGAAAGAGCTGATGGCGCGTCTCTATCAGCCGCTGTCGCTGCGCAGTGCGCCCGTCATGTTCGTCTCACGGGAATCGGCTGAACTTGCCAAATATGCGGCCAATGCCTTCCTCGCGCTCAAGATCAGCTTCATCAACGAAATTGCGGATCTTTGCGAAGAAGTGGGCGCCGATGTGCAGGAAGTTGCCTCGGCGATCGGCAAGGACCGCCGGATCGGCGACAAGTTCCTGCATCCCGGTCCCGGATATGGCGGCTCCTGCTTTCCCAAGGACGTATCGGCGATCATTCGCACTGCCCGGGAGAACAAGTCGCCGTTGTCAATCATTGAACAGGTGCAGCGCGTCAACGACGAGCGCAAGATTGCAATGGCGAGCCGCATCGTGAAGGCGGCCGGCGGTTCAGTCCGGGACAAGAAAATCGCCGTGCTGGGCGTGACGTTCAAACCGAATACGGACGATATGCGCGAGGCGCCGAGCCTCGTGATCGTGCCGATGCTGCAGGAGCGGGGTGCGACGGTGCGGGCCTATGATCCGCAGGGACGCAAGCAGGCCGAGCCCCTTCTTCCGGGCGTCGAATGGTGTGCGGACGCCAATGAGACCATCGATGGCGCGGATATCGTTGTGGTGATGACGGAGTGGAACGAGTTCCGCGCCCTCAACCTGCGGGCGGCACGCGAACGTATGGCGGGCGATCTGCTGGTCGATCTTCGGAACATCTTCAGCCGTCGTGCGGCGGCGGCCGCCGGATTGCGCTATCTGGGGATCGGACGGCCTGAGCTTGCCAGCTAGTTCAGGGCGTGGCTTATAGCAGCTTGCCGGGGTTGAGAATCCCGTGGGGATCGAGCGTCTGCTTCAACTGGCGCATCAGATCCAGTTCAACAGGATCGCGAAAGCGGACAAGCGCTTCACGCTTCATGCGGCCGATGCCATGTTCGGCGGAAATCGACCCGCCGAACTCTGTCACGAGTGCATGGACGGCATCGTTCATCTTCTCCCAAAGCGCCAGGTAGGCCGCCGTTTCCATCTCGACAGGCTGTGACACGTTGTAGTGGATGTTGCCGTCGCCGAAGTGTCCGAACACGATCGGGCGGCTGCCGGGACAGATCGCTTCAACAACAGGGGCGGCGCGCATGATGAATTCGGGAATGCGTGCCACCGGCACTGAGATGTCGTGCTTTATGCTGCCGCCCTCATGCCGCTGGGCGTCCGACATCTCCTCGCGCAGGCGCCAGAGTTCTTCGGCCTGGGCTATCGAGGCAGCGATAACGGCATCCGAGATCATGCCGGCTTCCAGCGCCCCGGCAAGCAGTGTCTGGAGCAATGCTTCGGTATCGCCGCCCTGTGAGGTGGTCGAGATTTCCGCCAGCACGTACCAGGGATGGCTCGCGTCCTTGAATGGATCGCGAGCGCCGTTGACATGACGCAGGACAACCTCGAGGGCCTGGCGGGAGATGAATTCGAAGGCCGTCAGATTGTGACCAGCGGTTCGCTCGGCAGCCCGGAAGAATTGCAGCACGGCTTCCAGATGCGGCACGGCGATGAAAGCGGTTGTTCTGGCTGCCGGCGCCGGCATCAGTTTGAGGACGGCGGCGGTGATGATGCCGAGGGTGCCTTCCGAACCGATGAACAGCTGCTTCAGATCGTAGCCGGTGTTGTCCTTCTTGAGCGCGCGCAGGCCGTTCCATATGCGGCCATCCGCGAGTACGGCCTCAAGCCCCAGTACGAGCTGGCGGGCCGAGCCATAGGCAAGAACAGCGACGCCACCAGCATTGGTCGCCAGATTGCCGCCGATGGTGCAGGTGCCTTCGGACGCCAGACTGAGTGGAAACAGCCTGCCGACAGAGGCCGCCTGTGCCTGGACTTCCGCCAGCGTGATCCCGGCCTCAACCGTGATATGACCGGCGTCCGCGCTGATGTCGCGGATCTGGCGCAAGCGTCCCGTGGACAGAACAACTTCAGCCCCGTCCTCTGACGGTATCTGGGCACCGACGAGACCGGTGTTGCCCCCTTGTGTGACGATGGCAAACCGTTCGGCTGATGCGAGTTCCATGATTGCGGCGACTTCGGCGGTGGAGCCGGGACGCAGGACGAGTGGTGTGCGGCCGAAGTAACGGCCGCGCCATTCGCGCAAGTAAGGCTCCTGATCGCGAGGATCGGTCAGGGCATGATCGCGGCCGACAATGGCGATCAGGCGCTCAATCGCCGAGGACGACGGAGGCTGAAGACCTGTCGGGGACAAACTGATCATTGGAAACTCGTGGTCAGCAGACCGCCAGCGGTGTTGGCCGGGCAACAACGGGCAGTATCGTCGCAGGGCTAATGCTTATCAATAATGCCTCGCGTTTCCAGAACCTCGATGATCTGGTCAACCAGCTTCTCGGGCGAACTGGTGGCGGTCTGGAGACGCAGATCCGGGTTTACAGGAATTTCGTAGGGTGAGGATATGCCGGTGAAGTTGGCAATCTCCCCGGCGCGAGCCTTGCGGTAGAGCCCCTTGACGTCGCGCGCCTCGCAAACCTCCAGTGGAGTGTCAACAAACAGTTCAAAGAATTCGCCGTCCTCAAAGCGTTCGCGGGCGAGCTGCCGCTCGGCCTGAAACGGCGAGATGAACGAGACCAGGGTAATCAGCCCGGCATCGACCATCAGACGCGCAACCTCTGCGACACGGCGGATATTCTCGACGCGGTCGGATTCGGTGAAGCCGAGGTCGCGGTTCAGCCCGTGGCGAACGTTGTCGCCATCCAGGATGTAGGTATGGCGGCCAAGTGCATGCAGGCGCTTCTCCAGCAGGTTGGCGATTGACGATTTGCCGGATCCCGACAGGCCGGTGAACCACAGACAGCAGGCCTTCTGGCCTTTGAGGGCCGCGCGCTGATGCTTGTCGATATCGACGGCTTGCCAATGGATGTTGTGCGCGCGGCGCAAGGCAAACCGGATCATGCCGGCGCCGACGGTTTCGTTGGTCAGCCGATCAATGAGGATGAAGCCGCCGGCCTCGCGATTGTGCGAATATGGGTCGAAGACGATGGGCTTGGAGAGTGACAGATTACAGCGGCCGATGGCATTCAGTTCCAGTTCGCGGCCCGCGGTCTGCTCAAGCGTCTCAACGTTGATCTTGTGCTTGAGCTCGCTGATCTGGCAAACGCTCGATTGCTGATTGCAGCGGAGGATGTACGGCCGACCGGGCATCAGCGGGCGTTCACTCATCCACACGACGTCGGCGGCGAACTGGTCGGCAACCTCGGCACGCTGTTCGGCGGAGCAGATCACGTCGCCACGGCTGATGTCGATTTCATCGGCCAGTGTCAGGATGACAGCATCGCCTTTCGCCGCCTGCTCCAGATCACCGTCGTAAGTGACGATGCGCGCGACGTGAGTGGAGCGACCCGCTGGTAACACCGTAATCCGGTCACCGACCCGGACAGTACCCGACTGGACGGTTCCAGCGTAACCGCGGAAGTCGAGATCGGGACGGCAAACCCATTGGACCGGCAGCCGTAACGGCCCGCTGGTCGAGGCCTCATCAACGACGACACTTTCAAGGTGACTGAGAAGAGCGGGCCCGCGATACCAGCTGGTGCGCGGGCTCAATCTGGAGATGTTGTCACCGGTCAGCGCCGAGATCGGGATAGCGGTGACGTTGGCCATGCCGAGCTCGGCAGCGAACACGCGATAATCGCTTTCGATTTCAGCGAAGCGTCGCTGCTCGTAGCCGACGAGATCCATCTTGTTGACGGCCAGCACGATATGCCTGATGCCGAGCAAGTGAGCGATGCAACTGTGTCGCCGCGTCTGGGTGATGACGCCCTTGCGCGCATCAACGAGGATGATCGCGAGATCGGCGTTGGAGGCACCCGTCACCATGTTGCGCGTGTACTGTTCGTGGCCGGGAGTGTCGGCGACGATGAACTTGCGCCGGGGCGTCGAGAAGTAGCGGTAGGCAACATCGATGGTAATGCCTTGCTCGCGTTCGGCCTGCAGCCCGTCGACAAGCAGCGCGAGGTCAAGCCCGCCGCCTGTCGTGCCGAAGCTGCGGCTGTCCCTTTCCAGTGCGGCCAGAGTGTCATCGTGGACCATCTGGCAGTCGTAGAGCAGGCGGCCGATCAAGGTGCTCTTGCCGTCATCAACGCTGCCGCAGGTCAAAAAACGCAGGATCCGCATGGAGGAAGAAGGTCGGATTTCCCGCTCTTCCACATGCTCAGGATCGAGCAAGAGAGGGCGGTGGCTTGCGGCGGTTTCGGCCATCAGAAGTATCCCTCTTCCTTCTTTTTCTCCATTGAGCCCGACTGGTCGCGATCGATGACGCGTCCTTGCCGCTCCGATGTCCGGGAGGCTCCGAGTTCGGCAATGATCTCTTCGATCGTTTCAGCGTCGGATTCTATGGCGCCGGTCAACGGGTAGCAGCCCAGCGTGCGGAAGCGCACGCGTCGCTGTTGCGGCACTTCACCGGGCTTCAGCGGCAGGCGGTCGTCGTCGACCATGATGAGAGTGCCATCGCGCTCGACCACGGGGCGAATGGCAGCGCGATACAGGGGCACGATCGGAATGTCTTCGGCGGCGATGTAGTCCCAGACGTCACGTTCGGTCCAGTTTGACAGCGGGAAGATCCGCATGTTCTCACCGGGCCCGAGACGTCCGTTGTACAAATTCCAGAGTTCCGGGCGTTGCTGCTTGGGGTCCCAGCGGTGGTCGGCGGTGCGATGGGAGAAAATGCGCTCCTTGGCGCGGGATCTTTCTTCATCGCGCCGGGCACCACCAATCGCGGCATCGAAGCGATACTTCTCCAGCGCCTGCCGCAGCCCCTGCGTCTTCATGATATCGGTGTGCAAGGCGCTTCCGTGAGAAACCGGGCCGATGCCCTGGGAAATGCCTTCTTCGTTGATGTGCACGATCAGGTCCAGGTTATGGCGGCGCACGACCTCATCGCGAAACGCGATCATCTCGCGGAATTTCCAGGTCGTATCGACGTGCAGCAATGGAAACGGCAGCCTGGCTGGATAAAAGGCCTTGAGCGCCAGATGCAGCAGGACCGAAGAATCCTTGCCGATAGAGTACATCATCACCGGGCGTTCAAATTGGCCCACGACCTCCCGGAAGATGTGAATAGCTTCCGATTCCAGGTCTCTCAGGTGCCCCATGTGTCTTGCCAACTTGTCCCCCGCTCCCCCAGAGCGCCACAGACGCGCATGGCCTTGAAAGCCCTGGCCTGTGCCTTAGTCAAGATTTCGCTCATAAGCTTATCTTTTATTGTGGAGTAGTCGGGCGGTAATGTGTTCAGGCTACCACGTTATGCACATCCCGCTGCGGCGTTCTGGGAGGGCGGTCCTTCGCCCCAGCCATCCGCTAACGCGTTTTTGAAGCGGCTTGCGCCCTTGATCCGGCGAAGGCGTATAGGATTGTCCGGAGATCAGGATGCGGCGCTTAACAGGTGATGATGTGGATACGTCGACCATGCAGTCTATTGCCTCTGGCCAGGAGATGAGTAGCCAGGAAGCGATTGATATTCCGAAGCTGGCGCAAGGCTGGTTGGCGGCCGGGCGCACCATCGCATTGGCGACGGTTGTCGAAACCTGGGGCTCATCACCCGTTCCGGTTGGCGGGCAAATGGTTGTCGCGGATGGTGAGGCGTTCCAGGGATCGGTTTCAGGTGGCTGCATCGAAAACGAAGTCATCCTGAATGCGGTTGAGGTCATCGACGGCGGCCCGCCGCGTCTTCTCAAGTTCGGCGTCAGTCATGAGACAGCCTGGGCTGCCGGCCTCCCCTGCGGTGGGCGGATTGCGGTGTTTGTCGAACAGCTGTCACCTGAAAGCGATGCTGCATTCATTGCCCGCATCGTCGCGGCGCAAAAAGCACGGGAAGTGCTGGTTGTGTTACGCCAGCTCGACAGCGGCGAGCGGACATTGTTCGAGGCGGGCGACAGCGCACCAGAACCTGTCCGGGAGTGCTTCAAGTCCGGGCACAGCGAAATCGTTGAGATCGAGGGTGCTCGCGTGTTCCTGCAGGCGATCGTGCCGCGTCCGCGCATCATCATCGTCGGTGCGACCCACATCGCCCAGGCGCTTGCGGCTCTAGCGCCTGTGGTGGGGATGGACACGGTTGTCATAGATCCGCGCGAAGCCTACGCGAGTTCGCCGCGCTTTCATGGACGAAAGGTCATTATAGGTTGGCCGCAGGACGTAATGCCGGGCCTTGGCCTTGATACCTATTCCGCGATCGTCGCACTCTCGCATGTGGCGGATATCGACGATGAAACGCTCAAACTGGCAACCCCAAGCCCCTGCCGCTATGTCGGCGCGCTGGGATCGACCCGCAATCATGCCAAGCGGCGGGAGAGGTTGGCGGCTGCAGGGCTTTCGCAACAGCAGATCGATCGGGTGCGCTCGCCCGTGGGCCTTGATCTGGGCGCGCGCACGCCAGAAGAAATCGCCCTGTCCATTCTGGCGGAGATCGTGCTGACCTATCGGGGGTCGCGGCGGAAATGAAGATCGGCTGCGTCATCCCGGCGGCGGGCTTTTCACGCCGGTTCGGCGCTGGCGACAAGCTGATCGCCAGGATCGATGGAACCGCCATGATCCGGCGGGTCTGCGAGGCGGTCGTCGCAAGCCGGGTGGCGGTGTGCTTCGTGGTCGTTCGGCCAGGAGCAACGGATATCGCTGCAACGTTGCTGGGCCTGCCGATAACGATGGTCGAAAACAGTGAGGCCCATGCCGGGATGGCGTCGTCCATCGCGGCGGGGATTGCGGCACTCGATCCGGCCGTGTCGGGTGCCTTCGTGCTGCCGGGAGACATGCCGTTCATGCGAGCGGACTTTATCGACGATCTCATCGATCGTTTTGAAAGCGAAGGCGGCAACAAGGTCATCGTGCCGGTTACGCCTGAAGGTGAGCAGCGCAATCCGGTGCTCTGGCCGAGCGTTCATTTTCCGAGGCTCAAGGAGCTTGAGGGCGAGGGGGGTGCCAAGAGCCTGCTCGAATCGCTGGCGGGCGAACTGGTGAGAGTCGAAGCCGGAGATATTCAATTGTTTGCCGACATCGACACGCTGCAGGATCTCGCCGATCAGAGTTCGATCTGGAAGCGACATTGAGCCCGACGGCTGGCCTCGGTCGCAGGTCCGAGTAGCGTCATTTCCCTAATTCGTGCGCCCAAAATGGTCGTAGAGCCAGCGATCCGGACCGCGTAGCGCCTGTTCTCCGACCTTCTACTCCTCCAGGTGCGAGCTGCTGAAAGCGCGATCAGCTCCGGAGACTATCTCCGGTCAGTCTGCCCGATCCATTCGAAAAGCGTCGCCCGTCTGCAACGGAAACAGTCCAAATCATGATTGCTCCGGCTATGAGGGCTGGCTCGCGCCCTCATCCGCGTGTTCAGATTGCAAGTGGACGGAACGGCTCGCGCGACACGTTGGAGGATCTGGGCTGCAAATGGGCAAGTGCGATGCCGAGGTGCGACGCAGAGGCCGATCGGATCCTGAGCGAGCAGATGGGACGCGTGCCACGGCCGGTGACCGTGCTCTCGAAGAGACGGCGCGATGAGGGGGCTGCTCGTCAGGGCGATCGTGGGGGCTCTCGTCGGGGGAGCGATAGTGATTGCCACTGTCGCCCATAGCGAGCGCGTGAAGCGGCAATCGGGCAAAACGCAAACCGATCAAAGCACCCCGGCAAAGGCCGGAGACCTCTTCGACGTACCGCTCCCTGGCCGCCGGATGGATGCGTTGAAGCCCGCCCCGGTCGTGCTCAAAGAGAATACCGTAAAAGAAGGCAGGCCCGCCGGCAAAGGCGCGCCAGAGGTCATTGAAGCCGCGCCTGTTCCCGATGAATGGCCGCAAGAGCAAATTATCAGTGCGCTGCGTGATTGTATCAGGCTGCTGGGGCCGATTGCTTCGGAAGTCGAGGTCACGGTGCCGATCAAGAAGGGAGCTTGCGGAACCGCTGCGCCGGTAAGGCTCCGCCGCATTGGCCGCGAACACCCGGTAGTACTTTCGCCTCCCGCAACCATGAATTGCCCGATGGTGGTGGCGCTGCACAAATGGATTGAAGCTCAGGTGCAGCCTGAAGCGAAACGGACTCTCGGATCGCCGGTGGTGGCGCTGGAAAATGTGTCCGCCTACAACTGTCGCCAGCGTAATGGCAGCAAGAGCCCCAAGCTCAGCGAGCACGCTCTGGCCAATGCCATTGACATTGGCCGGTTCAGGACAGCCGATGGGCAGACCGTTTCCGTGTTGAATGACTGGGGGCCGACCGCGCGCGATCAGCGTACCAGCGCACTGCTACCGGCGGCAGCCGATAAGGCCAACTCTCCTGAGCGCCTGCCGGTTGCTGTACGGAAAGAAAACTCGAGTAAAGCGCCGTCCGACGATAGCGGTATTCCTTTGCCTGTCCGGCGATCTGATCCTGCCGAGGGCCGAAGGGCCAAGAGAGAGCCTGATGGAGAAAAGCCAGGGCACGGGCAGGGGGCGGGCAAGACAGGGACTGCGGGACAGAACCCTGCTGCGAAGCGCTCGCCGGTGGCAGATCCCGCCGATGCCGTCTCATCGAAAAAGATGCTGTTTCTGAAAAGGGTACATGAGCGGGCGTGCGGGCTATTCGGGACGGTTCTGGGACCGGAAGCCAATGAAGCTCATCGCGACCACTTTCATTTCGATTTGGCGCCGCGGAGACGGCGCGCCTATTGCGAATAGCAATTATCGATCAGGAAACAGGTCCAGCCCGATCTAGTTCGCGCCAGCAAGTTTCGATTGGAGAGTGCGAATGGCGCGGTAGAAATCGAAGCCCAGATGGTCGTGATGCAGGTAATCTGCCGGCTGCAGAAGCCTGATGTCGAAGGCAAAGCCGATTGAGGTCTCGTCGACCCGGGAGATCTTGCCTGAAAGTTCGGTTCCATCGAGAAGCACGATGCTCACGGCGTCGTCCACAGAGGGACACAGCCCATCACGGATCCGCAATCTGGCGCCTGAAGCCGATATGTCCAGCAACTCGCCAACGATCTCTCCGGTCGGGGTCTTGATCACGATGAACTGATCGGTGCTGGCGCGCTCATGGCGGCGCCGTTCGATTCCACCAGGCCAATCCTTCATTTCGCTCTGTTCGTCGCCGCTCGCCATCGTGCTGCCCTGGGTGCTGAAGCCGCCTGAGGTGTCCAGCTTGCCCGGCAGACATTGATAATCTGTTTCGTGGCGCTGTCCTGAAGAGCCTGAACAATACTTCTTTGTACATGGAATTCCCGGTCGACTCTGTGGTTCAGTCGCGGCTGAACCAAGATCATCTTTCCACGAATCACCGGGGTCTGGCCGGCGAGACAGCGCCGATGCTGTTACATAATTGACTCTTGACGAGCCCGAAGCACCCAATGCTGATACATCGCAACGATATATTTACGAATTCGGGGATTGCGCAGTCTTGACGGAGAATCCCCGCAAAGTTACCCCCGCTCTGGGGAAAATCGAATTCGGTGATTCGATTAAGGGGGGGCACTAAATGATCGTGATCGTGGATGAGCGCGAGCTCGTCATCAACGGTTATGCGTTAATGTTCAACCGCGAAGGCGTTGCGACAACTGGTTTTTGTCCTTCGGAATTCGATAGCTGGTTTTCAGCCGCGCCAGATCCGGATCTAGGTTCGATTGAAGCATTCCTGCTCGGCAACTGCGAAGGGCGCAGCTCGCTTGCCCGGACAATCAAAAAGCGATCTTCCGCAGCAGTAATTGCAATGGACGATCAGAAAACTCTCAACGAAACATTGGATCTATTTGCCGCCGGCGTTGACGATGTTGTCGGGAAGCCGGTCCACGTCCGGGAGATCCTTGCGCGAATTGGCGCAATCGGGCGTCGGGCAAGGGTTTCGGGTGGCGAGTTGGAAGCCGGCCCAATCCAGGTCTTTTCAGAAGGACGGGACCCGGAAGTTGCCGGAGTGCCAATGCCATTGCCGCGACGCGAATTGCGCATTCTTGAATATCTCGTCCGCAATAAGGGTCGACGCGTAACCAAGGCCCAGATCTTCAATTATGTTTACGGGTTGTTTGATCGCGAAATCGACGACAACGTCGTCGAAAGCCATATCAGCAAGCTCCGCAAGCGCCTGCGTCAGCGATTGAATTACGACCCGATCGATTCCAAGCGGCATCTTGGTTATCGGCTGCGGGTTGATTAGGCGAGCAGCTCCTGGAGAGCCTCGTTAACGCCTTGCTAACCTTTGAATTTCTTTCCGCGGTTAAAGTTGTGCTGCAAGGCCCGCATAAGTCACGCGTGATCTCATTGGCACAAATATCCGCAAATGATTCAGCGAGGGACGAAGCGAATGAGCGTGTACGGCTTGATGCGGACGGGTGTTTCCGGCATGGGGGCACAGGCCAACCGTCTCGGTACTGTGGCCGATAATATCGCGAACGCGAGAACGACGGGCTACAAGCGTGCATCGACGGAATTCGTGTCCCTCGTTCTGGACAACCACGGCACGGAATACACTTCCGGCGGTGTCGAATCCAAGACGCGCTATGCCATCAGCCAGCGGGGCAATCTCGAGTTTTCCAGTTCCGCTACCGATCTTGCAGTCAACGGGAATGGCTTCTTCCTCGTTGGCGATGCGCAAGGCCGGGTCGCGCTAACGCGGGCAGGTTCGTTCGTTCCCGATGCCGAAGGACGGCTGATCAATGCGGCGGGCTTCCGCCTGATGGGCTATCCGCTCACCGGTGGTGCCGCGGGTAATGTCGTCAACGGCATCGGCGGGCTGGAAGAGGTTAACATCCGGTCGGCAACGCTGGTCTCGGAGCCTTCACGTACCGGAATTCTGACTGTGAACGTGAATGTCGATGAGACGGCTGTTGCGGCCGGCTCCCTGCCTTCCGATAACGTGGCGGGTTCCACCTATACGCACACCTCCTCGATCAAGGCCTATGACAACGTTGGCCGCGAGGTCATCCTCGACGTCTACTACACGAAGACGGGGGCGAATACCTGGGAGGTCAGCGTATTTGACCGTGCCGATGCGGCGCCCGGGGGCGGGTTCCCATATGCTTCGGGCCCGCTCAGCAGTGAAGTCCTGACGTTCGATCCCACGACTGGCTCGCTCGATGGTGCCAGCCCGACGAGCATTTCATTCACGGTGCCCAACGGCGCGACCCTGCAGATCGATCTGTCAAAGACGACCGAGAAGGGAGCTGATTACACCGTCCTCGATGCCGAGGTGGACGGCAGTGGGGCTTCGGCGATCGACCGGGTCGAGTTCGCCGACGACGGCTTCGTTTACGCGGTGTATGAAAATGGCGCCCGCCAGGCAATCTATCGCATTCCGCTCGCCAATGTCGCGAGCCCGGACAATCTGAAACCGCAGGCTGGCAATATCTTCCATACCACGGCGGATTCAGGCGATCTTCAAATCGGCTTCCCCAATGAATCCGCGCTCGGAAGCATTGTTTCCGGAGCGCTCGAAGGCTCCAACGTCGACATCGCCACCGAGCTGACGACGATGATCGAGTCGCAGCGCAATTACACCGCCAACTCCAAGGTCTTCCAGACGGGTTCAGAGCTTCTTGAAGTGCTGGTGAACCTGAAGCGGTAACGGTGCATACGGGCCTGGGGCAGGGTAGGGGTCGGAAACAAGATGTCGCTGACTATCGGCTTGGATATTGCCAAGCAGGGGCTGAGAACAACAGCCCAGCAAACGGCACTATTGACGCGCAACGTGACGCGCGTCGACGATCCGTTTGCGTCGCGGAAGGTCGCGAGCCTCACGTCGCTTGTGAATGGCGGCGTGAAGCTGGGTCCGGTGCGTCGGCTTGCCGATCAGGCATTGCTCGAAAACCTGATGAAATCCGCATCGGGTTACGAGGCCAAGAGGGCGATCTCCAGCGCGCTCAATGCACTGGATGCGACGGTCGGGAACCCGGAGCTTGGCGCATCGCCTGCCGCGGTCGTCCAGGATCTGCTCAACAATCTGCAGGAATTCGCTGCGCGGCCACATGATCCGATTGCTGCGCGGGCGTTGTTTGAATCTGCGCAACGGGTGGTTGTCGGCCTCAATGATGCCTCGGCCGAAGTCCGGCAGGTCCGGGAACGCGCGGACGGCGAGATCGCACTCAGCGTCGAGAACCTGAACCGGATGCTCAAGGAGTTCGAGGCTGTCAACCAGGCCATCGTCAAAGGGACGCGATCTGGCCTCGATGTTACCGACGAGCTCGATATGCGCGATCAACTGTTGCGCAGCATCTCGGCGGAGGTCGAGGTCCGTACCGTCATGCGTGCCGATGGCGATATGGCCATTTTCCTGAGCAGCGGCGTGACCCTGTTTGACAAGACGGCGCGCGATGTTTCCTTCGTGCTTACGCCGACGCTGCTTGCGGGACAGTCAGGGCATCAGGTCTACGTCGACGGCGTGCCCATGTCGAAGTCGGTGTCGGGGCGCATTGCAGGGCTGCTGGAGGTTCGTGACACGATCGCGCCGACCTATCAGAAGCAACTCGATGAAATCGCGCGGGGCCTCATCGAAATCTTCGCTGAAACCGACCAGAGCGCGGTACCAACGCTGCCACCACTGCCAGGGTTGTTCACCGCCAATGGTCTGGCGGGTGTGCCGGCAAGCGGTGTGGCCGTTGCTGGTCTCGCGGCCTCGATCAGGGTCAACCCGAACGTTGATCCAGATGCTGGCGGCGATCTGATGCGATTGCGGGACGGGGGGATCTCGGACCCCGGCAACCCGGCTTATCTCTACAACGTTGGAGGCAGTGCGTCGTACAACGAGCGCCTGCATGAACTGCTAGAGGGATTTTCCACCGCCCGCAGCTTCGATATCACGGCTCAGGCCGGGGCTTCCGCGACGCTGATCAACTACGCGTCTGCGTCGGGTGGCTGGCTCGGTGAAGCGCGGGTCGCAGCAAAGAACGACGCGGACCTGAGAGGCACTGTCGTATCGCGCTCCATTGAAGCTCTGACGAATGCGACCGGCGTCAATCTCGATGAAGAGATGTCGTTGCTGCTCGATCTGGAGCGTTCCTACCAGGCATCGTCACGTCTCATCTCGACAATCGACAACATGTTCATCGCGTTGTTCAACGCGACAGGGTGATCCCGATGAAGCTCAATCAGACATCCACTGCGGTGATGACGGCGAACCTTCGGGCTTCGATGGCTGATCTGCAAGCAAAGCTGCTGATCGCACAGAAGGAGGTCGCGAGCGGCGGCCGGGTTGCCGACGTCGGACTTCACCTTGGCAACCGGTCAAGCGAAGTGCTGGCGTTGCGTGCCCAGTTCTCGCAGCTGAACAGCCTCAAACAGGCGAACAGCGGCATCGATATTCGCATGAGTACGACGCAGGTGACGCTCACTGCGATCGTCAAGGACGCGGAAGAGTTGCTGGCGCAGCTCGTCGGGACACGCGACCGCACTATCGGCTCGGACGTCATTCAGGTGCAGGGTGAAACAAAACTCAAAGCCCTGATCGAGCTGCTCAATACAGGGCTTGACGGAGCGCATCTGTTCTCCGGGATCAACACTGACCAGCCAGCGCTCGTCAACTATTACGGATCGGGAACGCCATCCAACAAGGCCGGGATCGATGCGGCCTTTCTGGCGGAGTTCGGATTCGCGCAGGATGATCCCGCCGTTGAGCACATCGATGCCGCTGCCATACAGGCATTCCTGAACGGGGCGTTTGCACAACGCTTCGAGGAGCCGGCATGGTCGACGGAATGGTCGAATGCGTCGGACGCGGTAATGGAGGACATGATCTCGCTGTCCGAGAAGGTGCCGACGTCCGTCACGGCAAACGATCCTGCTTTGCGCAAGCTGACAAAGGCCTACACCATGGTGGCTGAACTGGGCATCGATAACCTAAATACCCACGCCTATTCGGTGATCGTCAACGAGGCGACCCGGCTTATTGGCGAAGCGGTGCAGGAGATCGCAACCGTGCAGGCTCATCTCGGCAACTCGCAGGAACGGGTCAAGCTGGCGAACGACAAGATGACCCGTCAGATCGCCGTGCTCGAAGGTCGTATCGGCGATCTCGAAACCGTCGACCCCTATGAAGCTTCCACACGCTTGATGTCGATCATGACGCAGATCGAAGTTTCATATCAGCTGACGGCAAGAATACAGCGTCTGAGCCTCATTAATCACCTCTAATTCCAGCAGAAAAACGTAAGGCAAGAGCGGCAGCCATGTATCAGTTTCCTTACACGGATGTTCTGGCGGACTCGGCAGCCAGTGCGCGCGAAATGGAAAGCAAGGCATTCAGTCATTCGATCGAGCTCTTGCGTGCCGCGGAAGAAGCCGGCCCCAATACCAAAGAGGCAGCTGAAGCCATCTACTTTCTTCAGCGTCTGTGGACGGTGCTGATCGAGGATCTTTCAAGTCCGGAAAACGGGTTGCCGGGAGAATTGCGCGCCCAGGTGATTTCGGTCGGCATCTGGATGCTGCGGGAAGCCGAGCGCATCCGCCAGGGCGAGGTCACCAGCTTTGATGGCCTGATTGAAGTATCGGTCGCCATCCGCGAGGGGCTGGAATGACACCTAGCATCAAAATTCATCTCCGCCCTAACGAAAGAATATACATAAATGGCGCGGTGGTGCGGGTGGATCGAAGAGTGTCGCTGGAGTTCCTCAATAACGTGACGTTTCTGCTTGAAACGCACGTGATGCAGGAAGCTGATGCGACGACCCCGATCCGGCAGCTCTATTTCGTCGTTCAATCGATCATCATCGATCCGGCAACGGCAGATTTGGCGCATCAGCTTTTCGTATCGTCCATTCTCATGCTGCGGAAGACGGTGACCGATGCCGCGCTCAGGCATGGGCTGGACGAAGTTGAAACGCTGGTTCAAGGCGGACGCCCGTTTGATGCGTTGAAAGCCATCCGTGCACTCATCCCTCTTGAAGATGAAATTTTGCGGCAGCAGGCCGAAAGCTTGCAGGCGCGCGAAGAAGAAGCGGAGATCGCCTGATGCCTGTTGATCCGGTTTCATCCTATTATACGTCGACTGTGCCCTCCACTTCGACCACCGCGGCACAGAAGGCGTCGATGGATTACAACACGTTCCTGCAGCTTCTCATCACCCAGATGAGAAATCAGGATCCGCTGCAGCCGATGGATTCCAGCGAATATGTTGCGCAGCTGGCCACGTTCTCGAACGTCGAGCAATCGATCCTGACGAACAACAAGCTGGACGCGCTGTTGTCGGCGACCATGCTGTCGCAAGCCGGAAGCATCATCGGCAAGACAATCACGTCGGCGGATGGGAAGATTTCGGGTGTCGTGGAGGCCGTGCGCTTCATCACGGGCGGCGCCATTGCAATTCTGGCCGACGGCCAGGAAGTTCCTCTCACCGATGGTACGAAGCTGTCGCAGAATGACAGCAAAGAAGCATGAACGAGGCTGACGCCCTAGATATCGTGCAGGGCGCAATCTGGGCGGTTCTGCTTGCGTCGAGCCCGGCGGTTGTGGCTGCGATGGTCGTCGGCATCAGCATTGCCCTGCTGCAGGCGCTGACGCAGATCCAGGAAATGACGCTGACGTTCATTCCCAAGATCATCGCGATTCTGCTTATTTCGCTGGTTTCGGCGCCCTTTGTCGGCAGCATCATCATGACATACTCGATGACGCTCTACAGCCGGATCGAAACCGGTTTCTAGTGTGCAGACACAGGCCTTGGGCAACTTGGCGCAAGGTTCCCGTCTCAAGAATCGCCGAGGCGAAGTAGCGCCCGCAAAGTGATTCCCTAACGATTGAGACGCGGTTCATGCAGAATACAGCGGCGCCTACGGCACTGATCGTGCCACGCGGAAATTTTCGCGACATCGGGTTCGCCCTAGCGATCGTCTTCATGCTGACGGTGCTCTTTGTGCCGTTGCCGCCGGTCCTGGTGGATTTCGGGCTGGCGCTGTCGATCGCGTTTTCAGTGCTCATCCTTATGGTGGCGCTGTGGGTTCAGACGCCGCTGCAATTCTCATCCTTTCCGACGATCCTGCTGCTCGCAACCATGATGCGGCTGGCGTTGAATATCGCGACCACGCGGCTCATCCTGACTGAGGGCGCCAAAGGCACGGAAGCGGCCGGGCATGTGATCGGCGGCTTTTCGACGTTCGTGATGGGTGGCGATTTCGTCATCGGTCTCGTGGTTTTCGTGATCCTGCTGACGGTCAACTTCATCGTTATCACCAAGGGTGCGACGCGTATTGCCGAAGTCGGCGCGCGGTTCACGCTGGACGCCATTCCCGGCAAGCAGATGGCGATCGACGCGGACCTTTCGGCCGGACTGCTCGATGAGAAGGAGGCGCAACGCCGGCGGCGGGAGCTGGAAGAAGAAAGCTCGTTCTTCGGCTCGATGGACGGTGCCTCGAAGTTCGTGCGGGGTGACGCCATCGCGGGCCTCATCATTACCGCGGTCAACATCTTCGGTGGTATCATCATCGGTGTCTTGCGGCATGGAATGTCGGTCGGCGAGGCCGTTGATGTGTTCACGCGTCTGTCCGTGGGCGATGGTCTGGTCACGCAGATTCCGGCCCTGATCGTCGCCCTTGCTGCAGGTATGATCGTGTCGAAAGGCGGCACCAGGGGATCGACAGAGAAGGCGGTTCTCGGGCAGCTTGGCGGGCATCCCCGAGCGCTGTTCATGGCAGCGATGCTGATGTACCTCTTTGCGCTGATGCCCGCCCTGCCGTTTGCGCCCTTTGCATTCATCGGTTCGGTGCTGGCGTTCCTGGCATACTCGATCCCGCGGCAACGGGAAAAGGAGAGGGCGGCCGAGGAAGCCAAGGCGCTGGAAGCCGAGATACAGGCCCAGGAGACGGCACGGGAGTCGGTCAAGGAATCGCTCAACACTGTCGAGATCGAGTTGTGCTTCGGCAAGCAGCTGGCGTCGGGCTTGATGCGTTCGCACACGGAACTGGCGCAGCGCGTGTCGAAGATGCGCCGGAAGTTCGCCAAGCAGTATGGTTTCGTGGTGCCGGAGATCAAGCTGTCGGACGACCTTCTGCTCGAGTCCAAGGTCTATCAGATCAAGATCCACGGCACGGTCATGGCGAACGAGGAGCTGCGGCTCGGCGACGTGCTGGTGATCGTTGGCGACCGGAAACCGCCGCAGGTGCCGGGCGAAGCAACGCGCGAACCTGCGTTCGGCATGAAGGCGATGTGGGTTCCGCAAAGTCTCGCCAAGGATGTGAAGAACGAAGGGTTCGTGCCCGTCGATAACCTGTCGGTGCTACTGACGCATCTCAGCGAGATCATCAGGAACAACCTGGCGCAGCTGCTTTCGTACAAGGACATGCGGGCGCTGCTCGACAGGCTGCCCGCGGAATACCGGCGGCTGCTTGATGAAATCACGCCTCAGTACATCTCCTATTCGGGCATCCAGGCCGTCCTCAAGCTGCTGCTGGCGGAACGCGTCTCGATCCGCAACCTGCATCTCATCCTTGAGGCCATTGCGGAGATCGCTCCGCATTCGCGGCGGACTGAACAGATCGTGGAGCATGTCCGTGTCCGGATGGGCCAGCAGATCTGCGGCGATCTTTCCGAAAACGGTGTGCTCAGTGTATTGCGTCTCGGCAGCCGCTGGGATCTGGCGTTCCACGAGAGCCTGAAGAGGGATGCCAATGGTGAAGTCGTGCAGTTCGATCTCGACCCGCGCCTGATCGAGGAGTTCAGCACCGAAGCTTCAGCGGTCATTCGGTCTCTGATGGACAAGGGCAAGAACTTTGCGCTGGTGACATCGCCGGACGCGCGCCCGTACGTGCGGCTCATCACCGAACGTCTGTTTGCAAACCTTCCGGTGCTGTCGCACGTGGAAATATCGCGCAGCGTCCAGGTCGAATCGCTGGGAACGATTTCGTGAGCGAACTCGCCAGCGACGCCATTCTGGCGGTGCTCGTGATTTTCTGCCGGATCGGGGGGTGCCTGGTGGTGGTTCCGGGATTCGCGACGCCGCGGATCCCAATGCAGATCCGGCTGTTCGTGGCCATTGCCGTAACGCTGGTGCTCTCACCGATCCTGATGCCGGTGGTGAAGGAAGCAGGACCGGGCACGTCACTGGCAGTTCTGCTGCCGCTGATGATCTCGGAAAGCATCGTGGGATTGATGATCGGGCTGATGGCCCGGGCGTTCTTCGCGGCGCTTCAGTTCTTCGCGTCAGCGGTTGCCATGTTCGTCGGTGTTGGCGGCATGCTCGGGACGCCCGTCGACGAGAACGATCCGGCACCGCCGCTGGCCGTGCTTATCACGACCACGGCAACGGTAATGGTGTTCCTGACGGACCGCCATTGGGAACTGTTTTCCGCGCTCCTTGACTCCTATACGGCCATTCCGATGCAGGAGGCCGGAGGAGATATGCGGGGGCGCCTGGTACCTCTCGTGGATTCGCTCTCTACGTCCTTCTATCTGTGCCTGCAGGTGGCCAGCCCGTTCCTTGTCTATTCGCTGCTGGTCAATCTGATGTTCGGCATCGCAAACCGGCTTGTGCAGCAGATCCCGGTGTACTTCGTTTCCATGCCATTCGTGATCGCGGGCGGATTTGTGCTGCTTTATTTCACGATCGCGGAGTTCATCAGCATTTTCATGCTGGGTTATGCGCGCCTGCTTTCGGGGGGCTGAGACGTGGCGAAGCAGACAATAAAATCGCGCCAAATCGTTGCCCTGTGCGACGACCTCCTGCGCCTTGAGCGGGAGAAACTGGCCAGGCTGATGGCGCAGAAGGACCAGCTGCAACTCGACCGGGCTCGGGTGTGCGAGGTGATCGACGGTGCAAACATGCTCAATTCCCGGCTGATCGAAATGAGTGTGGAACGTCTGTCCTCAATCGACAAGCAACTGCACCGGCTAGAAAATCTGATCAATGCGCAGCGTGCACAGGTCAATGACGCGGCTGTGCGGTTGAAGGCGGCGGAAGCGTCACTGCGATCTGTCAGGCTGCGTGAAGCTCTCGAGCAGCGCCGGACTGAAGAGGCCGAGCTGGTCGAGCGTGCCGTCTGGGAATGGCTAGACAAGGCTCCCATAAGATAGACAGGCGATACTCCCCTCGAATTTTGGGGATTCACATGGGCATCAGTCCAGAAACTGACCTGATCATCGATGTCATGCGCCAGGCCGATCCGGTCCGGGCCCGTGAGGCTGCCGAACGTCTGGCGCGAGTCGGCCGCACGATGGCGCCGAAACCCGATGCCGGTGATTTTGCGGCGCATGTGACCAGAGCCATCGCGGAAGCCAGGGCCGAGCCAACCGCCACCGGATGGCGATCGTCGATCCAGAATAAGCCCGAACCGGATGCGTCGCTGCGAATGACACAGACGGGTCCGGGTGGCGTGCGTCCAAGCGAAAAGATGTCGCCCTCGCAACAGCTCGAAGCGTTTGTGCTCACGTCTCTTGTGGAGACGATGATGCCGAAAGATGCCGAGAGCGTATTCGGGTCCGGCACGGCAGGAGCCTACTGGCGATCGATTCTGGCAGAAAAGCTGGCTGCGGAGCTGACGATGGCTGGTGGGGTCGGCCTGCGCGAGCAGCTGGGTTTGCAGGACACTGACAAATCGGAAGACTCAGCCGGGGCGCTCAGGGCCGTACTGGGCATGAACAAGCCGTCGGCTGAGGCGGCGCTGGCAAGCGCGGACTTTCTCGGTCTCGGGAGTCTCGGAGCCCGTGCGATCAGCCAGGCTGTGTCCCATGCCGACGAAGCTGAAACCGCTCAACATGAAATCTATGGAGCCGGAACATGATGGCTGTTCATTCTGACGCCTCGGTTGCGCCAACGGGCGTTACAGTCGAGCCGATTATCGCAATCATCAGGCGGCTGATTGACGTGCTGGATCAGGAGACGAAGCAACTGGAGCGGAACGAAGTGGACAGTCTGAGCCATTTCATCGACCAGAAAAGCCGGTCTCTGCTCGAGCTCAACCGGGCCCTGTCGGAACAGCCTTCTCCCGCAGACATCCCTGGTCTCGATGAGGAACTCGTCAGATTGCGTCAGGCCTTCGACAGCAATCGCGAAATGCTTGGCATTCACATGGCCGCGGTTCAGGAAATCACCGAAGTCATCGCCACAGCCATGCGGCAGGCCGATTCCGACGGGACATATAGCACGCGGATATACGCGCGCTGAGGATCATAGATGATCAAGCTGATAATCGCCGGGATCTGGGTCTGCACCGTAACGCTGGCAGCCAGTTACTTCGCGTTGTCGTGGACGGGGAGCATCGCGGCCCCGACGGCGACGGAAGTCACCTATTTCGGTGGTCTTGAACATGTGAGACCCGCCTCCATCAGCGTGCCGATCATAAAGGATGGTGAGGTAGAGGGGTATGCCGTTGCGCAGTTTGCCTTCACTGCGCCTGCCGAGGCCCTGACGAAGATGTCCGTACCCGCGAATGTCATCTTCGTCGATGAGGCTTTCAAGGCGATCTACGCCAACGAGACCTTTGACTTCCTGAACAAATCGAAGCGCGACCTCAACGCGCTCACGAAAACCATTGCCGAGAATGTCAATCAGCGGGTGGCACAGGAACTGGTGGTCGAGGTGCTGGTGGAAAGCCTGAATTTCGTGTCGAAGGATCAGGTGCGCTGCCAGATCGACCGTGCCGGTTAGTATTTGCGGCCGGGAGAAGCATGTCGGCCCGGCTGATGACACTACGCTTTACAGTATCAGGGACCTTGCGGGGAACGCAGATGTTAGAAACACGTTTGGAGGGGCCGTTCCGTCTGACCGTCGATGAGATCGATGCTGTGATTGAAGCAGGTGTTGCGGGGGCCTTCGCGATCGGTCATGTGGACTATCGTGGACGGTTTGTCGTCCAGTATGTCGGACGTTCGGACAACGATCTGCGGGAGAAACTGCGCAGCCGGATTGGATCGGAGCCCTACTTCAAGCACCAGTGCTTCGAGACGCCGCAGCAGGCCTTCGAAAAGGAATGCGAGCTGTTTCACACGTTCCAGCCCCCCGGCAATGTCCTGCACCCCGAGCGGCCTCCTGGAACCGACTGGAAGTGCCCGTCGTGTACAGCGATGAGTTTCAAGCGTTGAAGACGTGATCCGTGAGCGGCATGCGGCAGATGCGATTCACGCGGCGTGCCGCGGCAGCGGGGACATTCGCGGCGTCTAGCGGGAGCGGGCACGCAGGGCGTCATCGACCATGGCGTTCAGTCTCGCCATTTCTGCTGTTGCGGCGCGACGTTCCTCTGGCGTTGCAAGATCGGGGTGCAGGCGGCGGGCCAACTGGCGACGCAAGTTTTGTAATTGCTGGCGGGTCAATTTGGAGTGGTCAGTCAGCTGGGCAAGAAGTTCCGGCAGTTTCGGCTCGGGCCGTGAGGATGCCCGTGGGCCTGCGTCTCTCCCGGATTTCCGAGGGGGATCTGCAATTGGTTCGCCTTGGTCGCCAAGGGAAAGCCAATCCCGGTAAGCGCGGCGGAGTTCACGTGCCGACAGGTGAGGCCTTGCGGCACCGCTGGCACCGGCGGAGAGGACGAGTTCGGGCGGGATTGTCATTTGCCAGGTGCGGGTTGATACCCTCACACCTGTGGGCTCGGCCGGTACTGATTGTGAAGATGCCAGACCGGCATCGATCAATTGCTCGAAGCGGGAACGGGGCATCCTGAATACCTCGAGCCTGTTGTTGACAGCTGCGGCACGACAAAATGAGCGGTCGCAGTCATTCAGCGGACAACTGGGTCCAGCTGGTTTGTGTCGCGAACCGCTCCGTCACCGCAGGTTGGCGACGAATGGTTAATTTTTTCCGCAATGTCCGGCCTGTGAAGTTGCCAACACGACATCATTGCCGTGGATGCGCTTGCAAAGATGCAATCTGCAGTTGTATTTTTTGGTGAGTATGATTTTATACCTTTATAGTGCCAAGATCAGGAAATGATCCGTATCTTCTGGATTTATTGTGCATCATTCTTCGTGTGAGGACTAACTCGACGCGGATTTCCGAATTTCGGCGTCACCGCGAATGGGCTTGAGTACAACGCCAAGTTTAATGTATGGGGCACAACGGCAGCGGCGTTCCAGCGAACACGTGCTCACCGGGCCGTGACTGCCGAATTCCCACTCTCTCTGAAAGAGGCGGATTCGGAGCTGCTCCGGTCGCAGTTCAATTTGGCGGCCTTGAGGAGGAGATTGGGATGAAGTTCAGCCGTAACGATCGGGGACATGCGGGGGTGTCCCGACCTTACGCCGGACCGCTTTATCTGCAAATCGGAGAGCTCTTGCGCGAGCGCATACGGTCGCGCGGCTGGGTCGAGGGACAAGCGCTGCCCAACGAGAGTGAGCTGGCACGCGAATACGGCGTGAGCGTCGGGACCATGCGCAAGGCTCTGGAGCAGGTCGAAGCAATCGGCTGGATTTCGAGGCGGCAGGGCCGCGGCACGTTCGTCACAAATCCGGAAACGGCGGCGGCGAAACGGCTCAACCCGTTCTACGACAACAATGGTCAGCACGTGATTCCGAAGCTGGTGACGATGAAGGGCGTTGGCACCAGGCCAGCGACCCCCGATGAAGCCAGGTGGCTTGCACTCGAAGCGGGGGAAACCGTGACCTCCCTTGTCGCTGTGTACGTTGAGACTGGTGTCCTAGCCATCCACGACGACATCGCGGTTCCGACGCGACGGGCACCGGGCATCGCCGAAGAGCTCGCAGCCGATCCCGACAGGTTTTCAACCTTCCGCAGCGACCACAATCTGGTTGCCACGCGCGTCCGGGAGTTCGTCACGGCTGCCGCGTTGCCGGAAGACGTGGCCGCCGCACTGGGGCAGGAGGCCGGGATTCCCGTCCTGTCTACCAGCCGCATTTCCTTTGATGCCGACGGTGTTGCCATCGAGCTTTGCGTGCGGCATGCGGTGCTGCAAGCTGCCGGCTACAGTCTTGACCTGGGCTAAGAGAACCTGAACCGCGGCTTCGACTGACTCGACTTCCTGAGGCGCTTATTTTGCCTTGGGCGCTTCGGGACGCTTGGGTGAGAGTGCGTTGGCCAGCTCCTGGAAGGCGTCAACGCTGAGCGCGTCGTCGGGTGTCTGGTGCAAGGCCTCGAGGAGCCTTGGAACGAGTTCGACGGCCTGATCAAGCTCGGGATCTTCCCCCTTGCGATGACCGGCGATCGCCCGGATCTCACGCGTTTCCTCAAACCGGGCAACAAGTCCGCGCAGCTTTGGAACCAGTGCGCGCTGTTCGCGCGTCCAGGCCTTGTCGGCAAGACGGGAAACCGAGCCCAGGATGTCGACGGCAGGAAACCGGCCCTGCTGGGCGATGGCACGATCCAGAACGATGTGGCCATCGAGAGTGCCGCGAATGGCATCGGCGATCGGATCATTGTGATCGTCACCGTCGATGAGAACGGAGAATATTCCGGTTATGGAGCCCGACCCTTCTTCGCCCGCGCCGGCGCGTTCGAGAAGTTTGGGCAGCTCGGAGAACACACTGGGAGTATAGCCGCGCGCGACGGGAGGCTCTCCGGAAGCCAAACCCACGTCGCGGGCGGCATGGGCGAAGCGTGTGATCGAGTCGACGATGAGCAGAACCTTCTCGCCCGCGTCACGGAAGTACTCGGCAATCGTCATTGCGGTTTTCGGCGCCAGACGACGTTTCATCGAGCTTTCATCGCTCGTTGACACGACCGCTATGGTGGATTGCCTGTTGGAACCGATCATCGTCTCGAGAAACTCGCGAACCTCGCGGCCGCGCTCACCAACGAGGGCGACGACGACCGTATCGAACTCGGTCGATCGCGACAGCATGGTGAGGAGCGACGACTTCCCAACGCCAGAGCCCGCAAAAATGCCGACGCGCTGGCCCGCGCACAAAGGGGTAAAGAGGTCGAGAACGCGCACACCTGTTTTCAGAGGCGTGTCGATGCGTTGACGGTGAAGCGGGCGGGGAGGATCACGATCAAGCGGGATGCTGCGCTCGCCCTGTTCGAGCGGCGGGCCATCGTCGATGGCGCGGCCAACGGCGTCGATCACACGGCCTTTCCAGGACCGGGCTGGCCGGATCGTCAAAGGCCCGCGTTTCCAGGCCGCCACGCCGATGCTGGTCGCGAGTTTTTCGAATGCCTTCACATTGGCTGAGTGAGCGTCGACGCGGACGATCTCTCCAATATCATTGCCCGAAGCTGTATCCAGCTCGACACAATCGCCGATCTTGAGGAAGCGGGACATGCCTTCGACGCGGAAATGGGTCGGCATGACCTCCGAAACGATGCCGCCAATCCGGTAGGATTTCTCGCCTGCAAGAGTTTCCGACAGGGTGTTTGCGAGATGTCGAAGGCTGTTAGTCTGCCCATGTGCAAAAGGATTGTCGTGCATCGATCCAGGAACGTCCGGTTGCGGGCCGAAGGCATGGCTCTTGTGCAGGGGCGAGGCGCCGATGGGGCCGGGCCAGCGGACGGCTCACCATGAAGCGAGCCGCGCCGTTATCAACGGGTTGGCTCGCCGAGCGTATCGATTGCCTTGCGGAAAGTTGCGTCGGTCTGATCGACTGAATTCGTCAGCGATTCAAACGCGCGCGAGATCGTGATCAACCGGGTGATCTCGACGATTGGATTGACGTTGGCACGTTCCAGATAGCCCTGCCGGATGCCTACGGAGTTGAATTCAATGGCGGGCTGCACAGGCCCTTCCGGAATGACGCCGCTATTCTCGTACCGGTTGAGCTTCGTGCCTTCGGGGATGGTGAAGAGGCCAATGGCTCCGAGCTGCACGCCGTTCTGCGTAATCATGCCGTCATGGGCGATCCTGGGTGGACCACCGGCGGGATCAAGCAGGATGGGTGCGCCGCCAACGTCAAGGACAGGATGGCCCGATACGGTCTGCAGGTCGCCGTTCTCTGTCATCGTCAGCCGGCCATCGCGGGTGTAGACGACACCCGCGGGTGACTGGAATGCCATCCAGGCATCGCCATCAATGGCGACATCAAGCGCATTGCCGGTGCGTTCGACAGCGCCGGCCCGCCTTGAAATGTAGTTGTCGCCTGTGGAGGCGAAGCTCGTATCGGTGCTGACCTTGGACAGCAGCGTTTCGAACTTGATTTCTTCCGCCCGGAAGCCCGGCGTGGAAGCGTTGGCGACGTTATAGGCCAGGGTGTCCAGCCGCCGCTGCATGGCAAGCTGACCCGACAACGCCACGTAAAGCCCTGCTTCCATCGACTAGTATCCTCCGCGCTTGAGATTTTGCAGGCTTGCCAGCAGTTCCGCACTGAAGCCTGCCTGCAAAGGCTGGCCGATCAGAACGTTCGGTACCTGGACTGCCTGTGAGGGATTTTCCAGCTCCCACATCATGGTGAAACGCCGGATGAACTTATCGAGCTTTTCGGGATCCTTGAGGTCTTCGAGATCCAGACGCCGTTCGATTTCAGCAGCCTGCTTGTCGATGTCCTGCATGGACGACGCGCTCGGAATACCCAGTGCGACCTGGACAACCTTGGTGAGGGCCGGGTCAGCCAGGATATCGAGAGCATTGTCGATGCCTGCTGCCTTGCGTTCGAAGTACAGGGCCAGCCTGACACCCTGGTTCTCAGCGCCAGCATCCACCTCCAGCGTCTGACGCAAATAGGCGTCGACAGTGCCCTGCCGGGTCTTGTGGAAGGAGGGAACGACGGTGCCACTCTCGCCGAAGTGAAAGGCGTCGGCGAAGGCCTTGAGCCTGCGATCCAGGAGCTTCTCGGGGTTGGCGCTCTTGTCCGGCGGTCCCTCGGTGAGCAACTTCCGCAAGAAGTCCTTGTCGTAGTTCTGATCTTCAAGGCCGAATGCCGTCAGGCCATAGTTCAGTATCCGGTCATTGGCCAGCAGCTCTTCGATGCTGGTGATACTGGTGATGTTTGCCAGATAATACTCGGTCTCGGTCGACACGTAATTCTCGACCAGGCGCATGTACTTGTCTGCTACCCGGGCCTGAGCGCTCGGGAACGAGGTTGCGGCCTCGCCGTAGCGCACGAAGTTGAAGGTTTCGACCAGCTGCTTGTAGCGCGTATCCTTCAGCCTGTTGGCGAGGGAAGAGGGGTCATCGATGCCGCCGTTGAGCACCTGCCGGATGAAGTCCTTGTCCTTGCCTTCTTCCTCGAGACCGAGGGCCTTCATCGCGAACTCATAGACGCGCGTGTTGTCCAGGAACTGGTCGACCGACTTTACCTTGCTGATCTGCGATACGTAGAAGTTGGCATTGACCAGCGCTTTCTCGATGGATCCGCGTGTGTAGCTGTCGGATGTCCCCTGCTGAGCCCCCAGCGAGGTTGCTGCCGCGCCATAGCGCTTGAAGTTGAAGGCTTCGGCGAATTCACGATAGCGCTTGTCGACAAGCTTGTTGGCGAACGAGTTCTCGTCGTCGATACCTTCGGTCAGGACCTTGCGCATGAACGCCTTGGCATAGTCCATTTCCTCAAGGCCGTAGGCCTTCATCGCGTATTTGAAGACCCGGGTGTCGTCGAGGAACTCGTCGACTGATTTGATGTTCCCGATGCGCGACAGATAATATTCCGTTTCACGCGCGATTTGCGGTTCCAAAGCCTTCATCTGAAGACTTTTGGCCAGATCCTGCATGATACGCTGGTAGGTCGCGGATGTCGTCAGCATCGCAAATTCGTCTCCTGATACCAGGTTGAGCAGCGTATCCGTGCCAGACGTCGCTTTCCTAAACCTGATCTTTCAATTCTGCGCTTCAGAGCGAATGCGGCCAGGCATCTGGCAGCCGGATCATGCCTGAGAGCGCTGGCCCTGAATTCTGTAAAGCGACGACTACTGAGTTTTGATGAATTAACTCCTTCAAAGGCCGCCGTTAAGGATTTCTTAACGAATCGCCAAGCAGCAATGGTGAAACTCCGACAAAAAGCTTCGCGTAAGCAATGACAATTACTCATGGTTTCGCGTTGCACTAGGAGGGCGCTGCACTTGACAATCATCGTTGGCCTGATCGTTACGCTCGGTTGCATCGCCGGTGGCTTCATGGCCATGGGCGGCCACTTGGCCGTTATCTGGCAGCCGTGGGAATATGTGATCATCTGCGGTGCGGCGCTGGGGACGTTCATCGTCGCCAACCCGATGAAAACCATCAAGGATACCGGCGTGGGCCTGGTTGAGGCGCTCACCAATGCCTCGCCCAAGCAACGCGATTACCTCGATGTGCTGAGCATTCTGTTCTCGCTGATGCGTGAGCTGCGCAGCAAGTCGCGCACCGAGGTCGAAGCGCATATCGACCGGCCACAGGATTCGGCCATCTTTCAGGCCTTTCCCAAGCTGTTGGCCAACAGGGCACTGGTGACATTCATTTGTGACTATTTCCGCCTGATCATCATGGGTAATGCGAGGACGCACGAGATCGAGGCGCTTATGGATGAAGAGATCCAGACCCTGCGCTCGGACCGGCTGAAGGCCTACCACTCCCTCGTGGCGCTATCGGAAGGCCTGCCGGCCCTCGGCATCGTCGCGGCAGTGCTCGGCGTCATCAAGGCAATGGGTGCGCTGGATCAGCCTGAAGAGGTGCTTGGTCAGCTCATCGGTGCGGCGCTTGTCGGAACCTTCGCGGGCATCTTCTTTTCCTACGCGGTGGTTTCGCCCATTGCGACCCAGATGAAGGTGGTGCGCGACAAGCAATTGCGCCTCTACATCGTCACCAAGCAGAGCCTGCTGGCCTTCATGAACGGAGCGATCCCGCAGGTTGCCATCGAGCATGGGCGCAAGACCATCTCGTCGAGCGACCGTCCAACCATCGATGAGGTCGAGATCGAAACGATGGCGACAACTGGGGGATTCACCGCGGAGGCGGCCTGATCTGCCGGAAGGCGCGTTTTTGGAATGCAAGGGCAGCGCGCGAGGATACCGCCGCAGCCGCCACTTGAGTGAGAGGATGACATGTCTAACGAGACCGCTGCTGAACCCGGAGCTCCAGCGATGGAAGAGTTTGCTACCGAGTTGGTCGAGACGGGCGATGAGATTGCTCGCTCCTTTCAGAATGCTGCAGGTGGCAAATCGAGGAATGCGCTCGGTGACGGCCGCAATCTGGACGTGGTCATGCGTATTCCGGTTTCCGTGCGCATCGTGCTCGGCTCCACGAAAATGCCAATCTCGAACCTCGTGAAGCTGGGACGAGGTTCGATCATTCCCCTGGACCGAAAGGTCGGGGAAGCGGTCGATATCATGGTCAACGATCGTGTCGTGGCGCGCGGGGAAGTGGTCCTGATCGACGACAAGGAATCGCGCTTCGGCGTCTCCCTGACGGAAATCGTCGGCTGGGATGCGTCTGATGTCACAAACTGATACCTGCGTATTACAGCAGCCTGAGCGGGCACAATCATAACGTTCTTGCGGGGCCGCCAGGTGTTTGCCCGTGCGGGAAGCCGCTGCGAGATCCTTGATTTCGCTGGCGTGGAGGCGCGTCGCTTGAAGCCGGGCTCCGGAGCAGGCATTGCCCCGGGCATCGGACTGGATAGCAATCCGGAGCTCCGACTTTGGTCGATAAGCCAGAAAAAGAAAGTAAGACCGAACAGCCAACACCCAAAAAGATCCGCGACGCGCTGGAAGAGGGCAATGTTCCAAGTTCGCGGGAAATGGGAACGCTGGCTTCACTCGCGGGTGTTGTCGTCGCAGCCAGTTTCGTATTGAGCGAAGGCACCGCCTCAATCACCGGTGCGCTGAAGAGCTTCATTGATGATCCCGGCGGGTGGCGGCTGGAGAACGGGGCAGATGCCAGCAATATTTTTTATTTTCTGGCAATTAACGCGGCCGGTTTGATCATGCCGATAGCGCTGATCCTGGTGTCTTTCGGGCTTGCTGCATCTTTTCTGCAAAATGCGCCGCGATTGGTGGTAAAACGAATCAAGCCTGATGTTTCGCGATTATCCATATTCAAAGGTTTTACCCGCATTTTCGGGACGCAAGGCCGGGTCGAGTTTCTCAAGGCAACACTGAAGCTTCTGGGGATCAGTATCGGAGGAGCTTATCTGCTGCTCTCGATGCAAGGCGAAGTTCTGAGTGCAATGCTCTCGGACCCTCGCGGGTTGCCTGCAATATTACTGTCGGCGAGCCTTTGGCTCTTCGGCGGGACGATGCTGGCTGTGGGGGCACTGGCTGTAGCCGATCTCTTCTGGTCCCGCCATTACTGGTTCACCGAGCTGCGGATGACCCGGCAGGAAGTCAAAGATGAGATGAAGCAATCGGAAGGCGATCCCATCGTCCGCTCACGCCTGCGTTCTCTGGCGCGCGATCGTTCGCGCAGACGGATGATAGCAGCGGTGCCAAAAGCAACTCTGGTGATCGCCAACCCGACTCACTATGCCGTGGCCCTGCGCTATGTGCGTGATGAAGGGCCGGCTCCATTGGTGGTGGCGAAAGGCGCAGATCTTATTGCATTGAAAATCCGAGAAATTGCTGAGGCGAATGACATTCCGGTCATCGAAGATAAGGCTCTGGCAAGGGCATTGTACGATAGTGTCCAGGTCGACCAGCTCATTCCGCCCGCATTCTACAAGGCAGTGGCTGAAATCGTATTGCATCTCATGAAGAAATCACCGGCCTCCTCAACACTCGTGCAGGGTCGCTAATCATGCTCCGGCAAAGGATCCCTATTGTGGGTGAATATGAAAAGATACTCGGTGACAGCCTTGCCGAAGTCGCAAGTGAATTGCGCCTTGTGGATGTGTCGGATTTCGTATCTTTCATAAAAGGCGGCCGCACCGGCAACCTTGAATGCATTGTTGAATCGTCGGCCGAAATGTTCTTCAGGCCGGGCACCCTGCGGCTGGGCACGACGAGCGATGTGATGCTGGACTGGGGCATGCCGCCGGTCGTCAAGCTTGGAATGGAGTTCCACAACCATGATGTGTCCGTCTATTTCCATCTTCTTCTGGAGGCGGACAAAGTCGGGCTTGGAATTGACTATATGAACATAAGAGATGGCGAAAGCGGCTCGGTTTACGCTGAGGTCAGCGAAAGGTTGCGCTCGGCAATCGAATTCGCAAAGTTGCGGCCAAGAGTTCTGCGAGGGCTTTTCTGCTAAGCAAGTCCGATTAGATTATCCGGTGATCCAGAAAGGCGCGGGAATGAATCTCGCGCCTTTCACCTTTTGTGCTGCAAAAAAGCATGTGGCCCCGTGCCGAAGATTTTGTTGTTCCGGGGCTGCACGCGAATTCTGGATAATAAAAAAAGATCTTTGAGATAACCGGCGCACACGCCTTCCGCCTCCATCAAGCCTCGGACAAGTTTGGCCCGCTAGAAGTCGTGGCAGATGTTTGGGATGAGGGGCTATGGGGCCGGTACACCTATTCGAGCTTGTGTCGCAACGTAACGAGTGGCTGTCGGTCAGGCAGTCCGTCACCGCAGGCAATATCGCCAATGCGAACACGCCGGGCTTCAAGTCCAAGGACGTGATTCCTTTCGAGGCAGTGCTCAATCGCGCGCATCTTGAGCAAGCAATGACCCAGCGTGGGCATCTCAGGGCGGGTATGAGCGGCGTTGTGGACACCAGCGCCAAGGCTGCCGACGGACTTGTGCATCACTCCGGCAACAGCGTCAGCCTGGAGAAGGAGATGCTGAAGCTGGGGGAAGCGTCGCGTGATCACAGGCTGGCGACCAGCGTGCTGAAGTCGTTCCACCGCATGTTGCTTTCGACGACAAGAGGGTGATTCAAGTGGATGCATTAGCTGCAACTCTCAAGATTGCGTCCTCGGGTCTCAACGCCCAGTCATCGCGGCTGCGTGTCGTTTCGCAGAACCTTGCCAATACCCAGTCAACAGGGACAACGGCGGGCGCTGAGCCGTACACGCGCAAGCTTATCAACTTCAAAAGCTTCCTCGACCGCAGTGTCGGTGTTGATGTCGTCAAGGTCGACAAGGTTACGCGCGATGACGCTCCGTTCCGGCTCGTGCACGAGCCGGGTCATCCGGCTGCGGATGTCGATGGCTACGTGAAATATCCCAACGTGAACGTGCTCGTTGAAATGGCTGACATGCGGGAGGCCAATCGCACCTACGAAGCTAATCTGCAGGTCATGAAGCAGGCCAATTCGATGATTGCCACGACGCTAGATCTGCTGAGGAACACCTGATGCTTGACCCGATCGCACCGACAGGACCGGTCCTTACGATTTCCGGGGGCGAAGCAGCGTCAACTGCCAGCGCGGCTGGCACGTCCAGCTCCGTGGCGCATGTTGGCGGCAGTTCTGTCGCGACCGCCGGTGAGCAGGACTTCTCGACCGTGCTCAACAAGCTGCTGAATGAGTCCATCGGAACGCTGAAGGCCGCAGAAGCGACCTCCATCAGGGGCGTCAAGGGCCAGGCGTCGGTGCAGGAGGTTGTCGAGGCGGTCCTGGCCGCCGAGCAGACACTGCAGGGCGGGATCGCGATCCGAGACAAAGTCGTTTCCGCGTATCTGGAAATCAGCCGAATGGCCATTTGAGGATTCGTATTTATGAGAGCTCTCGCGATCGCTGCGACCGGCATGGGTGCCCAGCAACTCAATGTCGAAGTCATCGCCAATAACATCGCCAACATCAATACGACCGCTTTCAAACGGGCGCGGGCGGAGTTCACGGACCTTCTCTATCAGGCCGAGCGGACAGCTGGTGCGCCTGCACGCGGCGGTGAGAACATCATACCCGAAGGTGCTCAGGTCGGCCTTGGCG
>Ga0180216_1000232_pt1 | contig 63687 bp, 61 predicted proteins | sample eDN3rd37CBELigMG_FD_128879 | JGI IMG/M metagenome (GOLD analysis project Ga0180216, IMG submission 128879) | Enriched Miracle-Growth compost microbial communities from Emeryville, California, USA - eDNA 3rd pass 37_C BE-Lig MG (version 2)... ...
GCCAGCTGCTCGATCAACTCGTCGGAGGTGTCCGTCCCCTCCACCACGTCGTCATCGGCCATGCGTGTCTCCTTCCAGAGCATCGGGTCGCACCCAGCGGGTGAGCAGGGTGCCGTCGTCGTCGCACACCAGGTGCGCACGTCGCAGGGGAGTCAGGGCGGCCGTCGGCGAGTGCGCGATACGCGCGGCTTTGCCGGCCGCCAGGACCGGAGCCCAGGTCAGGCACAGCTCGTCGACGACGCCGTCCTCGATCATGCGGCCGAACAGATTCGGTCCGCCCTCGCACAGCACCCGGAGCCAGCCCGCCTCGCCGATCGCCGCGAGCAGGGAGGGCCCGTCGATCACCGCGTCGGCGATGACACGGACGTCGCCTCCGGCGGCCTCCACGGCGCGCCGGGCGGTCTCGGGGGCACGCGCGGTCGTGAACACCACGGGCGGGATCGTCGTGTCGGTGAACAGCCGCAGGTCGGACGGCAGGTCGCACGAGGCCGTCACCACCGCGACCGGCGGTATCGGAGCGAGTCCGGCCTCCTCCCGGCGCGCGCGCAGGGCTTCGGTGGTCCGGGCGCCGCCGTAGTTCTCGGCCCGCACGGTGCCCGCGCCCACGAGGATCACGTCGGCGAGTTCGCGCAGCAGGCCGAAGACCTTCTTGTCGGCGGGCGAGCCGAGGGCGCCCGATCGCCCCTCGACCGCCACGGCTCCGTCGAGGGAGGAGACGAAGTTGATCCGCATCCACGGCCGGGACAGTCCGTCCGGGTAGGCGTAGAGAGCGCGCAGCGTCGTGTCGTCCACGTGCTGCGCCGCATCGGTGCCGTCGAGTCGTCGCATGTCGCCGATCAGACCACTCCCGTCCGCCGGATGCACGTCACGCGCCGTGCCCGGCGTCGAGATCGCCCACGGACTTGAAGGTCATGAGGCGGTCCAGGTCGCCGCGGAGCTCACCGCGTTCGGGTTCGAGGAGGAAACCTCCGTGGTCGCCGGTCGTGAACGTCTCGAGGATCCGGCCGACGAACCATGCGCGCGGACCGTCCAGCACGGGCAGTCCGTGGGGTCCTTCGCGCCACGAGCAGCGGTCGAACTTGTCGATGTCGTCGCCCGTGTGCTCGCCGAACAGCGTCGCCAGGTCGCGGTCGTCCGGGGTCAGGACGTGCACGGCGAGGTGCTTCGCCTTCGACGCCACCCGGTAGGTCCGGTTCTTGTTCGACAGCGCCACCAGGAAGCGGGCCGGATCGATCGCGGACTGGGTCGCGAAGCCGATGAGGCAACCGCTGCGTTCCTCACCGTCGAATGCGGTGACGATGAACATCGGGTAGTCGAGCTGTGAGGCGATGTCCGCGAAACCGTCGGCGGATCCTTCGAGTGGGGTGTCGGCCATGAGCCGAATCGTACGGCCGTGGCACCGCTCCGGCGGTGGGTTCGGCCGCGGTGCGACTGTGAGTTTGATCGGTGTGTGACGGGGGTACCCGCCGCAGTATGGACGCCGAGCACAGAGGTGACGGATCGTCGGGTGCCACACTGGCCCCCGATGACCCGCGCAAACCCGACTCCCCGACCGATCTGTCCAAGCCGTCGTGGAAGTATGTGCTGCGCAGGACGATTCGGGAGTTCAGTCGGGACCAGTGCACGGATCTCGCCGCCGCGCTGACCTACTACGCCGTGCTGTCGCTGTTCCCCGCGCTGCTCGTCGTCGTCTCGTTGCTCGGCGTGTTCGGCCAGGGGCAGACGACGGTCGACACAGTGCTCGGCATGGTCGAGGACCTCGGGCCGTCCTCCGCCGTCGACACCCTCCGAGGGCCGATCGAACAGCTCGTGTCCGCACCGACAGCCGGATTCGCCCTGGTCGTCGGTATTCTCGGCGCGTTGTGGTCCGCCTCGGGCTATGTCGGCGCATTCGGCCGCGCCATGAACCGGATCTACGAGATCGAAGAGGGCCGGCCCGTCTGGAAGCTGCGCCCGTTGATGCTGCTGATCACTGCTGTGGCCCTGGTGGCAGCCGGTGCGACCGCCCTGATGCTCGTGATCAGCGGTCCGGTCGCACGCACGATCGGTGACGTCATCGGCCTCGGCGACACCGCCGTGACGGTGTGGAACATCGTCAAGTGGCCCGTGATGCTCGCACTGGTGGTCATGATCGTCGCCGTGCTGTACTACGCGACTCCCAACGTGTCCCAGCCGAAGTTCCGCTGGGTCAGCCTGGGATCGCTCATCGCGATCCTCGTGTGGATCGTGGCTTCGGTGGGATTCGCCTTCTACGTCTCGAATTTCGGCAGCTACAACAAGACCTACGGCTCGCTCGCCGGCGCGGTGATCTTCCTGCTGTGGCTGTGGATCACCAATCTGGCGCTGTTGTTCGGTGCCGAGTTCGACGCCGAGATGGAGCGCGGCCGCCAGCTGCAGGCCGGAATGCCTGCCGAGAAGACACTGCAACTGCCCGAACGTGATTCGCGCGTCAGCGAGAAGAACGCCGCCAAGCTGGAGGAACTCGTCGAGCACGGGCGCAAGCTGCGTGAGGCCCACAGCTCCGACAACGCGGACTCCTCCGGGGAGGCGGCCGACCCCGTGGACCCTACCGGGCCCGCGACGGAAAGGAATCCGCGATGACGACCCCCACCGGCAATGCGCGCCCCGTGGCCGAACAACCGAAGAACCTGTCCACGGTCGAGCTCACCGAACGACTCACAGAACAGGTCTCGACCCTGGTGCGGACCGAGGTCTCACATGCGCTCGAGGAGGTCAAGTCCAAGGGCACCCGCATCGGTGTGGGCGTGGGGATCTCGGGTGCGGGAGCGATCTTGTTGTTCCTGGGTCTGGCGACGCTGATCGCGACGGCCGTGCTCGGCCTCGCCACGGCCGTCGAACCGTGGCTCGCTGCCCTCATCGTCGCGCTCGTGGTGCTCGCCGTCGGTGGCATCCTCGCCGCGGTCGGTGCCTCGAAGGCGAAGAACGCCGCACCGCCCGTGCCGGAACGCACGGTCGCCAGTGTCCGCGCCGACATCGACGCCGCGAAGGGAGCTACGAAGTGACCGCATCCGACAACGGTGGTCGTCCGGACGAGGTGTCGGACATCGAACGTCAGCGGGCCGAACTCGCCGCGACCGTCGGCGAACTCACCGACAGACTCGACGTTCCCACCCGGGTCAAGCAGTCCGCGGCCGAACGCGTCGAGGAGGTCCGCAACCGGCACGATCTGATCGCGATGGCCGGTGGGGTCGTCGTCGCCGTGCTCGTGCTGGTGCTCGTGAGGCGCAGACGGAGGAAGTGACACAGACACGGATCGGCGGACGGAGACCGCACATGTACTCGGCGGACGGAGACGAGGTCTCCGTCCGCCGATCCGTGCGGGTCATGGGGTCGATCAGCCGCCGAGTTGTTCCTTCAACGCGTCGAGCACGGCCGGGTCCTCGATCGTCGACGGCACGGTGTACTCCTCGTGGTCGGCGATCTGCCGCATGGTCTTGCGGAGGATCTTGCCGGAGCGCGTCTTCGGCAGGGCCTGGACCACGGTCACGTCGCGGAAGGTCGCGACCGCGCCGATCTGGTCGCGGACCATCGTGACGAGTTCCTGTCGCAGGGTCTCGGGATCGATCTCCACGCCGGACTTGAGCACCACGTAACCCGACGGGCGCTGGCCCTTCAGTTCGTCGCGGATGCCCACCACGGCGCATTCGGCGACGGCGGGATGCGACGCGACCACGGCCTCCATACTGCCGGTCGAGAGCCGGTGCCCGGCAACGTTGATCACGTCGTCGGACCGGCCGAGGACGAAGACGTAGCCGTCCTCGTCGACGTAGCCCGAGTCGCCGGTGAGGTAGTAACCGGGGAAGGTGTCGAGGTACGAGCGGCGGTACCGGTCGTCGTCCTGCCACAGGCCGGCCAGCGTGCCGGGCGGCAACGGCAGACGGATGACGATGTTGCCTTCGGTGTTCGGATCGACGGGCTTGCCTTCTCCGTCGACGATCTCGACCCGGTATCCCGGCACGGGGACGGTGGGGGAGCCGGCCTTGAGCGGCATCGGTTCGAGGCCGCGCATGTTCGCGGCGATCGCCCAACCCGTCTCGGTCTGCCACCAGTGGTCGACCACCGGGCGGTCGAGCACCTTCGTCGCCCAGTGGTAGGTGTCGGGGTCGAGGCGCTCACCGGCGGCGAAGAGCGTCTGCAGCGAGTCGATGGGGTACTTCTTCAGCTCCTCGGCGTTCGGATCCGCCTTGCGCACAGCGCGAATCGCCGTGGGAGCGGTGAACAGGGCCTTGACGCCGTTCTCGGCGATGATCCGCCAGAACGCACCCGCGTCGGGGGTGCCGACGGGCTTGCCCTCGTACATCACCGTCGTCGCACCGACCAGCAGCGGGCCGTAGACGATGTAGGAGTGGCCGACCACCCAGCCCACATCGGAGGCGGTCCACCACACGTCGCCCGGATCGATGTCGTAGATGTTGTGCATCGACCACGTCAGGGCCACGGCGTGCCCACCGTTGTCGCGGACCACGCCCTTGGGCTTCCCGGTGGTGCCGGAGGTGTAGAGGATGTAGAGCGGATCGGTCGCCGCGACCGTCACGGGCTCGGCGGGGGACGCGTCGGCGCACAGCTCGTCCCAGTCGAACCACGCCGCCGAGGACGTCTGGTATTCGGCCGCCGAACCGGGGATCTGCTCGCGGTTCTTCACGATCACGGTGTGCGGCGGGGTCGGCGACAGACCGATCGCCTGCTCGACGATCGGCAGGTACTCGACCGTGCGGCCGGGTTCGAGGCCGCCGGAGGCGGTGACCAGCACGACCGGCGTGGCGTCGTCGATGCGGGTCGCGAGCTCTTTCGCGGCGAACCCGCCGAACACCACCGAGTGCACCGCCCCGATGCGGGCGCAGGCGAGCATCGCGATGGCGGCCTCGGGGATCATCGGCATGTAGACGATGACGCGGTCGCCGGCAGCCACACCCTGGTCGCGCAGCACACCGGCGAACTTCGCGACCTCGTCGAGCAGTTCGGCGTAGGTGTACGTGCGCTTGGCCGGGACCATCGCCGAATCCCAGATCAGGGCCGGACGGTCGCCGTTCCCTGCCTGTACGTGCCGGTCGAGTGCGTTGACGCTGGTGTTCAGCGTGCCGTCCGGGAACCACTTGTACGACGGTGCCGCCGAGTCGTCGAGGGCTCGCGTCGGCGCGCTCTCCCACTCGACCGCGCGGGCGGCCTCGAGCCAGAATCCCTCCGGATCCTCGGTGCTCCGGCGGAACGCCTCCTCGTACGAGCCCATCGTTCGTGTCCTTCCTCGACGGCGGTTGTGGCGCGAACCACTCTATGTGACCTGCAAGGGGGTGGCTGCAGGTCTGCGTCGGACGGCCACAACCACGCGACGAACGGACGAAGTGCCTACCCTGAGCCGCATGACCTCGATCGCGGAAGACCTGCTGCTCCTGCTTCTCGACGACGAATCGGGAAAGTCCGTCGTCGACGGGGTGAAACTGCCGCGTGTTCTCGCCGGTGCCGTGCTCCTCGAACTCGCCCTCGACGACGTGGTGGCCGTCGACACCGAGGGGAACCAGGTGAAGAAGGGGCGGATCGCGATACGCACCGAGGCACGACCCGCCGATCCGATCCTCGCCGAGGCGGTCGAGCGGCTCGGCTCGGGCAGGCCGGTGAAGCCGACGGCGGCCATCGAGAAACTGCAGAAGGGCCTGCAGGAGAAGCTTCTCGCGCGGGTCGTCGAGCAGGGCTGGGTCTCGGAGGAGCGCGGGAAGATCCTCGGGGTGTTCCCCACGAAGAAGTGGCCCGCGATCGATTTCACCCACGAACAGCGCGTCCGCGACCTGATCCGCGCGGCGTTGATCGACGGCCTGACCCCGGAGCCACGTACCGCGGCGCTGATCGCCCTGCTGTCGGCGGCGGATGCGGCCCCGAAGGTGTTCCCGGACGCCGACAAGCGAGCGGTGAAGAAGCGGGCGAAGGAGATCGCGCAGGGCGAGTGGGCGGCCAGAGCGGTGCGCGATGCCGTCGCGTCCGTCAACGCGGCCATGATGGCCGCCGTCGTGGCCGGCGGAGCGGTGGCGGGTTCGAGCTGATCCGGATCGCGCCGCGTCAGGACGGCACACCGAGCTTCCGGTACCGCTCGATCCGTCGCCGGTAGCGGTCCTCCGCGGGTTCCTCGGTGAGGATCGCGAGTTCGCGGGCGACCGCGGCACCGACCCGCTTGACGAACGAGACGGGTTCCTCGGTGGCGTCCGGACGCTCGGGGACGACCGCGTCGACGACACCGTTGCGCAGTAGGTCGCGGGAGCGGATCCCCTGATCCTGCGCCATGGCCGGTGTGTGGGTGGTGTCGCGGTGCACGATCGCGCTGGCACCTTCGGGCGGGAGCGGCGCGAGCCAGCCGTGCTGCGCGCACAACACCCGGTCGGCGGGGAGCAGGGCGAGTGCGCCGCCGCCGGTTCCCTGGCCGAGCAGCACCGACACCGTCGGAGTGGGCAGGGTGACGAGATCGGCGAGGCAGCGGGCGATCTCGGGTGCGAGCCCGCGCTCCTCGGCCTCCTTCGACAGCGACGCACCGAGGGTGTCGATGACGAGCACGAGCGGCAGGCGCAGTTCGTCGGCGAGACGCATCGCGCGGCGGGCCTCGCGCAGCGCTCCCGGCCCCATCGTGCGTTCGGGTGACTGTCCCGCGCGGTCCTGACCGAACATCACGCACGAGACACCGCGGAACCGGGCGAGCGAGAGCAGGACGGTGCGATCGGACTCTCCCTCACCGGTCCCGGACAGGGGGACCTGCGCGGAGGCGGCATGACGCAGCAACTGCCGGATACCGGGCCGTTCGGGGCGTCGACTGAGCATCACCGACTGCCAGGCCGGGATGTCGGGCACGTCGTCGACGGTGGTGATCGCCGGACTCGACGTCACCTCGGGCCGGTTCCCCTCGACGAGCACGCGCAGCAACCGGTGCACGACCTGCCGCACACCGCCGATGGGCACGACTCCGTCGATCACGCCCTTGCGGTACAGGTTCTCCGCCGTCTGGACGTCCTCGGGGAAGTTCTCCTGGTAGAGCGCCTTGTAGACGCGCGGGCCGAGGAAGCCGACGAGCGCGCCCGGTTCGGCGGCGGTGACGTGCCCGAGCGACCCCCACGACGCGAACACGCCACCGGTCGTCGGGTTGCGCAGGTACACGAGGTAACCGAGATGGGCGGCCTTGTGGGCGGCGACGGCTGCGGCGATCTTCACCATCTGCACGAAGGCGAGCGTGCCCTCCTGCATGCGGGTGCCCCCGGAGGTGGGGGAGGCGAGCAGGGGCAGGCCCTCTGCGGTCGCCCGTTCGACGGCGGTGACGATGCGTTCGGCGGCGGCGACACCGATCGATCCTGCGAGGAAGGCGAATTCGCACACGATCAGCGCGACGTGACGGCCGTGCACGGTGCCCGACCCGGTGAGCACGGATTCGTCGACCCCGGACTTCTCGGCGGCCCTGTCCAGATCGGCGAGGTACTTCTCGCCCGCCCCGGCATCGATCGGTGGAACGTCCCAGGAGACGAAGCTTCCCGGGTCGAGCACCTTGTCGATGAACTCCTGCGCCGAGATCCTGCCACCGGCCACGTCGCCTCCACCTGTCCTCGTCCGTCGACGTCAACCTATACCGACGCGAACGAGGGGGAGGTTGTGTGCGCGTTCTTGCGACAAACCGCACATGTCCTCCCCCTCGTTGCAGGGTCGGTTATCGGCCGAGGGCTTCCTTCCACGTGACCGTCCGGCCGATGCGCAGGATCGATCGCTGGTAGATGCGCGCGGCGATCACACTGAGCACCGCGATGGCGGCGACCATCAGAACGATGGTGCCGACGATCTGCAACGGTGTGGCCACCCCTGCCGCGATACGCAACGGCATGAGGATCGCCGAGAACGGCGGGATCCAGCTCAGCGTGGTGCTCCATCCGGCCTCGGGATCGTCGACCGACGAGAACGCCGCGAAGAACATCGCGAGGATCAGCATCACGAGCGGACCCGAGGTGGAGTTGACGTCCTCCTGCCGCGACACCATCGACCCCGCCGCCGCGTAGAGGACGGCGAAGAACGCGAAGCCGAGGACGAACCAGCCGAGGGTGCCGGCGAGCACGCCGAGGGCGGTGCCGGTGATCGTGAGGGTGTCGGTGGCGAGCGCGGTGCCGACGCCGACCACCCCGTAGGCGGTGAGTTGCAGGAGCCCGACCGCACCGATGCCGAGGATCTTGCCCCACAGCAGCTGGAGCGGACGCAGCGTGGACAGCAGCAGTTCGACGACGCGCGAGGACTTCTCCTCGACGACACCCATCGCGACGTACATGCCGAACATCAGGATCTGCATGTACAGCAGGACCACGGCGATGATCGAGAGGATGATGCGTTGTCCCTGTTCGGGATCCGGCGGGTCGAGGGCGTCGACGGTCACGGTCGCCGCGGACACGTCGGCCGCGACCGCAGTGGGATCGACGCCGCGGTCGGTCAGCGCGGCGACCTGGGCCTGCTGCACGACAGCTGCCTCGACGACGGCGCGGACGTCGGTGTCGAGTTCCGATTCGGTGATCGCCGTGACGGACGCCCCGTCGCCGGGGACGAGCGCGACGTCGAGGTCGCCGGAGGACACCTGTTCGCGGGCGGTGGCGGCGTCGGGCACGTCGGAGACCTCGAGCGGAGTGCCGACGGTCTCGCCGAGCGATTCGATCGTCGTCTGCAGCGCGGGTGCGCCCACGACTCCGACGGTGGGCCGGTCGTCGTCGCCGCCGGACAGGACCGAGGTGGCGACGATGCCGACGACGATCGCGACGAGGATGATCGCGTTGCTGATCAGGAAGCTCTTCTTCTGTACCTGCGTGACGAACTCGCGTGACGCGACGAGACCGACCGCGCGGGCGTTGCTCAACGGGGCGCTCATGCGGAAACCACCTCTCGGAACAGCTCGGTCAGGGACGGGCGCCGGAGCGAGAACTCGTGGACCGGGCCGGTGGCCAGCGCCGCCTTGAGGATCAGCTGGTCGTCGGCGCCGGGGGTGACGGTGAGCACGGTGCGTTCGTCCTCGTACTCGGCGTGGGTGACGCCCGGCAGGCCGTGCGCCCATCCGCGGGGTGCCTGCGGCGCGTGGACGACGAGGAGCGCATCGCCCTTGGACCGCAGGTCGTCGACGGTGCCCACGGCGCGCATCCGGCCCGCGCCGATGATGCCCACGCGGTCGCACAGGCGTTGGACCAGGTCGAGTTGGTGGCTCGAGAACACGACCGGCACACCCTCTTTCGCCTTCTCGAGCAGGACGTCGCTCATGACGTCGACGGCCACCGGGTCGAGGCCGGAGAACGGCTCGTCGAGGACGAGGACCTTCGGGTCGTGCACGAGTGCCGCGGCGAGCTGCACGCGTTGCTGGTTGCCGAGCGACAAGGCGTCGACCGTATCGCCGAGACGTTCGGCGATACCGAGCCTCTCGGTCCACCGCTGCACCGCCTCCGATGCCTCCGACTTCGAAAGTCCGTGCAGCCGGGCGAGATAGGACAACTGCTTGCCGACCTTCATCTTCGGGTACAGGCCACGTTCCTCGGGCATGTACCCGATGTTGCGGCGCATCCCGAGGTCGACCGGTTTCCCGTCGATGCGGACCTCGCCGGAGTCGGCGGCCAGGACGCCGAGGGTGATCCGCATGGTGGTGGTCTTGCCGGCCCCGTTGCTGCCGACGAAACCGAACAACTCACCGGGGCGGACTTCGAAACTCACGCCGTCCAGAGCGATCTTGTCGCCGTAGCGCTTCGAGAGATTGTCGATCGTCAGTGTCACAGCAGGTCCTCCGGATCGTCGTCGGGGCGGGTCCAGGCGAGCAGCACGGCGGGCAGGCAACCGCTGAACAGGATCGAGGCGAGCGCGAGCCCACCCATCGAGTACGCGAGGGCCTGGTGGTCGAGGGAGTCGATCGAGGCGCCGAAGAGCAGGGTGAAGATGGGGATCAGCAGAAGTGCCTGTGCCACCGACAATCCGATCGAGCGGGCACTGTTGCGCTCGGCGATCTCGCGTTCGTCGAGCGCATGGCGGGGAGCGTCCGACTGGCGTCCGGAGACGATCTGCAGGCAGGTCCAGGCGGGCAGGAAGATCAACGCGGCCGGCAGCCACACGATCGCTGCCGCCATGGTGAAGTACGAGGCGATCGCGACGGCGAACATCAACGCAATCAGCGCTACGACGGCGACGGCGAGGATGCGGCGGCGACGTCGGGTACGCCAGTTCGGCATCCACCCCCCGGTGATCTCCTCGTTCTTCAGGAACCTGCGGGTGCGGTATTCCTCGTAGCGGTCGAGCAGGGATCCTGTGGTCATCTCAGGCCTCCTTCCGAGGCTTGTACAGCTCGGTCGACAACGGCGTGAACTCGGTGCGGGAGAAGACGGCCTCGACCGGTAGTCCGAAGACATCGCAGATGCGGAAGGCGAGATCGAGACTCGGATAGTGGTCGCCGCGTTCGAGTGCGCCGACGGTCTGCGGGTTCACGTCGATGAGCGCGGCCAGTTGTGCGCGGCTCATGCCACGCTCCGCGCGCAGCACGCGGATGCGGTTGTAGATGGGGAGAGTTTCCCCACGACGTACCGGACTCATGGAACAAAGTGTTGTGAAAACACAACATTTTGTCAATGGGTGACGACGGATCGATACATCGTGGACTTGTCAGTCGTCGTCGGCGAAGCCGCGAAGACGGTCGAGTTCGCGGCGTTCCTTCTTCGTCGGACGACCCGCCCCGCGGTCACGGCGGGGGAGCGCCGCCAGGACTTCCTTCGGCGGAGGCGGGGGACTGTGATCGATGTAGGCGGTCGCGGCGATCGGTGCACCCACGCGCTTGTTCATCAGCTGGGTGACCTCGACGATCTTCTCCGTACCGTGCGCGCGTACGCGGACTTCGGCGCCGATCGTCACCGGCGTCGACGGTTTGGCCGTTACCCCGTCGACGCGGACGTGCCCGGCGCGGCACGCGCTCGCCGCAGCGGACCGGGTCTTGAACAACCGGACCGACCACGTCCAGCTGTCCACGCGCACGCTTCCACCCATCTACAGCAACTCCTCGCTCAGCTTCCCGTCGTCGAGCATCCATCGACGTGTCGTCCGTGTGGTCTCCAGCATGCGGCGATCGTGCGTGATCAGCAGCAGAGTGCCTTCGAAACTGTCGACGGCCTGCTCGAGTTGCTCGATCGCCGGCAGGTCCAGATGGTTGGTGGGTTCGTCGAGCACCAACAGATTGACGCCGCGTGCCTGCAACAGCGCGAGCCCCGCGCGGGTGCGTTCGCCCGGCGACAGTGACGACGCCGTCCGCAGGACGTGGTGACCCTTGAGAGCGAACTTCGCGAGCAGGGTCCGCACGTCGGCGTCCGGCCAGTCGGGCACGTTGCGACCGAACGCCTCGACGAGCGGTTCGTCGCCCTCGAACAGGCTGCGGGCCTGATCGATCTCGCCGACGAGCACACCCGAGCCCAGCGACGCGCGACCGGAATCCGGTTCGATCGTGCCGAGCAGCAACCGCAGCAGAGTGGACTTCCCGGCGCCGTTCGGACCGGTGACGACGATGCGATCGCCCCACTCGACCTGCGTGGTGATCGGCCCGAGGACGAAGTCACCCCGCCGGACGACGGCCTCGTCGAGGGTCGCGACCACGGTGCCGCTGCGCGGGGCGGCGGCGATGGCCATGCGCAGTTCCCATTCCTTGCGAGGCTCCTCGACGACGTCGAGCCGCTCGATGCGCCGCTGCGTCTGACGCGCCTTCGCGGCCTGTTTCTCGGTGGCCTCCGCGCGGTGCTTGCGTCCGATCTTGTCGTTGTCCTTGGACTTGCGGCGCGCGTTGCGGACTCCGTGTTCGAGCCAGTTGCGTTGCATCCGGGCGCGTTCCTCGAGCTGCGACCTGGTGTCGGCGAACTCCTCGTACTGTTCACGCGCGTGCCGGCGTGCCACCTCGCGCTCGACGAGATACGCCTCGTATCCGCCCTCGTAGACCGAGATCTGCTGTTGCACGGGATCGAGTTCGACGATGCCCGTCACGGTGCGTGCGAGGAACTCGCGGTCGTGGCTGACGACCACCAGTGCCGTGCGCGTCTCGTCGACGAACCGTTCGAGCCGTTCGAGGCCGGCCAGATCCAGGTCGTTGGTCGGTTCGTCGAGCAGGAGCACGTCGTAGCGCGAGAGCAGCAGCGCCGCCAACCCGGCGCGGGCGGCCTGACCACCGGAGAGCGACGTCATCGGAGCGTCGAGCCCGACGTCCAGACCGAGGTCGTCGACCACCTTCTCGGCGCGCTCGGCCAGGTCGGCGCCGCCGAGCGCCAGCCACCGTTCGAGGGCCGGGGTGTAGTCGTCCTCGCCGGAGTCGCCGAGGCGCTCGGCGGCGGCGTTCATGACGCGTTCGGCCTCGGCGACACCGGTACGCCGGGAGAGGAAGCCGAGGATCGTCTCGCCCGGCACCCGCTCGGGTTCCTGCGCGAGGTAGCCGATCGTGGCGTCGGGCGGGCTGAGGATCACCGAGCCGGTGACATCGGCGTCGCCGACCCCCGCGAGGGTGGTGAGCAGCGTCGATTTCCCGGCGCCGTTGGCCCCCACGAGTCCGATCACGTCGCCCGGTGCGACGGTGAGATCGAGTCCGTCGAACAGGACACGTTCCCCACGGGAGGCCGACAGGCCGTCGATACGAAGTGTTGCGCTCACGCTCCGAGTATCCCGGTCGAGGTGGAACCGGGTTCGGGCGCGGGTCCTCCGTGCCACGGGAGCACCGTCAGCTCCGGCACTCCGCGGGGACGACCCCCTCGTCCACCGGGTCGACTTCCTCCCCGTCCACCGGAACGAGTTCGAGCGGATTGTCGATCTCGTCGCGCGGCGTCCGGGCCGCGACGATCACGATCATCGCCGCGACGGCCGGCACGACCCCCGCCACCGCGAAGGTCGGCGCGAGCCCGACCGTGAGGGCGAGCGGCCCGGCCACGGCCATCGACAGCGGCATGAACACGATCGAGACGAAGAAGTCGAGACTCGACACCCGGCCCAGCAGGTGCGCGGGCACCCGCCGTTGCAGCAGCGTCCCCCACACGACGGATCCGGCGTTGAACAGGGCGCCGACGACGAACACCGCCACGATCATGATCAGTACCGATCCCGAGACGCCGATGACGACGAGAGGGATACAACCCAGGCCCCACATCAGGAGCGGGACGGTGAGATAGCGCCTCGGCAGCCGCAGTGACGCCACGAGCATCGACCCGACGGCACCACCGACACCGAAACCGGCCATCACCATCGCGTGCTGCGACGGCCCGCCCCCGGTCGCCTCGCGGATCGCGAACGGGATCAGCACCTCGATCGGCCCGAGCACGCACAGGACCGCGACGGAACCGAACAGGAGGGTTCCGAGCAACCACGGCGTGCGCACGGTGAACCGCACACCCTCCGTGAGATCGTCCACCACGGAACGGAATCCGCTCGATTCGTCGCTCTGTGCGTCGTCACGGCGGACCGCGGTCGGGTGCATCGCGAGGATGCACAGCGCACCGACCACCTCGAGGAGTGCGACCGTGCACATGGCGACCGCCGGGGACGAGGCCGCCACGACGGCGCTCGCCGCCGCCGGACCGGCCGCCTGCATGAGCGTCGGCCGGAGCACGCCCTCGACCCCGTTGGCGGCGAGCAGGTCCTGCGGCGGGACGATGGACGGCAACAGCGCCGAATAGGCCGGGAACTGGACCCCGTTGGCGAGCCCCAGCGCGAAACCCACGGCGGTGAGGTGCCAGAAGGTGATCGATCCGTTCACGGCGAGCGCAGCCGTCACCGCGACCAGCACCGCCCGTGCGATGTACGTCGCGAGGAGCAGGGTGCGCTGCGGGATCCGATCGGCGAGCACACCTCCGAGAAGTGCGACGAGGACCATGCCCACCGCCGGCCCCACCGCGACGGACGACAGTTCGGCCGGGCCACCGCCCATCTCGACGACCTGCCACACCACCGCGATGAGCCAGGTGCCCACGGACAGCAGTCCCGCCGCGAGCGCCAGGATCAGCAGGCGGTACTGCGGATGAGCGAACGGCCGCACGGGCCCGCGCGCCAGGCGCGGACGCCGATGCGGCGGTGATGCGGTGTGGTTGCTCATCGTGTTCCCCCGGTCGTCGGACGGTCCGATGAGATCTTGCGACCTCGAGGCGACTCGAGGTCAAGTGTCTTCGCCTCTCGGGCGACCGATCAACCGATTTTCGGTGGACGTCGCCGTCAGCGTGCGGGGCCGGATTCGAGAACGATGTCGGCGGAACGCCTTTCGCCGCTCTCGGTGGTCCACTCGATCGACACGACATCGCCGGGACTGCGACGGAGCAGGCGCTCCTCGAGTTCACCGGTCGACGAGACCCGCTCACCGTCGAACGACACCACGACGTCACCGGCGTCGAGGCCGGCGTGATAGGCGGGACTGTCGTAGGAGACCCACAGCACTTCGGCCCCGAGATCCTGGCCGTCCCTGCGCGCGGTGGTGACGCTCGCGCCCAGCCGGGGTGTCGGACCCACGTGCACCGACCCTTCGCTCACCCCCGTCCGCACCTGCTCGACGACGGTGACCGCCTCGGTGATGGGCACCGCGTACGCCTCGGGGGTCGTATCGGGCGAGGTGTCGGTGTTCCGCTGCACCGCACCCGCGGTGTTGATGCCCACGACCGTTCCGTACTCGTCGACCAGCGGCCCGCCGGAATCACCCGGCCGGATGGGGGCGTCGGTGCGGATCATCCCCGTGAGGCGGTGGCGCGAACCGTCCGTGGCGTCGCGCACCACCACGTTGCGGTCGAACTCGACGATTGTGCCGGGGGTCGCCACGACGACCCCACCGCCCTGGGAGTTGCCGAAGGCCGTGACCCGGCTGCCCACCGGCGGCAGGTCCTCGGCGATCGTGGCGGCCGGGAGGTCGCTCGCAGTGCCGAGTCGCAGCACGGCGAGATCGCGCTCGCGGTCGTAGCCGAGGACCTCCGCGTCGTAGATCAGGCCGTTCGCGCCGCTCACCGCGCTGATGTCGGTGGCTCCGCTCACCACATGATGATTCGTGACGACCGTGCCGTCGGGAGTGATCACGATCCCGGTGCCCGTCATGCCCGTCCATCCCGCGCTCGCGTCGATCGTCACGACGACCGGCAGGGTGCGCGCGGTGAGTTCGTCGGCGGTCAGCGGCGTCGGGGGCGGAGCGACCGGCACCGGAGGTGGGGGAGGGAGCGCGACGTCGACCAGGGCCGGTGCCGATGCGACGAGGCTGGCGGTGGTCGCGAGCGCGACCAGCAGCACCGATCCGCCCCGCCCGCTCACTGCTGCGGCACCTCGCGGGTGAGATGGTCGAGCAGTTCCCGGGCCGCGGCGCGACCGGCGCGGTTCGCCCCGATCGTGGACGCCGACGGGCCGTAGCCGACGAGGTGGATGCGAGGATCCTTCGCGACGCGGGTCGCGAGCCGGCCGTCCATCGTGATGCCGCCCCCGGCGTTGCGCAACGACAGCGGCGCCAGGTGGTCGAGGGAACTCCGGAATCCGGTGCACCACAGGATGACGTCGACGTCGAGTGTCCGGCCGTCGCTCCACCGCACACCGGTCTCGGTGATCCCGGAGAACATCGGGGATCGCTCCAGCGCGCCGCGTTCGCGGGCGGCCCGCAGCGCCGGGGTGAGGGGGAGCCCGGTGACGGAGACGACCGATCCGGGTGGCAGTCCGCGTCGTACCCGATCCTCCACGAGCGCGACGGCGGCGTGACCGCGCTCGGCCGTGAAAGGTTCCTCGCTCCAAGCGGGTTCGCGTCGCGTCACCCAGGTGGTCTCGGTGACGCGGGAGATCTCGTCGAGGAGCTGGACCGCGGAGATGCCGCCGCCGACGACGAGCACGTGCTGCCCGGTGAACTCCTCCGCCGTTCGGTAGTCCTTGGTGTGCAACTGGCGTCCGGTGAAGCGCGCGGCGCCGGGGTACCACGGGACGAAGGGGCGCTCCCAGGTGCCGGTCGCGTTGATGATGCCGCGTGCCGCGTAGACGGCCGATTCGGTCTCCACGCGCAGTCGCTCGCCGCGGTCGCACACGACCCGCACGGTGGTGGGGCGGTGGACGGGAAGGTCGAACTCCTTCTCGTAGGCGGCGTAGTACTGCGGTACCGCGGAGGCTGCCGGAACCTCTCCCGCGGAGGTGTCGACGACGTCGGCGAACGCGAGGCCGGGCAGGTCGTGGACGCCGTTGACGGTGCTCAGTGTCAGTGACGGCCAGCGGTCCTGCCATGCGCCGCCGGGGCCGAACGAGCGGTCGAGGACGACGAATCCGGTCTCGGGGGCGACTCCGAAGCGGGTGAGGAAGTAGGCGGTGGACAGGCCGGCCTGCCCGGCGCCGATCACGACGATGTCGACCGGCGTCGCATCGGCGGTCTGTACCTCGGCCGCATCGAGTGCCTCGTCGGCGAGCATCGCGAGCCTCCCTCTCGGATCGTTGTCCTTCATCATGCCGCGATCACGTCCGGTGCGCGGAAGGAACGCTGTCCGAGTCCGGATAAATGTGATATCACTTTAATATCGCTTTGACTCTGGGAGGTAGGAACATGGATGTCGTGCAGTCACCCGTGACCGTCGAGCGGCCGGGCCCCTCGTCCAACGGCTGGCCGGTGCTGATCGCCGCTCTGGTCGTGATCGCCGCAGGCGCCGGTCTGATCGGCTGGGGAGCGGTGGATGTCACCGTTCCGCTGATCGTCGCCGGTGGTGTTCTCGTCGTGCTCGCCCTCGTGGCGCTCGCCGGACTCGTCCTCGTCGAGCCGAACGAGGCCCGCGTCCTCCAGCTCCTCGGCAGCTCGTACACCGGCACCCTGCGCGAGCCCGGCCTGCGCTGGATGAACCCGCTCAACACCCGCCGCAAGATCTCCACCCGTATCCGCAACCACGAGACCGGCAAGGCCAAGGTCAACGACGCCGACGGCAACCCCATCGAGATCTCGGCGGTCATCGTGTGGCAGGTCGAGGACACCGCGCGCGCCGTCTTCGACGTCGACGATTTCGAGGAGTTCGTCGCCGTGCAGACCGAGGCCGCGGTCCGTCACATCGCCGGCTCGTACCCGTACGACGCTGCGCCGGAAGTGATGTCGCTACGCCAGAATGCCGACGAGATCACCACCAAGCTCTCGGCCGAGGTCCACGACCGCGTGCAGTCCGCCGGCATCCGCGTCATCGAGACCCGCATCAACCAGCTCGCCTACGCACCCGAGATCGCTCAGGCGATGCTGCGACGCCAGCAGGCCGGCGCCGTCATCGCGGCCCGCGAGCAGATCGTCAAAGGCGCCGTCTCGATGGTCGGCACCGCATTGGCCCGCCTCGAGGCCGAGCACACCGTCGAACTCGACGAGGAACGCAAGGCCGCGATGGTCTCGAATCTCCTCGTGGTGTTGTGTGGAGACCAGAGTGCTCAGCCCGTCCTCAACACGGGATCGCTGTACCAGTAGGGATCATGCGGCATGGCCGAACGTAAGAAGGTGCTGCTGCGCCTCGACCCGGCAGTCCACGACGCGCTCGCGCGGTGGGCTGCCGACGAGTTGCGCAGCACCAACGCCCAGATCGATTTCCTGCTCCGGCGGGCCCTCACCGAGGCCGGCCGGATGCCGCGCGAGGTGGGGCGCATGCGCAGACCGGGTCGTCCGCGCACCGACGCCGACGACGAGGAGTGAGCCGACATGGCCGACACGGCACGACGGAGAAGCGCCGCCGACGAGACGGGTCGCTACGCAGTGCTCCACCCGGCGATCGCCGAGGCGGCCCACCGCGCGGGTGCGACCGCGATCGGCCTGATCGACGTGGGGCGCACCGCGGCCCTGAACCTGTGCGTCGACCGTGTGGGCATCACCTACAGCGACGGCGTCTTCCTGGGCGATCCGGATTCCCCTGTGCAGGAGAGTTGTTCGATCGTCCACGGCGGGTCGGTTCCCGAGCGGGCGATGCCTCCGGTGGTCGCGCGCGCCGCCGTGACGCGGCACCGGCCCGGCGTCGAGGACGCCCTGCTCGCCGAGGACCCACCCGTCCGGTTCTGCGGCGACCTCGTGGACCTGCTGCCCGACGCGATCGCGGCGGTACCCGAGGGTGCTCTGCCCGTCGTGACGACGACCTGGGCGTTGTCGCGTCTGGCGATCCCGCGACGCCCGTCGTTCGTCATCCGCCTCCGCGAGGCGGCCGCGGTGCGAACGGTCGCGTGGGTGTCGGCCGAGGGTGTGGGCGTCGCGCCGTCGATCCCGACGCTCGGTGATCGCCCGGCCTCCGGTCACAGCATCGTCGGTATCGCGTTGTACGAGGGCTCTCGGCAGCGGGTGGATGCGGTGGCGCGCTGCTGGTCGCGCGGGCGTCTCCTCGACTGGTTCCACTGATCCCGATTCCACAGTTTCGGTGGTTCCAGCCCCGCTCAGCGGGGTCGGATCCACCGAAATCGGATCAGGGCGATCAGGGCATGCTCGAACTGATGGAATGATGCGGGGTGTTCGGTGACGAAGGGATGGGGCGACACATGATCGGGATCAGCCGCGACGGCGACGTCGTGACCGTGGAACTGCAACGCGAGGAACGCAGGAACGCGCTCAACACGCAGTTGTGCGTGGAGATCCGCGAAGCCGTGGACAAGGCCGTGGCCGACGACGCGCGCGTCATGGTGATCACCGGGCGGGGCTCGAGCTTCTGCGCCGGGGCCGATCTCTCCGGCGACGTCTACGCCGAAGGGTTCACCGACAGCCTCGCCGAGATGCTGCGCACCATCGTCGAGGCGCCGATTCCGGTGATCGCGGCCGTCAACGGCCCGGCCATCGGTGCCGGCACCCAGCTGACGCTCGCGTCGGACCTGAGGGTCGTGGCGCCCACCGCGCGTTTCTCGGTTCCTGCTGCGCGCCTCGGTATCTCGGTGGACCGCTGGACGGTCCGGCGCCTCGCCTCGCTCATCGGCGGCGGTCCGGCACGCGCCGTCTTCCTCGCCGCCGAACCCGTCCACGCCGAGGAGGCGCTCGCGCGGGGGCTCGCCAACCGCATCGGCGATCTCGCCGCCGCCCAGGCCTGGGCGCACGAGATCGCGAAGCTCGCGCCGCTGTCGCTGAACGCGATGAAGTTGTTCCTCAACGACGACGGCACCCGCGACGAGGCCACACCCGAACAGACTGCCGCACTCGCTGCGGCATGGCTCAGCGAGGACGCCCAGGAGGCCAGGCTCGCTCGTTCCGAGCGCCGCGACCCGATCTTCCGCGGACGATGAACGTCCGGTCCGCGGTCTCGGCCGCGCTCGCCGGAGCGGGCACTCTGTGGGTCGCGCGCGCCGTCAACGGCCTGCCCGGTTCCATCGGCGCCTCGGTCTCCGACATCCGCCCGTACGCCGCCGCGTCGCCCCGCTACCGCGACGGTCGTTTCCACAACACCGACCCGGCGTCCGTGCTCGGCCCCGAGGCGGCGGGCGGTTTCGCGAAGGACCTGCTCACCCGAGGATCGCGGGGCAGACCTCGCACCGACGTGCCGTTGTCGCCCTATCTCGCTCCGGTCGACGCGGCGGAACTCGCCGTGACGTGGTTCGGGCACTCGACCGCCCTCGTGGAGGTCGACGGTTACCGGGTGCTGTGCGACCCGGTGTGGAGCGAGCGCGTGTCGCCGTCACCGACCGTCGGCCCGGCACGTCTGCATCCGGTGCCGGTCGAACTGCAGACCCTGCCGCGCCTCGATGCGGTGGTGATCTCGCACGACCACTACGACCATCTCGACCGGTTCACGATCGAGAGCCTCGCCGTGCTGCAGCCGACCGTCCGGTTCGTCGTCCCACTGGGGGTGGGTGCGCACCTGCGCCGCTGGCGGATCGACGAGGACCGCATCGTCGAACTCGACTGGGACGAGCACGTCGAGGTCGACGGCCTGCGCATCACGTGCACCGAGGCCCGGCACTTCTCCGGCCGGGGCCTGCAGCGCAACATCACGTTGTGGTCGTCGTGGGTGTTCACCGGGCCGGTGCGCCGGGTGTTCTTCGGTGGTGACAGCGGGTACACCCCGCGGTTCGCGGACGTCGGCGAGGCATACGGGCCGTTCGACCTGACGTTGCTGCCCGTCGGCGCCTACGACAAGCGCTGGCCCGACGTGCACATGAATCCGGAGGAGGCGGTGCGCACGCATCTCGACCTCGGTGGTGTCGACCGTCGCGACAGTCTGCTGGTGCCCGTGCACTGGGGAACCTTCGACCTCGCCTTCCATGCCTGGTCGGAGCCGATCACCCGGTTGCTGCCCGCCGCGAAGGAGTCGGAGGTGATCACGGCGGTGCCGATGCCGGGTCAGCGGATCGACGTGTCGAAGTCCGACACGTCGAAGCCCGTCGCACTCGAGCCCTGGTGGCTCGCGTCGAGCTGATCCACCCGCCACGACACCGGTTGTTCGCTTTCGTGCCCTAATCTGGTTCGTCATGGCAGTAGAAGAGCCCACGACGGTGGTGGGAACGGGCGAGGCGCCGGTCCTCGCACCCGACCACGCAGCCAACGGGCTGTCCACCGAGCAGGTCGCCGAGCGTGTGGCGCGTGGCCTCACCAACGATGTCCCCGACCGCGCATCCCGGTCGGTCAAGGACATCGTCCGGGCCAACGTGTTCACCCGCATCAACGCGATCCTCGGGGTGCTGCTGCTGATCGTGCTGGCCACCGGCTCGATCATCGACGGCATGTTCGGTCTGCTGATCATCGCGAACAGCAGCATCGGCATCATCCAGGAGGTGCGCGCCAAGCGCACCCTCGACAAACTGGCCATCGTCAGCCAGACGAAGCCCGTCGTGCGCCGGGACGGCGCCGCCGCGCCGATCGTTCCCCGCGAAGTGGTCCTCGACGACCTCATCGAGCTCGGCCCCGGCGACCAGCTGGTCGTCGACGGCGAGGTGGTCGAGGCCCAGGGACTCGAACTGGACGAGTCGCTGCTGACGGGCGAGTCGGATCCCGTGCACAAGGTGCCCGGTTCGACGGTCATGTCGGGCAGCTTCGTCGCCTCCGGTTCCGGCTCCTACCGCGCGACGAAGGTCGGCCGCGACGCCTACGCGGCGCGGCTCGCGGAAGAGGCCAGCAAGTTCACGCTCGTGAAGTCGGAGCTGAACGCGGGCATCAACAAGATCCTGCGCTTCATCACCTACCTGATGATCCCCGCGGGTCTGCTCATCATCTACAACCAGCTCTTCTCCAGCGGCGAGTCGCTCGGCCCCGCGCTGAGCGGCATGGTCGCCGCCCTCGTGCCGATGGTGCCCGAGGGCCTCGTGCTCATGACCTCCATCGCGTTCGCGGTCGGTGTCGTCCGCCTCGGGCGACGCCAATGCCTCGTGCAGGAACTGCCGGCGATCGAAGGCCTCGCGCGCGTCGACGTGGTGTGCGCCGACAAGACCGGCACGCTCACCGAGAACGGCATGCGCCTGTCCGACCTCGAAGCCGTCGACGGCAGCGACCTCGACGAGGCCCGCGCCGCCCTGGCCGCGCTCGCGGCCGACGACCCGCGCCCCAACGCCAGCGTCCTCGCGATCGCCGAGGCGTTCCCCACCGCCCCCGGCTGGGGCGAGCCGACGGCCGTCGCGCCGTTCTCGTCGGCGAAGAAGTGGAGCGGTCAGTCGTACGGCATCCACGGCAATTGGCTCCTCGGCGCACCCGACGTGCTGCTCGACCCCGGCACCGACGCGGCGCGACGCGCCGAGGAACTCGGCTCGAACGGACTGCGGGTGCTGCTGCTCGCGCGCAGCGACCGTCCGGTCGACGACGAACTTGCTCCCGGCACGGTCACGCCGGCGGCGCTCGTCGTCCTCGAACAGCGGGTACGCCCGGACGCGAAGCCGACCCTCGAGTACTTCGCCGGCCAGCAGGTCGACGTCAAGGTCATCTCCGGCGACAACGCGATCGCCGTCGGTGCGGTCGCCTCGTCGCTCGGCCTGCCGGGCAGCGCGTCCCCCATCGACGCGCGTTCCCTGCCGGAGGGCGGGAACGAACTCGCCGACGTCGTCGAGGGCTCGACGACCTTCGGCCGGGTCCGTCCCGACCAGAAGCGCGCGATGGTCGGAGCGCTGCAGTCGCGCGGCCACACCGTCGCGATGACCGGCGACGGCGTCAACGACGTGCTCGCCCTCAAGGACGCCGACATCGGAGTCGCGATGGGATCGGGCAGCCCCGCCACCCGTGCGGTCGCGCAGATCGTCCTTCTCGACAACAAGTTCGCGACGCTGCCCTACGTGGTGGCCGAGGGTCGTCGGGTCATCGGCAACATCGAACGCGTCTCCAACCTGTTCCTCACCAAGACGGTGTACTCGGTGCTCCTCGCCTTCCTGGTGGGCGTGTCGGGTGTGCTGTCGCAGGTATTCGACTTCGAGCCGTTGCCGTACCCGTTCCTGCCGCGCCACGTGACGATCGCGGCGTGGTTCACCATCGGCATCCCCGCCTTCCTGCTGTCGCTGGCACCGAACAACGAGCGGGCACGCTCGGGCTTCGTCTCCCGCGTGATGCGACTGGCGATCCCCTCGGGCGTCGTGGTCGGTGTGGCGACCTTCGTCTGTTACGTGCTCGTCTACGGCGGTCCGGAGCAGACCGAGCAGCAGAAGATCCAGGCCGGTACCTCGGCCCTGATCACCCTGCTGATCATCGCGCTGTGGGTGCTCGCGGTGGTCGCCCGCCCGTACCAGTGGTGGAAGATCGTGCTGCTCGCCGGTTCGGTGCTCGGCTACGTGATCCTGTTCTCCGTACCGTTCACCCGCGAGTTCTTCGCGCTCGACCCGTCGAACGTCGGGTACACGACGATCGCGGTGACGTGCGGGCTGATCGGAGTCGTCCTCGTCGAGGCCCTGTGGTGGGTGTCGGGGCGTCTGCACGGGGAACGCCGGCGCCTGTTCGCTGCCCACGACGATCTGCTGCCGGGCGTACACTGACCCGCAGCGCACGGATGGGTGCGCCCGAACCTCACGGCGATCCGACGAGGGAAGGACCGAACGATGGGTTTCATGGATTCGGTGAAGGGCCTTGTGAACAAGGGCAAGGACTACGCCGCGAAGAATCCCGACAAGGCCGACCAGTTCATCGAGAAGGCCGGCGACCAGGTGGACGGACGTACCGGCGGGAAGTACGCCCAGCACGTCGACAAGGCGCAGGACGCCGCTCGTCAGCATCTGGGTACCACCGACAATCCCGCACCGGGCACGCAGCCCGAACCCGGCGGTGAGCCGGGCCCCGAGGGCGGTCCGGGCCCCGAAGCACAGCCGGGTCCGCGTCAACCCTGATCACGGCAGATACGGAAGTACCGTGTCGCCGAAGGTGTCGATGAACGGGCGCTGATCCGGCCCCACATGGTGCAGGTAGATCTCGTCGAAACCGAGTTCGGCGAATTCGCACAGGCGGTCGACGTGTTCGGCGGGATCGTCGGACACGATCACTGCGCCCTCGAGGTCGCCGTCGTCGAGTTCGGCGGCGTGGGACTCGAATTCCTCGGCTGTGGCAAGCTCTGCCATGAGTTCCGGCGGTAGGGCGTTCGTCGCCCACTGTTCCCGTGCGATCTCCCGAGCACGCTCCCGGGTGGGAGCCCAACTCAGATGGACCTGCAGCACGGTCCGTCCACGTCCGCCTCCGTCGTGGTAGGCGCCGAGGATCCGGCGCAGGTCGTCGAGCGGGGCGTTGACGGTGACGAGACCGTCGACCCGGTCGGCGAAACGACCGGCCGTTTCGGGAGTCAATGCAGGAAGCAGGATTTCGGGAGGGATCTCCGGCCGGTCCCAGACCCGTCCGCGGTCGACCCTCACCGCGCCGTCGTGGTCGACGACCTCGCCCGCGTGCAGGCGTCGCACGATGTCGAGGTTCTCGCCGAGGAGTTGCTGCCGTTCCTCCTTGGGTGGCCAGGAGACTCCGGACATCCGTTCGTTGCAGTGCTCGCCGCTGCCGAGTGCGAACCAGAAGCGGTGCGGGAACATCGATGCCAGAGTGGCGGTGGCCTGGGCGGTGACGACGGGGTGGTAGCGGAAGCCGGTCGCGGTGACGACACCGAAACGTAGGTCGGTGGTGGCCAGGGCCGCTCCGAGCCACGACCACGCGAACCCCGAGTGTCCCTGGCGGTGCGACCACGGCTCGATGTGGTCCGAGCACATGGCCGCCCCGAAGCCGGCCGCTTCCGCGAGCCGGACGTCCTCGAGCAGGCGGGATGGGGACGCCTGTTCGTGTGAGGCGTGAAAACCTATCAGCGTCATACCTGTCCGCTCCTCCGGTCGATCGGCGATCAGTACTTCTCGATGAGTGTGAGTGCAGCCGTCATGAGCGCGAGGTGGCCCAGTCCCTGGGGGAGATTGCCGAGGAAGGTACCGTCCTCGGCGATCATCTCCGAGTACAGGCCCACGTCGTTGGCGAGCGGTACGAGTTCGCCCATCAGTTCGGTGGCTTCGTCGGTCCGTCCCGTCTCGGCCAGTGCGGCGACCATCCAGTACGCGCAGGCGACGAACGTCCCTTCCTCCTTGTCGGCACCGCTGTACCGGTAGAGCAGCGGTCCGCGGCCGAGTTCCCGTCGCAGGGCATCGCAGGTGGCCTGCATGCGCGGACCCCGGTCGTACCCGCCGACGGCTCCGAGCAGGACGGACGCGTCCAGGCGATCGGTGCCGGGATAGGCGGTGTAGCAACCCTGTTCGTCCGACCAGCAGTTCTCCTCGATCCAGTCGCGGATGAGATCGCGTTCGCGTCGCCAGCGATCCGCCGTTCCCGGGATCTGCCCGACCTCGGCGAGGTGGACGGCGCGGTCGAGCGCGTGCCAGCAACTCATCTTCGAGTTGGTGTAGTGCTCGCGTTCGAGCAGTTCCCAGATGCCGTGATCGGCCTGCTGCCAGACATCGCAGGTGTGGTCGGCGATGCGGGCGAGCAGACGCGCGGTCGCGATGTCGAGCACGTAACCCTCACTGCTGTAGAGGGTCACGATCTCGAACAGGTCGCCGTAGATCCCGAGCTGCAATTGGCCTGCGGCCCTGTTCCCCTCGACCACCGGGCCGATTCCGCGCCAACCCGGAACGTCCAGTCGCCGTTCGTCGTCGGGCGTTCCGCCGTCGAGCCGGGTGAACACCTCCGCATCGGCGCCCTGATCGCGCACCACGCGGAGCAACCAGCTCATCGCGGCGTGCACCTCCTCGCGATCGCCGAGACGGATCAGCGCGTGCAGGGTGTAGGCGGCGTCGCGCACCCATGCGAAACGGTAGTCCCAGTTCTTCTCGCCGTCCGGGTTCTCCGGAACGGACGTCGTCGCCGCCGCGGCGATCGCGCCCGATCGGTTCTGCAGCAGTTTCAGTGCGAGCGCGCTCCGGATCACCGCGTCGGCCCAGGGGCCGTCGTAGTGCAGGAGCGTCGACCACTGCTTCCATCGGTCGACGGTGCGGTCGATGTTGGCAACGATCGCGTCGGCGTCGGGCAACGGCAGGGGCTCGTTCTCCGTCGACAGCACGGCGATCAGGTGCCGGGACCCGGCCGAGGTGGTGAAACCGCCACCGATCGAGCGGTGCTCGACCACGGGTTCACCCGTGCCGGACGTGCGCACCCCGATGCTCACGGTGCCCACCCGCAGGACAGGGCCGTGCTGGGTCCGGTCGCACCAGGGCTGGTACCGGCCCAGTCCGGTGCCGGGCGCGACCGTCCAGCGCATCGCGACCTCGCCGTCCAGACCTTCGACGCGGCGGGCGAGCTCACCCCAGGGCAACCGCCCGGCGACGCCCGTGTCGATCGAATCGGTCACCCGGACACGGCCCTGTGCCGTGGTGAAGACGGTGCTCAGCACGTTCGTTCCCGGCACGTATGCGCGTTCGACGGTGAACTCGTCGACCGGCCGCAGTTCGACGGAACCGCCCGCCGGTGCATCGAGCAGTCGCGCGAAGACGGGGTGCGAGTCGAGGTGCGGTACCGGATACCAGTCCACCGACCCGTCCTCGGCGACGAGGGCGACGGTGTCGCCGTCGCCCAGTGCGGCATAGGAGCGCAGGTCCGCGTAGCCGTCGTCGTCGCGGGCTGGGATCACACGCACTCCTCGCTGGGCCGGGTACACGGCGGTCGATCGGTTGCATACCCGTGCCGGGTCGGAGCAAACGACCTGCCGGTCCCGTTGTGGGATCGGGTATGCGGGCCGGTCGTGGGAACAGGCGGAGCGAACGGAGTCCGGCAGGCCGGCCGAAGATGATGACGTGGCCACCACGTACTCGAGATTCGTTGCGACGCAGCATATTATTCGCATGAGCTCGACATTGTGCAGGTCGAGGCGGGCAACTATCGTGCGCCGCATACCTGGTGCAGACATCACTCGTCGGTACGACGACGAAGGGATCGGACGATGACCGCAGCGGCCTATGCCGAGTTCCTGCCCGAGAATTACCGATCGGCTCGGCGGGAACCGGAGTCTACGTGGTGGGAGTGGCGTGGTCGCCGCGTCCACATCGCCCGCGACCGCCGTCCCGATGCTCCGGTGCGCGTGATGGGAATCCGCGGCGCGGGCGGCCATTCCGCGGCGCTCTGGTCGTTCGCTTGCCTGGCTGCGGACGACGACGTGGACATCCTCTTCCCGGACATGCCCGTCTACGGCCGCACCGTCGAACCCCATCCCTCGCAGGTCCGCTACTGCGATTGGATCGACCTGCTCTGCGACCTCGTTGCCGCCGAACGCGCCGACGATCCCCGGCCGCTGGTCCTCTTCGGCGCGAGTATGGGCGGGATGATGGCCTACGAGGTCGCGGCCCGCACCGGACAGGTGGCCGCGGTGGTCGCGACCTGCCTCCTCGACCCCGGCGACCCCCAGGGGCGGGTAGCCGCAGCCCGATGGGGCTTCGCCGGAAAGGTGGCACCGTCGCTTCTGCCGCCCGTGGCCCGGGTGGCAGGTGATCTCCGACTGCCGATCAGATGGCTCGTGCGGATGAACCGGATGAGCAACGACCCCGACCTCACGCGCATGTGCGAGTCGGACCCGCTCGGGGGAGGAGTCCGGATCCCGCTGGGATTTCTGGCCGACTGGTTCACCTACCCGCATGCCGCGCCCGAGGACTTCACCGCAGCCCCGGTCACGCTCGTGCACCCGGCCGCCGACCGCTGGACCCCACCGGAGCCCAGCCTGCGGTTCCTCGACCGCATCTCCGCGCCGACGCAGGCCGTCCTGCTCGAGAACTGCGGGCACTGGCCGATCGAGGAGCCCGGACTCACCCGGCTGATCGCCACGACGCGTGCCGTCATCACCGGGGTGGCCGCACAAGGGTGATCACGGATCCGGCACCCGACTGCGGGTTCGCTTCGGCCGGCCGCCGGCTGTGTCACCATCACACCGTGAACCGGACGCCTGGCACGGTGCCGTCGCGATGAACGGCGCGTGGATCCTGCTGGTCGTCATCGCCGGGATCGCGGTGACCGCCGTCGCGTCGCGCCGCGACCTGCAGGCCCCGCTCGTGCTCGTCACCGTCGGAGCGCTGGTGTCGTTCGTGCCGGGCCTGCCGAGGCTCGAACTGGATCCGGAGATCATCCTCGGGGTCGTCCTGCCGCCGCTGCTGTATTCGTCGGCCCTGCGGTTCTCGGTTCCCACCTTCCGGCAGTACCTGCCGTCGATCCTGCGGCTCGGCATCTACGCCGTGCTCGTCACGGCGTTCGTCGTGGCGTGGACGGCATCCGCGATGATGGCGGCGCTGACCTTCGGTGCGGCGCTCGCTCTCGGCGCCGTCGTCGCACCGACCGATGCGGTCAGTGCCGTCACCGTGGGCCAGCGACTCGGACTGCCGAAACGGGTCATCGCGGTGCTGACCGGGGAAGGGCTGGTCAACGACGCCACCGCACTGACCCTGTTCACCGTGGCGATCTCGGCCGTCACGGGCACACACATCCTCGCCGATTCGCCGTTCCTGTTCTTCGTCTACGAGGTCGCGGGTGGCATCGCCGTCGGTCTGGTGCTCGCGTACGCCGTCCACCTGATCCGTGCCCGGATGTACGACTCGCCGCTCGAGACCGTGCTCGGGCTGGTGCTGCCGTTCGCGGCCTATCTCGCCGCCGAGGAGATCCACGCCTCGGGAGTGCTCGCCGTCGTCGCCGCCGGACTGTTCATCGGGCACCGGGCCACCGAGGTCTCGGTGAGCACGCGACTGCAGGAACGCGCGGTGTGGAAGAGCGTCGACGTGGTGCTCGAGACGTTCGTCTTCGCCTACATGGGCCTGCAACTGCGGTTCGTCCTCGACGAGGTCCGTGACAGCGGCACCGATCTGCGCCTCGCGTTGCTCGGTGCGGTGGTGATCCTGCTCGTCGTCATGATCGTGAGGCCCGCGTGGGGTCTGCTGCACTGGGGGCGGCGCGCGCTCGTGCGACGCGCCGGATCCGAACGCCTCGGCCGCGACCAGCTGAACTTCCGGGAACACGTCGTGGTGTCGTGGGCGGGTATGCGCGGGGTCGTCACCCTCGCCGCGGCCGGTGGGGTGCCGGTGGCGATCGCGTCGGGTGCTCCTTTCCCCGGACGCGAGATGATCCAGATCTCCGCGCTGGTCGTCGCCATCGGCACCCTCCTCATCCAGGGTGCGACGATGCCGTGGCTCATCCGCCGACTCGACGTCACCGACCCCTACGAGCGGCTGCGGACCGAGGAACAGATGGCGGTGGCCCGCAGGATCTCGGCCGAGTCGAGCGATCGGGTGCTCACCGAACTCGCCACGCATCCACCCGAGGGCGTGGACCCGGAGATCTACGACAAACTTCTGGCCAAGGCGCGCAAGTCGCTCCGGTCCCGGCAGGAGGCGGAGACCGTCGAGGACACGGCGGAGGACGCCGGAACGCGACTGGCCGCGCTGTTCGACGACATCCGGCGGGCGTCCCTGCAGGCGCGACGCCAGGCCCTCATCGACGCCCGCGACCGCGGTGAACTCGACGACGAGATCCTCCGCGACGTGCTCGAGAGCCTGGACATCGACGAAGCAGCGGTGGAGGAGCGCATCCGCCGCCGGCGTCGGGACGACGGTGCCCGAGGTCGGGACGACGATGTGCAACGGTAGGGACGACAGGGCGCAACGGTAGAATTTCCGCAAGTGAACACCCCGCACGGCCCGGAACAGGTGCCGCACGATCCCCGCACCGAAGTCTCCGTCCGATTCGCTCTCCGGTCGCCTGCTCGTCTGAAGACCGAACTCCTGGCCGGCCTGGTCGTGGCGCTCGCCCTGATCCCGGAGGCCATCGCCTTCTCCGTGATCGCCGGTGTCGACCCCCGGGTCGGGCTGTTCGCCTCGGTGACCATGGCGATCACCATCGCGATCGTCGGGGGACGGCCCGCGATGATCTCGGCGGCGACCGCGGCGGTGGCGCTCGTGATCGCCCCGGTGTCCGAGCAGTACGGGGTGGACCACCTCATCGCGACGGTGATCCTCGGGGGCATCTTCCAGGTGCTGCTCAGCTTCCTCGGCGTCGCCAAACTCATGCGGTTCGTGCCGCGCAGCGTCATGGTCGGCTTCGTCAATTCGCTCGCGATCCTCGTCTTCGTCGCCCAGATCCCGCACCTCGTGGACGTGCCGTGGATGGTCTATCCGCTGGTGGCAGCAGGTCTGCTGGTGCTCGTGTTCCTCCCGAGGATCACCGAGGCCGTGCCGGCTCCGCTCGTCACGATCGTGCTCCTCACCGTCGTGACGGTGGCCTTCTCGCTGAACGTGCCCGACGTTGCGGACCAGGGTGAACTGCCCGAGAGCCTGCCCTCGCTCTTCGTCCCGGACGTGCCGATGACCTTCGAGACCCTCCGGATCCTCGCGCCCTACGCGCTCGCGATGGCCCTCGTCGGCCTCATGGAATCGCTGATGACGGCCAAACTCGTCGACGACATCACCGACACGCGGTCGGACAAGACCCGCGAGGGCTGGGGTCAGGGCATCGCCAACATCGTGACCGGATTCTTCGGTGGCATGGGCGGTTGCGCCGTCGTCGGCCAGACCATGATGAACGTGAAGGTCTCCGGGGCGCGGACCCGTCTGTCCACCCTGGCGGCAGGCGTGTTCCTGCTGATCCTCGTGGTCGCGCTCGGCGACATCGTCGGGCTGGTCCCGATGGCTGCCCTCGTCGCCGTGATGATCATGGTGTCGATCGCGACGATCGACTGGCACAGCGTGCATCCGCGGACGCTGCGGCTGATGCCGCTCAGCGAGACCGTCGTCATGGTCGTCACCGTCGTGGCCACGGTGAGCACCGGCAATCTCGCGATCGGAGTGTCGCTCGGAGTGCTCACGGCGATGGTGCTGTTCGCCCGTCGCGTCGCGCACATGACCACCGTCGAGAAGATCGCCGATGCCGACACCGACGGGGACGGAGGAGTGGACACGCGCACCTATCGGGTGACCGGTGAACTGTTCTGGGCGTCGAGCAACGACCTCGTCCACCAGTTCGACTACATCGGCGACCCGGAGAACGTCGTCATCGACCTCACCGACGCCGACATCTGGGATGCGTCCACCGTCGCCACCTTCGACGCGATCCAGCAGAAGTACGCAGCCAAGGGCAAGACGGTCACCATCGTCGGACTCGACGGTGCGAGCCTCGAACGCCTCCGCAGGCTCTCCGGCCGACTCGGTGGGGAGAACTGACCGCGCATACCGGGAGCGGTGGGTCGATTCGACGTAACGTGAGCGCATGATCGCGATCGAGCTCGCCGCGGTGGTACTGCTCCTGGTGCTGGTCGTGGTCTCGGTGGTGCTGTGGACCCGGCGGGTGGTCACCACACCCGCCGAACGCGCGGTCCACGCGACCCTGCACACGGCGTCCCTCGCGGCGCGCCCCCTGCGCGCCGGGCTCGACGCGTCGTCGGCGAAGGAAGCGGCCCCGCACCTGCGGATGCTGTTGGCCGAAGCACGCGCGGTGGCGCTGCTGGACGAGAACGGTGGCCTGCTCGCCTGGGACGGCCCGTTCGAGGAACTGACGGACGAGATGATCGCCGCCGCGGGCCGGGCCGTCGCAGACAAGCGCCGCGTGCTCGTCGGGCACCACGACCTGCGGCGAGGCCACGGCGACCTAGCGGCCCGCGCACTGATCGCCCAGCCGCTCGTCGTGGAGGACATGGGTGTCGCAGGGGTGCTCGGCGTCGTGACGACCGTCGAACCCGGCCCGGCGCTGCTCGGCGCGATCACCGAGGTGGCGCGGTACGCGTGCAGTCAGATCGAGCTCGCCGAGCTCGATGCCTCCCGTGCCCGGCTCGACCGTGCCGAGGTCCGCGCGCTGCGCGCCCAGATCAGTCCGCACTTCATCTACAACGCGCTCAACACGGTGGCGTCGTTCGTCCGGACCGACCCCGACCGGGCCCGCGAACTGCTGCTGGATTTCGCCGATTTCACCCGCTACTCGTTCCGCGCGGCCGGCGAGTACACCCTGCTCGCCGACGAACTGCGCAACATCGACCGGTACCTGACGCTCGAACGTGCCCGCTTCGGCAATGCCCTCGAGGTGCGCCTGCAGATCGCGCCCGAGGTGCTCAATGTGACGTTGCCCTTCCTCGCTCTGCAACCGCTCGTCGAGAACGCCGTGCGGCACGGGATCGCGGGCAAGGACACCCGCACGGGCACGATCACCATCACCGCGGCCGACGAGGGCACCGACTGCGTCATCAGCGTCGAGGACGACGGCATCGGCATGGACCCGGAACTGCTGCGCTCCGGCACGCTCGACGCGATCGCCGAGAGCGACCACGGCAGCGGAGTCCGCGAGTCCGCGCACGTGGGCCTCGCCAACGTCGACGACCGGTTGCGGGCGGCCTTCGGCAACGACTACGGCCTCGTCATCGAGACCGCGCCGGGGGCAGGCACCCGGGTGAGCATGCGCGTGCCGAAGTTCAGGGCGGGTATCCGGCCGTGAGGAACACCCGGCATGGCACGATGGATTCGCCGTGAACGAGATCACAGACAACCTGACCGTGCTGGCGGTCGACGACGAACCGCCGGCCCTCGACGAGCTGGCCTACCTGCTGCGCGCGCAGGAGGAGATCGGCGTCGTACACACCGCGGGAGACGCGACGACCGCTCTGCGTGTGCTGCGCGACGGAGGCATCGACGCGGTCTTCCTCGACATCAACATGCCCGGGCTCGACGGCCTGGAACTCGCGGGCATCCTGCGCAATTTCGCGGTGTCCCCGGCCGTGGTGTTCGTGACGGCGCACGACGACCGCGCGGTCTCGGCATTCGACCTCGGCGCCGTCGACTACGTCCTCAAGCCGCTGCGGGAGGAACGACTCGCCGAAGCGGTCCGGCGGATCGCCGAACGCAGCCGACCCGCCGCGCAGGCGACATCCGAGACCGGCCAGAGCGACGACGTGATCCCGGTCGAGCTCGGTGGGGTCACCACGCTCGTGCCGCGCTCGTCCGTCCACTGGGTCGAGGCCGAGGGCGACTACGCGCGACTGCACACCGCGACCGGTTCGCACCTGGTGCGTATCCCGATATCGACGCTCGAGAACCGCTGGGCCGACGCCGGCTTCCTGCGGGTGCACCGCTCCTATCTCGTGGCGTTGCCGCTCGTCACCGGTATCCGCAGTGTGGGTTCGGGTCTGGTCGTGTGCCTGCGCGGCGACAGCAACTCCCCGCCCGTCGAACTGCCCGTCAGTCGCCGGCACACGCGGGAACTCAAGGACCGGCTCATCCGCGGTCCGATGCAGTCGTGGACGTCCCGATGAGCACCACCGGCGGCCCACCCCCGCCGCGTCAGAAGGTCGTCCTCGCCGAACGGCGCGGGGCGCGCATGGTCCGCACCCGGGTCGAGGTGCAGCAGCAGACCGAGGTGGGCGACGCGATGGTGCGCGGGCTGGTCCGGGCTCAGCTCGGGCTCGCCCTGCGCGTCGCACTGTTCACGGTGTGTCTGCTGGGCGCCGTTCCGGTGCTGTTCCACCTCGCTCCCGGTCTCGCGGCGGTGACGGTCCTCGGGATCCGCCTGCCGTGGGTGTTGCTCGGTGTGGTCGGTTATCCGATCCTGCTCGGTATCGCGTGGGTGTATCTGCGCCTCGCCGAACGCAACGAGCAGGATTTCACCGACCTCACCGACGATTGACGACCCATGAGCGGATCGATTCCCGTCGTCACCGTCGTCGGTCTCGTCGCCGCGGCGATCGCCACCGTCGCGATCGGTGTGTACGGCGTGCGGATGGCGCGCACCACCTCGGATTTCCTCGTCGCGTCCCGCAGCGTCGGCCCGCGCTGGAACGCTGCGGCCATCTCCGGCGAATATCTCTCGGCGGCATCCTTTCTCGGGGTGGCCGGGCTCGTGGCGAAGTTCGGTGCCGACGCCCTGTGGTATCCCGTCGGTTTCACGGCCGGTTATCTGGGTCTGCTGCTGTTCGTCGCTGCGCCGCTGCGACGTTCGGGTGCCTACACCGTCCCGGACTTCGCGGAGTTCCGGCTGGGGGAGAAGTGGCTGCGCACGCTGTCGATGATGGTCGTGGCGATCATCTGCATCCTGTACCTGGTGCCGCAGTTCCAGGGTGCGGGCCTGACGCTCAACATCCTTCTGGGAGTGCCCGACTGGGTGGGTGTCGCGGTGGTCGGGGTGATCGTGGTGGCCAACGTGGTCGGCGGCGGGATGCGGTCGATCACCTTCGTGCAGGCCTTCCAGTACTGGCTCAAACTCACCGCGGTCGCTCTGCCGGCCCTGGTCCTCACGCTGCATTTCGTCGGTGACGCCCGGGGCGTCGACGAACCCGTGCCGCCCACCGTCACCGAGACCACCACCGTCGACGTGACGATCGACGTGGTCGTGCAGGTCGCCGAAACGCTTCCCGTCGTGGCCACCGGGGAGATCGACGGCCGGCCGGTCGCGGGTGTCTTCGAACTCGAACCGGGGGAGCACGTCCTCGGGGCCGGAACCGAACTGGTCCTCGACGCCGGGTCGCCGGTGCCGGTGGTGGCCGGTGCGCCGACCGACAACGACACCTGGGCGTCGCCGGGAGCCGGGTTGGGGGCCAGCAGCGAACATCCGCTGTTCCAGGTGTATTCGCTGATGCTCGCGACCTTCCTGGGCACGATGGGGCTGCCCCACGTGCTCGTGCGCTTCTACACCAATCCCGACGGACGGGCGGCGCGCATGACGTCGTTCGTCGTCATCGGCCTGCTCGGGTTGTTCTATCTGTTCCCCACGTTGCTCGGGGTGTTCGCGCGCCTGTACGTCCCGCAGCTGCTCATCACCGGACGTTCCGATGCGGCAGTGCTGTTGCTGCCGGGATCGGTGCTGTCGGGTTGGGGTGGGCAGTTGCTCGCGGCGCTGGTCGCCTCGGGTGCGATCGCGGCCTTCCTGTCGACGTCGTCCGGACTGCTGGTGAGTGTCGCGGGTGTGTTGTCCACGGACGTGTTGCGCGGCCGGGTGCGCGACTTCCGGGTGGCCGCGGTGCTCGCAGGTGTGGTGCCGCTCGTGCTCGCGCTGTCGGTGACCTCCCTCGACCTGTCGCGTTCGGTCGGGCAGGTCTTCGCGATCGCCGCGTCGACGCTGTGTCCGCTGTTGGTGCTGGGGATCTGGTGGCGTGGCCTCACCGCGATCGGCGCCGCGGCGGGGATGGTCGTCGGCGGATTCGTGGCGGGCAGTGCGGCCCTGGCGACCGTGCTGCTGCCGGTCGATCCGTCGGTGGCCTCGGGATGGCCGACGGTGCTCTCCGCCTATCCGGCCGCGTTGAGCGTGCCGTTGGCATTCGTCACGATGATCGCGGTGAGTCTGCTGACGCGTCGCCGGATTCCCAGGGATGTGGGTAGGACGTTCTCCCGCATGCACGTACCCGAGCGGCTCGGCATGGGCCGCGACCGCGAACTCGGCGCGTTCGGTGAACGCGGCCGCGGTCCCGGGGGGAGTCGCCGTTCGTCGCGGTGACGCGACCGTTCGTCGCACGAGGGCACCCCTCGTCGTTCCGCCTCTTGTCTCCTCTGTTCGTGTGACAGCCGTCTCATTAGCGTTGTGATCATCCTCAGCTCACACGACTATCAAGGAGTCGGCAGTGACCACAGCACCACTCAGCGAGAGTGGCGTACCCCAGCAGCGACGGATACCGACGCCGCAGGAGTTCGTCACGATGCAGGAGAGCCCGGAGTTCCAGGAACTGCGCAGCCGTCTGCGCCGTTTCGTGTTCCCGGTGACGGCGTTCTTCCTGGCCTGGTACGCCCTGTACGTCCTGCTGGCCACCTACGCGGACGAGTTCATGGCGACGAAGGTGATCGGCAACATCAATGTCGGGCTGATCCTGGGTCTCGGCCAGTTCGTCACGACCTTCGTGATCACCGCCGTCTACGTGAAGTTCGCCGGGCGTGAGCTGGATCCGCGTTCGGCCGCGATCCGTGAGGAACTGGAAGGACCGCAGCAGTGACCGTTCTCGCGCAGGGTGGGGCCGACGTCGGTAACCCGATCCTCAACATCGCCATCTTCGTCGCGTTCGTCGTCATCACGATGGGTCTGGTCATCAAGGCCAGCCGCACGACGAAGAAGGCCTCCGACTTCTACACCGGCGGCGGCCAGTTCTCCGGTCCGCAGAACGGTTTCGCCATCGCCGGCGACTACCTGTCGGCTGCGTCGTTCCTCGGTATCGCCGGTGCGATCGCCGTCTACGGATACGACGGATTCCTGTACTCGATCGGCTTCCTCGTCGCATGGCTCGTCGCCCTGCTGCTCGTCGCCGAACTGCTCCGCAACACCGGCCGGTTCACGATGGCCGACGTGCTGAGCTTCCGGCTCAAGGAACGCCCCGTCCGCATGGCGGCGGCGCTCTCGACCCTCGCGGTGTCGCTGTTCTACCTGCTCGCACAGATGGCCGGCGCCGGCGGACTCGTCGCGCTGCTGCTCGACATCGAGGGCAAGGTCGGTCAGGCCATCGTCGTCGCGGTCGTCGGTGTGCTCATGATCGTGTACGTGCTGATCGGCGGCATGAAGGGCACGACCTACGTGCAGATGGTCAAGGCCGTGCTGCTCGTCGCCGGCGCGGGCCTGATGTTCGTGCTTGTCCTGTTCGCGGTGCGGGGCAACTTCTCGCAGCTGCTCGCCGATGCACAGGCGATGGTGTCGAGTTCGTCGAACGAGGCCGTCGCCCAGCGCGACGTGCTCGCTCCCGGTGCCAAGTACGGCATCAGCAACATGACGCAGATCGACTTCCTCTCGCTCGGCATCGCGCTGGTCCTCGGCACCGCCGGTCTGCCGCACGTGCTGATGCGCTTCTACACCGTGCCCACCGCCAAGGAAGCACGTCGCTCGGTCACCTGGGCCATCGCCCTCATCGGCGCCTTCTACCTGTTCACCCTGGTGCTCGGCTACGGTGCCGCGAAGATGGTCGGTCCCGACGCGATTCTCGGTGCTCCCGGCAAGGAGAACGCGGCGGCCCCGCTGCTGGCCTTCGAACTCGGCGGCACGGTCTTCCTCGCGATCATCTCGGCCGTCGCCTTCGCCACGATCCTCGCGGTCGTCGCCGGCCTGGCCATCACCGCCTCGGCGTCGTTCGCCCACGACATCTACGCCAGCGTCATCAAGCGTGGCAACGCCACCGAGGACGAGCAGGTGCGGGTTTCGCGGATCACGGTCGTCGTGATCGGTCTGGTGGCGATCGTCCTCGGCATCCTCGCGATGGGACAGAACATCGCCTTCCTGGTGGCCCTGGCCTTCGCGGTCGCCGCCTCGGCGAATCTGCCCACCCTGCTGTACTCGCTGTTCTGGCGGAAGTTCAACACGACCGGCGCCCTGTTCAGCATCTACGGCGGTCTGATCAGCTGCCTCGTGCTCATCGTGTTCTCCCCGGCGGTGTCCGGTGCACCCTCGGCGATGTTCCCGAACGTGGACTTCTCCTGGTTCCCGCTGTCGAACCCGGGCATCGTGTCCATCCCGCTCGCGTTCGCCCTCGGCATCGTCGGCACCTACGTCGGACGCCGCAAGCAGGAGGACCGGTACAAGCAGGCGGAGATGGAGGTCCGCTCGCTCACCGGTGTCGGTGTGGAGAAGGCCGTCTCCCACTGATCCTCTGCGCCGCGGTGGCCCGCTCCCGATCAGGGGGCGGGCCACCGTCGTGTCGAGGTGCCCCGCCGGTGGAACGGACCGTCTACTGTTGCGGACCATGGCGAAACTCGAAGTGTCCACCGACCTTCCGCTCGATCCGCACGCCGCGTGGGAGCACGCCTCCCGCCTCGGGTCGTTCGGGGAGTGGCTGAGCATCCACGACGGTTGGCGCAGCGACCTGCCGGACACTCTCACCGAGGGCACCACCCTGCAATCGGTGGTGTCGGTCAAGGGCATGCGCAACCGCGTCACATGGACGATCGTCGAACTGGACGCGCCGCACCACGTGGTGCTGAAGGGAACCGGCAAGGGCGGCACGAAGTTCTCGATGCGACTCGCCGTCGCGGCCCGCGGCGACGGTTCGACGCTGTCGATGAAGATCGACCTGGGCGGTGCGCCGCTGTTCGGTCCGATCGGATCGGGGGTGGCGCGCGCCCTGCACGGCGACCTGCAGTCGTCGCTCGACACCTTCGCGCGCCGCTACGGCGGGAACTGACGCCCCGGCAAGGTGTGGACCGCTGGGCGTAGGGCGTTCGACCTTCCTCGTGATCGCGAAGGCAGCGCGGGATCCCGGCTCGGGATCTCGAATCGACCACCCGATCTCGGTCATGTATCGGGAACACGATGGTCGTCGACAACGGTCGGCGATGCTGTCATTCTTCTACGAGGAGTTCGATACCTCGGGGTCGAACGGATCGTTCGATCGACTCGTGCGCATTCACCGAGCATTCCGTCGACATGTGAGCTGTGGAGCACCTACTCGATTCATCGGAGAAAGGGTGCGACCGATGGAAGCCGATTCCTTGCTGCACGGTCCTTTGTTCTCGCGCCGTCGGCCACTGGACCGCGAGAACGCAGCTCGTCGGATCAGTGCCTACATCTATGGCAACGTTCTCGTACTCACCGCATTGGTACCGATCGCCGCGTCGGACCAACATGTCGGGATCCTTGTCGTTCTCGGTGTCGCTCTGTCCACATTCGTCGCTCACGTCTTCGCAGAGGCCGTCGGCCAGAGTGTGCAAACACGTAGCTCCTTGAGCCGGCCGGAGAAACTACGTGAGTTGCGCGATTCCGTACCGATTCTCACTTCCGCCGTGTTGCCGTGCGCAATTCTGATGGCCGCTCTGTTGGGATTGCTGGAGCCGAGGACCGCGCAGATCGTGGCAGAGTTGGCTGTGCTGGCCCGTATAGGGGGCATCGTGTGGATCATAGGTCGGCTGAAGGGTGAGCGACCAACGCGCGCTTCGATTGTCGCCGCCTTCCTTTTGACCCTCGTAGCAACCACCGTCGTGATTGTGAAGATCATGCTTACCCACTGAGAATGCCGGTGCGGCCTTCGTCGTCCACCGGTCCGATCCGCTGTCCGCGTCCCTTCCTCGGATTGTCGGGGCACGTACCGAACCTCAACGTCGCGGGGCGCAATCATCCGACGTAGACGCACCGTGAAGGTTGAGACGATCCAAACTTGTTGCGTACAAACGCCTACCGAAGATCAGTGCCACGATCGCGAGGGTGTACACCAGCGGGGTCAGTTGTAGCGCAGCGAGCAGACCCAGCCGGTCGGCGAGGATCCCGACGACGAACGGTCCGGTCGCCAGCCCCAGGACGTTGTTGGCAACGGTGAGGGTGCCGAGCGCGGAAGCGCGCACCGACTCGTGCGTCAGTCGTGCCACCATGGCTGCAGTGGGGCCCGAGGAGCCGGCGGCGAAGAATGCGCCGATCCCGATGAGGGTCAATTGCGCCGGGCCGGGTGCCAGCTGGAATCCGATGCCGAGTGACGCGAGCGAGACGACGCAGAACGCGACAGCGCTGGTCCACTTCGCCGACGGGTTCGTGTGGCTGACCCTGTCGGTGATCATCCCGCACCCCACCATGCCTGTGCCGATCAGCAGGACGAAGATCGACGCGACCATCCCGGCCTTGTCGGGGGTGAGGCCGTACTCGCGGTTGAAGAAACTGGGCGTCCAGGCCAGCAACACGGCGGCGGTGAACATCTGCAGGCCGCCACCGAGATAGGCGCACCACACGGCGGGGCTGGTGAACAGTGTGGAGATCGGCACCCGGATCGGGGGTGACGAATCCGGACGGGGAGATGGTTCGGTCGGCGTCGTGTCCTGACCGACCTTGTGCGCCGCCAACCTGCCTTCGGTGACCAGGGCGCGGAACAGAGCGACGAGGATCAGGCCGAGCACCGCCATGGCCGCGAACGACCACCGCCAGCTCAGGTGCACCGCGATGACGCCCCCGAGTGCGACGCCGATGACCGAACCGAACGAGCCGCCGGCCATGAAGGCGCCGCTGAGTGCGGAATGGACCCGCGGGACGAAGACGCTCAGGATCACGGCGATTCCGACGCTGCCGTAGGCGGCCTCGCCGACCCCGACCAGGAAGCGGGCAATGAGCAACTGTTCGTAATTGGCTGCCACAGCGCAGAACAGCGTCGCGATACTCCAGATCACCGCCATCAGGGTGAGGCTCCGTACCCGGCCCCACCGATCGGCGAGGAGCGACAGCGGGAAAGTCAACAGGCCCACCATCAGGGCGACGATGCTCGTCAGCGATGCGAGTTGTGAATCCGACAGTGCCCAGTCCGCTTTCAGGAACGGGAAGACCGCGCTGAGCACCTGGCGTGACATGTAATCCGAGAGCAGCAGCGCGAACGTCAGCGCGAAGACCAGCCAGGGGTATGCGACCCGTCGGCGTCGATTCTTCTCGCGTGCCGGTCCGGCGGAATCAGTTGGATCGTCCGGTGATTCGAGGGTGAGTTCGGCAGTGGTGCCGATCGGGGTGGGGAGAATTCCCATAGGAGCTCCTCGATAGAAAAAGGGTGGGTCGGAACCCGAGCGGTTCCACGACTCTCACGCGGAGGAGGGGAGGACGGCGGGGCGTGCACGCCGATCCGCGATTGCCGTGGTGCACATCACAGTAGTCGGGGTGCGCCGCGCCCACTTATCTCGAGGGGACACGGGTCTGTCCATTTCGGGACACTCAGGCTTCGGAGCGCTTGCGCCATTCTCGGGGAGTCATGCCGAAGCGGCGTGTGAACCAGCGCGAGAAGCCGCTCGGGGCCGAGAACGACAACATTTCCGAGATCTCGGCGAAGGTGTGACGCCCACTCGTCACCAGTCGTTGGGCGAGTTCGGCCCGGGTGTCGTCGACGACCCCGGTGAAGGTCTGTCCCGACCTCGCCAGGTGCCGGTGGACGGTGCGGCGATCCACTCCGAGGCTCGCTGCCACCTGGTCGACCGAACAGCGCCCGGTCGGTAACAGTAGTTCCACGAGTTCCCGGACCCGCCGCTCGAGCGCGGGGGTCTCGGATGCCGAGAGGTCATCGAGGACCTGCTGCGAATAACGTCGGAGGACGGGATCGGAGAGGCGATTGGGTAGGTCCAGATCGCCGGTGTACACGACGATTCCGGAATAGTTGCCGTCGAAGACGAGGGGCGCGTCGAAGACCCGACGGTGTGTGCTGTCGTCGTCGGGCCGACCGTGTTCGAAACACACCGACACCGGCCGCCAGCGGTCGCCGAGCAGATACTGCAGAAGTTGGTGGATGACGGCAACCGCGAGTTCCGTGGCCTGACGCACGGGCATGGGTTCGCCCGGTTCGACGCGGAGGACGATCGTCGACAGCCCGTCACGTTCGGTGATGTCGATGAACAGCGCCTCGTTGTACGTGTGCTGGAAGCGGATCAGCATGCGCAGGGCGCTGCGGGCGTTCGGTTCGTCGCGGATGGCCACGCTCAAGGGGCCGAGGGTCGACAGGCGTCGCCGTTCGGCGAGTCTCAGTGCGAAATCCTGGCGGGCGGTGACGACGGCGGACAGTTCCAGCAAGCGGACGATCGACGCTGCCGGTACCCACCGGTCCTGCAGGTCGAGTCCGGACGGGTCCAGTTCGGCGCTGCGCAACAGTTCGATCGGATCGACCGAGAGCGAGCGGGCCAGCTCGACGAATCCCGTCAATGTGGCGTAGCGCGCCAACGGCTTCGGCAGCGTCATCGCGCCTCTCCTCGATCTCCCGGCGACCGGACAAGGGCTGTCCCCGAATGACAAAGAGTATGTCCCGTAGGGATAAGTATTCCGGATGTCCGCTCGTTAGTGTCGTGTTATCGGCGTCACACCCCCTCTGCGGTAGCAGAACGCCCGACATCCAAGGAGAACACAGATGGCACACGCGATCCGCTTCCACGAGACGGGCGGCCCCGACGTCCTCGAATGGGAAACTGTCGAGGTCGGCGATCCCGGCCCCGGCGAAGTGCGGATCCGGCACGAAGCCGTCGGCCTGAACTTCGCGGACACCTACTTCCGTACCGGGCTGTACCCGGCGCCGTTGCCGGCGGGAATGGGCGTCGAGGCCGCCGGCGTGATCGAGGCGGTCGGCCCCGGCGTCACCGACTTCCGCGAGGGTGACCGCGTCACCTACACGGGAAGCCCGCTCGGTGCATACAGCACCGAACGGGTGATGGACGCCGCACACCTCATCGCACTGCCGGACGCGATTCCCTTCGACACGGCGGCCGCGATGACCATGCGCGGCCTGACCGCGGCGTATCTCCTGCGCCGCATCCACCCCCTCGAAGCCGGTGACACGGTCCTGTTGCACGCCGCGGCCGGGGGCGTCGGCCTGATCTTCTGCCAGTGGGCGAAACGGTTGGGAATCAACGTCATCGGCACCACATCCAGCGACGAGAAGGCAGAAGTCGCTCGGTCCTACGGTTGTGCCGAGGTCATCGTCCACACCCGTGAGGACATCGCGGAACGGGTGCGCGAGCTGACCGACGGAGCCGGTGTGCCGGTCGTGTTCGACAGCGTCGGCGCCTCGACCCATCGTTCCTCGCTCGATTCCCTCGCCCGCCGAGGCCTGCTCGTCGCGTTCGGAACGGCCTCCGGCCCGATCCCACCGATCAGCGCCATGGACCTCGCGGTCAAGGGCTCGCTGTTCGTCACCCGTCCCGCACTCGCGGACTACATCGCCGATCCGGTCGAGCGAGCAGAACTGGCGAACGAGCTGTTCGCACAGGTCGCCGCCGGAGACATCGAGATCGAGATCAACCAGCGATACGCACTCGCCGATGCCGAACGAGCACACCGCGACCTCGAAGCCGGCATCAGCGTCGGCTCGTCGGTGTTCTCGCTCTGATCTTCGACCCGATCCACCCCGTCACGCCCAGGAGACCGTCATGACCACCACCGACCCCGCTCATGTCCGGGACGAGGCACATCGCCGATTCCCGATGGACGCACGACCGCTGACCGGCAGCATCGGCGCAGAACTGCACGGCGTAGACCTCGCCGAGGTGGCCCGCGACGACGAACGGTTCGCAGAACTGAAGGCGCTGCTGCTCGAACACAAGGTGTTGTTCTTCCGGAACCAGGAGATGAGCAGGGCCGAGCACGTCGCCCTCGCCGAGCGTTTCGGCTCGCTCGAGGACCATCCGGTACTCGGCAGTGATCCGGAACATCCCGGTCTGATCCGCATCTACAAGGACCTCGACAGCCCACCCGAGGCGTTCGAGAACTCCTACCACTGCGACGCCACCTGGCGGGAGAACCCGCCCATGGGATCGGTGCTCCGATGCGTCGAAGGTCCGGCCGTCGGTGGCGACACGATCTGGGTGAACATGGCACTCGCCTACGAGCAATTGCCCAGCCACGTGAAGGAACAGATCGCCGGGTTGCGTGCACGCCACAGCATCGAGGCGTCCTTCGGTGCGCGACTGCCGATCGACGAACGCCTCGCGCTGAAGGACCGGTTCCCGGACGCGGAGCATCCCGTCGTCCGCACCCATCCCGAAACGGGCGAGAAGGTCCTCTTCGTCAACAGCTTCACCACGCACTTCACGAACTTCCATACGGCGGACAACGTCCGCTGCGGTATCGACTATGCACCCGGGGCGGGCGAACTGCTCCGGTACCTGCAGAGCCGGGCGACGATCCCCGAGTACCAGGTTCGCTGGCGATGGACGCCGAACAGCGTGGCGATCTGGGACAACCGGTCCACCCAACACTACGCGGTCCAGGACTACTGGCCCGCCGTCCGGAGGATGGAGCGCGCCGGAATCGCCGGCGACCGTCCCTTCTGACCTTCGAGAACGTCCTTCCCCCACCACTTCACGACCCGATCCACAGGAGACCCCCCCATGCACTTCCACGACGACGCCTTGTTCCCCGAATGCCAGGAGAAGCTGATCATCACCGCGGCCCCGTACGGACCCGAATGGGAACCGGAGGACTTCCCGGAGGACCTGCCGCTGACCATGGACGAGCACGTCCAGCAGGCGGTGGACTGCTACGAGGCCGGCGCCACCGTGCTGCACATCCACGTTCGCGAACTCGACGGCAAGGGCAGCAAGCGGCTGTCGAAGTTCAACGAACTGCTCTCCCGCCTGCGCGAAGCGGTGCCGGACATGATCCTGCAGGTCGGCGGATCGATCTCCTTTGCGCCGGAAGGTGAAGGTGTCGAAGCGAAGTGGCTCTCGGACGATGTTCGGCACATGCTCGCCGAACTGGATCCCAAGCCGGACCAGGTGACCATCGCCATCAACACCAGCCAGATGAACATCATGGAGCTCATGACCGCGGACGACATCGCCGGCACCTCGATGGAGCGTCCGGAACTCGCGGTGACCTACCGGGAGATGACCGTGCCCGCCGGGCCGGAATGGGTCGAGGAGCATCTGCGGCGCCTGCAGGCCGCCGGCATCCAGCCGCACTTCCAGCTGTCGTCCGTTCCGCAGCTCGAGACCGTCGAACGCCTGATCCGGCGCGGCATCTACACCGGTCCACTGAACCTGACCTGGGTGGGGATCGGCGGCGGTTTCGACGGACCGAACCCGTACAACATCATGAACTTCGTCCAGCGTGTGCCGGACGGTGCGTGCCTGACGCTCGAAACCCTCATGCGTTCGGTGCTGCCGGTCAACACGATGGCCATCGCCATGGGGCTGCACACCCGCTGCGGCAACGAGGACACTCTCTGGGGACGCAAGGGCGAGAAGATGACCTCGGTCGAGCAGATCCGGCAACTGGTCCGTCTCGCAGACGAACTCGGCCGTGAGGTCGCCACCGGCAAGGAAGCCCGTGAGATCTACCGGATCGGCGAGACCTACCGCGACGCCGACGAAACGCTCGCGAAGCTCGGCTACGCCCCCAACCGCCGCCCGGGACAGGTCGGCTTCACCCACCACGGCTGACACCCCGTGGCTCCCGTCCGATGGGAAATGCTCTGCACCAAGGAAAGTTTCGGAGAAGGATGAAAGACACCGAACCGACCGTGATCATCGTGCCCGGCCTGCGCGACCATGTCGCCGACCACTGGCAGACACTGCTCGCCGATCGGCTCGACCGGGTCCGCACCGTGCCCCCGCTCGACCACGACCGACTGAGCCTGGACGCACGGCTCGCCGCGCTCGACGCGGTCGTCGGCGACGTCGACGGTCCGATCGTGCTGGTCGCGCACAGTGCCGGCGTCCTGATCGCCGTGCACTGGGCCCACACATCGACCAGACCGGTTCTCGGTGCGCTGCTCGCAACACCGGCCGATATCGAAAAGCCCCTCCCCGAAGGGTATCCGACCACGGCCGACCTCGATCGAGGCGGTTGGCTCCCGATACCGCGTCGCCGCCTTCCCTTCCCGAGCATCCTCGCAGCGAGCAGCAACGATCCACTCGCGGACCGGCGCCGGGTCGCAGGATTAGCGGAGGCGTGGGGCAGTCGATTCGTCGACCTCGGTGAGGTCGGGCATCTGAATCCGGCCTCCGGCTTCGGTGACTGGCCCGCCGCCGATCTGTTCCTGCAGGAACTGCTCCAGCGGTCCGGAGCAACAACGCGCGAGACCGCCCCCGTTCCGTCCGAATCCTGAAAGCGAACCAACGATGCTCAACCTGTCCGTTCTCCTGGAGGATTCCGCCCGACGGTATCCCGACCGGGACGCCTTGGTGCTGGGGAAGACCCGGATCGGCTACAGCGAACTCGACGCCCGCGCGAACGGGGTGGCCGCCCTGCTGATCGCGCGTGGAATCGCGCCGGGCGACACCGTGGCGATGTCGATCCCCAACGTGCCGGAGTTCGCGATCGTCTACTACGGCATCCTCAAGGCCGGTGCCGTCGTGGTGCCCCTGAACATCATGCTCAAGGAACGGGAGATCGCCTACCATCTGCAGGATTCCGGCGCCCGGGCGTACTTCTGCTTCGAAGGTGGGCCGGACCTGCCGATCGGTGAATACGGCCGCGCCGGTTTCGCCGCTGCACCGCAGTGCCGCGACCTGTTCGTCGTCGGCGGGCCCGACGGGGCACACTGCCTCGAGATCGCACTGGGGAAGGTATCGGAGGACTTCTCCTCGGTGGTACGGGAGCCGCAGGACACGGCGGTGATCCTCTACACCAGTGGCACCACCGGAAAACCCAAGGGAGCCCGCCTTTCCCACTCCAACATGGTGACCAACGCACTCACCGCGAACCGGCTGTTCGACAGCACTCCGATGTGCCCCGACACGTACCTGGTGACCCTGCCGCTCTTCCACTCCTTCGGCCAGACCGTGACCATGAACGCGGGACTGTCGGTAGGGGCCACGCTGGTCCTCCTGCCACGTTTCGATGCCCGCACCGCACTGACACTGATGATCGAGGAGGACGTCACCGTCTTCGCCGGGGTCCCGACGATGTACTGGGCTCTGCTCGATGCGGTGGACGAGACGGTCGACGTGCAACGGATCGCCGCCACGATGCGCCGGACGATCTCCGGTGGCGCCGCCCTGCCCGTCGAGATCCTCACCAGGTTCTCCGAGCGCTTCGGCGTCCGGATCCTCGAGGGCTACGGGCTGTCCGAGACCTCTCCGCTTGCGTTGTTCAGTGATCCGGAACGCGACCCACGCCCCGGATCGATCGGAGTCCCGGTGTGGGGAGTCGAGGCCCGCCTCGTCGACGCCGACTGGAACACCGTCACAGCGACCGACACGATCGGGGAACTGGCCCTACGCGGACACAACGTCATGTCCGGATATCTCGGCCGGCCAAATGCCATCGCCGAAGTGATGCGGGACGGCTGGCTGCGTACCGGCGACCTCGCTCGCAGGGACGCGGACGGTTTCTACTACATCGTCGATCGCGCGAAGGATCTGATCGTGCGCGGCGGCTTCAACGTCTATCCCCGAGAGATCGAGGAAGTACTGATCACCCACGAAGCGGTGTCACTCGCGGCAGTCGTCGGCGTTCCCCACGAGGTGTACGGCGAGGAGGTCGGCGCCTTCGTCGTCCTCGAGGCGGGGGCGCAGATCACGGAAGAGGGATTGATCTCCTGGTGCCGCGACCGGATGGCGGGATACAAGTATCCGCGCTCGATCGAGATCGTCACGACGCTTCCGACGACCGCGACGGGCAAGATCCTCAAACGCGAACTCGTCGCCACGGTACGGACGGGCACGGTATCGACGGGCACGGTGTCGACGAGTCGGGGTTCGTCGGATGTCGGGTGAGGTCGAGTTGACGTCGGCGCCGCAGGACGTCGTCCGCCCGGAAACGACATCGGTGGGTCCGCGTTCCCGAGCGGCCGCCCTCGCCGCAGGTATCGCGGTGTGCGCGGCCGGCGCTGCGCTCGCGATCGGGTTCGGTCGGCTGTTCCCTGCCGTGAACCCGATGCTGATCGCGATCGTGTTCGGAGCACTGGTGGCCAATCTGATTCCCGTCCCGGCGTGGATCGGCCCAGGTGTGGATTTCTCGACCAAACGGCTGCTGCGCCTCGGCATCGCCGTGCTCGGCCTCCAACTGGTCTTCCATGACATCCTCGCCCTCGGGTGGGGTGTCATCGCGCTCGTCGTGGTCATCGTCGCGGCCGGGATCACCGGGACGATGTACCTGGGGCGGGTCCTCGGACTTTCGTGGACTCAGCGGGTCCTCATCTCGTGCGGATTCTCGATCTGCGGCGCCGCGGCGGTGGCTGCCGCAGACGGAGTCGTCGACGCGAAGCGTAAGGAGGTGATCACCTCGATCGCGTTGGTCGTCGTCTTCGGCACACTGATGATCCCGGGGATTCCGCTGCTGGTGGGAGTTCTGGGGATGGACGACCTGCAGTCCGGCATCCTCGCCGGTGGATCGATCCACGAGGTCGCGCAGGTGGTCGCCGCCGGAGGCATGATCGGCGGCGGAGCTCTCGCGGTCGCCACCGTGGTCAAGCTTGCCCGTGTCCTGATGCTGGCCCCGGTGATGGCATATCTGGGCGTGGTCCGCCGACGGCGCAGTCGCGGGACGGGCGTCCACGAGGACACGGTCGGCCGGCAGCCGCCTCTGGTGCCGGTGTTCGTGATCGGATTCCTGGCAGCGGTGGCGGTGCGGTCCTCCGGACTGCTTCCCGACGTCGTGCTCGAGCACGCCGCGCTCGTGCAATCGGCGCTGTTGACCACGGCCATGTTCGGGTTGGGTCTCGGGGTCCGGGTCGGACTGCTGCGCTCGATCGGGCTGCGACCGTTCGTGCTCGCTGCGGCCTCCACCCTGTGGGTGGTGCTGATCACCCTCGTCGGTGTCCTCGTACTGAGCTGAACCGGTCCGTGCCCGGCATTGCCGGCACGGCGAAACGTGCGGTGTCGCAGAAAATTCTGCAACGGCAAAACACTCCTCACCCGCACACGATCGTGCCAAGCTCGGAAGAAGTGGTCGGTCCTCGACCCGAGAAGTCCGTCCGGCCCGCGAGGTCGGCTGCCCGGGCGCGCAGGAACGATTGCGAGGTCGAGTCGATGGCCGAGGAACACGAATCGCATCGGGATCCGGTACCCGCCGATTCCCGCCGGTGGGCGTGGACCGCCGTGGTGGTGCTGATCGTTGCCATCGTGCTTCCGATCGCCGAAGCCGGTCTGCGCGGTGTCGTCGCGCTGTTGCTGGTCGCTGCGGCCGGTGCAGCCCTGGCCGTTGCCGCGGCTTACTGGTTCCTCACCCACCGGGGCGTGATCCGCGGGGCGGCTCTGGCCGTGACCGTCCTCGCGCCGGTGGTCGTGATCGTCGTCTTCGCGGCGTCGGGTCACCTGTGGGTTGCGATCGTGTCGGTGCTGCTCGTCGCTGTGGCGGTCGCGTGCGGACGCCGTGCCCTGCGGGCCGATCGCGTGAGCCCGCAGCCGGAGTTCCCGGCCGTTCCCGTACAGCACCCGTTCTTCGTCATGAATCCACGCTCGGGCGGCGGCAAGGTCGTCCGTTTCGACCTGCAGCGCAAGGCCGAGGAACTCGGGGCCGAAGTGGTGCTGCTGAGCGGTCCGCAGCAACTCGACGTCACCGAGCTGGCGGAGGAGGCCGTCGAACGAGGGGCGGATCTGCTCGGCGTCGCGGGTGGCGACGGAACGCAGGCCCTGGTCGCGGCGGTCGCAGCGGAACACCGGCTTCCGTTCGTGGTGATCAGCGCCGGAACCCGGAATCATTTCGCCCTCGACCTCGGGCTCGACCGGGAGGATCCCGCGGCGGGTCTGGACGCCCTCCGGGACGGGGTCGAACTGCGCGTCGATCTCGGCAGGATCAACGGGCGGCCGTTCGTCAACAATGCGTCCTTCGGTGTCTACGCGGAGGTGGTCCGGAGTCCGCAGTATCGTGCCGACAAGACGGCGACGGTGCTGCAGATGCTGCCCGATCTGCTCGGCGAGCAGGGCCGGCCGGGCTTGCGGGCACACATCGACACGGAGACCGTCGACGGGCCTCAGGCGGTGTTGGTCAGCAACGGTCCGTACGCCTTCGACGACCTGGCAGGTATGGGCCGACGTCCCCGTCTGGACAACGGCCGGCTCGGCGTCGTCGCGATCTCGGTTGCGAATGCACGCCAGGCGGTCGGCCTGTTCCGCCGCACCCACGACCGAGGGCTGTTGCAGCGCACGGCGACAGAAGTGGTCGTCGATGCGGACGTACCGGAAATTCCGGTCGGAGTCGACGGCGAGTCGGTGATGCTGTCGACACCGGTACGATGCACGATCTCCACCGGAGCGCTACGAGTTCGTGTTCCCCGCAACCGTCCGGGAGTGCGGTTGCCGCCCCCGCACCTCGATTCCGCCCGGTTGCGGAAGATATTGTGGCCGAATTGAACTCTCCCCATCTCACATTCCGGCGCATCCCACGACTTCAATGGAGGGATGTGCAGATGGATGGCGTATACCGGTGATCCCGTCCTGATGGACGACCTGCTCTTCCGGCCCGTGCACTCCCTGATCGATCAGAGCCTGCATTCCAAGATGGGCGCGACCACCACGAACGGGGACGGCTTCGGTATCGGCTGGTACGGCGAAGGCCCGAGACCGGCATTGTTCAAGTGCATCGAACCCGCCTGGAACGAGAGCAACCTCCGCGAGCTCGCCACGCAGATCCGCACGCCGTTGATGTTCGCGCATGTCCGCGCCTCGACGGGAACCCCGGTGCAGCGCACCAATTGCCATCCTTTCCGCTACGAGAACAGGCTGTGGATGCACAACGGGGCGGTGCGCGGATTCCACCTCATGAAGCGGGATCTTGCGATGGCCGTCGATGCGAGTCTCTACGACGCGATCCGGGGGTCGACGGATTCGGAGATGCTGTTCTACCTCGCGCTCACCTTCGGCCTCGCCGACGACCCGTTCACCGGCGTGGCGAAGGCCGTCGGCTTCGTGGAGGACGTCGGAGCTCGCATGGGCATCGAGAACCCTATGCAGGGTACGCTCGCCACTACCGACGGCAGCTGTGTCTGGGTGTTCCGGTATTCGACGGAACGGAAGACACGTTCGTTGTTCTACTCGGCCGACATCAAGGCGATACGGGCGCAGCATCCTGAAGTGGAAGTGCTGTACAAGCTGGGGGATGACACCCGATTCGTGGTGTCCGAACCCCTCCGGGATCTCGAAGGGGCCTGGTTGGAGGTTCCGGAGTCGAGCGCGGGCGTCGTCCAGGGGAGCGAACAGGAGTTCCGACCGTTCGCGCCGATCTCGCCCGTGCACTCGATGTGATCACGACGAATTCTTTGCTGTTGGAGTCTTCGACAACGTCGCCGACATCATGGTCGGCGGCGCCTACTGGCCGGAGACCGACGAGGTCGCGGCACTTGAGGAGCAGGTCGGCTCGCACGGAGGCATGGGCGGCCCGCAGAGCACCCCCCTTCCTCCTCTACCCGGCCACGCTGCCCCACCACCCGAGCCGCTGAAGGGTGCCGAGAATGTGCACGAGGTGCCCATCGGGTGGCGGGATCTCTCGTCGCGCCCGTCGACGGCCGCGACCGGTCACGACGCGACGACCCGGTCGGGCGACCCGGCTCGGATGGAATGAAAAGCCGTTCGTACAGGGTCCTTTCCGTCGGTGCGGTCAGGGATTCCGGTCGGTGCCGCGAAGGTCGGCGACGGCGATCCCGGTGGTCCTGGATACGATCCGGCGGGCCGATCTCATCTCGTCGGCGACCCGGTCGGCGAGGTCGACGTCGTACACCGCGACGACGTCGGCCTGCCCCGCTTCGAGGGTCTGACCGAGCTCGTCGACGTCTGCGCGATCCATTCGTTCGCCGGCATGCCCGAGCAGCGCACCGAGCGCAGTTCCGCCGGCCGTGGTGCCGACGAGGGCGATGCCCACCGGCGGGAAGAGTGCGGCCACCACTCCCGCGGCCAGACCCCAGCCGAGACCGACCGCCGCGCCGTGATGGGTGGGGTGCTCGTGCTTCTCGACGACGCGGACCTTCCCGTTCTCATCCTTGACGATGACGGACGCGTCGAAGTCGTGCGACAGACGCACCTCGCGGAGGAGCGACGGACGCACCTCGCGGAGGAGATGTTCGAGACGCTCGAAGTCGGCCACCGCATCGTCGACGCGGTCGTACGCTGCAGCGCTCACGTACAGCATGTCGTGCTCGTGCTTGCTCACGTCCTACCTTCCGGCATCCGGAATCGCAGGCGGAAGAACGGAATCGAGAATCGGAGATTCGGAGAGGTCGCGCTTCACCGCCTTCTCCACGAGGAGCGGAACGAAGTCTCGGACCCTGCTCGTGGCGAATCGGCGATAGACGCCGTGCACAGCACGTTCGATGTCGGCCGGGGGAACGTGGGGATAGCGGACGATGAGACGTTCGAGCACCTGTCGGACCTGACGCATTTCGTCGTCGCCGGTCATCGTTCGATCGTCGTCCTCCAGTCGGATATCCGTCAAGGCTCGAACAGGTCTCGGAATCCGGACGAAGGCGCAGAATGGATGTCGGGCGGAGGTGGGTCGTGGAACACGAGACCGGACACGGGAACAGTCGTGAGCGCTCGCTCCCGGTGCACAGGGGGTTCACACCGTGTCCCGATTGACGGGGTCCTCCGCACTGCCAGGAATCGCCACGGCTCGTGCCTACCGCCGTGAGTGGTTGCGACCCGATATCACTGCCGGCCTCGTGCTCACCGCACTGCTCATCCCGGCCGGGATGGGCTACGCCGAGGCGGCCGGATTGCCCGCCTATGCCGGGCTCTACGCGACCATCGTTCCGCTCCTGGCCTATGCGGTGGTCGGACCGTCGAAGATCCTCGTCCTGGGACCGGACTCCTCTCTCGCGCCGCTCATTGCGGCGGCCGTTCTTCCGCTCGCCGTCGCGAACGATCCGGAGAGCGCCCTGGTCTTCGCCGGAGTGCTCGGTGTGCTCGTCGGTGTGATCCTGCTCGTCGGAGGTTTTCTCCGCCTCGGCTTCGTCACCGAACTGTTGTCCAAACCGATTCGGCTGGGTTACCTGAACGCCATCGCTCTCGTCGTCATCGTCGGACAGCTGCCTAAACTGCTCGGCTTCTCCGTCGATGCGCCGGGGCTTCTGGGGGAGATCCGAGAGATCGCAGAGACCGTCGTGAACGGTGGGATCGACCCTGTCACAGCCGGTATCGGACTTGCCTCCCTTGCCGTCATCGTGGGCTTCCGGTTGTGGTTGCCGCGGATACCGGGAGTCCTGGTCGCGGTCGTTACAGCGATCGTCGCCTCCACCGCGCTGGATCTCACCGACGAAATCGGAATGGTCGGGGCACTGCCGGAAGGACTGCCGCTCCCCTCCTTCGGCGGTGTCGAGTGGTCGGACGTGGGCCGGCTCGTCGGACCGGCGGCCGGCATCGCGCTGATCGCCTTCGCCGACACCGGAGTGCTCTCCCGCACCTTCGCTGCGCGACGAGGCGAGGACGTCGACGGGAGCACGGAGATGAAAGCGGTGGGCGTAGCCAACATCGCCGGTGGATTGTTCGGAGGATTCCCGGTCTCGGCGAGCGGATCCCGGACACCGGTCGCCGAGCAGAGCGGCGCGCGAACCCAACTCGCGTGCGTTGTGGGAGCGGTCGCCGTTCTCGTCTTCGTTCTCGTCGCTCCGGGGTTGACCACCTATCTACCCGATGCGACGCTCGGCGCCGTGGTGATCGTCGCCGCCACCGCACTGGTGGACGTCCGGGGAATGGTCCGGATGTGGCAGATGAGCACGGTCGAGTTCGGGCTGGCCGTCGCGGCCTTCCTCGGGGTGGCTCTGGTGGGCGTGCTGCAGGGCATCCTCGTCGCGATCGGTCTGTCCTTCGTCTCGGTGGTCGCGCGCGCCTGGCAGCCGTATCGCACCGAGCTCGTGCGGACCGCCGATCGTCCGGGATTCCACGACGTCGAACGTCATCCCGAGGGCAGTCGTATCCCGGGTCTGACGATCGTCCGGTTCGACGCCCCGCTGTTCTTCGCCAACGGGGAGATCTTCGATCAGTACGTGCGGTCGGTGGTGGCCCGAACCGAAGCACCCGTCGAATGGGTGGTTATCGCGGCCGAACCGATCACGGGACTCGACACGACCGCCGTCGACGAACTCGTCGACCTCGACGCCTATCTGGAAGGCAACGGCATCCGCCTCGTGTTCGCCGAGATGAAAGGGCCGATCAAGGACCGGCTCATCAGATTCGGGGTGGGCGACAGATTCGACCCGAGCCGGTTCCATCCGACCCTCGAGGACGCGGTCGACGCCTTCATCGGAAGGACCGGTCGCGGCAACGATCAGGTGGTCGGTTGATCCTCGGTCGTCGGTCGGTTCTCCAGCGTGCGGGCCGGCCTGATCACCAGCTCGAGGGCGAGCAGTGCCAGAACAGCACCCAGCACGATGAACGCGACCACCAACCCGGTGGGGTAACGCCAGAACATCACGAGCAGTGCGGCCACTCCGATGACGACCGCTCGGATTGCGACGCGGGCACGGAAGGTCGCTTCTTCGAACGCATTCGGCGGGCGAGGCCGACGTAACCGCTGTACGGCATCGAGGCCGCGGCCGAATCCGCGACGGACCGTCAGGGCGGAGGCCGAGCCACCGGTGAGGTAGGCACCGAGAGCGATCACCAGTCCGAGCGCCGCGACCGCCCGAAGGCTGGTCCGCAGCGGCACCAGCACCGTATCGATGATGGCGGCCGCCGCGTCCGGCGACAGGACGTCGGGCGGGACATCGTCGAGATACAGCGACCGAGCCACAATGATCGCGACCGCCAGGAGGAACATGCCCGTCACCAGGACGAGGCCGACGAAGGCGAGTGCGCGTAGGCGACGGCCGGCCGGCGCGACAGCAACTGCGGCGGCAGCAGCGGCGAGGGTGATCCAGGGCAGCACATCCGAAATATTGTCGAGAGTGTTCACGGCCCGCTGCGCCCGGACCAGTTCCGGTGATCGGAACAGGACCAACTGCTTGTCGACGCTGGGGATCTTCTCTGCGAACGTGAAACCGCGGTCGAGAAGACGTCCCTTCACGTTGTCGATCACCGCGCCGAGCGAAATGCTCACCGTGCCCGAATCGTCGACCGTCACCGACGACGGTCCGACGTTCCCGGTCACGACCGCGACCAATGCGTTGTGGGCACCGCGGTGGGCCTGGATCCACAGGTCCTCGAACTGCTCGCTCTGCACGAGCGACAGCACCGTCTCGTCGACGAAGGTCCGCGCCTGCCCGGTGATCACCGGTGCCAGTCCCTCGACGGCGCGGTCGACGCGTGGCGCGTTCTCCGCGGCCGGAACGGCATCGGTGAGAGCAACCAGAGCGTCGGTCGTCAGACCTTCGACGTCGACGCGCGTAAAGATCTCGTCGGTGACCGAATTCGCGATCTGCGTCTGGATGGCGGGATTCGAACTCAGTGGGGCGACGGTGGTCACGTACCGGTCGGTGTCGAGGATTTCGCTGCGCACGAACCGTGCGGTGACCGAGAGGACGGCCAGAACCCCAACCATTACGGTGAGCAGCCCAACCGCGGCCCAGCGCCATCCGTGTCTCGCGGGTCGTGTGCCGGGAACGGTCTCCGTATCGGGTGCGGCTCGTTCGCGGAGCGTCGCGACCTCCGCGCGCAACTGCTCGAGCTCGGCGCGCTCGTCCTCGTCCAGCCGAGCGGGCCGGAGGTCGTCGCCGCCTGTAGCGGTGTCGATGGTCATCCCTGACTCGCCCCCTTTCGGGGCCGGACTCAGTATGCGCCGCCCCGAATCGGCTCCGGCAGGGACTTTCGGCCCTATTCGCTACTGAAGACGCCGCCGAGTGGTCATACTCGAACACGGGGGTACCTGTTCACGAAGGCATCGTCGGAAGTCCGTTTCGGCTTCCGCGGATGATCTTTCATGGAAACGAGGTTCCAGGTGACCGAATCGGACATCGACGAGATGGGACCGGTCGACTATCTCGTCATCGAATTCCCTGCCGACCGACCACCGAACGGTTCTGCGCTACCGCTGCTGCTCGACCTCGTCGAACGAGGCATCATCCGGGTACTCGATCTCGCGTTCGTCCGCAAGGACCGTGACGGTTCGGTCGCCGGAGTCGACATCTCGGAGGTCGGGCTGGAGGGCGAGGTGGACGTGACCCTGTTCGCGGAGGCGTCCTCGGGGTTGCTCGACGAGACCGATTTCTCGGAAGCGGGCGCCGCGCTCGAACCCGGCTGCTCGGCGGCCGTGCTCGTCTACGAGAACACCTGGGCTGCTCCGCTGGCCCGGGCACTGCGTCACAACGGTGCCGAACTCGTCGCGTCCGGGCGTATCCCTGTCCAGAGCATCCTGGCTTCGCTGGAGAAGCTCGACGTCGAAATGTGACTCGAGCAAACGAGATACACGAGGAGATCGATATGCCAGGACTACTCCGCGGGGTGGCTCGTACCGCAGTCGTCGCGGGGACGGCGACGGCCGTCTCCAACCGCGTCTCCCGTCGGCAGGGTGAACGGTGGGCATCGCAGGGGCAGGCCGTATACGGTCGGCCCGCGCAGTACGCACCCGAACCCGAACCTGCACCGACGCCCGCATCGCCTCCTGTTGCTCCGCCTCCTGGCGGGACGGACCGCATCGCGGCGCTGAAGGACCTCGCCGAACTGAAAGCGCAGGGCGTACTCACCGAGGCCGAGTTCGAGAGGGAGAAGGCGAGAATTCTCGCATCCTGACCACGAGTGCGGCTTCCGGCACGAGTGGGTACGACCGTTCCGACGCGACGAACGATGCGATGGGACGAGGCTCATGGGCGACTGGAGGTGCACGGTACACCGAGCCGACGAACCGACCGACTGCGTGGCGAGGCTGTCGCTGGTACTGGCGGACGACCTCACCCCGGCGGAGGTGCAGGACCGTGCTCGGGTGCTGGCCCGTCAACTCTTCGGGCACGACGTCGACGTCGGGGAAGTCGAGCTGGAGAACTGGTCGTCCCCTCGGCCGCCGTCTGCGCAACCGCCGTCGACGTGATACCGATGACGCACTGCATCGATTGACGCAGAGCAGGTTTCGTCCGGTACGTGTGCGGCGCTGTGCTCCCTGCCGTTTTACTGCGCTCTGCGGTGGTCACTGTGCTCCGGAGGCGGGAGGCGCCGTGCTCGAGCTCGAGGGAAGGAGCGCGGACGCGACGAGCCCGACGAGTCCGATGCACGCCAGCACGATCATCGCCGCCGCATACGAACGGTCCGGCGTGGCCAGGCCGACGACGAGGACGGTGCCTGCCACGGCAGTGCCCAGGGACGAACCCAGATTGGACACGCAGCGCGACAGGCCCGAGATCTCACCCTGCTGTTCCTCCGGGAACGCCGACTGCACGACGTTCACGGAGGGAGTGAGCATCGCGCCCAGTCCGACGCCGATGAGCAGCAGGCCCGGGGCGAACGCCCATGCGCTGGTCCATGCACGCACCAGCAGGAGCAGGACCACGATGCCGGCGAGCGTGACGACGAAGCCGCTCATGATGAGGGCGCGTTGTGAATGCCTGTCGGCCAATCGCTCCGCCAACAGCGAGGACCCGAGGATGCCGGCAGTGGCGGCGGTGAAGATGACGCCGGTCTCGATGGCGTTGTAGCCGCGGACCACTTGCAGGAATGCCGAGACGACGAACGCGACGCCCATGAGCAACAGCCACTGGATGTTCTGGGTGAGGAGCGCGAGATTCGACGTGCGATTGCGGAACAGGCCGGTCGACAACAGGGGCACTCGACCGACCCGTTCGAATCGCCGTACGTGCAGGAAGAATCCCACGATGAGCAGGATTCCGAGGCCGATGAGGCCGGCGGACACCGAGAGTGCGTTGTCCGCCTGCAGAATTCCCATGACGACGCAGACGAGACCCGCAGCGGACAGGACGGCACCGATCCCGTCGAAGGGTGTGGTCGGATCCGCTGGCAGAGGATCCTCGAGTCCTCGGCTCAGGACCACGATGGCGGCGACGATCAAGGCCTGGAAGACGAAGGCGGCCCGCCAATCGATCGCGGTGGTGATCAGTCCACCGATCAACGGCCCTGCTGCGGCGCCTATCCCACCCATGCCGGTGATCACACCGAAGGCCCGTGCCCGGGACTTCATGTCGGTGAAGAGCATGGTCGTGAGGATGTACACGGGCGGGATCAGCAGTGCGGTGCCGATCCCTTCGAGGATCGAGTTGCCCAGGATCAGAACTCCCAGACCCGGTGCTGCCGCACTGAGGAGTGCACCCACGCCGTACAGGACGAGCCCGGCGACGAAACATCGCTTGCGACCCCATCGATCCGTCAGCTTCCCACCCGGAATCATGAACGCCGCCATGACCAGAAGGAACACGGTGATCGCGGTCTGGACGCCTTGCACCGTGGTGTCCAGGTCGACGCTGATGTCGTTGATCATCACGTTCATGTTCGAACCTGCGAAACTGCAGATGAACTGAGCGAGGGCGAGCGGGAGCAACATTCGCCGGATGGGGGCGGACGGTCTCGCCACCGGATTCTCGGTCATCTCGTACTTCCCGTCGCGAAGGACGTCGCCGCAACTCTGCACGTCATGATCCACCGCGAGGGTCGGCAGTGGCGCCGACGAGTCGAAACCGTGACCTTGACCTAGTATCCGAGACCAGAGGAGGATCTAAGGACTCGTCTCCTCTTCTCGCGGGGGTACCGCCATGCTGCTCGAGGATTACGGCTTCATCGGTGACCTGCAGACCTCTGCGCTCGTCGGCCGGAACGGCTCCATCGACTGGCTGTGCATGCCTGCGTTCGACTCCGGGTCGTGTTTCGCGTCCTTGCTCGGCGGTCCGGAACACGGACGCTGGCTCGTCGCGCCTACGGCGGAACCCGTGGCGGTCACCCGCCGTTACGTCGAGGGCACTCTCGTACTCGAGACCGAGTTCGAGACTGCAGAAGGTGCCGTCCGCCTGATCGACTTCATGCCTCGCCGGGGATCGGGTCCACCTCGGTTGATTCGCATCGTGGAGGGTCTGCGCGGCCGGGTGCCGATGCGCATGCATCTGTTGGTGCGTCCCGACTATGCGTCCGTCACCCCGTGGGTCGAGGCGGTGGCCGACGGTGCTGTCGCGACGGCCGGCCCGGACGCCTTCCACCTGTGCACGACGGTACCGTTGGAGATCCGTGCGGGGACCGTCGACTCCGAGTTCGTCGCCGTGGAGAGCGGACGATACCGATTCGCTCTGGACCGGTACGCATCCTTCGAACCGGCCCCCGTCGTCGAGGACGCAGAATCCGCGCTCGCGCGCACCGTGGAGTGGTGGCGTGACTGGACCGGTCGGTGCACCTACAAGGGAGCGTATCGCGACGAGGTGCTCCGCTCTCTGATCGTCCTCAAAGGAATGACCGACGAGACGACCGGTGCGATCGTGGCGGCCCCGACCACCTCCCTGCCCGAAGCGCTCGGCGGAGTGCGCAATTGGGACTACCGCTACTGCTGGTTGCGTGACTCGGTGCTGGCACTCGAAGCGCTGCTCGCCGGGGGATACACCGGTGAGGCCTTGGCATTCCGCGACTTCCTGCTCCGCGCGGGAACGGGTGATCCGGCCGATGTCCAGATCATGTACGGGATCAGGGGAGAACGTCGGCTGACCGAGTTCGAGGTGGATCACCTCCCCGGTTACGAGGGGTCGGCGCCCGTTCGGGTCGGCAACGCCGCCGCGGAACAGTTCCAGCTCGACGTGTACGGCGAAGTCCTCAGCGTGGCGTACAAGGGCGCCGAGGCGCTCGGCAGGATCGAGGTGCGCATGTGGCCCCGATGGCAGGCCGTGATCGAGCACGTCGAGAAGATCTGGCGGGATCCCGACGACGGGATCTGGGAAACACGCGGTCCCCGGAGAGATTTCACGCAGTCCAAGGTGATGGCCTGGGTCGTCTTCGATCGCGCCGTCCGGATTGCGGAGGGATTCGGGCTCGACGCTCCGCTCGAGCGGTGGAAGCGGACCCGCGACGAGATCCACCACGAGATCTGCGAACGTGGATACGACCCGGTCCGTGGCACGTTCACGCAGTACTACGGCTCCACGGAACTCGACGCCAGCGTGCTGCTCATACCGCTCGTCGGCTTCCTTCCGCCGACCGACGACCGGGTCACCTCCACGATCGACGCGATCCGGAGCGAACTCGGTCGCGACGGCTTCGTGTCCCGGTATTCCACGACGGATACCGACGACGGGCTTCCCGGCGACGAAGGGCAGTTCCTCGCTTGCTCGTTCTGGCTGGTGAGCGCCCTGGCGCTCAACGGCCGGGTCGACGAGGCCCGCGCATTGTTCGAGCGGTTGCTCGGACTCGCCAACGACCTGGGGCTGCTCGCCGAGGAATACGACGTGCAGGCAGGACGACAGGTCGGCAACTTCCCCCAGGCATTCAGTCATCTCACTCTCGTCGGCGCGGCCTTTGCGATCACCGTCGCCGAACGGGCGCAGGCGGCGGATCCGGTCGACGGAGCGCCGGCCGTCTGATCCGACTCCACCCGAATATCGTGTGTCCGTAAGGTCTTCGCCCGCAACCGTGCGTGCTGTATGTATCCTGAGGGTACGTACAACCCGGATACGCCCCCGTGTTCGTCGGTGTCTGTACATCGAACGAACTACATTGATGCGCTTGGAAATCGGTAGAAATCGTACGAATGTCACCGATTCGGCGGGGGCACTTCCCCGGACCCGTCGGGCACGTTTCAATGACAGGTGCAGAGGGGCTGTCGGGAGCGCAGGGGGATACGCTTCCGCGTCACTTGCTCCGTCGGGGAAACTCGCGAACGGTGGCAGGGGAGCAATATGGAACACGGTGTTGTGCTGTGGTTCGACGCGGGTCTGGGGCACGGGTTCATCCGTGACGACGACGGTACGGAGATCCTGGTGCACTATTCACAGATCGACGGGAGCGGCTACCGCTTCCTGACAGGGGGCCAACAGGTCCGATTCGAGATCGGTTACGGGATCTTCGGTCGACAGGCGGTCAACGTGCAGGTGTGCTGACATACGGGACGTTCGGATGGTGTGATCGGGTGATGGACACACAGGCGAACGAGTGGGCGGAGGAGACCCACACCCCTGCGGCGGGTCCGACCGAAGAGCAGGTGTGGGCTTCGCGGGCCGCGATCGAGCGGGCCACGGGCGTGCTCATGGAACGGTACGGACTCGATGCCGAGCAGGCGAAGGAGACGCTGGTCCAGGCCTCCCGTCGCGCTACCGTACCGATGGCACGGTTGGCGGAGGACGTGCTCGCGTCCGATCGGGAGGGTGAGCCGTCCTCGATCCGGCAGGCCCTGGAGACCGCATCGACGGAATCCGCATCGATGCCCTCGGCGTTACGGAAAGCCGTCGCGTTCATCGAAGCCGAAGCAACCCGTCCGATCAGACTGGCGGACATCGCCACTGCCGCCGGAATCGGGGGCCGTGCCCTGCAATACGATTTCGTGCGTCACTACCACACGACACCCATGCGATACCTGCGGTCGGTACGGCTCGCGCGGGCCCACCGGGATCTGCAGACCGCCGACTCGAACCGCGAGACGGTCGCGTCGATCGCTGCGCGGTGGGGCTTCTCCTCGCCCGGACGATTCGCGGCCCAGTACCGGTCCGTCTACGGCCGGGCGCCACGCGTGACCCGGTCGGATCGGCTGTGGTCCGATCGAACTACTGCCGATACTGTCGAAAACGAATAGACTGCACCGGAAGCGAACGATGCGTTCGCTGTCGCCTCTGCCGGCGGGGCGCGAGACTTCCGACGCAGGGGGTCGGATCTGTCGACCTGCCCTGTCGGCAGAGCCTCGAGTGCCCACATTCGGCCCCGGCGAGGACATTTCGGCGTATGCTCGGAACATCGGTGATCGCCTGTCACCCCCCTGCATAGACGGTCACCGCCGCCGGGTGGATCAGAGGTGGGCCATTCGTGCGATGCCGAACCCTGTCGCCCATTTCCCCCTGCTCGGGTGGCAGGGTTTCGGCGTGCTGCAGGTCGTTCGGCGCACGGGCATCTCACCTCAGCGGTCGGAATCTGTTCCTGCGCCTCGTGATTCCCCGGGATCGCCGTCGTCGTCCCTGTCGGAGAGGTCGGCCGCATAGGGCGCACGGGGCGGAGCGATCTCGTCGAGACGTTCGTTGATCGCGTGGGCGATCAGATCGTGCTGCAGACGGGAGAGGGGGAGCAGGCCGTTGAGATACGCCTCGATCTCCATCCTCCCCACTTCGCCACCGAGCGCGAAGTAGCGGAGCCACAACTCCTCGACGCCGAGTCGCGACGCGCGGAGCGCAGCGATGAGTTGCCGGCGATGCTCGCCGTCGGGAAGGTAGTTCATCGCGGCGTCAGACCGTCTCGGTGTGGGTCGACGCGACTATCTCCGCTGCCACCTCCCGTACGGCGATGCGTCGTTGGGCCGACAATTCGAGCAGTCGCTGCACGGCACGATCGGCATCGAGGTTCTCGCGCAGCATCACGATTCCTTTGGCGGTGGCGATCAGGTCGCGGTCGCGTAGGGCCTGCAGCAACCGTTCCTCGAGCGCTTCGGCTTCCGACAGAGTGTGCATGTTCGCCAACAGGATCGCTGCCTGGTCGGCGAAACGCCCCAGGATGTCCTCACTGTCCGCTGTATAGACATGGGGGCGCGTGGAATACACCTTCAGTGCGCCCAGCGTTCGTCCCGCGTACCGCAGGGGAATACTGAGCGACGCGCTCATCCCTGCCTCCGCCGCCCGAGCGGACCAGTCCGGCCAGCGGGGGTCGTTCCCGAGATCGTCGACCCGCACGGTCACGGAGTCCCGGACCGCAGTCAGGCAAGGACCCTCGCCGAGTTCGTACTGCAGTGCGTCGAGACGTTCGACCAACGGTCCGGTCGCGGCAGAGGTGGACCGGTTGCTCCCCTCGTCGACGAGGGTGAGCCCCGACCCGTCGGATCCGGGCAGGGTGTCCTTGGCGAGCGAGGTGATCGACTCCAGCACGGTGGTCACCGTCTGCTCGGTCATCAGCACTCCCGCCATGCGGGCGAAGACCGCAGCCCACGCGTCGGGAGTCGGACCCTGTGACTCCGCCATGTCCCACCTCCCGCCGCAACGCGGTCGTATACCACCGATGTACCGAACCTACCCTTCCCGAAGCGTCGGCGTTCACGGACGCACAGTCCCGATCGTCACCCTTCGACACCGCACCCGAACGCGTCCGGATTGGCAGAATCCGGAGTATGCCGACCCGGACGATCGACGGTCACCGCATCACCCTGACCAACCTCGACAAGGTGCTGTATCCGAGCACCGGGACGACGAAGGGTGAGGTCGTCGAGTACTACGAAGCCGTCGCCGACGCGATGCTTCCCCACATCGTGGGCAGGGCAGCGACCCGCAACCGGTGGCCGAACGGTGTCGGCGAACAGTCCTTCTTCGAGAAGAACCTCCCCGACCACGCACCGGCCTGGCTCGAGCGCCGCACCTTGCACCACAAGGACCGGCGGGTCACCTACCCGCTGTTCGATTCCGCCGCCGGACTGGTCTGGCTCGGCCAGCAGGCCGCTCTCGAACTCCACGTGCACCAGTGGCGATTCGACGGGGAGAAGGCCGGACCCGCGACCCGCATCGTCTTCGATCTCGATCCCGGCCCCGGCGTGGGCCTTACCGAGTGCGCGGAGGTCGCCCGTCACGTGCGCGACACCGTCGCCGAACTCGGGTGGACGGCCTATCCGGTCACCAGCGGCAGCAAGGGCATCCACCTGTACGTCCCGCTCGACCGGATGTTGTCGTCCTCGGGGGCGTCGAAGGTTGCGAAACAGGTCGCGCGCAATCTCGAGACCACCCTGCCCGACCTGGTGACCGCGACCATGGCGAAATCGGCGCGCGAGGGCAAGGTCTTCGTCGACTGGAGCCAGAACAACAGTTCCAAGACGACGGTCGCGCCGTACTCGCTGCGCGGTCGCGACGAGCCGTGGGTGGCGGCGCCCCGCAGCTGGGACGAACTCGACGACCCCGACCTCGCGCAACTGCAGTTCCGGGAGGTCCTCGCGCGCATCGACGAGTTCGGGGACCTGCTCGCCGGTCTCGACCCGCCCCTGGGCAAGGCCGTGTCCGGCGACGCCCTGGACACCTACCGCGGCAAGCGCGACGCGTCGCGCACCCCGGAACCGGTACCCGACCGCGTCCCCGAGGACGGTCCCGGCAACAGGTTCGTCATCCAGGAGCACCACGCACGTCGCCTGCACTACGACCTGCGGCTCGAACGCGACGGTGTGCTGGCCTCGTGGGCCGTACCGAAGAACCTGCCGGACACCTCGGGGCGCAACAATCTCGCGGTACGGACCGAGGACCACCCGATCGAGTACCTGACCTTCCACGGGACGATCCCGAAGGGCGAATACGGCGCCGGCAGCATGACCGTGTGGGACACCGGCACCTACGAGACCGAGAAGTGGCGGGACGACGAGGTGATCGTGCGGTTCCACGGCGACAGGGTCGAGGGACGGTACGCGCTGATCCGCACCGAGAAGAACCAGTGGCTGGCGCACCGCATGAAGGACCAGTCGTCGCCGAGCACCGAGTCGTCCGATGCCGATCCGGCCTCCCTCGTCGGATCGTCGGGGTCCAAGGCCTTCCCGCGCGATCTCGCGCCCATGCTCGCGACCCCCGGTGACGTCTCGGGTCTCGACGCCGAAGACTGGGCGTTCGAAGGCAAATGGGACGGATACCGCGCCATCGCGGAGATCGAGGACGGCACCGTCAGGCTCCGCAGCCGATCCGGTCGCGATGTCACCGGCGACTACCGGAAGCTCGTCGAACTCGCGACGATTCTCGACGGTCACCGGGCGGTGCTCGACGGGGAGATCGTCGCCGTCGACCGCTCCGGGGTGACGAGCTTCTCGATGCTGCAGCGCGGCGTGAACTATGAGTACCGCGTGTTCGACGTGCTGTATCTCGACGGGGTGTCGCTGCTGCGCAAGACCTACGACGATCGCCGACGGGTCCTCGAGGCGCTCGCCGCTGCCACGGACGGACTGATCGTCCCGGATCTGCTCCCGGGTGACGGCTCGAAGGCTCTCGAGCGCAGCCGCGCGAAGAACTGGGAGGGCGTGGTCGCCAAGCGCCGGGACTCCGTGTA
>Ga0180216_1000233_pt1 | contig 63476 bp, 46 predicted proteins | sample eDN3rd37CBELigMG_FD_128879 | JGI IMG/M metagenome (GOLD analysis project Ga0180216, IMG submission 128879) | Enriched Miracle-Growth compost microbial communities from Emeryville, California, USA - eDNA 3rd pass 37_C BE-Lig MG (version 2)... ...
CCAACTGGCCGCCGCCGACGTACATCTCGCCGGCCACACCCACCGGTACCGGCTTGAGCCGCCGGTCGAGCACGTACACCCGCAGACCCGCGATCGGCACACCGACCACGCTCGCGGACGCCCCCTGCGCCAGCTCCGCACCGATCTCCCGGTACGACACGTGCACGGTCGTCTCGGTGATGCCGTACATGTTCACCAACCGCGGTGAAGTGTCGCCGTGACGCTCGAACCACCCGGCCAGACGCCGCGGCTCGAGCGCCTCACCACCGAAGATCACGTACCGCAGCGACAACTGTGCCTCGTCGACCGCGACCCGATCGGCCTCGACCAGCTGATAGAACGCCGACGGAGTCTGATTGAGCACGGTGACCCGCTCACGGATCAGCAACTCACGGAAGGCTTCCGGCGAACGCGACGTGAAGTAGTCGACCACCACCAGGGTCCCGCCGTAGAGCAGCGGACCCCACAGCTCCCACACCGAGAAGTCGAAGGCGTAGCTGTGGAACATCGTCCACACGTCCGACGAGTCGAAACCGTACACCGATTCGGTGTTGACCATCAGCCGCACCACATTGCGGTGCGGGATCAGCACACCCTTCGGACGTCCGGTCGAGCCCGACGTGTAGATCACGTACGCGAGGTTCGTCGACGTCAACGGCGCACGGCGCTCCGCGTCGAGGATCGGTGCGTCGTCGACCTCCGACAGATCCAGACGGTCGATCTCGACGACCGGCACCGAGTCCGGGAACGCCACCTCGACGTCCGAGGTGGTCACCACCGCGACCGGTGTCGCGTCCGAGACCAGGAACTCGATCCGATCGGACGGCGAGTTCGGGTCGATCGGCAGATACCCGGCACCGGCCTCGAGCACCGCCAGCAACGCCACGATCAGATCGAGCGAACGCGGCATCGCGACCGCGACCAGATCCTCCGGACCGGCACCGACATCGATGAGATGACGCGCCAGGCGATGCACCCGCGCACCGAGATCACGGTAGGACAACTGCTCGTCGCCGAACCGCACCGCAACCGCGTCGCCGCGTTCGGCGACACGCGCCTCGAACATGTCGACGAGTGTGGTGCCGGCCGGTGCGACGTCGTCGCCCAGCGAGTTCCAGCGCGAGACCACCAGTTCGCGTTCGAAGTCGTCGACGATCTCGATGTCGCCGACCACGGCGGCCGGATTCTCGGCCACCCCGCGCAGGATGCGCAGCAGCTGCTCCGCGAATGCCGCGACCCGCAGGTCGTCGAACAGGTCGGTGGCGTAGGTGACGGCGAAGTCCATGCCGGCCGCCGAACCGTCCTCGCCGACGGTCTCGGCGAAGGTGAACTGCAGGTCGAACTTGGCGGTGGGCGCCTCGTAGTCGACCGCGGCGGCGGTGATGCCGTCGAGGTCGAACTCGACCCGGCCCGTGTTCTGGAAGGTCAGGGCCACCTGGAACAGCGGGTGACGCGCCTGCGAACGCTGCGGGTCGAGGATCTCCACGAGCCGTTCGAAGGGGACGTCGGCGTTCGCGAAGGCGTCGAGGTCGGTGTCGCGCACCTCGGCGAGGAGGTCCTGGAAGCGGATGTCGTTGCGCACGCCGACACGCAGCACGAGGGTGTTGACGAACATACCGACGAGGTCGTCGAGGGCGGCTGCGCCGCGACCCGCGATCGGGGTGCCGATCGCGATGTCCTCACTGTCGGACAGTCGCGCGAGCAGTACCGCCAGCGCCGCGTGCACGACCATGAACAGGGACGTGTTCCGCTCCCGGGCAAGACTTTCCAGTGTCGAATGCAGCTCGGGTTCGACGCGGAACCGGCTGGTGCGTCCGGTGTTCGACGCGACCTCGGGGCGAGCGCGATCCGACGGCAGGTCGAGCTGGTCGGGAAGGTCCGCCAGTTGCGCGGTCCAGTACTCCACCTGGCGGGAGAGCACCGAACGCGGATCGTCCTCGGAGCCGAGGACGTCGCGCTGCCACAACGCGTAGTCGGCGTACTGCACCTCGAGCGGCGCCCAGTTCGGGACGTCGCCGCGCGAACGGTTCGCGTAGGCGACCATGATGTCGCGCGCGAGCGGCCGCAGCGAGAAGCCGTCGGACGCGATGTGGTGGACCACGAGGAACAGCACGTGCTCGCGCACGCCGAGCGAGAACAACACGACCCGCAGCGGCACCTCGCTCGTGACGTCGAAACCGGCCGAGGTGAGCTGCTCCGCACGCTCGAACAGGCTGTTCTCGTCGACCCGTTCGACGGGCAGCTCGACCTCGTAGGGCGGCTGCACCGACTGGTGGCCGACGCCGTCGATGTCCGGGTAGACGGTCCGCAGCGACTCGTGCCGCTCGACGACGTCGCCGAGCGCGGTGCGCAGGGCCTCGACGTCGAGGTCCCCGGTGAGGCGGACTCCGACGGGGATGTTGTTCGCCGCGGAGGCCGGATCGAAGCGGTTGAGGAACCACATGCGCTGCTGCGCGGGCGACAGCGGGATCCGCTCCGGACGCTCGCGTCGTTCGAGCGCGGGTCGAGAGCCGGCTCCCCCGAACTGTTCGACGCGGATCGCGAGGGCCTCGACGGTGGGGGCGTCGAACAGGGCACGGACGGGGACGGTCGTGTCGAGGGCGTCGCCGAGACGCGCGACCACCTGCGTCGCGACGAGCGAGTTCCCGCCGAGCGCGAAGAAGTCGTCGGTGCGGCCGACGCGCGGGACACCGAGCACCTGCGCGAAGACACCCGCGACGATCTCCTCGACCGGCGTGCGCGGCGGCATGAACTCCTGCACCTCGAAGGTCGGTGCGGGCAGTGCCCGACGGTCGACCTTGCCGCTCGTGTTGAGCGGCAGCGAGTCGAGCACGACGATCGCCGCGGGCACCATGTACGACGGCAGCCGCGAGAGCAGCGCGGTCTTCACGTCCGCCGGGTCGATGTCGGCACCGGCGATCGGCACGACGTACGAGACGAGTTGCGGTCCGGAGCGGGGATCCTCGCGCACCACCGTCACGGCACGACCGATCGCGGGCTGCGCGGTGAGCGCGGTGTCGATCTCGCCGAGCTCGATCCGCAGACCGCGCAGCTTGACCTGCTGGTCGGTGCGGCCGATGTAGTCGAGTTCGAGGCGGTCGCCACCGGCGGTGCGCACCCACCGCACGAGGTCGCCGGTGCGGTACAGGCGGCCACCGGAGGTGGAGAACGGGTCGGCGACGAAGCGTTCCGCGGTCAGGTCGGGGCGACCGTGGTAGGCGCGGGCGAGTTGTGCGCCGGACAGGTACAGCTCTCCGGCGACTCCCACCGGGACGGGCCGCAGGCGCGCGTCGAGGACGCGGGCGGCGGTGTTCCACACCGGCGAGCCGATCGGCACGGCGGGGTGGTCGTCGGGTTCGGCGGTGCGGTGCAACGTCTGGATGGTGGTCTCGGTGGGACCGTAGAGGTTGTGCACCGGTGCTGCGCCGAGCTTGCGGAAGCGGGCGGTGCTCTCGCCGGAGAGGCTCTCGCCGCCGCAGAAGACGTGGGTGAGCGAGGCCGCGGCCTCCTCCCCGAGGTGCTCGAGCACCGCGTCGAAGACGGTCGGCACGAACTGGACGACGGTGATGCCGGCCCGGGCGATCTCGGCGGCCATCCCGGCGGGCTCGCGGTGCAGGCCCGGCGACGCGACGACCGTGCGTGCGCCGGCGTGCAGCGGCAGGAAGAGCTCCCAGACCGATGCGTCGAAGGTGACGGGGGTCTTGAGCAGCACCCGGTCGTCGGCGGTGAGGGCGAATTCGTCCTGCATCCACGACAACTGGTTGACCACCGCGCCGTGCGGCACGGCGACGCCCTTGGGGCGGCCGGTGGAGCCGGAGGTGTACAGGACGTATGCGAGGTGTTCGGCCCGCAGCGGGCGGGTCCGTTCGTCGTCGCGGACGGGCGAGCCGTCGCGGCCGGCGAGGTCGACGGCGTCGATCTCGACGGTCGGGATGTCCCCGAAACCGGTCCGTCCCCGGAGCTCGTCCCAGGATGCGACCAGAACCAGTGACGGAGCGGAGGATTCGAGGACGTACGCGATACGGTCGGCGGGCTGTTCGAGGTCGAGCGGCACATAGGCGCCGCCGGCGGCGATCACCGCGTGCACGGCGACGAGCATGTCGACGGACCGGCCGATCGCCACGCCCACCCGGGTCTCCGGGCCGACGCCGAGCTCGACGAGATGACGTGCGAACGCGTTGACGCGCTCCCCGAACTCGCGGTAGGTCGACGGCGTTCCGACCGCGTCGGTGCCGGGTACGACGGCGAGGGCGTCGGGAGTACGCGCGACCTGCGCGTCGAGCAGTCCCGGCAGCGTCGCGGTCGCGCCGAGATCGGCACGGGCACCGTGCGCGGCGGCGTCGACGGCGTCGCGTTCGCCGGCGGTGAGCAGCGGCAGTTCGTCGATCCCGGTACCAGGGGTCTCCGTCGCGGCGGCGAGGAGACGAACGAACCGCTCACCGAGGACGTCGATCGTCTCGGCGTCGAACAGGTCGGTCGCGTAGGACAGTTCGACGACCCAACCGTCGGACGACGATGCGCCCTCGGTGTCGGCATCGAGGACCGTCACCACGAGGTCGAACTTGGACAGTCCGTTGTCGAGGGGCACGTTCGTCACCGACAGTTCCGGCAGCTGCAGCGACACCTGTCCGAGATTCTGGAAGGCCAGCATCACCTGGAACAGAGGGTTGTGCGCCTGGGTGCGGACCGGGGCGAGGACGTCGACGAGACGCTCGAACGGGATCTCGGCGTGGGCGAACGCGCCGAGGTCGACCTCGCGGACGTGGGCAAGCAGCTCGTCGAAGGTGGCGGTGACGTCCACCCGGGTCCGCAGGACGAGGGTGTTGACGAACATGCCGATCAGGTCGTCGAGGGAGCGTTCGCCGCGACCGGCGATCGGCGTGCCGATCGCAATGTCGTCGGAAGCGCTCAGACGCGCGAGCAGCGTCGCGAGGACCGCGTGCACGACCATGAACTCGGTCGTGCGCCGCTGCTGCGCGAGACGCTCGACCGCGGCGCGCAGTTCGGGGTCGATCGTCAGCCGGGTGACGGCACCGCGGTACGACGCGACCGCCGGACGCGGCCGGTCCGTGGGCAGGCCGAGGCTCTCCGGCAGGTCGGCGAGGGTGTCGGTCCAGTAGCCGATCTGACGGGCCAGCACCGACTGCGGGTCGTCCTCCGCTCCGAGCACCTCGCGCTGCCAGAGGGTGAAGTCGGCGTACTGGATCTCGAGCGGGGTCCAGGCCGGAGCCTCGCCCTGCGCCCGGGCCGCGTAGGCGATCATGATGTCGCGGGTCAGCGGCACCATCGAGAACCCGTCGGCGGCGATGTGGTGCAGGACCGCGACGAGCACGTGCGAATCGGGTCCGGTCTCGAACAGACGCACCACCATCGGCACGTCGCGCACGACGTCGAAGGTGGTCGCCGCGAGTGCCCGCAGTTCGGCGGGCAGACGGTCGGCGTCGATCCGGGTGACGGTCAGCTCGACCGGCACCTCCGAGACCGGGAGCACCTTCTGGTAGCCGTAACCGTCGACGTCCGGGTAGACGGTGCGGAGCGATTCGTGCCGTACGACGACGTCGCGGAGCGCGGTCTCGAGAGCGGCGACGTCGAGCGCACCGGACAGGTGCACGGCCACCGGGATGTTGTTGACCGCAGACTCCGGGTCGAAGCGGTTGAGGAACCACATCCGCTGCTGCGCGAGCGACAGCGGAACCCGCTCGGGCCGCGGTCCGGCGACGAGCGGTGTGCGGGCCGCACCCGACGAGTCGGCCTCGACGGCGGCGGCGAGCGCCTCGACGGTGGACGCCTCGAAGATCGCGCGCAATGCCACTCGGCCACCGAGGGATTCGCCGATACGGGAGACGGCCTGCGTCGCGATCAGCGAGTTGCCGCCGAGCGCGAAGAAGTCGTCGTCGAGACCGACGCGGTCGAGTCCGAGGACGTCGGCGAAGACCGACGCGACGATCTGTTCGACCGGGGTCGTCGGGGCACGGAACTCCTTGACCTCGAAGACCGGGGCCGGCAGGGCCCTGCGGTCGAGCTTGCCCGACGATCCGAGCGGGAACTCGTCGAGCACGACGTAGATCGACGGCACCATGTAGGCCGGCAGGGAGCCGGCGAGACGACGCGAGACGGAGGCGGTGTCGAGCGCCCGGCCGTCGGCGACGACGAGATAGGCGACGAGGTGCTCACCGGAGTGGGCGTCCGAGCGCACGAGCACGACGGCCCGGTCGACGTCGTCGAGCGCGAGCAGGGCCGCCTCGATCTCGCCGAGTTCGATGCGCAGACCACGGAGTTTGACCTGGAAGTCGGTGCGGCCGATGTATTCGAGTTCGGCGCCTGCCGTACGTACGTCGGAGGTCTCCCGGGCGACCCACCGCACGAGATCGCCCGTGCGGTAGAGCCTCTCCCCCGCCCCGTACGGCGAAGCGACGAAGCGTTCCGCCGTCAGGTCCGGCCGCGCCACATAACCGCGCGCCAGCTGGACACCCGACAGGTAGAGCTCACCCGCGACACCGACCGGCACGGGATGCAGTCGGCCGTCGAGGACGTGGACGCCGGTGTTCCAGACCGGAACGCCGATGGGCACCGACACCTCGTCGGCCGCGGTGACCTCGTGGTAGGTCACGTCGACGGCCGCCTCGGTGGGGCCGTACAGGTTGTGCAGGCGAGCGCCCGGCAGGATCGACCGCAGACGTGCGGCGACCGATGCGGGCAGTGCCTCGCCCGACGCGAAGACCATCCGCAACGACGACGCCGATGCCGCGGCGTTCTCGGCGACGAAGACCGCGAGCATGGACGGCACGAAGTGCGCGACCGTGACGCCGCGGTCGGCCATGACCCGGGCGAGATAGGCCGGGTCCCGATGGCCGTCGGGCAGCGCGATCTCGAGTCGCGCACCGATCTGCAGGGGCCAGAAGAACTCCCACACCGACACGTCGAAGGTGAACGGCGTCTTCTGCAACACCACGTCGTCGCGGGTGAGGCCGTACTCGTCCTGCATCCACAGCAGGCGGTTGACGATCGCGCCGTGCGGCACCGCGACACCCTTGGGGCGTCCCGTGGAGCCGGACGTGAAGATGACGTAGGCGGTGTTCGCCGGCGTCAGCGTCTCGATGCGATCTGCGTCGGTGATCGGGCCGGACGGCAGGTCGGACACATCGAGCGTGTCGATCTCGATCGTGCGCGCAGCCGCGGGCGACTCGAAGGCGTCGCGGGTGGTGGTCAGCACCGCGACCGGCGCCGCCGTGTCGAGGATGTAGGCGTTGCGGTCGGCGGGCTGGTCGGGGTCGAGCGGCACGTAGGCACCGCCGGCCTTGACGATCGCATACATGCCGACGAGGAGGTCGAAGGATCGCCGTACTGCGAGCCCGACGGCCGTCTCCGGCCCGACACCCTGCGAGATCAGGTGGCGGGCAAGGCGGTTGACACGGGCGTCGAAGTCCGCGTAGGTCAGCTGCTCACCCTCGAAGGCCACGGCCACGGCGTCGGGATCCGTCGCCACGCGGGCGTCGAACAGGTCGACGAGGGTGGCCGGTTCCAGCTCGTGCGCGGTGTCGTTCCACGATTCGAGGACCGCGAGACGTTCGTCGGCGTCGAGCAGGTCGATGTCGCCGACAACGACCTCGGGTTCGCGCACCACGGCCTCGAGGATGCGGACGAAGCGATCGGCGAATCCGCGTACGGTCGCGTGATCGAACAGGTCGGTCGCGTAGGTGAACGCCGCTCCGAGACCGTTCGGCGTGCCGTCCTCCGCGAAGTCCTCGGTGAGGGTGAGCTGCAGGTCGAACCTGGCGACCGCCGTGTCGATGTCGAGCACGTCCAGGGTCAGGCCACGCAGTTCGACGTGCGCGGCGCGCAGGTTCTCGAACGAGAGCATCACCTGGAACAGCGGGTGCCGGGCGGTGGAGCGGGCCGGGTTGAGCACCTCGACGAGCCGCTCGAACGGCACGTCGGCGTGACCGAAGGCACCGAGAGCCGCGTCGCGCGCCCGTGCGAGATGCGTGGTGAACGGCGTGCCCGAATCGATATCCGTGCGCAGCACGAGGGTGTTGACGAACATGCCGATCAGGTCGTCGAGCGCCTGCTCGCCGCGACCCGCGACCGGGGTGCCGATCGCGATGTCGTCCTGACCGGACATCCGCGCGAGCAACACGCTCAGGGCCGCGTGCACCACCATGAACAGCGACGCGTTCCGGGTGCGCGCCAGCGCCACGAGCTCGCGGTGCAGTTCCGGATCGATCGAGAAGTCCACGGTTGCACCGGAGTACGACTGCACGGCCGGCCGCGGACGGTCGGCGGGCAGATCGAGCTGATCGGGCACACCGGCGAGGGTGCGACGCCAGTAGTCGAGCTGCCGGGAGATCAGCGACTGCGGATCGTCCTCGGCCCCGAGCACCTGCCGCTGCCACAGCGTGTAGTCGGCGTACTGCACCGGCAGGGGCGCCCACGAGGGCTCCTCCCATTCGGTGCGGGCGGTGTAGGCGACCATGATGTCGCGCGCCATCGGACCGGTGGACCAGCCGTCGGCCGAGATGTGGTGCACGACGAGCGCGAGCACGTGTTCCTGGTCGCCGAGTTCGAACAACTCGGCGCGGATCGGCACGTCCGACGTCACGTCCAGTCCGGTGAAGACCAGGCGCCGCACGGACGCGGGCAACTCGTCGGGGGTGATCCGGGTCGGGGTCAGATCCGGCACGACCTCCGCCGCGGCACGGATGACCTGATGCGGCCCGTTCGGCGAGTCGGGGAAGACGGTGCGCAGCGACTCGTGCCGATCGATGACGTCCATGATCGACACCTGCAGTGCGGCGACGTCCAGTTCGCCGGTCAGGCGCAGCGCCATCGGGAGGTTGTATGTGGACGACCGCGGATCGAAACGGTTGAGGAACCACATGCGCTGCTGTGCGAGCGACAGCGGAACACGTTCGGGCCGAGGCATCTTCGTCAGAGCGATGCGCGCTCCGCGACCTGCCTCCTGCTCGACGCGCACCGCGAGGGCCGCCACCGAGCTGGATTCGAACAAGGCCCGCACCGGCACCTGCGCGTCGAGGGCGACACCGAGCCGGGAGACGACCTGTGTGGCGAGCAGCGAGTTGCCGCCGAGTTCGAAGAAGTCGTCGTCGAGACCCACGCCCTGGACGCCGAGCACCTCGGCGAAGACGTTCGCGACCGTCTCCTCGATGGGGGTGGTCGGGGCGCGGAACTCGCGGTAGCTGATGCCGAGATCGGGCTCGGGCAGGGCACGGCGGTCGAGCTTGCCGACCGGGTTGAGCGGCACCTCGTCGAGCACGATGATCTGCGAGGGCACCATGTACGACGGCAACGAGCGGCCCACGTGATCGACGAGTTCGGCAGGATCGATCTGCTCGTCCCCGTGCACGTACGCGACGAGCGCGGTCTGCCCCGACGGCATCTCGTGACCGACGGTGGTCGCGAAGGCGACGAGGGGGTGGGTCAGCAGCGCCGCGTCGATCTCCCCGAGTTCGATGCGGTAGCCGCGGACCTTGACCTGGAAGTCGGCGCGGCCGGCGAACTCGATGCGGCCCTGTCCGTCCCAGCGCACGATGTCGCCGGTGCGGTACATGCGGGTTCCGTTCGCGCCGAACGGGTTCGCCACGAACCGATCTGCGGTGAGCGCCGGACGGCGGTGATAGCCGCGGGCGAGGACGTCGCCCGCGAGATAGAGCTCACCCGCGACACCGGCGGGGACCGGACGGAGCCGGCTGTCGAGGACCAGGGCATGCACGCCGGCGACAGGCCGTCCGATGGTGATCGGACCGGACGGTTCGAGGAGAGCGCGCGTCGAGACGATCGTGGTCTCGGTCGGCCCGTAGGCGTTGTAGAAGCTGCGGCCGGGCGCCCAGCGGGACACGAGGTCGGCCGTGGACACGTCGCCGCCGACGTTCACGACCCGCAGGGCGTCGAGCCCGCTCGGATCGACGGAGCCGAGCACCGCCGGGGTGATGACGGCGTGGGTGACCCCGGTGCGTTCGATGAGCGCGCGCAGTTCGGCGCCGCCGTAGATCGACGGCGGTGTCACGACGAGTTCGGCACCGGTGGACCCGGCCAGCGTCCAGTCGAGGACCGTCGGGTCGAAGCTCGGCGAGCAGATGTGCAGGATCTTCGATTCCTCTGTCACGCCGTACAGTTCGACGGTCTCGCGGACGAGACCGGCGAGGCCGCGGTGAGTGACGGCGACGCCCTTGGGCTTGCCGGTGGAACCGGAGGTGTAGATGACGTAGGCGGTGTGGTCGAGGCGCAGCGACGCAGCGCGGTCGGCGTCGGTGAGCGGGCCGTCCGGGTAGGACGCGCAGGCGTCGACGAACTCGGGATCGTCGAGCCGGATCCACTCCGTGGCCGAGGGCAGACCGGTGGCGTACTCCCCTGTCGTCAGGCCGAAGACGGCCGACGAGTCGTCGAGCATGTGGGTGACGCGTTCGGCCGGATACTCCGGGTCGACGGGCGTGTAGGCGGCACCGGTCTTGGCGACCGACCACACGGCGAGCACCATCTCCCACGACCGCGGGAAGGCCAGCGCGACGATGCCGTCGGGACGGGCACCGCGCTCGACGAGCCGCCGGGCGATGCGGTTCGACCAGGTGTCGAGTTCGCGGTAGGTCAGGACGGTGTCGCGGTCGCGGACGGCGACGTGGTCGGGATGTTCGACGGCACCGGCGGTCAGCAGCTCCACCAGGGTGCGGGCCTCGGCGGGCTCGGGCCCCGTCGCCGTGAGCAGGCGTTCGGCCTCCCCGGGCGAGAGGATCGCCAGGTCGCCCACACAGGTCGACGCATCGGCGACGATCCCGGCGAGGATCCGCGCGAAGCGTTCGGCGAAGACGGCGACCGTCGCGGCGTCGAACAGGTCGGTGGCGTACTCGAACAGGGCGTCGAGGCCGGCGGGTTCGCCGTCGTCGCCGGTCTTCTCGGTCACCCAGAGCTGGATGTCGAACTTCGAGATCGGCACGTCCAGTTCGGCGCCGACGGCGTGGACTCCCGCGAACGAGACGTCGCGTGCGGTTCCCGGTTCGAGGGACAGCGCGGCCTGGAACAGCGGGTGACGCGCGGTCGAGCGCGGCGGGTTGAGCACCTCGACGAGACGCTCGAAGGGGACGTCGGCGTTCGAGAACGCCGTCAGGTCGGTCTCCCGGACGCCGGCGAGGTAGTCCTCGAACGACATGCCGGGATCGATCCGGGTGCGCAGGACGAGAGTGTTGACGAACATGCCGATCAGGTCGTCGAGGTCCTTCTCCCCGCGACCTGCCACGGCGGTACCGATGGCGATGTCGTCGGACCCGCTGAGGCGGGACAGCAGCGCCGCATAGGCCGCGTGGACGACCATGAACAGCGACGCGTGCTGCTTGCGGGCGAGGTCGACGAGACCGCGGTGGGTCTCGGCGTCGATCTCGAAGCGGTGCTTGTCGCCGTTGTAGGAGGAGACGGCGGGCCGGGTCCGGTCGGTGGGCAGGTCGAGCTGGTCGGGCAGACCGTCGAGCTCGTTCACCCAGTAGTCGAGCTGCTGCGCCGCAACGGAATTCGGGTCGCTCTCGTCGCCGAGGGCCTCACGCTGCCAGACGGCGTAGTCGGCGTACTGGACGGGAAGCGGCGTCCAGCTCGGCTTGTTCCCCTCGGCGCGGGCGCTGTAGGCCGTGACCACGTCGCGGGCGAACGGACCGAACGAGGAGCCGTCGGCGGCGATGTGGTGCAGCACCATCGCCAGGACGTAGTCGTCGGGGGCGAGCCGGTACAGGGCGACCCGGAAGGGAACGTCGCGGACGACGTCGAAACCGCGACTCGCGAGGTCGATGACGGCCGAGCGCAGGTCCTGATCGTCGACGTCGATCGGCTCGAGCGGGACGACGACCTGCTCGACCGGCAGGATCATCTGCTGCGGTTCGCCGTCCACCTCGGGGTAGACGGTCCGCAGGGTCTCGTGCCGCGCCACCACGTCGGCGAAGGCGTCGGACACCGCTACGGGATCGACGGCGCCGGTGAGCTGCACCGTGAACGGAAGGTTGTAGGCGGCCGTGCTGACGTCGAATCGGTTGAGGAACCAGATCCGTTGCTGCGCAGTTGACAACGGCAGCACGTCGGGTCGCGGCCGGGCGACGAGCGGGGACCGCGCGCCGGTACCGATCTGCTTGGCGAGCCGCGTCGCGAGACCCACGACGGTGGACGCCTCGAACAGCACCCGCACGGGCACCTGGGTGTCGAGCGCGGCTCCGATGCGGGAGACCACCTGAGTGGCGACGAGGGAGTTGCCGCCGAGTTCGAAGAAGTCGTCGTCGAGACCCACGCGTTCGACGCCGAGGACCTCGCCGAACGCGTCGGCGACGGCACGCTCGGCGGGGGTGCGCGGCTCACGGAAGATGCGGGTGCTGCTGAAGACCGGCTCCGGCAACGCCTTCCGGTCGAGCTTGCCGCTCGTGTTGAGCGGCAGTGCGTCGAGCACCATGAGCGACGCCGGAACCATGTACGACGGCAACGACCGGCCGGCGTGGTCGGCCAGGTCGGAGGTGTCGATCGTGCGGCCGGGAGCCGCGACGACGTACCCGACGAGCTGGTCGCCGGTGGGGGTCGCCACCACGAGCACGACGGCCTGCGAGACGGCGGGGTGCGCGAGCAGTACTGCTTCGATCTCACCGAGCTCGATGCGCTGGCCACGGAACTTGACCTGGAAGTCGGTGCGGCCGATGTATTCGAGCAGACCCGTTCCGTCGGCGGCGGTCTCCCACCGCACCAGATCGCCGGTGCGGTACATCCGCTCGCCGGGCGCCCCGAAGGGGTCGGCGAGGAAACGGTCGGAGGTCAGGTCGGGACGGTCGAGGTACCCGCGCGCGAGCTGGACACCGGCGAGGTAGAGCTCGCCGGGGCGGCCCACCGGCACCGGACGCAACCTCCGGTCGAGGACGTATGCGCGGCTGTTCCACTGCGGAACGCCGATCGGGACGCTGTGCACGTCGCCGGGAGCGGCCCGGTGGTAGGTGATGGAGACCGCGGCTTCGGTGGGGCCGTAAAGGTTGTGGAGTCCGGCCGAGCACATCCGCGCGAAGTCCGCGGCGGTCTCCGACGGCAGGGCCTCACCGATGACGAAGACGTGCCGCAGCGAATCACACGTTCCGGCAGGCGCATTCGCGACGAATACGGTGAGCATCGACGGCACGAAGTCGGTGATCGTGACGCCGTGCTCGGCGATCCTGTTCGCGACGTAGACCGGGTCGCGGTGCCCGTCGGGCGTCGCGATCACGAGGGTCGCGCCGACACGCAGGGGCATGAAGAAACCCCACAGCGACACGTCGAAGGTCGTCGCGGTCTTCTGCAGGTACACGTCGGAGGACGTCAGACCGTACTGGTCGTTCATCCACTGGATCTGGTTGTCGATCGCCACGTGGCTCACGGCCACGCCCTTCGGCCGGCCCGTCGAACCGGAGGTGAAGATGACGTAGGCGGTCGTGTCCGGCAGGATCGGTCCGCGTCGTTCGGCGTCGGTGAGCGGCGTCGTGTCGAACCGCGAGTGGTCGAATGTGTCGACGTCGATCGTGGGGATGCCCTCGGGCAGCGTCACATCGTCGCGCGCCGTGGTGAGCACCGCCGCCGGGTGGGCGGTCTCGAGGATGTAGGCGGTGCGATCGGCCGGGTGGTCGGGGTCGATCGGCACCCAGGCGCCCCCCGCCTCGACGATCGCGTACATGCCGACGACGAGCTCGAGCGAACGGCGGATGGACAGTCCGACGAGGGACTCGGGGCCGACACCGAGGTCGACCAGTGCCCGGGCGAGGCTGTTCACCCGCGCGGCGAACTCGGCGTAGGTCAGCGATTCGCCCTCGAAGACCAGCGCGGTCGCGTCGGGAGAGGTCGCGACCCGGTCGTGGAACTCCGTGAGCAGGTCGCGGCGCTGCACGGGGTGGTCGGTGCGGTTCCAGTCGCGGACGACCCGGTCGAGTTCGGTGCCGCCCGCGAGCGGGATGTCCCAGACGGGCCGGTCGGAGTCCGAACCGACGAAACGGTCGAAGAACTCGACGAACCGCGCGTGGTCGGAGGCGGCCCGGTCGGGTCCGTAGAGATTCGGGTTCGACTCGAAGTCGATGTGGGTGTTGTCGCCGCTGGTGTAGACGTTGACGCCGAGGTCCTCGATCAGACCGGTCGACAGGATGTTGATCCGTCCCACCATGTCGCCGAGGCGGACCTCGTTGTCGAACAGCATGATGTTGACCCACGGCCCGAAGAAGGTGGCCTGTGCTCCACCCGCGGAGCTCGCGTCGCGGTCGCGGACGATGTCCTCGTGTCGGTAGCGCTGATGTCGCAGCGCGCCCGAGACGGCGGCACCGGACGCCGCGATGAGGTCGTGCACGGTGGTCTCGTCGGTCACGCTCAACCGGAGCGGGACGACGTTCGAGACCATGCTGCCGGAGCGGCGCAACAGGGCGGTGGTGCGGGCCGCGACGGGCAGGCTCAGCACGACGTCGGTCTGCCCGGTCATCTGGGCGACATAGGCCGCGAACGCCGCGATGACGGCGGTCGCCAGACTCGTGTTCTCCCGTTCGGACAGCTGCTCGATGCGGCGTTCGGTCTCGTCCGACAGCGCCGCGCTGTCGATGCGGCTGACCGGCGCGGGCGCCGCGGTGCGGCCGGCGAGGCTCGTGGGCTCCTCGATGCCCTCGATCTGCTGCGCCCAGTACTCGTGGTCGTCGGCGAACCGCTTCGACCCGCGGTACTCCATCTCCACGTCGTAGACCTTGCGCAGATCGGACGCGAGGCTCGGCGACGGTTCGACGCCGTCGACCGCCGCCGTGTAGAGCTCGGCGATGCGGGTCATGAAGGTCGCGGCGGCGAAACCGTCGAGCGCGAGATGGTGGACGCGGTTGTACCAGAAGTAACGACGGTCACCGATGCGCAGGACCGTCGCGGAGATCAGCCGGTCGCGGAGGACGTCGACGGGACGGCTGCGGTCGTCGCGCATCCAGTCGAGGGCGGCCTGACGAGGGTCGGGTTCGTCCCGCAGGTCCTCGTAGCCGACGGAGTCGTCGAGCGTGAGGTCGACGAGCTGGTAGGGCTGGGCGTCGACCTCGATGAACCGGAGGAAACCCGATCCCATCTCGCGGGCGGCGCGGACGCTCGCGGCGTGCAGCAGGTCGAGGTCGAGGTCGCCCTCGAGTTCGACGTACTGAGCGATGTTGGCGGGCACCGTCGGGTCGACGTGCTGGGCGAACCACATTCCCAGCTGTGCCGGCGAGAGCGGAAAGGCCCCGGGCGGCACGACGCCCTGCGAGTTCCCCGCGTCCGATCCGCCGTTACCCAGCGAGTCCAATCCCCAACCTTTCTCTCACCGTCGCGCAATCCCCCATCGGCGGTAGCTTGCGCAGCGCACAACCCTCTCGGTTTATCTGCTGAGCAGGTGAGGATCGTTACGGCGTGGTCGGGCGGTAGGACTCTCCGCAGGACCGGACGCAGCAACGGATCCCCAGCCTGTCGGCCGAGGCGCCCGAAGCAGGTTACCCGCCGGTCATCACCGGAGCCCATGACATACGCACCGGCACCAATCTACAGGGTGCCCACTCGGGCGCCGACCGACTGTCACCGAGTGGGCCGGCGACGAACGATCACGTCCACGCCACGGCGATGATCACGTTGAGAACGCCCAGACCACCGGCGACATGGGCGAGGGTCGCGGTCGAACCGGGATTCTGCTTCTCCTTCTTCAGGCCGATGAACGCGACGACCAGCACGGCGAGGGCGACCAGCAGCTTGATGCCGATCTTCATGTGGTTCACCTCGACGACGTCCTGCGCCTCCCGGAGGCCCACCAGGGCGACACCGGTCACGACCTGAAGGATCGCGCCGTGCAGCATGCCGGCGACGACGCGAGGTTCCTTCATGACCGCGAGCCACGATCCGATGATGCCCGCGAGGCCGATGAAGTGCAGGATGAGGAAGATCTTGATGGCGATGTCCATGGGCGCAATCCGACCATTCCGGGCGTGGGCTGTCCAGTAAGGCGACACTCAGCGAGTGCCTGGGATCACGTCTGGCTGCGGTACCAATCGAGCAGGTCCGGGTCGTCGATCGCGGTGCGGTCCACCGCCCTGGCGGGATCGGCTCCCTGCAGGATCCGTTTGAGGGGAACCTCGAGCTTCTTACCGGTGCGGGTGTGCGGCACCCCGGGCGCGGCGACGATCTCGTCGGGCACGTGCCGGGGCGAGGCGTGCTCGCGCACGGCCGCACGGATCCGTTCCTTCAGGTCGTCGGTGAGCGTGGCTCCGTCGGCGAGGACGACGAACAACGGCATGCGGTACGTGCCGTCGGGTCGTTCGATACCGAGGACGAGCGACTCGACGATCTCGGGCAGGGTCTCCACGGCCTGGTAGATGTCGGCACTGCCCATCCGCACGCCGTGACGGTTGAGCGTGGAGTCGGACCGGCCGTGCATCTCGAAGGTGCCGCGCTCGGTGATCGTGATCCAGTCGCCGTGCCGCCACACGCCCGGATAGACGGAGAAATAGGAGTCGCGGTAACGACTGCCGTCCGGGTCGTTCCAGAACCGCACCGGCATGGACGGCATGGGAGCGGTCACGACGAGTTCGCCGACCTCTCCGCGCACCGGTCGGCCCGCCTCGTCGAAGGCGTCGACCGCCACACCGAGGCAGGGCACCGAGATCTCCCCCGGCCACACCGGCACCGTGGGGACGGCCCCGACGAATGCCGTGACGACATCGGTCCCGCCGGAGATGGACATCACCTGCACGTGTTCCCCCGCATTGCGCGCCAGCCACGACGACGAGGAGGCGGGCAGCGTCGACCCGGTGACTCCGACGCCGCGGAGGGCCGACAGATCGTGATCGTCCTGCGGGACGACACCGGCCTTGATGCAGGCCAGCACGTATCCGGGGCTCGTCCCGAGCACCGTGACGTTCTCGTCGGCCGCGATCCGCCACAGGCGATCGACCTCGGGATGGGACGGGGCGCCGTCGTAGGTGACGACGGTGCATCCCACGAGCAGTCCCGAGAGCAGGAAGTTCCACATCATCCAGCTCGGGCTGGTGTACCAGAGGAAGCGGTCGCCGGGACGGAGGTCGAGGTGCAGCGATAACGCCTTGAGATGCTCGAGCAGCACACCGCCGTGGCCGTGCACGAGGCCCTTCGGCGGGCCGGTGGTGCCCGAGGAGAAGACCACCCACAGCGGGTGGTCGAAGGCGACGGGCAGGGGTTCGAGGTCGGCGTCGCCGGAGACGGCGTCCTGCCAGTCCAGGACGGCCCCGGTCTGCCCGGTCGTGTCCGACGGCGGCTCGCCGTCCGTATCGACGGACGTCCCGCCGTCCGACACGACGACCGTCAGGGCGAGGCCGGGCATCGCGGCGCGGAGCCGGTTCACCTCGTCGGCGCGGTCGTGCCGCCGTCCTGCGTAGCGGTACCCGGTCGCCGTGACGAGTGCGCGCGGTTCGAGCCGGCCCAGACGGTCGATCGCCGCGGGCACGGCGTAGTCCTGTCCGCAGCCCGCCCAGACGGCGCCGATGCTCGCCGTGGCGAGCAGGGCGACGATCGCTTCGGGGATGTTCGGCAGGTAACCGACGACACGGTCGCCCTCCCCCACCCCGTGCGCTCGGAGGGTCGCGGCGAGCGCGGCCGTGCGACGTTCGAGTTCGGCCCAGCCGATCTCGCGCCGGTGTCCCTCCTCGTCGAGGTGGACGATGGCTGCCTCGTCCGGGGGACGCTCCCGGAAGACGTACTCGGCGAAGTTCAGTCTCGCGCCCGGGAACCACACGGCGCCGGGCATGGCGGCGTCGGCCAGAGCCGGGCCGGGATCGGTGTGGGAGACGACGTCGAAGGCATCCCACACGGCCTGCCAGAAATCACCGGGCTCGTCGACGGACCACTGCCACAACGCCCGGTAGTCGGGCAGGTCGAGTCCGTGTCTCTCCTCGACGAACCGGGTGAACCCGGTGACGTTCGCCTGCTCGATATCGACGTCTGTCGGGGTCCATTGCGGTTCCACCACAGTTCACCTCCGGTCCGGGACCGTATCCGAACACGCGCGAAGGCCCCGCTCGGGCCCGACAGGAGGTGGTGCACGGCCGATCGCCGTGCACCACGTCCCGGTCGTCCGGGCGGAGCCCCGCGCGACGGGCTCTCGACTATCTCCTCTCGCGCGTCGCAGAGGTGTAGATGAGAGTGAGAACCACCGCGACGGCGATGGAGATGATCCAGCGGATCCAGTCGATGCCGGAGGTGTCCTCGTTGCCTTCGGACGAGATCATGCCCCAGATCCAGTAGCCGATCAGCGCGCCGATGATGCCGATGATGATCGTGATGATCATGCCCATCGCCTGCTTACCCGGGATCACCAACCGGGCGAGGATGCCGATGACTGCGCCGAAGATGATGGTGCCGATGATTTGTCCCATGGTGAGCCTCTCTGTTCGGCGCCGCACCTGCGGGCGGCGCAACCTCGACGACCATGTACCTCCTCAGTGTCGATCATGAACGGCGCACGCGGAGGCCGAATCGACGTCCCTTCCGGGTGAATTTCCTTCTCCGGCAGGCCGGGATCTCACCGGACCCCGTCTGCTCCGGCCGCCTCGAGCAGCGCGATCGCCTGCTCGCGCATCTCCACCTTGCGGACCTTTCCGGTCACCGTCATCGGGAACTCGTCGACCACGTGCACGTAACGCGGGATCTTGTAGTGGGCGAGTTTCCCGGTGCAGAACGCCCGGAGCGACTCGGCGTCGAGCGGCGCCGCGCCCTCGCGCATCCGGATCCACGCCATCAGTTCCTCGCCGTACTTCGTGTCGGGCACGCCGACCACCTGGGCGTCGAGGATGTCCGGGTGGGTGTAGAGGAATTCCTCGATCTCGCGGGGGTAGATGTTCTCCCCACCCCGGATGACCATGTCCTTGATCCGGCCCGTCACCGAGACGTACCCGTCCTCGTCCATGACTCCGATGTCGCCGGTGTGCATCCATCGGGCCGCGTCGATCGCCTCGGCGGTCTTGTCGGGCTGATCCCAGTAGCCGAGCATCACCGAGTAACCGCGGGTGCACAGTTCGCCGGGTTCGCCGCGCGGCACCGTCAGTCCGGTGACGGGGTCGACGACCTTGACCTCGAGATGCGGGCCGACACGACCGACGGTGCTCACGCGCCGCTCGATGCTGTCGTCGCTGCGGGTCTGCGTCGAGACCGGGGAGGTCTCGGTCATGCCGTAGCAGATGGACACCTCGCTCATGCCCATCCGGTCGATGACCTGCTTCATCACCTCCACCGGGCACGGTGATCCCGCCATGATGCCGGTGCGCAGGCTCGACAGGTCGTAGTTGTCGAATCCCGGGTCGGCCAGTTCGGCGATGAACATCGTCGGCACGCCGTACAGCGACGTGCACTTCTCCTCGGCGACGGCGCTCAGCGTCGCGGTGGGATCGAAGCCCGGCGCCGGCAGCACGATGGTCGCGCCGTGGCTCGTGCACGCGAGATTGCCCATCGTCATCCCGAAGCAGTGGTACAGCGGGACGGGGATGCAGACCCGGTCGCGTTCGGTGTAGTGGCACAGCTCGCCGACGAAGAAACCGTTGTTGAGCACGTTGTGGTGACTGAGGGTGGCGCCCTTGGGGAAACCGGTGGTGCCCGAGGTGTACTGGATGTTGATCGGATCGTCGGGCGACAACGAGGCCTGGGCCGCGTCGAGCGGTGCCCGGTCCTCGGTGAGCGCGGCGCGGCCGGAGTCGACGAGTTCGTCCCACCGCGGCGAGTCGAGCAGGACGACGTCCTCGAGGTCGGGACAGTTGGGCCGCACGGTCTCGATCATCTGCGCGTAGTCGGAGGTCTTGAACGTCGGGGCGGACACCAGCATCCGCACACCGGCCTGCTCGAGGACGTACTGCAGCTCGTGCGAGCGGTAGGCGGGGTTGATGTTGACGAGGATCGCTCCGATCTTCGCGGTCGCGTACTGCACGAGCACCCACTGCCAGCAGTTGGGTGCCCAGATGCCGACGCGGTCGCCCTTGGTGATGCCCGCCCGCAGCATACCGAGCGCGAGCGTGTCGACGTCCGCGACGAATTCGCTGTAGCTCCAGCGCTTTCCGGCGGCGGAATCGACGAGCGCCTCACGGTCGCCGAAGCGGGCGGCGGTGCGGTCGAGGTTGTCGCCGATGGTGTCGCCGAGCAGCGGGACGTCCCAGGCACCCTGGGCGTAGCTGGGCAGACGGTCGACGTCGAGGCCGGACATCGCATTCTCCTTCACGAGACGGGGATACGGCTGTGGTGGCGGTCGTCGGGCTGCTGCCGGACGACCGCCACCGGGGGTGGATCGGGGTGGAACGGATCCACCGGGTGTGGATCGGTGCGCGACGGATCCGCCTACTGCGGATCAGAGAGCCCGGTCGCGGGTCTCCACGAGCGCGGCGGTGCAGACCAGGCTCACGAGGCCGATCGCGGCCAGCATGATCCCGATCGCGATACCGCCGTAGGAGGCGGCGAGCGGTGCGGCGATCATCGGCGGGATGGCGCCGCCGAGGACACCGGCGAAGTTGTAGCCCAGACCGGCACCGGTGTAGCGGTAGCGGGTCGCGAACATCTCGGGCAGCAGTGCTCCGCACGGTCCGTAGGCGATACCGAAGATCGCGAGGGTGATCATCATCCCGAGCACGAACGCGATCGGTGAGCCGGTGTCGAGGAGCGGGAACAACACCAGTGCCCAGACCACGGAGAAGGCGCACGAGACCATGATGACCTTCTTGCGCCCGAAGCGGTCGGAATACAGCGCGGACAGCACGATCGCGAGACCGAAGACGAGCGACGAGGCGATGCCCACCATCAGGACGAACGGCCGATCGAATCCCAGCTTGGAGGTCGCGTAGCTGGTCAGGTAGGCCGTGCCCATGTAGAAGAAGGCGAACATGATGGCCAGCGCGCCGCCGGCGAGGAAGATCTCCTTGGCCTGGTAGCGCAACGCGTCGAGGAAGGGCAGCCGGCGCGGGGCCTCGATCTCGGCGGCCGGGGCGCTACGGCGGGCTTCCTGCTCCGCACGAAAGACAGGAGTCTCTTCGATGGCGAGGCGCATGTAGAGGCCGATGCCGACGAGAACGATGCTGAGCAGGAACGGGATCCGCCAACCGTAGTTCAGGAAGGCGTCGTTGGTGTCGCCGAGGGCGAGACCGGTGAACAGGAAGGTTCCGCTCGACAGGGCGAAGGCGATGGCGGGACCGAGCTGCGGGAACATCGCGTACAGACCGCGTTGACCCGGTGGCGCGTATTCGGCGGTGAGCAGGGTCGCGCCGGCCCACTCACCGCCCACTGCGAAGCCCTGGGCGAATCGCAACAGCACGAGGATGATCGGGGCGGCGACACCGATGGTCTCGGCGCCGGGCAGAAGGCCGATGAGCAGGGTGGAGATACCCATCAGCAGCAGCGTGGAGATCAGCGTCTTCTTGCGTCCGATGCGATCACCGAAGTGCCCGAACAGCATTGCGCCCACGGGGCGGGCGATGAAGGCGACGGCGAAGGTCGCGAAGGAGGCGACGGTACCCGCGGTCGATCCGAGCGCGGGGAAGAAGACCGTCGGGAAGACGAGCGCTGCGGCGGTGCCGTAGATGAAGAAGTCGTAGAACTCGATCGTCGTACCCATGCAGCTGGCGACGGCGACGCGCCGGATGCCGGGCCCTTCCTTCGAGGGTCCCGCGTGGCGGGGTGTGGATGGATCGGGACGCGAACGTCCCACCGGTCCGGCGACGGGGGGTTCGGCAGCCCCCGGGGTCGACACACTGGTCACGTGAGTCCTCCGTTGTCCGTTCGAACCGCGGGCGTGATCGCCTCGGCGGATGAACGAAAACGTAGTGATGCCGGTCACCCCCTCACCACCCCCGAAAGGGGGGTAGGGGTGACCGGCATCACATAGTGTACCGAACGAACGAAATTGTCAGCGGCCGGCGGCGCCCGCGATCTCTTGGCGCATCTCGCCCCACACGGAGGCGTAGGAGTCGATGTTGGCGGCCGTGGCCCACGCCAGCGAGCCGCCCTTGATCTTCTCCAGGGCCTCGGCGAACAGGTCCTGGTAGCGCGACAGGCGCGGCACGAACGCCGACACGTCGTCGAACAGACTCTGTGCCCGGCGGTCGAGGTCGATGAGGCCGTCGACGAATCCGTCGGCGTCCGCGTTCTCGAGGAGCGTGTTCAGCTCTTCGTCGAGCGGGAGGAACTGGTCGTAGAGCTCCGAGATCGAATCCTCGTCGATGGAGACCCGCTCGGCGTCGAGCTGATCGTTCAGCTCGGAGACACCCTTGTCGCTGAGACTGATTCCGCCGTCGTTCTCCGACGCCTTGCCCTGCTCGAGGAGTGCGGCCACTGCGGCCTGGCCGGCCGCCACCGACACCCCGAGGTGCGCGGCGAGCACCTCGGCCGTGACCTGCTTCTTCAGACGCACCGTCTGCAGCAGTGCCAGTTCGTCCACGTTGCCTGCGAAGGCCATGCCCACTCCTCGTCGCACCCGCCGGGCGCCCACGTCGTCGTCCGGAATCCGGACGGATTCCGTCCCGATTCTGACGCACACCGGCAACCGGCAGGTGAGTCACCCTCCTCCCGATGGGATCACGCAGATGCGATCACGGGGACAGGCCGGGCACCGGGCACGCGTCGGCGGCCTCGGCGACCACGGTGGGCACATCGGACACGGCGGGCTCCACGCCGGCCTCCCGGTCCCGCCCGGTGAGCGGCCGGTCGGCTTCCAGGAGGGCCAGTTCGTCGGGGGTGAATGCGCGCCCCCTGCTGAGGAACCGCACCCCCTCCGGACTTTCGAGACTGAACCCGGAGCCGCGTCCGGGCACCACGTCGAGGACGAGACAGGTGTGCTTCCACGCCTCGAACTGCGAACCGGAGATCCACACCGGCACGGCGTCGGCGCCGACCGGCGGATCGGAGCGGGTCTCCCCTTCCCCGAGACGCAGGTCGAGGACTCCGAGGAGCACGTCGCGGTCACCGACGACGAAATCGCCGTCGGGATAACACATCGGCGCGGAGCCGTCGCAGCATCCGCCGGACTGGTGCATCATGAGCGGTCCGTTGCGCTGCGCGAGACGGCGCAGCAGGGCGACGGCATCGACGGTCGCCACGATTCGCGGGACGGTCACAGGCCTGCCTTTCCGTTGGGGTGCACGATGTTCCGAGCGTATGGCAACGGCGCCTGCCACGTCGTGCGGACGTGACAGGCGCCGAAGTTCGGATCAGAAGAAGCCCTGTGCCTTGGGGGCGTAGGACACCAGGAGGTTCTTCGTCTGCTGGTAGTGGTCGAGCATCATGTGGTGGTTCTCGCGGCCGATGCCGGACTGCTTGTAACCACCGAAAGCCGCGTGCGCGGGGTACTGGTGGTAGGTGTTCGTCCACACCCGGCCGGCCTGGATGGCGCGACCGGCACGGTAGGCGACGCCACCGTCGCGGGACCACACACCGGCACCGAGACCGTAGAGGGTGTCGTTGGCGATCGAGATCGCATCGTCGAAATCGCTGAAGGACGTCACGGACACGACCGGGCCGAAGATCTCCTCCTGGAAGATGCGCATCTTGTTGTCGCCTTGGAAGATCGTCGGCTGCACGTAGTAGCCGCCCGAGAGGTCGCCGCCGAGATCGGCGCGCTCACCACCGGTGATGACCTTGGCACCCTCGCTCTTGCCGATCTCGATGTACGACAGGATCTTCTCGAGCTGGTCGTTCGAGGCCTGAGCGCCGATCATCGTGTCGGTGTCGAGCGGATCGCCCTGGCGGACGGCCTTGGTGCGGACCGCGGCGAGCGAGAGGAAGTCGTCGAAGATGTCCTGCTGGATCAGCGCACGCGACGGGCACGTGCACACCTCACCCTGGTTGAGGGCGAACATCGTGAAGCCTTCGAGCGCCTTGTCCTGGTAGTCGTCGTTCGCCGACAGCACGTCGGAGAAGAAGATGTTCGGGCTCTTGCCACCGAGTTCGAGGGTGACCGGGATCAGGTTCTGCGAGGCGTACTGCATGATCAGCCGGCCGGTGGTGGTCTCACCGGTGAACGCGATCTTGCGGATGCGCGGGCTCGACGCGAGCGGCTTGCCCGCCTCCACACCGAAACCGTTGACGATGTTGACCACGCCGGGCGGCAGCAGGTCGCCGATGATCGAGATCAGGTGCAGGATCGACGCCGGGGTCTGCTCGGCGGGCTTGAGGACCACCGCGTTGCCGGCGGCCAGGGCCGGCGCGAGCTTCCACACGGCCATGAGGATCGGGAAGTTCCACGGGATGATCTGGCCGACGACGCCGAGCGGCTCGTGGAAGTGGTAGGCGACCGTCTCGGAGTTGATCTCGGAGATCGAACCCTCCTGCGCGCGAATGGCTCCCGCGAAGTAGCGGAAGTGGTCGATCGCGAGCGGGATGTCGGCGTTGAGGGTCTCGCGGATGGGCTTGCCGTTGTCCCACGACTCGGCGAGGGCGATCGACTCGAGGTTCTCCTCGATGCGGTCGGCGATCTTGTTGAGGATCACCGCGCGTTCGGCGGGCGAGGTCTTCCCCCAGGCCGGTGCGGCGGCGTGGGCTGCGTCGAGCGCGAGTTCGATGTCCTCTTCGGTGCCGCGAGCGACCTCGGTGAACACCTGGCCGGTGACGGGGGTGACGTTCTCGAAGTACTCCCCCTTCACCGGCGGCACCCACTGGCCGCCGATCCAGTTGTCGTACCGGGACCGGAAGGACATGAGGGCGTCGGGCGAACCGGGACGGGCGTACACGGTCATGTGCATCTCCTGCAGCGTCGAGCGGTCGGTATGTGATCCGGAACACTACGAACGCGAGGGTTGCAACTACGTTGCGAGCTGCCTGTCCAATCGGGTCAATGTGGCATCGACCTGCGCGAAGCGGGGCGACCGAGGATCGATCGATGCCCGGTAGGCCGCCCAGGCGGTGATGTCCTCGCGACCGTGGACGGACGAGGTCCATTGCGCGAGCAGATGCTCCTCGCCGCAGCGCAACAGCGCCGCCCGCACGCCCGAGCGGAGTTCGTCGCGGATCTCCTCGATGCCCGGCGCCACCGATCCGGGCAGGATCTCCCCGGTACAGAGGCGGACCGCCGAGGCCACGTCGCCGCGGTCGAGTGCGCGACGCACGTCCGCGACATCGGTGTCGAGCGTGGTGAGCAGCCGGTAGGGCCGCGATCCGAGGTGTTCGGCCCCGAGCACCTTGCGCAGGCGCGACATCTCGGCGCGGATGGTCACCGAGTCGAGTTCGTTCTCGTCGAGCAGCATCGCGAGCCGGTCGGAGCTCAGGCCCTCGGGATGATCGGCGAGGATCAGCAGGATCTCGGCGTGCCGGCGGGACAGGCCGACGCGTTCGCCTCCGCGGTGCAGGGCGGGCCGCCCGGCGCCGATCGTCTCGATGCGCGGCGTCGCCGAGGGGAACAGCGGGCGGCCGCTCAAGGCATGCAACCGCAGTTCGGCCTCCGCCGCCGCGACCGTCGCGCGGACGAGTTGCAGGACCTCGGGCGCGGCGACCCGATGCCCACCGGTGATGTCGATGGCACCGAGGACCCGGCCGCTGGTGGGGTCGTGCACGGGAGCAGCCGAACAACTCCATTCGTGCACCGTGCGGTTGAAATGCTCGGCGCCGAAGATCTGCACCGAATGATCTACGGCGAGAGCCGTTCCCGGAGCGTTCGTGCCGACGCGGTCCTCGCTCCAGTCGGCCCCTTCGACGAAGCTCATCGACAGGGCGCGGTCGCGCGCGGCGTGATCGCCCTCGACCCACAGCAGCCGTCCCTGCCCGTCGGTGATGGCGACGAGCAGTCCGCTGTCGGCGGCGTCCTCGACGAGGAGCTTGCGCACCACCGGGCGGATCAGCGACATAGGGTGGCCGGCGCGGTACTCCTCGAGGTCGTGCCCGGAGAGCAGTGCGGGTTGTTCGACGACGTCGGGATCGATGCCGCGTTGCAGGCTCCGACTCCACGAGTCGCGGACCACCGAGCGCACCCCGTCGAGCCGATCCTTGCCGCGTGCGGAGACGAACGTGCCGTGCGCGCGCAGCACCGCACGTGCGTGCGCGGCCACGTCCGCTCCGGGGTCCAGTGCCACCCAGGGGTTGGTCGTCGCGATTCCACGATCCGTCATGTACCGGCGCCTCCTCCCCCGACACTGTAGTCGGGATCACACCGTGTGCGGCAGGGCATCCCTCGCGGTCGCGGCGACGCGGTGGGCGAGCATCACCGCGGTGGCATGGGGTCCACGGCTGGGGACCTGCGGAAACACCGAGGTGTCGACGACGCTCAACCCCTCGATCCCGCGCACGCGGCACCACTCGTCGACCACGGCGTGCTCGTCGTCGCCCATCCGGCACGTTCCGGACAGGTGCAGCGACGTTCCGAGCGTGCCGCCGCTCGCGTCCACGCTGCCGGCCTCGACGACGCCGGTGGTCGCGGCGAGGAGGTCGGCGGCGAGTCGGACACCCTCCTCCAGGGCTTGCCGGTCGGCCGGGTCGGTCAGGTATCGGTAGTCGAGCAGGGGTGGACGTCGCGGGTCGCGTTCGTCGAGCACGATGCGTCCGCGACTGCGTGGGCGCGTCAGGACGACGCCGAGCACCGGATCGGCGATGCCACTGCCGGGGATCGCCGCTCCGAATGCCGCGGTGTACGGGCGCAGTTCGAGGTTGCCGGTGTGCAGGACCGCCTCGAGCAGCACCGTGTGCGACGGGAGACCCGGGCGGAAGCGGTACGGGACGGTGAACTCCGGATGGTCGGAGAAGTTTCGACCCACCCCGGGAAGGTCGTGCAGCGGCACGATGCCGAGCCGTCGCAGCTCGTCGGCCGGTCCGATCCCGGAGAGCATCAGCAGCTGCGGGGACCTCACCGCGCCCGCGGCGACGATCACGTGTCCGGCCGAGATCGTGCGTGGTCCGTCGGGTCCGGCGATCTCGACGCCCGCCGCGCGACCGCCCGACATCACGATGCGCGTCGCGGTCGTCCCGCCGGCGATCGTCAGATTCGGCCGGTCCAGGACGGGCGCCAGGTACGCGAGGAACGGACCCACCCTCGTGCCGTCGCGGAGGTTCGACGGGACCGCACCCACCCCGTCGGGTCCGGGGGCGTTGAGGTCGGCGACCGGTGTGAATCCTGCGTCCTCGGCAGCGTCGACGAAGGCACGCGAGAGCGGATGCATCCGTTCACGCGGCACCCGGGCGACCGGTATCGGGCCGGAACTTCCGTGCAGGTCGCCGGGGACATCCGCGTCGGTCTCGACGGCCCGGAAGTACGGCAGTACCTGCTCGTACGACCACGAGGTGGGCCACGACGCGAAGTCGTCGGGTCGCGCACGCACGAAGTAGGCGCCGTTGACCGCGCCGGAGCCGCCGAGCACCCGGCCTCGCGTCACGGTCGCCTCGACATCCGGAGTCAGCCGTGCGGGAAAGTCTGCGGTCCACGGGCTCTCCGGACCCACCGGAAGGACGGCGGCATCACGGATCTCGCGCGGAACAGCGGATGCCGATCCGAACGCCGCGCCCTCCTCGAGCAGCAGCACGGTGCGGTCCGGATCGTCGCTGAGCCCGGCGGCGAGAACGCAGCCGCAGCTTCCGCCGCCGACGATCACCACATCGGCGTGCGCCGGGATCATGTCACTTCCGGATGTCGGGTACGAGCGCGGCCGCCGTGCGGGCGTCGAGCGCACCCTTCCACAGCCCCGCGCCGTAGGCGAGGTCGTCGAGTCGCTTGTAGAGCAGGTACCGGACGGGATCGAGACCGCCGCTCTCGCGGTGCGTCTTCCAGTCCCAGATACCTTCGGCCACAGCACAAGCCAGAACCGCTCGACGCACCCGGCGAGAGAACACCGCTGCGACGACCGTCACGGGCCAGTAGTGCCGGCACACCGCCGACGCCACCTGCCACAGTCCACCGGCGAATCCCTGGGCCGTGAGCATCCCGGCGATGCGGTCCGGCCGGTCGAGCTCGGAGAACATCCGTCGCAGCCGCACGAAGGTGGCCACCTGGGTCAGTACCGCTGCGATCACCCCGATGCGGGTGAAACTCGCGATCGCGACGCACGTGAGGAGCGTCCAGACAGACATCACCATCGGCGGGACGGAACCCGGATGCCGCTCGGCGAGCGGAGCCGCACCGGTTCCGTAGAAGGCCTTGCGTGTCAACCACGTCCGGAAACGGGTGCGGTGGTCGTGCGCGACCCGCGAGATGGGCTCGTACCGCAACCGCCACCCCGAGGTCTGCAGTCGCCGGCACAGATCGACGTCCTCGGCCACGTGCATCGTCTCGTCGAAACCGCCGCAGGAGACGAGCGCGTCGCGGCGCACGAGCACCGCCGCGCTCGGCACGTACGAGACGGGACCACCCGCGACCACGGCGGATTCCCGACTGCCGAGGTCGAGCGACGAACGTGCGTGCTCGTACTTCGCGAGCGCGCTGCTGTCGGGTTCGAGAGCGACGATGCGCGGCGCGACGAGAGCGACCGCGGGATCGGTGAAGTGCCCCAGCGATCGTTCGAGCCAGCCGAGTTGCGGGACCACGTCGGAATCGAGGAAAGCAACGAATTCCGTTGTCACCTGCTGCAATCCGGTGTTCCGGGCCGCTGCGGGACCGCGTGAGGTCTCGTGGCGGATCACCCGGACGCGACCGCGTTCCGGCGCCTCGACCGGCTTCTCGGAACCGTCGTCGACGACCACGACCTCGTGCCCTTCGACGGCGGCGAGCAAACGCGCGAGGCCGGACGGATTGTCCTTGACGGGGACGACCACGGTGACGGCGGAACTCGGCGGCAGCTTCGTCGGGCGTGGGTTCCCGATTCCCGAATCGAGCAGGCGGCGCGCGACCGCGGCGCTCTGCGCGTCGACGACCTCGACGAAGTCCTCGTCGATCATCGCTGCGGCGGCGGGTGCGAGCTTGAGCATGCGCGTAGGTGATCCTCCGACGAGGACGCGCCCTCCGGCGAAGCTGCGTACCCGTGCGTCGATGCGCACACCGAAACCGTCGGGGAGCCGGGTCGCCCGGGGCTGTGCCGCCTCCGGGGAGGTCGCCTGTGGAGTGATCGCCCGACTCACCGAAGCCTTCCTTCCGTTCCCGGATGCCACCGGGCGACCTGTGCGCTCGCCCGCTCGACCAGACTCGCGAACAGGTGCGCGCCGAGTTCTGCGGTGGCCTCGGTGGGGTCTCCCAGCACTCCGTTCGCGGACACCGAGACGATACCGGCTTCGCGCAGTCGTGGCATCAGTGCTCCGATCGGTTCCGTCGCTCCGACCGCGGCCCGTGTCATGTCGACCGCACCGGGGGCCAGGTGCAGCAGCAGACTCGTCTCGGTGACACCGGCATGAGCGTCGGATCCGGGCACCGCGCACGGAAGCCAGGCAGCGTCGCGGCCCTCGTATCGCAGGAGGCTCACCGCCTCGATCAGCGGATAGGCGTTGCCGCCGTGTCCGTTGACGAAGACGACCCGCTTCGCCCATCGGCACACCGACCTGCCGTATTCGACGATCAGAGCCTTCGTCACCTCGGCCCCGATCGAGACGGTTCCGGCGAAACCTTCGTGTTCGCCGCTCGCTCCGTAGGGCACGGGCGGGGCGAGGACCACCTCGGGCAGCGCCGCGGCGACAGCAGCCGCGATCCGGGTGTCGGTGTCGAGGGGAAGGTGCGGGCCGTGCTGTTCGAGCGCACCGATCGGGACGGCCACCGTCACCCGGTCGGGTTCGATGTCCGTCCAACAGGCGTCGGCGAGCTCCCGCATCACCGCTCCGATGCTAAGGGTTTCGCGGGCGTGCACGAAACCCGGAGGTCCCGGTAGGTACACCCGGACGCCGAGGTCCGGTCGGTACGCTTTCCCGGTGCTGATCGAACCTCGTCCGCTGGACGATCCGGACGTGCAGGACCTCATCGGCGAGGTCCAGCTCGAGTACGTGCGGAGGTACGGCGGACCCGACGACACGGAACTGGCGCCGCACGAATTCGAACCGCCGCGCGGGGTGTTCCTCCTCGCGGTGGCCGACGGGATTCCGGCCGGGATCGGCGGCTGGCGCACACCGGAGCATTCGCATCGAGGGGTGCGCGACGACGATGCCGAGATCAAGCGGATGTACGTGCGGGCGAGCATGCGGCGTCGTGGTGTCGCCGCGCGGGTGCTGGGTGCCCTGGAGCGGACGGCGACCGATGCCGGTCGCCGGCGCATGATTCTCGAGACGGGCAGCGAGCAACCCGAGGCGATCGCGCTGTACGCGAAGGCCGGGTATGTGCCGATGACCGAGCGCTTCGGGCTCTACGCGGACTCACCGACGGCGATGTACTACTGCAAGGAACTGCCCCCGATCCGTCCGGCGGCCGACGACGATCTGCCGGTGCTGCAGGAGATCGAACGCGCGGCGGGCAAGCCCTTCGCCGAGATCGGGATGGCCTTCGTCGCCGACGACGACCCTCCGTCCATCGAGGAACTGCGCGCCCACCGGGACGCAGGTCGCTGCTGGGCGTGGTTCGACGAGCAGGGACGAGCGGTCGCGTATCTCGTGGCCGACATCGTCGACGACGACATCCACATCGAGCAGGTGTCGGTGCATCCCGACCACGCGCGTCGCGGGATCGGACGCGAGCTGATCGAGCACGTCGCGGGGTGGGCTCGGGACGCCGGGTTCGGGTCGCTGACGCTGACCACCTACCGCGACGTGCCCTGGAACGGCCCGTATTACGCGCGTCTCGGTTTCCGCACCGTCCCGGACGATGCCCTCTCCCCCGGTCTCACCCGGATCCGCGTGGAGGAACGGAAGAACGGTCTCGACCGGTGGCCGCGGATCGTCATGCGTCGCGCGACGACTCCGGAACGGTAGGCGGCCTTTTCAGGAGTCGCGAGGCGGGGAGGTGAGAGCAGGCAGGACGGCGGCGACGACCGAGCCGGCGAAATCGGCCATCGGTTCCTGCGGGTGCTCGGGCCCGTAGAACTGTTCGAGGAAGGCCCGTAGGTAGCAGGCTCCTGCGATGGACGACGCGGCCCCGCCGATCGGCGCGTCGGCGACGACTGCGCCGGCGCGATGGTCCTCGCCGTCGTGTACGCCGCGGCGGCGGGACCGATCCGCGACGCACTGAACGTGAGTGCGGCAACGATCCTGATCACGGCCGGCCTGCTGTTCCTGAGCGGTCCGGCGGAGTGCGCGTTCGCGCTCCGCAGTGCCGCTCCGTCGCACACCAAGTACCTGATCGCCTACGACACCGGATGGATTCTCGCCACCTTGGTTGCAGTCGTGCCGATGTCGTCAGGGGGCGGCTTCTGGTTCGGATACCAGGCGATCGCGTCGGCCCTTCTCACCGTCGCGTTCGCGACCGGGGCCGTGCGCACCGAGAACCGCGGACACTGACCGATCTCCCTCGGTGATCGCGGCGTACAGGCGGCGTGGCGTCACCGCGTCGCCCACGCGGATCACTCTCGTGCCCGGTCCGGTGAGTTCCCGCCACAGTTCGTCGACGGGCTCCTGATGGGTGGCGACGACGACCGCGTCCACCGTGAGCGTCGTCTGCTCACCGGTCGCGTGGTGGACCAGGGCGACCTCGGCGCCGCCCGGCAGGTCCACGACACCGCCGACGGCGACGCCGGCGAGTCGCTCGATCCGCTTGTCGTGGGCGCGGTGCAGCCAGCCGTCGAGCTCGAGCGTCAGACCGAGGTCCTGGCCCACGAGCATCCCCGGCGTACACACCGTCACCGCACATCCCCGGTCCGCCAGCAGTTCGGCGACCGACGTCGCCTGGTGGAAACCGAGATCGTCGACGACGAGGACCCGGCCGGAGGGTGCAGTGCGACCGGTGAGCACATCGCGCACATCGCTCACCCGTGCGGACGATCCCGCCCAGGCGGGCCGGTGCGGGCGCGCGCCCGTCGCGACGACCACGACGTCGGGCGCGAGCGCGTGCAGTGTCGCGGCATCGGCGGTCACACCGGTGCGGATGTCCACTCCCCTGCGGCGGCACTCGGCGTCGAGGTGGGTCACCGCACCGAGCAGTTCGGCACGGTGCGGGGCTGCGGCCGCCTCACGGATCTGACCGCCGGTACACCGGTTCCGTTCGAGCAGCGTGACCGAATGCCCCTGCCCGGCAGCCGTCACCGCCGCCTGCAGACCCGCGGGTCCGCCGCCGACGACAACGACCCGATGCGGTACGGCGGTCGCGGCGGGAGCGTCGGATTCGTACCCGGCATGGGAATTGACCGCGCACGCGATGGGACGGTTGAGCCCGACCCGTCCGATGCATTCCTGGTTGCAGCCGATGCACGGCCGTATCTCGTCGTCGCGGCCGGAGAGGGTCTTGTTCGCGAAGTCCGGGTCGGCGATCTGCGCACGCACGGCGCCGACCAGATCGCACACTCCGTCTGCGAGCGCGGCACCGATCTGTTCAGGTCGGGTGAAGCGCCCGACCCCGACGACCGGCAGCGACACCGCTGCCCGGATCGCGTCGGGGACGAACAGCGAATAACCGTGCGGGGTGGACATCGGGGCTTCGACCAGATGCAACGTCTCGGTCGCGACACCCACGGACGTGTTGAGGTAGTCGACGTCACCGCTCGCCTCGAGCATCTGCGCGACCTGCACGGCGTCGTCGATGCCGACACCGCCGGCGGTGCCGTCGTGACCCGTCAGCCGCACGCCCACGACACGGTCGCGTCCGACGGCCCGTCGCACAGCGGACACCACCTCGAGCAGCAGCCGGGCCCGCCCGGCGAGATCCCCGCCGTAGCGGTCGGTGCGACGGTTCGTCGCGGGTGCGAGGAAGGCACGGAGGACGGATGCCTGGGAGCACTGGATCTCGACACCGTCGAAGCCGCCTTCGGCGCAGCGGCGGGCGACGTCCGCGTAGCCCCCGACGAGTTCGGCGATGTCGGATTCCGTCATCACGCGCGGGACCTCACGGAAGAGCGGGTCGGGTTCGGGACTCGGCGCCCACAACGGTTGCCCCGTGTACATCGAGGTGCCCTGGGCGCCGTTGTGGTTGAGCTGCGCGAGGATCCGCGTGCCGTGCCGGTGGATCGCGTCGGTGAGGCGACGGTAACCGGTGATCACGTCCGGGTCCCAGCCCCGGATCAGTTTCTCGTAGGGCCGGTCCGAGGGGTGCACGGTGTGCTCCTCGGTGACGATCATCGACGCGCCGCCGCGTGCTCGGGCTTCGTAGTACGCGATGTGCCGGTCGGTGACGGTGCCGTCGACCGAGAAGTTGGTCAGGTGCGCCGGGAAGACGATGCGGTTGCGCAGGGTGACCGGACCGATCCGCAACGACGCGTGCGGAACGGTGCCGGTCGCCGTGCGCGTCACCGTCAGACCTTCGAGTTGCCCTGGTCGATGGCCATCTGGCTGCCGGTGATCGTGGAGGCCCGATCGCTCGCGAGGAACAACACGGTCTCGGAGATGTCGTCGGGGTCGGCCGCGGGCTTCTCGGTGAGGATGGGGACGAAGTTCGGTCCCCACGACGGGTTCTTCTCGAACAGCTTCAGGACGCTGACGTCGGTGCCCATCGGGGTGTTCACGCCGTAGGGGTGGATGGAGTTGACCCGGATGCGGTACGGGCCGAGTTCCTTCGCCGCGGCCTGCGTGATACCGACGAGGCCGAATTTCGCTGCTGCGTAGTTGATCTGGCCCGGCATCGCCTTGAGGCCCGCCACCGAGCTGACGACGATGATCGATCCGCCGTTGCCGGCCTCGATCATCGCGGGGGCGGCGGCCTTGAGGGTCTTGAAGACACCGGTGAGGTTGATGTCGATCAGCTCTTCGAACTGGTCGTCGGGCATCTCCCAGAAGCGGTTCCAGCTGCAGATGCCGGCATTGGCGACCACCACGTCGAGGCGCCCGAACTGGGCGACGCCCTCGTCGACGACGGCCTTCAGTGCGGCACTGTCGCGCACGTCCGCGACACGGGCGAGGATCTTCCCGCCGGCCTCCTCCACGAGGCGGACCGTCTCGTGGAAGTCGTCCTCGGTGGCCTGCTCGTAGGTCACGTACTCCGAGACCGGGGCCGCAATGTCGACGCCGATGACGGACGCGCCCTCGCGCGCGAACCGGATGGCGTGGTTGCGGCCCTGCCCGCGTGCGATCCCGGTGATGAAGACGACCTTGCCGTCGAAATCTCCCATGTCGGCCCTTCCGTAGACCCGGATTAGAACGCGTTTCAGTGTGCCCCACGTTACAGCGCCGTGGCCACCCGGTATCCCTCTCGGACGGCCTCGCGCACGGTCCTCGGGGCCACGCGGTCGCCGATCGACCACGATCCAGGCCACTCGGACACTTCTGCCGGTAGCAGGGGTGCACAGTCGACCAGGACAGCGTCCGCGACCCGCGTGGATTCCCCGGACACCCGGTCGACGAGCACGACGCCGTCGTCATCGACCGAAGCGACCCGGCACCCGAGATGTCTCACCACGCCCGCCCGCTGCATGCGGACGTCGGAGGCGACGAGGTCCCCCGTCGGCGCGAGTCGTGATCCGGCGACCGGGTCACCCGTCGCATAGTGGACCTCCCCGCCGAGCTCCACGAGACGGTCGACGACGGCACCCGCCACCGGACCGCCCGTCGGATCCCACACGACCGTGGGGGACGTGGGCTGCCGGGTCCCCGAGAGCACCTCTGCGGCGGTCGCGTACCGCTCGGGCGCGGTCACCGGAAAGGAGGGCGGACGGGCAAGCCCGCCGGTGGCCTGCACAACCGCAGTGCCGGCGGCGAGCGCATCCGCGATGTCGGCGGCACTCGCTTCCGTGCCGGACCGGATGTCGACGCCCGACTCCCGGCACTGCTGTTCGAGCCAGTCGACGAGCGCAGCGAAGTCGGGTCGGCCCCCGCACGAGACGGCGGCGATCGTCCCACCGACCCGCTCGTCCGCCTCGACCAGGACGACACGGTGACCGCGCATCGCTGCCACGCGGGCAGCTTCCAGTCCGGCGGGCCCGGCACCCACCACGAGTACGTCGCGTGCGGAGGTCACCGGTTCGGGTGGGTCCCGTGTCTCGTCACCGGCCTCCGGGTTCGCGATGCACCCCACGACCGGATTGTGGAAGTCGTCGACGAGGCACGCCTGGTTGCAGCGCACGCAGGGACGCGGCCGACGACCGCGACGGGCAGCGAGGACGAGGTCGGGGTCGGCGATCTGCGCGCGGGTCATCTCGACCAGGTCACACGCGCTGTCGGAGAGAACCCGCTGCGCGTGGCCGGCGTCGACGATGCTGCCCTGCAGAGCGATCGGGACCGATCCGGAGACCTCGTCACGGATGCGGCGGCACAGGTCGTCGTTGAACCCGGCGGGGACATGTGCATCGGGCCGATACGACTCGGGTGAGAACAATCCACCGCGCACCACGGTGAGCAGGTCGACCGATGATGCGATCGCGCGGACGTATCCGGCGGCGATGTCGGGTGTGATGCCCGCCCACGGCGCGTTCTCGTCGCACGAGAGTCTCAGTGCAAGAATGCGATCCGAGCCGATTCGCACGCGAACGGCGGCAATCGCCTCACGCAGCAGCCGCAGGCGTTCGGTGCCGTATGCGTCGTCGCGACGGTTGGTCAGCCCGGAGAGGAACTGCCGCAGCAGCGAGGTCGGTCCGGCGTCGAGTTCCACTCCGTCGAGACCCGCTTCCGCGGCGACGACGGCAGCACGGGCGAAGGACTCGACCAGTTCGGCGATTTCACGCTCGGTCGCCTCGGCAGGCAGTTCGCGTGTCACCGGATCCGGCACGCGCGAGGGTGCCCACAGCGGTGCCCGGGTCCACGCGCTCGAACCCTGCAGGCCGCGATGACCGAGGCCGGCGAGCACGAGTGTGCCGTGCGGACGGCAGGCCTCGACGATCCGCCGGTAGCCGTCCCCGCAGTGCTCGGCCAGCGGCGCGCGTTCGTAGGGGTGGTCGGACGGGTGCACCGACGCCGTCTCCGTGACGACGATCCCGCACCCACCCCGCGCACGTCGCGCGTAGTACGCGACGTGACGGTCCGAGAATGCCCGGCCGTCACCGAGATCGGTGACGTGCGGACCGAAGATCACCCTCGACGGAGCGGTGCGTCCGGCGAGGGTGATCGGTTCGGTGAGCGCGGGGCTCATGTCGTCGGTTCGGTCAGATGCCGAGGTCGCGGCGGAAGCCGTCCGGCACGAAGACGTCGTCGGGGGTGAGCTCGTGGATCGAGTTCTTGCCCAGACCCATGAGGGCGGAACCGATTCCGCCGGACAGGATGTCGAGGACGTTCTCCACGCCCGCCTGACCGTTCGCGGCCAGACCCCACAGGTACGCACGGCCGATGAGCACGGCCCTGGCGCCGAGCGCGATCGCCTTGACGACGTCGCTGCCGCGGCGGATACCGCCGTCGAGCAGCACCTCGACGTCCTTGCCCACCGCTTCGGCGATCGCCGGCAGCGCCCGGATCGGCGCCGGGGTGCCGTCGAGATTGTTGCCACCGTGGTTGGACACCGAGATGGCGGTGACCCCGGCGTCGACGGCGCGCTTGGCGTCGTCGACGCGCATGACGCCCTTGAGCATGAACGGTGCATCGCCCCACTGCTCACGCAGCCACGCGACGTCCTCCCAGGTGGGCAGGGGCGTGGTCATCCACTCGCCGTAGGCGCCGAAGAAGGTCGGGGCCTGGCCGTCCGGCGGTGTGAGGTTGGGGGTGGTCAGATCCGGCACCCCGCCGGTCTTCGCCCATTCGAGCAGCCACTTGGGGCGGGTGATGCCCTCGGGGGCGAACTTGACCATCGCCTCGAGGTTCATCCGCTCCGGGATGGCGGGGCTGCCCCAGTCGCGACCGTTGGAGAACGACCAGTCCAGCGTCATGATCAGACCCTTCGCACCCGCGGCGCGGGCACGTTCCATGCGCTGGATCAGCGTGTCGCGGCTGCCGACCCAGTACATCTGGAAGAAGGTCTTGTCGTTGACCGCCGCGACCTCCTCGATGGACTTGCTCGCGAACGACGACAGACCCATCGCGGTGCCGCGGGCGGCGGCCGCGCGGGCCACGGCGACCTCACCGTCCGGGTGCACGGCCTGCACACCGGTCGGCGAGATCATCACGGGCAGGGACACATCCTGTCCCATGATGGTCGTGGCCATCTCCCGCTTGTCGGACAGTCCCGCGACGTGCGGGGCGAACCCGAGTTCGCGGAAGGCGGTGGTGTTGTCGTCGACCGTGATGCCGGCCTCGGACCCGGCGACGAGTGCGCCGTAGACGGACTTGGGCAGGCGCTTACGGGCGCGCTGCTGTGCGATTGCGACGGTCTCGAACCACGGGTCCTGGGCCCACGGATTCTTCAACCAGGAAGGCTTGGCCATCGTCGGTCGTCTCCTCGGAAGATCTAGAGCCCTGCGAGCGGATTCTCGTCGCAGAACTTGGCGGGGGGCTTGGTGAGCAGAGTCAGCGGTACCGGTGCGGCCGGGGTGCGCCGTTCGGCGCGCTTGCCGGTGCGCGAGTGGTCGACGCTCGACTGCGGCACGGTGCGCTCGGCTTCGAGCGCGGACTGCCCGTAGCCCTGCACGCATTCGGGATCGGGGCCGTCCATCGGCAGGCCGGTGAAGAACTTCGCGGCCATGCAACCGCCGCGGCACGCGTCGAAGAAGTTGCACGAGGCGCACGCACCGGCGGACTGCGGTTCGCGCAGTTCGCGGAACAGCTCGGAGTTCTTCCACACCGACGCGAAACCACCGTCGGTGAGGATGTTCCCGGCGTGGAAGTTCTCGTGGATCGCGAAGGGACACGCGTAGACGTCGCCGACCGGGTCGATCAGGCACACCACGCGTCCCGCGCCGCACAGGTTCAGTCCGGGCAGCGAGCCGCCGCCCTCGCCGCCGAAGGCGGACAGGTGGAAGAACGAGTCGCCGGTGAGCACGCCCTCGCCGTGGGCGACGAGCCAGTCGTAGAGCTGCCGTTGCTGCTCGTGGGTGGGATGCAGGTCGTCCCACACGTCCACGGCGCGGCCGGACGGGCGCAGTCGCGTGATGCGCAGGGTCGCGCCGTAACGGTCGGCGAGAGCCTTGAATTCGTCGAGCTGGTCGACGTTCTGGCGGGTGACGACGACGGAGATCTTCGCGTCGCGGAAACCGGCCTCGGACAGGTTCTCCAGCGCGCGCACGGCCATCGCGAACGAACCCGGCCCGCGCACGGCGTCGTTGACCTCGGCGGTGGCGCCGTCGAGGGAGATCTGCACGTCGACGTAGTCGGAGGCGGCCAGCCGGGCGGCGACCTTCTTGTCGATGCGCACACCGTTGGTCGAGAACTTCACGCCCACCTGGTGTTCGGTGGCGTAGTCGACGAGTTCCCAGAAGTCGGATCGCACGGTGGGTTCGCCGCCACCGATGTTGACGTAGAAGACCTGCATGCGTTGCAGCTCGTCGATGATCGCCTTGCACTGTTCGGTCGACAGTTCGCGTGGGTCGCGCTTGCCCGACGAGGACAGGCAGTGCACACACGAGAGGTTGCAGGCGTAGGTGAGTTCCCAGGTCAGGCAGATCGGGGCGTCGAGGCCCTTCTCGAACTGGTCGACGAGGCGGCCGACCTTCGGCGGGGCGGAGGTGGTGGGCGGTTCGAGCAGCGAGGTCATGGGCTGGTCCTTACAGACGTCAGGCAGGAACGATCATGTGCGAGTCGGCCAGGGTGCCCAGGGCGCGCACGTAGGGGCGCTCGGCACTCTCATCGATCCCGTGCGCTCGCAACGCTTCTCGCACCGACCCGTGGTCGCCGAGGGATCGGACGACGTCGACGATGACGGTGTTCTTCAGGAACGACAACTTGCGGGTGCCGAAGTGGTAGAGCAACGCCCCGAACGGCTCGGGGCGAAGCGCTACCTGCGGGTGGAGCCGCCAGCCGGCACCCGGATCGAACATCTCGGTGTCCATTGCTACGGGGGACACATCGGTGGCTCCGGGCGCGGTCATGTCAGTACACGCCGCACATGCCGTCGATGGAGACCTCTTCGACGAGGGACTCCTCGATCAGATCGGATTCGATCACGGCGTTGTCACGATCGGACATGTTTCCTCCTCGGTTTCTTCTCCTGGATCGGAGTCGGTCGTCACAGTGGACTTGCGCTGTGAGCCGGTTCACCACTGTAATGACATCGAGTGCAGAATGTCACCCCTCCGGGAGGAAGAATGACGCGCAGTCGCGGGAAACCGTCCGCTCGGATAGGTCGACGCCCGTCCACCTCGAAGGAGGAACTCGCCGCGATCGGCATCGAGCTGTTCATGGAGGCGGGCTTCGACGAGACGAGCATCGACGACATCGCCGAGGCGGCCGACATCGCGCGACGCACCTTCTTCCGCTACTTCCCGTCGAAGAACGAGGTGGCCTGGGGGAACTTCGACGAACACCTCGCCGGCATGCGCACGAGCCTCGAATCGATCCCCGAGGACGTTCCGCTCTCGGAAGCGCTGACCACCGCGCTGCACGACTTCAACACCTTCCCCGACAGCGAGGCCGAACGACACCGCGCGCGGATGGGGCTCATCCTGCACACGCCCGCGCTGCAGGGCTATTCGTCGGTGATGTACCAGGGCTGGAGACGTGTCGTCGCCGAGTTCGTCGCCCGTCGCACCGGGGCCGATCCCGACGATCACATCCCCCGTACCGTCGGTTATCTGTTGCTCGGTGTCGCGATCTCCGCCTACGAGGCGTGGCTCGACGAACCCGGATCGGATCTGCACGAATTCCTGTCCACCGGGATGGGGACACTGACGGCCGGTCTCGACTACAGTGACCCGCACTCCGCTTCCACGCCGCCCCCTTCCACACCCCCGAAAAAGGTTGCGAAACAATGACCCTGCTCGATTCGCTCGCCCCCTGCAGCCCGGGCCGGTGGACACACGACCATGTGACGGTCGAGCGCGTACCCGCCGGACCGTTGAACGTCCGGCGCGACGACGACCGGCTCCACGTCACGCATTCCCTCACGGCCGAGCAGATCAGCGAGCGCCTCGTCGCCGAGGTGACCGCCTCGATCCGGGACGCCGAGTTCGGTCAGGACGAATTCGAACTGACGATGGTGGGGCTCGTCCGCTCCACGGTGCCCGGCGCCCTCGCCTCGTGGGTCACCTACTACCGCAACTCGCTCGGCGAACTGCTCGACGGTACAGCCGATTTCGCGCCCATCCACGACCGCGCGGCCGAACTCGTGCGCGGGAGCGTGCTCGACCTGGGATCGTGCTTCGGCTTTTTGCCGCTGCGGCTCGCCGCGTCCGGCACCGCCGTCACCGCCACCGACATCCTGCCCGGCACGATGCGTCTGCTCGATGCGGTCGCACCTCGACTCGGACTGCACGTGAACACACTCGTGTGCGATGCGGCGAACGTCCCGGTTCCCGACGGCAGCGCCGACACCGTCACCGCGATCCACCTCCTCGAGCACGTCGACGACATCATCGGTGCCACGATCCTCGCGGAGGCGTCGCGGATCGCCCGGGAGCGGGTGGTGGTCGCGGTGCCGTTCGAGGACGAGGCGACGGCCTGCCACGGGCACGTGCGCACCTTCGACCTGCCTGCGCTCGAGGAACTCGGGCGCAGCACGGGGCGTCCCTTCGAGGTGTTCGAACACCACGGCGGGTGGCTCGTCATCGACTGATCCGTCCGGCCCACCTTCCTGCCCGGCCCTCCGCTTCCCACCCCGCTTCGTCGAGGCGGACCGCTACTGCACCTGATCGTGTGCACCGGCGCAGTGTCGGTACTCGTACCGTTGCACTCGCCTGCCCCGACCGGATGCTGACGCGGTGTGGACGTCGGGGCCGTACTCGCCCGGGCAGACGTGGTCGACCAGCACGTGCTCGCGGTCGTACTCACCCCCACGCAGCGGCCTGTACGGGATTCCGGGTTCCGACGACAAGCCCGCAAGACGATCGTGGAGACGACGCTCCTCGCGCAGGAAGGTCTCCCCGTCGAGCCGGTCGGCACTCGCGACGAGATGGGGCCGCAGTACCCGCATCCCGGTGTAGAAGCCCGTGCCGTGCAGGAGCGGCCACAGCACGTGATCGATCGATCCGCTGATCCCGCGCGGTCCGAATGCTGCGGCCCGATCACCTGCCGTGACGACGGCGAGCATCGTCCTGCCGGACAGTCCCCCGTCGCCGTACTTGCGCACGTGCCCGTGCTCGTCGCGGACACCGAACGCGAAGCCGTTGGTGAACACGCGGTCGAACCATCCCTTCAGGATCGCCGGCATGCCGTACCACCACAACGGGAACGACACCACGAGGTGGTCGGCGGCACGCAGCGCGTCCTGTTCGCGTCGGATATCGTCGGCGAGGAGCCCGGTGGCCGTGGCGTTCTTCTGCCGCTCCGACAACGTCCTCCCCGGCGCCGCACCGAAGTCGGCGTCGGAGAGCACCGGATTCCAGTTCATCGCGTAGAGATCCGAGATCGCGACGTGCGTGCCCGACTCGCGCAGTCGTGCCGCCCCCGAACGGACGAGGGCGTGCCCCAGCGAGGCGTCGTCCGGATGGGCGTGCACCCACAGAACCCTGCCGTTGTCTGCACTGCCGTTGTCTGCACTGTTCTTCTCGGCCATGTCTCCATAGTCTGGGTACGGGAACACTATGGGAAGTACGCACTTTGCGATCACATACGGACCGAGAGGTAACCATCGGCGATGACCAGGGATTTCCGATGAGGAGGAAGTTTCGATGACACGGAAGGCCGTGGAGACCGCGATGCAGGTGTGCCCGGTGGAGATCGCCGTGGCGGTTCTCGGGGGCGCGTGGAAGCTCACCATCGTCAAGAACCTGATCGACGGGCCCTGCCGGTTCGGCGAACTGGGCCGACGGGTCGGTCCCGTCAGCGCGCGGGTTCTCACCCGGCAGCTCCGTGAACTGGAGGCCGACGGGATCGTGTCGCGCACGGTCTTCGCCGAGGTACCGCCGCGGGTGGAGTACGAACTGACCGAGCTCGGCCGGACCCTCGAGCCGGCCGTCGCGTGGCTCGACGACTGGGGTGCGACCTACAGCAGCAGGCTCACCCAGCGCAACTGAGTGCCGGAAGGGCCAGGTGTCAGATCAGCCCCTGTTTGCTCGCGGCGTAGACCGCCTCGGCACGGCGGCTCACTCCGAGCTTGCGCATGATGTTGCTGACGTGGAACTTCACGGTGGTGGCCGAGATGAACAGCTGCTCACCGATCTTCACGTTCGACATGCCGGCGGCGAGGAGCTTCAGCACCTCGAGTTCGCGGCCGGTCAGCTGTTCGGCGGGCGCACCCTGACCGTTGAGCGAACGCACGACCGCCGCCGCGCTGCGCGAGTCGAAGGCGCTCTCACCGCGGGAGACGGCCCGGATGGCGCGCACCAGTTCGGTGGTGTCGACGTCCTTGACGACGTAACCGCGTGCGCCGGCGTGGACCGCCCGCACGACGAGCTGTTCGTCGAGGAAGGTGGTGAGCACGAGCAGACCGATGCCCGGATGCGCCGAGGACAACCGTCCGCACAATCCCAGTCCCTCGAAGTCCGATCCGGCCGAGAGCTTGAGATCGAGCAGCACGATGTCGGGGCGCATGCGGTCGACGAGCGCGAGAGCTTCCGCGTCCGTCGAGGCCTCCCCCACAACTTCGAGATCCGGTTCGCGGTCGAGGATCGAGCGGAGTCCCTGGCGGAGGATCGCGTGGTCGTCGACGAGCGCGATGCGCACCGTGCCGGGCCGCGCCCGTGGGGTCGCCTGCGGCGGTGTGACGGTCATGACGGTTCTCCCACCTGTTGAGCTACAGCATTGTCCTGCAACGGGATCCGGGCAGCGATCCGCACACCGCCGAGCCGGGAACGACGCACCTCGAGCGTGCCGCCGAGTTCGCGGGCACGAGCCTGCATGTTCGCGAGACCGCGATGGCTCCCGTCGAGATCGTTGGCGGCGAGTCGCAGCATCACCCGCAGACGGGCGGGGTCGCCGTCACCGTCGTCGGCAACCGACAGCAGGACCGCGTCGCGTCCGTAACTGAGCCGCAACACCACACGACTCGCGTTGGCGTGCACGGCCGCGTTGAACAGCGCCTCGCCGGCGATTCTGAGCAGGGCGTGCTCGGCCTCGCCGCTCAGCTCGACCGGTGTGCCGCCCGTCCTCGTCCTGACCTCGAGTTCGCCCGGCATGTGGGCCACGCTGAGCTGTTCGAGCATCTCCGGCAACGACATCCGTTCGGAATCGGACGGCCGGTTCAGCGCATAGATCGCCGATCGCAACTGCTCGACGGCACCGCGGGTGAGTTCCTTGGCGAGGTCGAGTCGTTCGCCGCGTTCGGCGTCGGGGATGTCGCTGCGGCACACCTCGATCTGCATGCCCGCCGAGAGCACGGCCTGGGTGACGCTGTCGTGGAGTTCGCGTGCGATGCGGTGGCGTTCCTCGTCGAGCGCCTGGTTCCGGTGGGCGACGCCCAGTTGTCGCTGCGTGACGGCGAGTTTCTTCAGGGTCGCTTCGAGTTCCTCGTTGCGTGCCTGCAGGTCGGCAGCGGCGCGGTTCGCTTCGCGGTAGGCCTGTTCGGCGCGTTCGAGCAGGAGTTGCCCGCGCTGGTAGAGCGCGGAGTTCTGCAGCGCGACCGCGGTCTGGCTGGCCAGGATCGACAGGACGGCGCGGTCGGTGGTGTCGAGGACGCGGTGGTCCGGCGTCCACGCGGCGATGGCGCCGGCGACTCCCCCGTCGAGGACGATGGGCACGAACGCATGGTGCTTCTCGACCAGCTCGCGTCGTTCGACGGCACCGGTGCGCACGGCGTCGAGCAGGGCCACGACCTCGTCGGGAAGGGGCGGCCCCTCGACGTTGTCGACGAGGAAGGGGGTGGCGTCGGGACCGAGCACGAGCCTGCGCGGCCCGGCATCGGGCAGGACACCGTCGGCGAGCGCGAAGGCCACCCACGTCGCGCTCAGGTGCGCGCGGGCGGCTTCGGCGACGGCGCAGATGAGCGTCTCCGGCCCCTCGACCGTGCGCACCAGCGCCCGGGAGATCAACTCGAGTGCGTGGACGACGCGTTCGAGTCGTTCGGCGGCACCGCGGTACTGCGGATAGAAGGTCGACTTCCCGGAGCGGAGTCCGGTCAGTGCCGACAGGTCGGGAGCACTCACAGCGCCGTCCGGAACAACTCGATCATCTGGTCGCGGGTCGCGGTGCGCGGATTCGTCGACATGCACGCGTCGCGCAGGGCTCCCTCGGCGAGTCGCGGCAGGTCCTCCTCGCGCACACCGAGTTGGCGCAGCCCGCGCGGCACACCCACCTGACGAGCGAGAGCGTCGATGCGCGCCGCAACGGCCTCGACGGCCTCGGGCGCGGGACCGCGCGCCTCCTCCAGACCGAGGGTCGCGGCGACCTGGACGAACGGCTCGGGATCGTCGGCGCCGTTGAACCGGATGACGTGCGGCAGCAGCACCCCGTTGATGACCCCGTGCGGCAGATCGAGCAGACCGCCGACCTGATGGCTCATCGCGTGGGCGGCGCCGAGGATGGCGTTGGTGAACGCGAGTCCGGCCTCGAGACTCGCCTGCGCCATGGTGGCGCGAGCGGGCATGTAGGTCGGGTCGTCGATCGTGCGCACGAGCGTGCCGGTGACCATGCCGACCGCGCGCAGCGCGTGATGGTCGGTGAGGGGGTTGTGGGCGCGGGAGACGAAGGCCTCGATGCCGTGCGTGAGGGCGTCGAGTCCGGTGGCGGCGTTGAGGTCGGCGGGCATGGTGGTGAGCAACCGCGGATCGATCACCGTGAGGTCGGGGACGAGCGACCGGCCGATGATGGTGATCTTGCTGCCGCGCGCGGTGTCGGTGACCACGCAGAACTGGGAGACGTCGGCTCCCGTCCCGGACGTCGACGGCACCATGACCATCGGCGGGATGGGCAGCGGCGCGCGGTCGACACCTTCGTAGTCGAGGATGTTGCCGCCGTTGGCGGCCAGGATCGCGACGCCCTTCGCGGCGTCGATCACCGAGCCACCGCCCAGCGCGACGAGGACGTCGCAGCCCCGCAACCGGTACAGCTCGTGACCGGCGGCGACCTCGTGGTCCTTCGGATTGGGGGTGAGCCCGGCCCACACCGTGGCTTCGACGCCCTGGTCGCGCAGATGCCCGAGGAGTTCGTCGACCCAACCGGCCTCGATCAGTCCCGGATCGGTGACGAGCATCGGGCGGACACCGCCGAGCCGGACGGCGGCATGGGCCGCTTCGACGAGTGAGCCCTCCCCGAAGACGATCTCGGGTGCATGGAACTTGACGAGGGCCGGCCCCGAAGCGGGGTGGTCGTCCCGAGGGGTCGCGGAAGCGCGGGGATGGGTCGTGTTCTGGTGTCCCGGCATGACGACGGCCACTGTTCACTCCTGACGATCCGCGCACCTGTGTGATCCAGCTTACGGTGCACGGGTTGTCGGGCGGGGCGGGCACGGGGCGCACCGGACCGATGGCGAGGGTCGGCACCTATCCGACAGGGTAGGTCACGGGTGTGGGTCGGCGCTCGACGGATCTCCGCTACGGCCTGCGCCGATACGTCGCCGGCCCCGTGCCGATCCGTCGACAAGCCTGCCCCGGTCGGTCACTGCCCGCCGGTATCGCCCATCACGGCACCCTCGCGGCGGGGGTCGGCGCCACCGACCCATCCCTCCCCCTGGCGCAGCAGCGCGCTCAGCCCACTGGACTGCGGGGCGACGGACACCTCGTGGCCCATGTCGCGGAGCTGCTGCACGAGCGGATCGTTCGCTCCGTCGTCGGCGCCGTCGATCGCCGGGTGTTCGCCGCCGACCCCGGTGACGGGGGTGTTCGCGGCACCGAACGACACGGCCGAGACGGCCTGCTGCGGGTCGAGTCCCCAGTCGAGGGTGTTCACGAGTGTCTTGACGACGAACTGGATGATCACCGAACCGCCCGGCGACCCGACCACCATCCGGATGTCGCCGCGACCGCCGTCGGGTGTGCGTTCGAAGACGAGCGTCGGGGCCATCGAGCTGCGCGGCCGCTTGCCGGGTTCGACGCGGTTGGCGACGGGCAGTCCCTCGTCGTCGACCGGTTCGGCCGAGAAATCCGTGAGCTGGTTGTTGAGCAGGAAGCCGTCGGTCATGTGGAACGAGCCGAAGGCCGACTCGATCGTGGTCGTCATCGACGCGACGTTGCCGTAGCTGTCCGCGACCGAGATGTGGCTGGTGCCGTGCTCGGGGCTCTGCGGCGGCATGCCGAGCGGGACCGGACCGAAGTCGCCGGGCTGCGCCTCGCCCATGCTCTTGCCGGGGTCGATCAGTCCTGCACGCTCGGACAGGTAGTCCGGGTTCACCAGGGTCTCGAGCGAGCCGCCCGGCAGGGGGACGAAATCGGCATCGGCGACGTACTTGTCGCGATCGGCGTAGGCGAGTCGTTCGGCCTCGGAGATCAGGTGCACCGCGTCCGCGTCGGGGACGCCGCCGTCGGCGTCGACATCACCCGGCGGCAGCGACGCGAGGTCGAAGTTGTCGAGGATGCCGAGCGTCGCGGCGACCGCCATGCCACCCGAGGACGGGTTGGGCATGCCGCAGATCTCGTACTCGCGGTAGGGAGTGCACAGCGGCTGCCGTTCCTTCGCCTCGTAGGCGGCGAGATCCTCGAGGGTCATGGTTCCGGGTGTACGCCCGCCGGAATCGGTGCCGGTGGACTCGACGATGCCGGCCGCGATGTCACCGGTGTAGAAGACGTCGGCACCGTCGGTGGCGATCGCCGAGAGTGTCTTGGCCATGGCCGGATTCGTGAGGGTCTCACCCGCGGCCTTGGGTGAGCCGTCGGCCTGCAGGAAGTAGGCGCGGGCCTCGTCGTCGACGGCGAGCTGCTCGGCGGAATCGGCGATCGACTGCGCCAGACGGTCGCTGATCACGATGCCCTGATCGGCGAGATCGATGGCGGGGCGGAACAACTCGTTCCAGGCGGCGTTCCCGTGCTCCGCGTGGACGGTTTCGAGCATCCGCACGACGCCGGGCACACCGATCGAGCGGCCGCTCGCACGCGCGTCGGGGCGGGGTTCGGTGCGGTCGGTGTCGCTGATCCAGCGCAGGTAGTTCTCGGTCGCGGACATCGGTGCCGTCTCGCGGCCGTCGTATGCCTTCACCTCACCGGACTCGGCGTCGTAGTACACCAGGAACGCTCCGCCACCGATACCCGACGACTGGGGTTCGACGAGACCGAGGACCATCTGGGCGGCGACGAGCGCGTCGGCCGCGGTCCCGCCGTCGCGCAGGACCTCGCATGCCGCTTCGGTGGAGACGGGATTGGCCGTCGACACGGCGAAGGAGGAGGTGGTCACCGCGGTCATGCCGGTGCGGTAACCGGTCGCGATCTCGGGGTTCGTGGAGATGTCGCGATCCCCGGTCTCCGCCGGCTGCGTGTCGGTGATCGGGGTGCCGTTCGGTTCTGCGGTGCAGGTCGCGGCTGCCGCGGTCTCCTGCACGTCGGCCGCGCCGTCGGATTCCGTATCGCCCGACGCGGACGTGCACGCGCCGAGGAGGGCGATCGAGACGGTCGCGGCGAAGGCCGCGCGGACACCGGGCCGGACTCTCGATGGCAGGACCATTCACCGACCGTAACCGGGCGCGTGAGTGGCCGTAGGGAATTCGACAGCGTTCCGCTCGCGTCCGCGCGACGGACCCCTTGACACGGCCCTCGGCCGGGGCGCATCCTTTATTCAACCGGATGGTTGATAAACCGGAAGGTTCACAAAGCGGAGGCGATCGTGTACGACGACGAGACGGACGACACCGCACTCGACCTGGCGTTCACCGCACTGGCCGATCCGGTCCGCCGCTGCATCGTCGCCCGGCTCAGCCGGGGCCCGGCCACGGTCACCGAACTCGCGGAACCCTTCGAGATCACCACGCAGGCGATCTCGAAACACATTCGGGTGCTCGAACACGCCGGTCTCGTCACGCGCACGCGCGACGCCCAGCGCCGGCCCGTCCACCTGAACCCCGCACGGCTGGAGATGCTGACCTCCTGGATCGACCGCTACCGGTTGGTGAAGGAGCAGCAGTTCCGCGGTCTCGACGCCGTGCTGACCCGGGAAGCGGCCCCCGATCGTCCACGGGGTGCGTAGCCCACCCCGATCCTCACAGCGTGCGTAGCCCACCCCGATCCTCACAGCGTGCATGGCAGCGCACCCCGATCTCCGGAGGACCACCATGAGCAGCAATGCAGTCACCCTCTCGATCCCCGAGGGCGTCCCCTTCATCGACTACGAGCGGGAGTTCGACTTCCCCCTCGAGGACGTCTTCCGCGCCCACAAGGATCCCGATCTCGTCGCGCAGTGGCTCGGCCCGCGCGGCATGGAGATGAAGATCGAGGAGTACGACCTCCGCACCGGCGGTTCGTACCGCTACGAACACTCCGACGACGGCGGCAGCTACCGCTTCGCGGGTGTCTTCCACACCGTCCGCGAGAACGAACTCATCGTCCAGACCTTCGAATTCCTCGGGTTCCCGGACGTGGTGAGCCTCGAGACGCTCACCTTCGTCGATCTCGGGAACGGCCGCTGCAAGCTGGTCGGCCATGCTGTGTACCCGAGCCAGGAGGCCCGCGACGGCATGGCGGAATCGGGCATGGAGACCGGCCTGACCGAGGGCTTCGAACGACTCGAGGAACTGCTGACCGGGTCCGCGACGCGGTGAGCGCCGTTCACCGCAGGGCGTGGCCGAGTTCGGCGGCGCGCGCGAGCAGTTGCGCGCCGTCGCGGGCGACGACCACCTCGTCGCACAGTTCGGCGTAATCGGGCATCGCGCAGGTCGCCTGCGGCCAGTACCGCTCGGGCTCGGGCGTGATCCACGCGAGGCGGTGCACGCGACGACGGAGTTCCTCGAGCCGATCGATACGCGGGGGCAGACCGTTGCAGCGCCCGTCCCCCACGACCAGCACCGACGTCCGGCCGTCGATCGATCCGGAATGTTCGGTGAGCAGTTCGTCGAACATCCTGCCGTAGTCGCTGCTCGCTTCGAGATCGACTGCGGGATGGGCGAGTACGGCCGCCAGTGCACCGTCGCCGTCGGCGGCGAGCAACTGTGTCGTCACGTCCACCGGACGATCGACGAACGCGACCACCCGGCACCGGTGCGCCCGTCCGTGCATCGCCTGGGCGAGCCGGAGTGTGAACGCGGTGATCGGACGGACCGACAGCGAGACGTCGGCGAGGACGAGCAGCCGCACCCGGTCGGGGCGGGGCGCGCGGACGACGAGCCGGAACGGCACCCCGTCGGTCCGCATCCCCGCTCGGGCGGTCCTACGCATGTCGAGCCGCCCGCGGGTCCGCTCACGCGGATGGGGCCGGACCGGTCCGCGCATGCGACGCAGCACCTCGTGGCACGCGAGTTCGATCTCGGCGCGATCGATGCCGGCGGTGTCGTGCGATTCGGGTGCCTCGACACCTTCGGTCCCCGGCGCCACGGCGGCGAGCGAAGCCACGAACGCCTCGACCGCATCCACGAGACGCGCGAGCTGGGATGCGGAGAGAGGTTCGTCGAGGACCTCTCCCCCGTAGGTGCGGTGCGGGTCGTAGGCGTCGAGCCACGCGAGAATCGACGCCGGGTCGTCCCACGACAACGATCCGACGACCGCGGCCCCCGGTTCACCGGACAGATCACCCACCGTCGTGGTCGCCGCATTCTCAACGTCGACGGTGTAGGTGACGCCGCGACGGCCCGAGTCCGCATCCGTGTCCACCGACAGATCGGCGTCGGACGACGTCATCGACACATCGTCGTCGTCCTTGTGCGGGTTGAAACCCTTGCGGGCCTCCGGAGTGTCGAAGTGGTCGCCGACCTCGGCTGCGCGTTCGTTGTACTCGGCGTAGCGCGCGACGCTCGGGTCGTCGCCGATCTCGAGTGCCGCCGGCAGGGACTCGGCGAACTGCGCGCGGGCGGGACCGCCGCCGCTCGTGGCGACGGCGGCGTCGACCGCACCGAACAACTCGTCGAAGGCGCGCTCGAAGCCGGCCCTCTCGTGCGGGTACTTGGCGCACACCGCCCGCAGGCACGCGCGCAGCGAATCCCGCTCGCGGGCGGGGACCATGTCGAGCACCCGGCGCACCTCGATGCTCTCGGCGGGTGACGCCGCGACACCGTGGCGTCGCAGGAGCATGCCGAACACCGCCGCCACCACGTCGAGCACGTAGCGGGGGCGACGCTCGTCGAGCGCGGTCACCCGTCCCACTCGGGCTGCGTGCATCGCGGGGTCACCCCCGGAGTCCGCTGCCCGCGGCGTCGCGACCGCCACCACCGCGTCCCCGGAAGGCTGCGGTCGTGGTGTTCGCCGGGCGCGATGCGACCGTCACGCGTTCACGCGACGGAACAGGTTCGGGTGCACTCGCTTCGGACGCGCTCGGTTCGGACACCGCGGTTGCCGGTGCTGCACCGCCGAGCCGGGTCTTCGCGAGGTCGACGTCACCCGTGTACTTGAGCAGCGTCGCCAGCAGCACGTCGCGCATGCCGCCCAGCGAATCCGGGTCGTCGGCGTCGTGCCCCATCACCGTCGCCGCGCGCGCGGCGTCGATGACCTCCGAGATCGAAGGGCTCTTGCGCAGCGGCAGATCGCGCAGGGTCCGGGACAGGTCGACGATCTGGTGGGCCGTTCCCGGGCGCACGTCCGGGACCCGCGCGGTGACGATCTCGCGTTCACGTTCGGGTGTCGGGTACCCGACGTGGTAGTGCAGGCAGCGCCGCTTGAGCGCGGGTGACAACTCGCGAGTGTCGTTGGAGGTCAGGATCACCCAGGGTATGGACCGGGCCGTGAACGTGCCGACCTCGGGGATCGTCACCTGCCGCTCGGCGAGCACCTCGAGCAGCAGAGCCTCCATGGACTCCTCGGTGCGGTCCACCTCGTCGACGAGCAGGACCACCGGCTCTTCCGAGAGCACGGCCTCGAGTAGCGGCCGGACCGAGAGGAATGCCTCCGAGTACAGACCGAAGTCCTGCTGCGCGAGGAACTTCGACGCGTCCGCGAGTTCGGCGTGACCGGCGAGCAGTTCGCCGATGCGGTCGCGCAGCATCTGCACGTGCAGCAGCTGTTTGGCGTAGTCCCACTCGTACAGGGCGCGACTGTCGTCGAGCCCTTCGTAGCACTGCAGTCGCACCAGTTTCCGGCCGCCGACGGCGGCGAGCGCCTTGGCCAGTTCGGTCTTGCCGACCCCGGCGGGGCCTTCGAGCAGCAGAGGCCGCTCGAGTGCGGTGGCGAGGTGCACGACGGTCGCGAACTCGTCGTCGGCGATGTAGTCGTGCCGGCGCAGCGCATCCTTCAACTCGGCGCCCGAGGCGAACGGGGTCATCCGGGGTCTCCTTGTCTGGCGTGGTCGCAGCGGAGCAGGGCGCTCCCGGGGCGCAGGGGACGCCCCGGGAGCGCGGGTTCTCAGTAGGACCGGTTGATGCAGTGGTCGACGACCGGGATCATCGAGTCGACCGTGACCTCACGGGGGTTGCCCGGGGTGCACCAGTCGTCCTGGATGTGCTCGGAGATGGCGCGCACGGTCTTCTCGTCGCCGCGGATCGTGTCGCCGCGACCCGCGTACTTCTTGGTGTTCATCTGGTTCTTCTCGTACGAGTCGGTGCGCACCTGCCCGAAGTTGTCGGGGATGCCGACGTCCTTCGCGAGACGGATCGCCGCTTCGACCGCTGCGTCGGCGGCCTGGACGGTCGTCATGTTGCGGGTGTCCACGCCCATCGCGGTGGCGATGCGGGCGTAGTGCTCGTAGCGGGAGGGCAGGTTGTACTCCCACACGCGCGGCAGAGCGATGGCGTTGTTGAGACCGTGGTGGCTGTCGAAGAAGGCGGAGACGGCGTGCGAGATGGAGTGCACGATGCCGAGGCCGCCGGAGTTGAAGGCCTGCGCGGCGATGTACTGGGCGTTCATCATGCCTTCGCGGGCCTTGAGGTTGCGCGGTTCGAAGACCGCCTCGCGCAGGTGCTTCGAGACGAGTTCGATCGAGTACAGGGCGTTGCCGAGCGACGGGGCGAAGTCCAGCCGGGAGACGTACGGCTCCGAGCCGTGGGCGAGGACGTCGAAGCCGCAGTAGGCGGTGAAGTGCTGGGGGCAGCTGTAGTAGAGCAGCGGGTCGTCGATCGCGAGGGTGACGATCGTGGCCTCGTCGAATCCGACCCACTTGTGCGGGTGGTCCATGTCGGAGGTGTCGGTGATGACGTATGCCCAGGACGTCTCGGAGCCGGTGCCGGCGGTCGTGGAGACGGCGATGTGCGGCGGGTTCTCCTTGTTGGTGGACTTCGCGAAGCCTTCGAACTCGTTGATGTTGCGGCCGTCGTGGGCGATCACGACGCGTGCGCCCTTGGCGGCGTCGTGGCTCGATCCGCCACCGACGGAGATGATCGAGTCGCACTTCTCCTTCTGGTAGAGCGCCGCGGCCTCCATGACGTTGTAGTCCTTGGGGTTGGACTCGACCTTGTCGTAGAGGACGACCTCGACGCCCTGGTACTCGATCTTGCCGATGAGCTCCTCGATGATCCCCGATCCGCGCAGGCCGGTGGTCATCAGCAGGGCACGCTTGAAACCGAGGTTCTTCGCCTCGACACCGAGGATGTCGTGGGCGCCGACACCCATCAGCGCGCGGGGGAAGGGGTGGAATTCCTTGATCGGGAAGTCCCAGATCTGATTGAGCTCGATTGCCATGGTGTATCTCCTCGCAGAGGGGGTGTACCGGATCGGGAGTGTGATGTGGACCTCATCCGCGATTCACCATCGACCAGAGCTGCGAGGCGTGAAAGGCACAGCGGCCGAAACCGTCCGGTCGCCGTGGGGTCACCACCCGTTCGGGTAGGGCACCTCCCGCTGACCGGGTGGGTTCCGCACCCGCCCGAGCAGTGCCGGTACCGTTTTCCTCATCCCATGCGCGCTGGTAACCTTAATTAGAACACGTTCTAGATTCGGTCGTGCGCGGCCATCTTTGCAGGAGAGGACGAGACCCACCCATGACGACTGTCGAGGTGCCCCACGGCTCACGCTCGGTGATCCTCACCGTGTCCGCCGTCGTCGAGGAGACCGCCGACACGCGGTCGATCGTGTTCGCCGTCCCGGACGAGCTGCGCGACAAATTCGCCTACCGACCCGGCCAGTTCCTCACCCTGCGCATCCCGAGCGACCGGACGGGCTCGGTGGCCCGCTGCTACTCGCTCGCGAGCTCCCCGTTCACCGACGACGCCCCCAAGGTCACCGTCAAGCGCACCGCCGACGGCTACGGATCCAACTGGCTGTGCGACAACATCGCGGCCGGACAGACCCTCGAGGTGCTGCCTCCCGCGGGTGTCTTCACCCCGAAGTCGCTCGACCACGACTTCCTGCTGTTCGGTGCCGGCAGCGGCATCACCCCGGTGATCTCGATCCTCAAGTCCGCGCTCACCCAGGGCGGCGGCAAGGTGGTGCTGGTCTATGCCAACCGCGACGAGAAGTCCGTCATCTTCGCCGAGGAGCTGCGCGCTCTCGCGGAGAAGTACCCGACGCGCCTGACCGTCGTGCACTGGCTCGAGTCCGTCCAGGGTCTGCCCACCGCCGACCAGCTGGCGACGATCGCAGCGCCCTACGAGTCGTACGAGGCGTTCATGTGCGGCCCCGGCCCGTTCATGGACACGGTCCACCAGGCACTGAACACCGTGGGCATGCCCCGCGCCCGCGTGCACGCCGAGGTCTTCAACTCGCTATCGGGCGACCCGTTCGCCGACCAGGCACCTGTCGAGGTCAGCGACGAGGACGCCGCCGACGCCGCGACCGTCGAGGTCGAACTCGACGGCGAGGTCCACAAGCTCTCGTGGCCGCGCAAGCAGACCCTTGTCGACATCATGCTCGCGAAGGGCATCGACGTGCCGTACTCGTGCCAGGAGGGCGAATGCGGGTCGTGCGCGTGCACCGTGCTCGAGGGCAAGGTCGAGATGGAGAACTGCGACGTGCTCGATCCCGAGGACATCGAGGCGGGTTACATCCTCGGTTGCCAGGCGCGGCCGGTGACCGACCACCTCAAGATCGAGTTCTGAGCCGGCGGGCTCACGCCCCGCTGCTCACACCCTCTGCGGAAGTGCCCGGCGCCTACGAGCGTGCGGGCACGGGCACTTCCCGCATCCCGGCGGAGTCGGGCTTCGGCTTGCGCACGAGCACGCCGACCCCGGCCACGAGCGCCAGCACGGCCACGACCACGCCGTAGCCGACGGCGGTGGACATCAGGCCGAACGATCCGGCCGCCACCCCGGCGGCCATCGCGGGCACCGAGAACGCGAAGTAGCAGACGACGAAGGTCGTCGCGAAGATCCGGCCGCGCTCATGAGGTCGGCCGAGCGAGCCGACCACGCCCATGGCCGCGACGAAGGTCGAGCCCCAGCCGAAGCCGGCGACGGCGGTACCCGCGTAGTACACCGCGACCCATCCGGTGAGGAGCGCGGTGATCACCGCGGCCAGACCCGTCGCGAGCAGCACGGCCCCGAGCACCACGATGCGATGCGGGTCGCGGCGGGAGGTGGTGGTCGCCGCGACGGTGCCCGCCGTGAACAGCGTGCCGATCGCCAGACCCGCGGCGAGCCGGTTGTCGATACCGAACACCGAGTCGACGATCGACGGCCCCAGCGACATGTACAGCCCGCCGAGCGCCCACGCCGACATCAGGCTGGGCAGGATGAGCAGATAGCGGCCCCGGACCTCACGGGGCACGGACGCGCTCGGCACCAGGCTCCGCAGGGCATCGCGTCGTGTCGGGAAACCCACCGACGGCGACGTCTCCGGCACGAAGATCAGCGCGATCGCCAGTACGACGGCGAGAACCGCGACGACCGCATAACTCAGGACCGTCGGGAACGGCGCGAACTGCACGAGCACGCCTGCTCCCGCCGCACCGAGTGCGAGGCCGAGCGACGGCGCAGCCGTGTTGATCAGCGGACCGATGTGTCTGTTCGGCTGCATCTCGATCACGGCGGCGGCCAGCGCACTCGTCGCTGCACCCACTGCGAGACCCTGCAGGATCCGGGCGACGATCAACCACCCCACGCCCGGTGAAGCGATGAAGACGACCATGCTCGCCGCGAGCAGCAGCAGAGCGGTCACGATCACGGGTCTGCGCCCGACGTGGTCGGACAGCGACCCCACCGTCACGAGCGCCGCGAGCAGCGCGAGCACGTAGACCGCGAACACCACCGTGAGCATCGCCGCGGAGAATCCCCACATCTGCTGGTAGACGGGATACAGCGGTGACGGTGCCGACGACGACGCGGTGAGGGTGAAAGCTCCCAGGCCGACCACGGCGAAACCGAACGAGCGGATACGGCCGCGGGGCTGTACGGGAGCAGTCATCGAACCTCCAGAAGGTGATCGGCGCGTTCCATGCAGGAAACGAACGGCGTGTTCCACGCGGAAACGAACGATGCGCCCCCGCGCGAATTGGTGAACACCCCTTCACCAACATACTTCGCTCGACGAAGTATTCCTCCGGCCACCCACCCGGCGGCTCGGACACTCAGAGAGAGGTGGCGTCCTCGACGTCCGCGTCGCGCATGTCGCCGGGCGCCGCGAGCAGGGCACGACCGGCGGCGAAGACCGTCGCTGCCGGCGGCAACTCTCCGGGCACACCGCTGCGGAAGACCTCGACACGACCCGAGCCCGAGGCGGGTCGCCCGAGCGCATCGATCCGGCGCAGCGTCTGCCGTGCGACGGCCTCGGCGCTGTCGAACAGGCGCACTCCGGCCGGCAGGTGTTCGGTGATGGTGTCGGCGACCAGCGGGTAGTGGGTGCAGCCGAGAACCACACCCTGGACGTCCCGAGGGGTGCGCTCGGCCGCGGAGGCGACCGCTGCGGCGACGGCCACCCGATCACCCGCATCGATGGCATCGGCGAGTCCGTGGCACGCCACACCGACGACCTCGGACCCGTTCGCGAACTGTTCGATCAGATTCGCCTGGTACCTGCTCGCGGTGGTCGCCGCGGTGGCCCAGATCGCCACGGAGTCGCACGCCGCGGCCGCGGGCTTGACCGCGGGAACCGTGCCCACCACGGGCACCGACGGGCCGAGATCGGCCCGTACGTGTTCGAGGGCGGTCACCGATGCGGTGTTGCACGGGAGCACGACCACCTCGGCGCCGCGGTCGACGGCGCGGCGGGCGGTGGTGACGACCCGGTCGATCACCCAGTCCGGTGACTTCGGCCCCCACGGGGCGCCGTCGGGATCCGTCGACAACATGAGGTCGAGATCGGGACGCAACCGTCGCAGCCACGCGGACGTCGGCAACAGCCCGAGACCCGAGTCGATGAGCGCAACGATCACCCTACGAATCTAGCGGGTCGCGCACCGCCGACCCGAGTGCGGTCGGCGCGACGCGCAGCCCACTCCCCTATACCGCTGCCGCGAGCAGCTCGTCGATCGGGGCGCCCGCGGCGATCTTCGCGCGCGACTTCATGACCAGCGCGGGCAGGCCGCCGCCCACGGCACCGACGAGCCTGCCGTCGCGCTCGTAGTACGCGAGGAACTTGCGGCCGTCGTCGCGCACGACGTGCACCGTGTCGTCGGCCGTGACCGCACCGAGGCCCTGGATCTTGATGTCGTACTGGTCGCTCCAGAAGTAGGGCACCTGCGCGGCCGCCCCGGCCTCGACACCCATGATGGTCCTGGCGAGGACGGATGCCTGCTCACCGGCGTTCGTCCAGTGCTCGATGCGCCGGCGGCCACCGGCCGGCACCTGCCAGGACGCGACGTCGCCGACCGCCCACACGTGCGGGGTGGAGGTGCGGCCCGTGCCGTCGCACACGACTCCGTTCTCGACCTCGACACCCGAACCCTCGAGCCACTCGGTGGCCGGGATCGAACCGATGCCGAGGACCACGAGATCGATCTCGATCTCGCTGCCGTCGCCGAGGACCGCGGAGGTCACACGCTCGTCGCCGCGGATCTCCGACAGACCGACGCCGGCGCGCACGTCGACACCCTCGGCGGTGTGCAGCCGCGTGACGAGAGCACCGACCTCGGCACCGAGCACCGACGCGAGCGGGGTGGGCTGCGGTTCGACCAGCACGACCTCGACCTCGCGCGACCGCAGGCTCGCCGCGACCTCGCATCCGATGAATCCGGCGCCGACCACCAGTGCGCGGGCACCCGGCACGATCGCCTCGCGCAGCGCGCGGCTGTCCTCGAGCGACCGCAGGACATGGACTCCCGCCAGATCCGGCAGACCGGGGATGCGGCGGGGCCGCAGACCCGTGGCGACGACGAGTTCGTCGTAGCCGAGTTCGGTGCCGTCCGTGAGGGTGAGGGTGCGCGCTGCGGTGTCGACCGAACGGGCCGCCGCACCGAGCTTCAGCTCGATGCGGTTCTCCTCGAAGAATTCGCTCGGGCGGAGGGTCGTGTCGTCGCGGTCGCCGCGCAGGACCTCCTTCGACAGGGGCGGGCGGTCGTAGGGCAGGTGCGTCTCGTCGCCGACGAGCACAAGTTCGCCCTCGTATCCGGCCCGGCGCAACTCCTCGGCGGTACGCACCGCCGCCAGACCGGCGCCCACGACGACGACGCGCTCCGGCGTACTCTCGGTCTCCCGCTCGTTCGACACCCTCGGCCCATCCTTCGCTTCGTCTGTGACACGAATGCTCGTGCCGCGCGTCAGTGATGTATCCCACCCTGCGTCCCACGTTCTTACCAAACAGCGACGGCGGGCGACAGACCTACGTCGGCCGTTAGAGTTCGAGGCACCGTGAGGACAATGGGATCGAGCACGGAACACGACCGGTACACCTACCTGGGAGCCCTCATGACCAGCGACAGCGGCGCAGGTATCAGCCGCATACAGTTCGGCACCGGAACCTCCTCCGGACCCGCCGGCCCGCAGGGCCGCACGATCATCGCGGACGCGGTGGTGGCCAAGATCGCGGGGCTCGCGACCCGCGAGATCAGCGGCGTCATCGAGGTGGGCGCCGGCACCGCCCGCGTCGTGGGCGCACTGCGCGACCGCATCCCCGGTGCGCGCATCAACCACGGACAGGGTGTCGCCGTCGAGGTCGGTGAACGCCAGGCCGCGATCGACATCGGCATCGTCGCCGAATACGGCGTCGCGCTGCACGAACTCGCCGTCGCCATCCGGCACAACGTCATCGCCGCGGTCGAGCGCATGACGGGACTCGAGGTCACCGAGGTCAACATCACGGTCTTCGACGTCATGCTCCACGAAGAGGCCGCAGCCCTCACCGACGACGCCAAACCCCGCGTGCAGTGAACCCCGGATCCGCAGCGCAGGCGAGCACGGCCGACCTGGTCGCGGACGCCGCGCTGTCCGTTCCCGGCGTCGTGGGTCTGCACCGCGGCGCCTTCGGTGAGGTCGCCACCTACCTGCCCGGGCGACGGGTCGAAGGTGTGCGGCTGACCGATCGGCTCTGCGCGGTGCACATCGTCGTGCGGATCCCCGCCGATCTCCAGGCCGTCGCCGACGCCGTCCGCGTCCGGGTGTCCCCGCTGGTGGACGTGCCCGTGCAGGTGACGATCGAAGACGTCCACGCCGGTGAACGAGAAGGAGCCCCATCGTGAACCACACACCCGTCAGCAACACCGTCGTCGGACTCCTCGCGGGGCTGCTGCTGGCCCTCGCCGGCATCATCGGCGGCTTCAGCGGTCTGCTGTTCGCCGTGCTGCTCGGCGCGTTCGGTGCCGCGATCGGCGCCCACCGCGACGGCCACCTCGACCTCGGCGCCCTGCTGAGGAGTCGGGGCCGTGGCTGACCCCACCGCACCCGACGTCGGGACCTCCGACGACACCGCACTCGACACCGGGGGCGTTCCCCCGGGCGAACGCGGCAGCCTCGTGATCAAGGACCGCGCGATCGAACGTATCGCCGCGGCCGCCGCGCTCGGCGTCCCCGGTGTGGTGCGGCACAGCGGAGGGGGCATCCTGCGCCTCACCGGCCGCGACCTGCCCCGGGCCGACGTCTCCACCGGAGCGATGGCCGTCGCGGTGAATCTCTACATCGCCGCCGAATGGCCGTACGACGCGGCGATGCTCACCCGCCGCGTCCACGATGCGGTCGAACGCCAACTGCACGACCTGACCGGCATGCGGATCAGCGAACTCAACGTGCTCATCGTCGCGACCGCGCTCGTCGAGGACGGTGAGACCGCCGAGGCGCAGCCACCCGTCGAGTACCTGGAATCCGACATCGTCGCGGCACGGACCACCCCGGACCCCGACATCCCCACCGTCGCTCCCCTGCCACCGCTGGCGCCGCCCGCGGCCGCACCCGCCGCCGCGATCGTCGCGATCGCGGCGCTCGCCCTGTCGTTCGTCGCCGCGCGGGAACTGCTCATCGTCAACGGGACCTACGGCGGTGCCCCGTGGCTGCGCAACTCCTTCGAGTGGTTCGGCCGCCTGCACTGGCACACCTGGCTCGCACCCATCGCGGGGGTGTGCCTCGTCCTCGGGATCGTCCTGATCGTCGTCTCGCTCAAACCGCGTCGCCGGACGCATGTCCCGCTGCAGGTCGCGGGGCCGGTGCCCACGGTGTGGATGCGGCGCACCGACGTCGCACGCATGTGCAGCGCCCACGCGTCCGCGCTCACCGGCGTGCGCACGGCCCGCACGGTCGTCGACCGTCGCCGCGCCGTGGTGCGTATCTCGATCGAGGACGAGACACCGATCGACGAGATCACCGCCTCCGTGCGCGGCGCGGTCGCCCCGAACCTCGCGGCGCTCGCCGACCCCGTCGAACTCGTGGTGGAGGTGGCGCGGTGAAACTCCGTACCGTGCTGGCGAATCGGCTCGTCACCTTCCTGACGGGCCTCGCGCTCGCCGGCGTCGGCGCATTCGCCCTCGCGTGGGTGTGGCAGGTTCCCGTCGCCCGCGAACAGCTCTCGCGTCTCGACCGTCCCCGTGTGACCGACGTGCCGGACCAGTCGTGGTGGACGCCGGCCCTGTGGTCGGTCTTCGCAGGCGGACTCGTGCTCGGCATCGCGCTGCTCGCGGTCAACCTGTCTCGCCGGCGCACCTCGACCGTGCAACTCTACGACCAGGTCACCGATGCCACCCTCGGTATCGAGCTCGGTCCTGTCGCCGACGGTGTGGCAGCGGAACTCGCCGCCCTGCCGGGCGTGCGGGCCGTGCGCGGACGGGCCGTAGTCGAACGCCACCTGCCGACGCTCTCCGTGGTGGTGCACGCCGACCCGACCATCGATGTCACCGAACTGACGGAGGCCGCCGAGGACGCCGCCCAGCGGGTCGCGCGGGCTCTCGGCGGGGCGCATGTAGCGACGCAGGTCCTGGTGCATCTCGACCCGGCCGTGGACGTCCACTGACCTCGGCCGGCACGGGGGCCGGAGCCCACCCACCCCTTCCGGTGCGGCTCAGCGTGCGGCTGCGTCCACGAGGTCGTGCTCGACGCGGTAGTCCACCCGCATCCGGTCCATCGCCACGTCGCGCACCTTGTAGGCCCGCCTCGTGGTCCGTTCGAGGTCCGGATAACGGAGTTCCTGGACGCGGTTGACGAGTGCGAGCAGCGGCCCGACACGTCCGAGGACGTACTTGAGCGGGCTGTCGGGGATGTGCAGGGCGTCGGCGTCGGCGTCGCCGATGAACACGCGCTGCAGCGAGTGCATCACCGTGCGGGCGACCGTCGTCCGGATCGGTGCGGTGCCCGGCAGCAGGTTCGCCAGCTCCGGGACGAGATACTGCTCGGTCAGTGCGGTGACGAACTCCCGGTCCTCGTCGCTGGGCCCCGGCGAGGTCAGCCGGTACAGCTCCTCGACCGCGATGTGGTCGCGTTCGGTACGCGGGCCCAGTTCCTCGCTCATCCCGATGACGTGCCCGACATATCGCCACAGGTGGTAGATGTCGTCGAGTTCGCGATCGGTGAAGCGCACCCCGAGAGTCTGCATCGCCTCGACCGCGATGTGGCCGAACTCGGCCATCGTCAGCGCCATGTACGACTGCGGGATCGGCACTCCCCAGGCGTCCTCGTCCCACACTCCACTCGCGAGGATGCCCTTGCGCACGTGGGCGTGGATCAGACGCACCCGCACCGTGAACGCGAATCCACCTCCGTCGCGGCGCATTCCACCGCGGGTGAGGACGTGCCGCAGCCACTCCCCGACCTCGACCGATCGCACGGCCGGCCGGCTCACATAGCGGCCTGTGAGCGCGAGAGGCTTTCCGGCGATGAAGTTTCCGGCACCGCGCAGCAGCGACGCGGCACCGAGCACCATGCCGAGGATCGGGGTGTGCCGCACGAGCGCGTCGGCGGCGTTGTCGATGCGGTCGTGGTCGACCCAGGCGGGTTCGTCGTCGAGGAAGGCGAACAGCTCTCGCAGGGATTCGGGTGCGTCGGGGACCGCGTCGACACCGTCGGCGAGTGCGACGCGCACGGCGTCGGTCGCGGAGGTCGGACCGAAGTCGTCGTTCACCACGGCGTCGGCCGGCGGGTCGGCCTGCCACATGCCGTCGAGCCAGCGCTCGCCGAGATCTGCGTATCGGCGCACAGCAAGGTCGGCGTTGACGAGATCACGTGGGATACGTCGCTCCATGCATCCATGGAAACACGAGGAATCCTCACTTACTATTCACTTTTCATGAGCTCCCCGCGCAGCAACAGAACCACAGGCAGAACCCCTCGGAAACGTCCCGTGCAGCAGCGGAGTCACGACACTCGTAAGTTGCTCCTCACCTCTGCGTACGAGTTGCTCGAGCGCAGACCCACCGCGCGGATCAGCACCACGGCACTCGCTGAGCACGCCCACGTGAGCATCGGGACGGTCTACCGGTACTTCCCCGACGTCGACGCCGTGCTCGACGAACTCCGCATGACCGCCGTCCACGCGATCACCACCTCGCTGTCCACCGCCATCGGGCGGGCAATGGACCAGGAACCGGAGGAAGCCATGGTGACGGTCGTGGAAAGCCTCACCGCCGCGTTCGAGAAGCACGCCGCGGTGCTCCGGGTGTCGTACACCTCGGAGGAGATCGAGTTCGGGCTCGCGTGGGCCGAGGTCGAAGGTCCGCTGCGGCCGCTGGGACGTATCATCCCGGCGCGGTTGCGACCCGATCTCGACGACGCGGCACTCGACGATCTCGTGTTCATCGTGATGGGAGCGACGGCGAGCCTGTGCTCACGAATCGCCCTGCTGCGGCCACGGAGATCCGATCGGGCACGGATGATCGCGGTGACGGCGCGGATGCTCCTCTCCGCGATCGAGAGCGCCTGACGCACAGCGCACCATGTACGGCGCGGTCGTCTCCGGGTTCGAAAACAGACCCGACGTCCTGCCGAACGGCACATACTGATCACTGTCGTTCTCACACAGTCGTCTCGACCGGGGAGAGTGCCGTGCGCCGACTACCGATCGTGTTGTCCGCCGTGATCCTCACCGTTGCCACTGCCTGCGGCAACGACACCTCGGGCGAATCACCGCCCGCCGTGACGTCCGAAGCGACGACCTCTGATGCGCCCGCCTCCGGCGCGGCGCCCGCCGACGAATTCCAGGACGTGCTCGACCGAGTCCGCGAGGAGGTCGGCTTCCCGGGAGTCGTTGCGCGCGTGGTCACCCCGGAGTACGAGTGGACCGGTGCGTCCGGCACCATCGGGGCGGATCGATCGGAGGAGCCCGGCCCCGACGACCACACCCGCATCGGCAGTATCACGAAGACGATGACGATCACCGCTCTGCTGCAACTGGCGGAGGACGACAGACTGTCGCTGGACGACCCGATCGGCCGCTACGTGCCGGGCCTGCCGAACGGGGACGTCGCCACCCTGGGGCAGCTGGCCTCGATGGTCAGCGGCATCCCCAGCTACACCTTCGACGAGGAGTTCCAGCAGCGGCTCTTCGACGATCCGGAGGCGTCGTGGACCCCGGAGGAACTCCTCGACTACGTGCGCGGCGACGCACCGAACTTCGCACCCGGGGAACGGTTCGAGTACTCCAACACCAACACGATCGCGCTCGGGCTCGTCGTCGAGCAGGTCTCCGGGCAGAGCCTGCACGAGTACTTCCGGACCGACATCTTCGATCCCCTGGGCATGACCGAGACCGTCATGCCCACCGACGCGGCAATCGCGTCACCGCACCTGTACGGGATCACCGAGCAGGGGCAACCGGACGGGCAGACAGCCGATGCGACCGACTGGAACCCGTTGTGGGGATGGTCGGCCGGCGCGGTGATCTCCACGGTCGACGATCTCGAGCTGTGGGGCACGGCCCTCGGGACGGGCGAGGGCATCCTCTCCCCCGAGATGCAGCAGCTCCGTCTCGATTCGTTCCTGTTCGACGTCCCCGGTGCGACCGACACCCGCGCCTACGGTCTCGGGCTCGGTATCGAGAACGGCTGGCTCGGACACACGGGCGAGCTCCCCGGTTTCAACACCTATGTGGGATACCTGCCCGAACAGCAGGCTGTGGTCGTCGCTGCCGTGAACAGCGACATCCCGACCGCCGACGGGGAGGAACCGGTAACCCCCGTGGCGAACCAGCTGAAGGAGATCGTCGGCTGATCGCCTGTGATCCCGAAACGCCGAACGGCGCCCACCCCGGAGGGTGGACGCCGTTCGAGCGTCAGTGAGGACTAGCTCACTTGATGATCCCGTAGGCGGTGCCTACTTGATGATCCCGTAGGCGGTGCCTACTTGATGATCTTCGTGACGCGACCGGCGC